>JAABUN010001172.1_pt1 | contig 60991 bp, 53 predicted proteins | sample 5559311 | NCBI WGS metagenome assembly JAABUN01 (sample SAMN10711877, study PRJNA513370) | rock metagenome | isolation source: Antarctica rocks | place: Antarctica: Victoria Land, Siegfried Peak sud
TCGGGTCGCTACTCGTTATGAAAAACGAGCCGAGAATTACCTAGCTATGCTGACGATTGCAGCAATTCTTATTTGGTTGAAATAGCTCACTACGCTACATTCAGACTTTGCAGATACGCCCTAGGCTAATTGAGATAATTGCCGCTTGGAGATTTGATTTTTGCACGGATCTGTATTTGTAAATTCAAGCTTTACTTCAGTGAATTTCTATTGCTGCCGCAGATGGCAATAATAAACCGTATTCCAACCCTTCAACTACGGCTTGGTAAGAAGCATTGAGGATATTAGTTGATACACCTACAGTAGTCCAGCGTTGAAAGTCGCTGCGCCATTCTACGAGTACCCGCGTACTAGCTGCAGTACCGCTATATTCGTCCAAAATTCGGACTTTATAATCTGTCAATTCAAAGTTAGCAACCTGGGGATAAAATTTGACTAAAGCTTTGCGTAATGCCGCATCTAGCGCCGCAACAGGCCCGTTTCCTTCAGCAGCTTCTAAAATATCTTGACCGTTGACAGCAAGTTTTACCGTAGCTAAAGCACTACTATTACAACTATCCACGTCTTGAGCTAAATCGCAGTGGACTTGAAAGCCTTTAATTGTGAATAATTGCTGGCGTTTACCCAAAGCTTCCCGCATAAGTAATTCAAAACTTGCCTCCGCCGCTTCAAATTGATAACCTTGGCTTTCTAATTCTTTGAGATGTCGCAATATTTGCCTTGCTGCGGGGTTATTTTTATCTAATTCAATTCCAAATGTCCGAGCTTTTGCTAAAACGTTACTAAGTCCTGCTTGTTCAGAAATGACTATCCGGCGACTATTCCCAATTTTTTCCGGTTCAATATGTTCGTAAGTTAAAGGATTTTTTTCTACCGCCGAAACGTGAATTCCGCCTTTATGGGCAAAAGCTGAACGTCCTACAAACGCCGCGTGTTCATTGGGTGCAAGGTTTACAACTTCGCTAATAAATCTACTTGCTTGGGTAAGTTGAGTAAGTTTATCTTCTGGAAGGCAGTTGTAGCCCAGCTTTAATTGCAAATTGGGAATTACTGAGCAAAGATTGGCATTGCCGCAACGTTCGCCATAACCATTAATTGTCCCTTGTACCATTGTTGCGCCTTCAAGTACCGCCGCGATCGCATTTGCAACGGCAGTATCGGCATCATTGTGAGTATGGATACCAATTTGAGTATTGGGGGGCAAAAATTGCTTGACATCGCGGACAATAAGGCTAATTTCGTGGGGTAAAGTGCCGCCATTGGTATCGCATAAAGCCACCCACTCAGCTCCCGCAGTTACGGCGGTTAGTAAGGTTTTTAGAGCATAATCTTTGTTTTGCTTATAGCCATCAAACCAATGTTCGGCATCGTAGATTACCTTTCGCCCAGATAATTGCAAATACGCGATCGTATCGCGGATCATCTCTAGATTTTCTTCTAAGCTAGTCTTTAAACCTTCTGTAACGTGCAAATCCCAAGATTTACCAAAAATAGTTACCCAGCGAGTTCCTGCCGCCAGAATCGCTTGTAGCATTGGATCTTCTGCGGCTGATAAGTTGGGACGACGAGTAGAACAAAAAGCAACAATCTCTGCTTGGGTTAAAGGTTCTTCTTGAAGTTGCCAAAAAAACTGGACATCTTTAGGATTTGCCCCTGGCCATCCGCCCTCTATAAAAGGCACTCCCAACCCGTCTAGTTGTCTAGCGATGCGGAGTTTATCTTCTATAGATACAGATATTCCTTCTCTTTGGGTTCCATCTCGTAAGGTTGTGTCATAAATCCAAAGCTGATTTAAAGTCATAAATGCCAATTAGACTAAGGAGAAGCTCAATAATAAAAGTACAAAATAATATGCCCCAAGTTTTTGCCCAGGGTAAAGTTCTAGCTTGCAGTAGTGGAGACAATCTCCGCCAAGTATTACTTAATAATGATATCAATCTCTACAATGGCAATGCCTCAGTCATCAATTGTCATGGACTTGGAACTTGCGGTACTTGCGCTGTGATGGTAGAGGGCGAAGTGTCGGAAGTAACTTGGCAAGATAAAACTCGGCGCAGTCTTCCCCCCCATTCTCCCTCTAAAAATCTCCGCCTTGCTTGTCAAACCAAGGTTTTAGGCGATGTAAAGGTGACAAAATTTGATGGTTTTTGGGGACAAGGTGAAAAAGTCGTTTGGAAGGCGAAAGATTAGTCGCTAGGCTAGAGATGGGAGAACGGGAGAATTTGGTATGACGACAACGGATGTTTTGATTATTGGTGGCGGAGTAATTGGTTTAGCGACTTCTATTGAATTAAGATTGCGCTCTGTACCCGTAACTATACTTGTCCGCGACTTCCACGCGGGCGCAAGTCATGCCGCCGCCGGAATGTTAGCGCCCGAAGCCGAGCAAATTCCTCCTAGCGCAATGTTGGATTTATGTCTGCTGTCGCGCCGTATGTATGCTGATTGGACGAACAAAATTGAGCAACTTAGCGGTTTAAATACGGGCTATTGGAATTGTGGAATTTTAGCCCCAGTTTACGAACAAACTAACCGAAATAATACCCAGTGGTTAGATAAAAAAGCAATTTCTACGCATCAGCCTAACTTAAGTTCAGAAGTAGTTGGGGGTTGGTGGTATCCTGACGACGCACAAGTAGACAATCGGGCTTTAACCTTAGCACTCCGCGCCGCCGCGATCGCATTAAATGTGAAGATTCAAGATGGAGTCACAGTAAAAAACTTTATCCATCAGCAAGATCGAGTTACGGGCGTTTGCACGACAAGTAACGAGGTTATTTGTGCCGAACATTATGTATTAGCAACGGGCGCTTGGTCTAATGATTTATTACCCATACCCGTACACCCCAAGAAAGGACAAATGCTGTCGGTGCGCGTAACTGAGAAGGAATTGCCTTTAAAGCAAGTTTTGTATGCGCCAGATATATACATAGTGCCGCGCATTGATGGGAGAATTATTATTGGTGCAACTAGCGAAGATGTAGGCTTTACTCCCTACAATACTCCCGCAGGTATGCAAATATTGTTGCAACGAGCTATTCGGCTTTATCCCCAATTACAGCATTATCCAATTGAGGAATTTTGGTGGGGTTTTCGTCCCGCAACGCCTGATGAGTTACCAATTCTTGGTGCTAGTCCTTACCACAATCTTACTCTTGCTACCGGCCATTATCGTAATGGCATCCTACTTGCGCCAGCAACCGCTACTCTGATAGCAGAGGTCATAAATAACAAAAATTCTTCCTTGCTAGAACACTTCCACTATTCACGGTTTTACAGTTAATTAAGTTAAGAAAGGCAGAAGTTAAATAACTTTCCCCTACTCCCCTTACCCTTTTTCTTTCTTTTAAAATGCAGATACTCAATCACTCTTTAGAACAACTTTTAGATCGCCCCCTAACTATTGCTGGTAAAACCTTTCAGTCGCGCTTGATGACTGGTACGGGCAAATATCGAACTATAGAAGAAATGCAACAAAGCATTATTCAAAGCGGCTGCCAAATTGTCACCGTTGCCGTGCGGAGAGTCCAAACAAAAGCTCCAGGACACGAAGGCCTAGCAGAAGCAATAGATTGGACAAAAATTTGGATGTTGCCAAATACTGCGGGCTGTCAAACGGCGGATGAAGCAATCCGTGTGGCGCGTTTGGGGCGAGAGATGGCAAAGTTATTAGGACAAGAAGATAATAATTTTGTCAAATTAGAAGTAATTCCCGATCCTAAATACTTATTGCCCGATCCGATTGGAACCTTAGAAGCTGCCGAAAAGCTAGTTAAAGAAGGCTTTGCCGTACTGCCTTATATTAATGCCGATCCAATTTTGGCTAAACGTTTAGAAAATGTTGGTTGTGCAACAGTTATGCCTTTAGCTTCCCCCATTGGTTCTGGGCAAGGTTTGAAAAATGCGGCAAATATTCAAATAATTATCGAAAACTCTGGCATACCTGTAGTAGTAGATGCCGGGATTGGTACGCCCAGCGAGGCAGCACAAGCGATGGAAATGGGCGCAGATGCGCTCTTGATTAATAGCGCGATCGCTCTTGCCCAAAATGCCCCAATTATGGCTCGTGCTATGAGTTTAGCAGCCCAAGCTGGAAGGATGGCGCACCTAGCTGGACGTATCCCGATTAAAGACTATGCGATCGCAAGTTCCCCTCTGAGCGGCACTATTACTAGCTAATTTATTTATGAAATTTGTAAGCTATCCTACTAAGTTATGTTACGATTAGTAAAATTTAGTTAGTACAAGGATAGAAAGTATGCCATACACAACAGAAGAAGGCGGTCGTCTTAATAACTTTGCTAAAGAGCCAGTAGTTTATCAAGCCGAAGATCCTACTGGGGCAGAAAAGCGTAACTATATATTTTTAGGAATAGTTGCCGCAGCTTTAGTTGGCGGTTTAATCTTTGTAGCTGTCTCTGTTTCCTCAGTTTCTTAAAAAGTTTTGTGCGGGGAAACCCGGACGGGCGTACTTTTTGCAAGCTAAAAAGCACTATCTCCCCCGATTGCAGTAAATAGTGATGAGTAGTCAGCATCCGCAAACCCGCTAGTTATCGCTATTTCTAAGATTTTTTTCACGCCCTCAATACTGCTGATATTTATCCCTTCCCCTTGAGCTTCATTGATAAATAACTCCGTATCTTTCAATAAGTGTTTGGTGGGAAAATTGGGATTAGAGTAATCTCGATCGCGCATTCGTTGCAATTTCTTGTCAAAAGTAGGCGCATATAGAGCGCTTTGGCGAAGAATTTGCATAAAAATGTCAACATCCGCACCTTGACGCTCTACAAATCCTAAACTGAGAGCAAAAGCCGTACTTAGAGAAGCAATTAACTGATTTAAGGCTAGTTTAATCGCTGATGCGGTTCCAACTTCTCCAATTAATAAGGGTTCAGAACCAAAGTTTTGCAACAAACCTTGCCAACGTTCAAATTGCGCTTCTGTACCGCCTACCATAACTATCAGCTTGCCAGATGTTGCTTCGGGAATACTGCCTAAAACTGGTGCTTCTAAATAATCACCCCCAGCCGCGATAATATCTTCGGCGATCGCTATACTTTCCGTAGGTGCGATCGTACTCATTTGAATAACAGTCTTTCCTGCTAGATGCTGCTTGGCATCCTCCGATAACAGCAAGCTGCGGATAGCGGAAGCGTTGGTAAGCATGAGAATAATGCAATCGCTCTCAATAATTGCTTCGGCGGATTGCTGGGCAATTTTCACACCCGCCGCTTGGAGCGGTTCCAACTTTTCTGGAGTGCGGTTGTAGGCGACTACTTCAATGCCAGCCTCTACAAGTTTTTGAGCCATTGGTAGTCCCATTAGCCCTGTACCGATAAAACCTACTTTCATAAATTTAAACAGTTTTTAGAAATTCTCGCATATATTGATTGACTAACTGCGGTTGTTCTTGCTGTACCAAATGCCCAGCATTGGAAATGTAGTTGATTTGTAAGTTTCTAACATAAGCTTGGGTGTTGTAAGTCAATTCCTTCCCAAGAGCTACATCTTCTTCACCCCAAATCATGAGGGTGGGAACTTCCAAAATACTCCAGTCAGAACTTAGCATTCTTTGACGAGTAATATTGCGGTAATAATTCAACATTGCTGTCAAAGCACCGCGTTTTGAGGCAGCATTTTTGTAAGCTTCAATATCAGCTTGGGTAAAAACATTTTTATTGACTGGTATTTGTTGCAGCGCCCTTTCTAGTAATTGATAATCCCCAGCTTGAATTAATGCTTCGGGAATTTCCGGCATCTGAAAAAAGAACATATACCAACTGCGGAGCAATTGCTGGGGAGTACGTAAACCTTCAGCCATTCTGGCGGGATGTGGCATATTTAAAACAATTAGCTTCTCTACCATTTGCGGACGAGAATAAGCAAAATTCCACGCGATCGCTCCTCCCCAATCATGCCCTACTAATACGCACTTGTCGTAGCCTAACCCTCTAATTACACCTTCAATATCTTTAATAAATTCATCCATCACATAAGCCGATTGCTCTTTTGGCTTATCGCTATCGTTATAACCGCGTAAATCAAGCGCCACAACCTGGTAATTTTGGGCAAATTCTGGGATTTGATGCCGCCACGAGTACCAAAATTCAGGAAATCCATGCAGCATTAACATCAAAGCTCCATTTCCCTGCGTGACGTAGTGTAGTTTTACGCCATTTGTCGTGATATATTCGTGCTGCCAAGAACCTGTAATTGTAGACATAATTAATACTCCTTAAAGTTGGTGAATAATTTATTATCTCTTGGATTTATTAAATCCAAATTAACAGCCTAAGTTACAATCTATACACTTGGATAGATGTAGTTATTAATTATTTAGTAATAGTTACTATTACAATTTTTAGCTAAGGTTCCTAAATAATTGAATTGCCGTTTCTCTAGTATTTATGTCGTTAACAATTAATAGCATAGGGCATGGTTGCTAAAGGCAAGCGCACAGTAAAGGTGCTGCCTTTACCCAATTGACTCTGCACTTGCAAACTACCTCCGTGAGCTTGGACAATGACTGAAGCGATCGCAAGTCCCAATCCAGAGCCACCAGTAACGCGGGAGCGATCGCTATTTACGCGGTAAAAGCGCTCAAAAATCCGCTTTTGCTCTGACTCGTCTATACCAATACCTGTATCTTGAATACTAATTACAGCGTAATTATTGCTGCGCTCTAAGCTGACATTTACTTGACCGCCTTTAGGAGTATATTGAATAGCATTAATAATTAAGTTAGAAACCAGTTGATAAAGTTGAGTTTCATTTCCTAGAACAGTCAATGGTGTATGCACCTTGACATTAGAGGTTAACTGTATATCTGAGGCGATCGCCAAACTTGCTAATTCTTCGACTAAATCGCTCACAAGATCGTTCAAGCAGCATCGATCGCGGAGCGACAATGGTTGCTTTTCCATCCGCGCCAGCAATAGTAAATCTGTAACTAGCTGAGTTAGCCGTCGATTTTGCCGCTCTATAGCCCGTAATATATCCTGAGTTTCTGGTGCAAAAGAGTAAAATCTCAACGCCGATTCTACCGTTGCTTGGGTAGCAGCCAAAGGTGTACGCAACTCGTGAGCCGCATCGGCTGTAAATTGCTGGATTTGTCTATAAGATTGATAAATTGGTTGCATCGCTAACCCAGACAGCCACCAGCTAGAAGCGCCTACCAAAGTCATAGCAATTGGTAAGCCCAAAAGCAGAATTAGCTTCACGTTAGCCAAGTAATCATCAATATCTTTGAGACTTCGCCCCATCTGCATATATCCCCAGGGAAGATTATTTTGAGTATGCAGCCCTAAAGAAATTTGATGGTAGCGATTTCCCTCAGCATCTTTGAGGGTTTGCCAAGTATCTTTTCCTGATGTAAGAATCAACCCTTGAGGCTGAAAACCTGCCACCGCAATAATCCGATTGAAATTATCTAACAATTTTATATAGTAATCGCCTTGGTGAATTGCTCCCAAAACATGGCGTTTCTCCCTTTCCTCTGGCAAAAGTTGCTGAGTATTTGGCTCTAAGCGTCCAGGTTGCTTCAAGGTGTTTTCAATGCTGTCATGGAGGGTTCCCGCCACCGATTCAAGTTCTCGATCTAGAGTTTGCCAATGAGCGTGAACAATTGCTTGATATACGCCCAAACCACACAATCCGAGAATAAACCCCATTACAACCCCGTACCAAGCCGCCAATCGCCAGCGAGTGAGATGAAAAAGCCTATTTTGCTTCATGATTGAGACGATAGCCAATGCCATGTATAGTCTCGATCAGGCGATTGCTCCCGATCTGGCTTAATTTACGTCGCAGCAGTCGCATTTGAGCCGCTACTACATTACTAAGAGGTTCATTGCTCATTTCCCAAAGCTGATTTTGAATTTGATCGCGGGTAACAATTCGATTTGGGTGTTTCATAAAATATTCTAGTAGCTGGAATTCTTTGCTAGTTAAGGTAACAAATTGGCGATCGCCTTTTTGGTTTTGAATGCCAACAGTGTGCGTAGCGTAATCTAAAGTTAAATTACCGATTTGTAATTGTTGGGGTTGGAAAGCAGGCGATCGCCTTTGTAATGCTCGTAACCGCGCTAGTAATTCCACCATCCCAAAAGGCTTGACTAAATAATCATCGGCTCCCGCATCTAAACCCGCAACTTTATCTTCCATTCTGTCTTTGGCAGTTAGCATCAAAACGGGGAGAGTTTGCTTTTGCGAGCGCAGCTTTTGACAAAGTTCTAATCCCGACAAACCCGGTAGCAACCAGTCAAAAATCGCTAATGTATATTCAGTCCACTGGTTTTCTAAACAATACCAAGCTTCATTGCCGTCTAGAACCCAGTCAACGACATACTTTTCCTGGTTTAAGGTACGCTTGATTGCTGTCCCCAAATCTGGCTCATCTTCGACTAAAAGAACTTTCATACAAGTTTGCTTTTGCTTTACTTCCCCAACTTTGAGCAGTAATCTGAGTTAGGGAAGTAATATCTAAATGCTAATTAATAAGTTTGAATCCGAGCGATACCAATTGGTACATCAGCGTTTATTCCCACACTCCGGCTATAGACTGGATAAAGCCAAGTGTGACCTTGGAGAGAGTTTGCGCTTACACCTTTCATTGAGACAGATAAAGTTGTTCCTGTTGGTACAGGTTGAGTAAAGGCGATCGCAATTCTGTTGTCATTTATAGAAATAGTAGCATCAACTTTGTTGCTTGATTGGTCGGTAATAGTAATTCGATTTCTAACATTAACTCCCTTTGGTACATCGACAAATAATTGTTCTAAATCGCTCCCTTGAACATGGACATCAAAATGATGTGTAGATTGCGGTATTCGAGCGTTGTTAGGATGTGCGCCACTATGGACAAGGTGAGGAGCCTTAGCATCTCGCAAAATGCCTCCTGCTAACGCTGGAAATGACGATGCTATTGCTAGAGTAAATGTAGCCGCATAAATTAGTTTTTTCATTAGTAAACCTCCTTGATTTTAACTATTTTTAGATTTATTTAGTTTGAATAAATCCGTCAACTTTATAGTTACAGAGGCAAATGAAACTATCGTGAAATATTAAATTAACTAGGATATAGAGAGTTTTAAAACACAATCCAAGTTAATAAATATTTATCGAAACTGCTCTACTTTTGTAGTTAGCGTTTAAAGGTAAATCGACCGTTCACTTTTTCGCCATTAATATCAGAAAGGATCGCCACATTATATTCTCCTAATGCTTTCTCCGGGAGCAAAGCTGCGTAGTGTTTACCTCCAACATCGTAAGGGAGAGGAAGTGATTTTTGCGTACCATCAGGTAATTGAATTTGCGCTGTTACTTTAGCATTAGAAATTGCTTCGTGGTTGTCGCCTCTTTGGAGATAGAAATCTAGGTGAGTGCCATTATTTTCTACTTCAGGTACAAACTCTAAATGATAAACGCCGGATTCTACAACTTGACCTCCTTTAGATGCTTGGGATTGGTTATTTGCAGAGGAGACAGAAGGACTTTGTACGACTTCTACGGGGGAAGAACTTGGGCTACTTGTAGAGGTAGATGCTGTATTATTGCTACAAGCTCCTAAAAAGATTAATCCGATACTGCTGACAACGATTAAGCTTGTTTTAATGTTCATTGGTTTCTCTTTTTTACTAATAGTTTAATTGTTAATTGATAGGCATATTTTGAGGTGTAAATACTTCAGCTTGAATTGGCTTTATTTGAGAGATTAAAACCTTACCAAACTGGGCGTATAAAGCTGGTAAAACTAATAAAGTTAAAGCTGTAGAAGTAAATAAACCTCCCAACACAACAACCGCTAAAGGTTGGAGAATTTCTTTACCTGCTCCGCTTCCAATTACTAAAGGAGCTAAACCCAAAGCTGAGGTAAAAGCTGTCATCAAAATAGCGTTTAGGCGCTCCATTGACCCTTGAATTATTGCTTCCTTAAAAACCATCCCCTCGGCAAATTTGGCATTGTAATTATCAACTAATAACAATCCGTTTCGAGTTGCTACGCCAAATAATGTAATAAAACCAACTAGCGAAGCGACAGAAATAACTCCACCCGTTAAAGCGACAGAAATTACACCCCCCACTAATGCTAAAGGTAAGTTAATCATAATCATCAAAGTTGAAGGAATAGATTTTACTGTTAAGTACATTAATACGGTAATTAAAACAAATGCGATCGCACTAAAAACCAATATATTTTGCGTAGCTCGTTGTTCCGATTCAAATTGACCTCCGTACTGAATAAAGTAACCCGCAGGTAGTTGTATTTGTTGCTTTACTTTTGAGCTAATTTCATCAACTATCGATCGCAAATCGCGCCCGTTAGCATTGGCGGAAACTACAATTAGCCGTGAAACATTTTCCCTATTTATCGTATTTGGCCCTGTACCGTAGTTAATTTTGGCAACTTGAGCTAAGGGGATTTTTTGATCGGTGGGAGTATTAATTAACAAGTTACCAATCGTTTCCAAATTGCCGCGATTTGATTCCTTTAACCACACTACTAAATCAAAGGTTTGTTGCTGCTCTAGTACCGTTGAAACTACTCGCCCATTGAGAGCCGTTTCGATAGTTTCTGCTAGTTCTTTGATAGTTAAACCATAACGAGCCGCCGCCGCTCGGTCAAACTGAATTTGCATTTGTCTAATAGGGACTTGAGGCTCAAGTTGCAAATCTACAACCCCGGTAACGGTTTTCATTACTTCTTCAACTTGGCTCCCAATAGTGCGGAGTTGCTTTAAATCAGTACCATAAATTTTGATCGCGATCGCACTTCTAACTCCTGACAGCACTTCATCTAAGCGGTGAGAAATAAATCCGCCTACATTGGCTGCAACTCCAGACAATTTAGCAAATTCCCCGCGCAATTTTTCGATACTTGCTTCCCGGTTTTTGATGCCTAATTCGCTTAATTCAACATCTAGTTCGCCAAAATTGACACCGCCAACATCGCTATCTCCCGGTGCGCGTCCCGAACGTAAAGCTATTTGCTCAAAAGCGCGCTCGCCTTTTAGCGCGTCCTGAATGGCAAAACCAGCGCGATTAGTAGCTTCTAGAGAAACACCGGGATAGAGATTTACAGAATTAATCAGCGACTTTTCTTGAAACGGAGGTAAAAATACTCGTCCAAGGGAGGGAACAATGGCGATCGCAGTTACTAAACTTGCTACAGCAATTCCCAGAATTACCTGAGAATTACGCATCGAAAAATTCAAAAGGGGACGGTAAAGCCCTTTAAAAAATCTTGCTACTAAAGGTTCTCTCTCTAGCAAACGTCCAGATGGGAGTAAAATGGCACACAAAGCCGGAGTAACGGTAAGCGCTGTCAAACTAGAAGCTAAAACTGCAACTAAATAAGCAATTCCCATCGGTGTAAAAATTCGCCCTTCTACACCAGATAAGGCAAAAATTGGCGAAAAAACAACGACAGTAATTAACGTTGCACCAAATAAAGAGTCTCGTACCTCCTGACAGCCAGCAAAGACAACTTGTAAAGGCGATCGCGGTTGGGATGAAAACTTATTTTCCCGCAAGGAACGATGGACGTTTTCAGCATCTACAATCGCATCATCAACCGCCGAACCAATTGCTACGGCAAGTCCCCCCAAAGTCATTGTATTGAGTCCTTGTCCCAACCAGTTTAGTGCTAGTAATCCCAATAACAACGATAAAGGCAGGGCGGTGAGACTCACAACTAAAGTGCGCCAATCCATCAAAAATGGGATGAGAATTAAAGCAACAATAATGCTCCCCTCAACGAGCGCTTCCCTGACGTTATCGATCGATGCTTCAATAAAGTCTTCTTGACGAAAAGTAACAGTAATTTTAATATTTTTGGGTAAACCTAACTTGACTTCGGCGATCGCATCTTCAACGGCGCGAGTTACCGTAGGCGTGTCTGCAAGCGGCTGTTTATTCACAATTAGAATAATTGCTTTTTGACCGTTTAGACTCGCATCGCCACGTTTGGGAGCCGCACCAATTTGAACGTCAGCAACATCTTCTAACTTAATTGGGATACCATTACGAGCAGTAATTACCGATTGCTTTAAGTCCTCAATGGAAGCGATGCGTCCTACACCTCGAATTAATAGTTCGGTGTCGGAGTTAGTTAAATAACCTCCAGGAGCATTAATATTCGCTGCTTGCGCGGCTTCTGTCACTTGTTGCCAAGAAATATCAAACGCTCTAAGTTTTGCCGGATCGATTAATATTTGATACTGGCGGACATCTCCACCAAATACTACTATTTGACTCACGCCTGGTACAGCCAAAAGGCGATTTGTCACTTGCCAATCTACGATTCGGCGCACTTCCATCAAATTTGTTGGCGCTTGTGTCTCTGCATCCACCGTAAAAGCATATTTAATAATCGTGCCAATGGGAGAACTAATCGGGGAAATTTGCGGAGGTTCGACTCCTTCAGGTAGCTTATTTGTTGCAAGCTGCAATCGCTCCGTTACCAGTTGTCGAGCTTGATAGATATCTGTTCCCCAGTTAAAAATGACTTTGACAACAGAAATACTTACGGCGGAAGAAGACCTTACCGTTGTTACGCCAGGAGTGCCATTAATCGCACTTTCTATGGGCAAAGTTACGAGAGATTCCACTTCTTCGGGTGCAAGTCCCGGCGCTTCCGTTTGAATTTCAACTTGGGGGGGAGCAAAGCTAGGAAAAACATCTACAGGCATTTGGGAGGCGACGCGCACTATCCAAACTGTGACTAAAGCCGCAGCCATGATAACTAACCAACGTCGAGCAATTGACCATTTGATGATGGTACTGAGCATTTTTACTTCTGATTTTTGGTTGATTCACGAGCATCCGTAACGCGATGACTATCATTCCATACTGGCGATTCATCAGCAGAAATTTCTACCACTGGCATTAACTGCGGTGAGGTGCGACGACCTATCCAAAAAGCAGTAGATGCGATCGCACCACCAATGGGAATAACTAGGAGCCAAGGCAAGGTTGCATCCTTTTTCACGGTAGTTTCGGGATGAGCGGTGGGGGTTTTCTTATCGCTGCGTAAGGATTGGGCGTAAAGTTGAATACCGCCTTGGGTGACAATGCGATCGCCATCAAATAAACCGCTTTTAACTTCCACCATGTTTCCAGAAGTTTGACCTAACTTAACTTCCGCGCTTTGGTAAGCATCGCCATTTTGAATGTAGACAAGTTGTTCACCTTTGGCTTCCACTACCGCCTTGCTAGGAATTGCCAAAATAGCTGTAGGCGTTTGCTGGGTCAAAACTTCTAATTGGGCAAACATTCCTGGCTTAAGCTGACGATCTAAGTTATTTAATTCCGCTTGTACGGGGACAACTCTTGTTTCGCCTTCTACAACTGAGCCAATGCGGGTAATTCTTGCGCTAAAAGTGCGATCGCCTAAACTATCAACTTTTACACTCACCTTTTGACCTATGGCAATTAGGTTTAAATCTTTTTCATAAATATTCGCTGTAGCAAAAACCTGGCTATCATTAACAATTGTCATTAGCTTACCGCCAGCATCTTGAAACGACTGACCAAGGCTAACTTCGCGATCGCTAACAATGCCAGAAATAGCAGCAGATACTATCACTAATCCCTTCGCATTGGCACGGTTTCCTAGCTGCGAGAGCCGCATTTGGTAGGCAGCACTGCTTAGACGGATACGAGAGTGTGCTACCTCTACAGACGATTGGGCGCGTTTTAGCTGGGCTTCGGCTTCTAGAACTTCCCGGCGGCTAGTGGCTTTTGCAAGCTGCGCCTTGCCTTCTGCTAGATGAGCTTGGGATTCGAGCATCTCTCGGCGGGGGAGCGCTCCGGCTGTCACTAAATCGCGATCGCGATCGTATTGCTCTTGAGCTACTTTAAGTTCGGTGCGAGTTTGTTCTATCTCTGCTGTGGCAATCTGACGCTGACGTTGGAGATTTTGCTCTGCTAGGTTTAAATCTGCTTGAGCTTGCTTTAAATCGGCTTTTGCTTGTGCTTGTTTTTCCTGGGATTGTACGCGCAATTCTACTAATTCAGGACTGGATAAAACCGCAACGGGTTGACCTATTTTGACGGCTGCGCCAGGTTCTACCAATAGCTCAACAACTGTCCCCGGAATTGGCGCAGTAACCTCTACTTTCTTGCTAGGGAGAGTTTCAATTTGCCCGGTGGTTTTGATTCCTACTGCTAGAATAGTTCGATTAACAGGCTCTACTTTAATTCCTAGGCGTTTAGCGGTTTGTGCGTCAACTTGAATAGACTCCACAGCTTGCGTTGTTTCGCCTCCTCCAAGAAATTCATTTCCATGCCCGCCATGAGCCAAAACCGCCGGGTTACCCAAGATAATAAAGCTAAGGACTGCTCCAGAAATACCATACGGCACAAGAATTCGCGAAAAATTAGAGCTAATTGTCATGGGTAAGCTCCTTCTTAGGTGCTAAAACTGCACTAATTATTCAGCTTTCCACATAAAAATGAAATCAGCATGAAATCGCGCTTTAGCGTAGGACAAAGTTCTGACTTTTAAATGTCTATCTTTAGAATTCTTTATAACAGCTAGCTATTTTCAATTTCTTGACTAACTGAGCGAAAACTCTGACGTATTTGCTGCTTAGAAAGCTAGTTTGGCATACATTTTGACTTAATTTTTGCTTACGTCTCGATAGCAAAATATCCGTACAAAAACTAATTTATAGTAAATTTCACCTACTTAAGGATATTTGCGAATGTCGTTACTAACAATAACCAAGGATACTTATTTTAGAAAATCTAATACAGATTTAAGTAAGTTAGCTGACCAAGATAAGTTTAGTGTCTATCTAGGAGACAAATTCAATATTAAATATGCTTTTCGAGTAGGAGATAGCTGTTTTGTTAAGTTGCATCAAGAACTTGGTACTGTTGGCAAATTGGGCTATTTTCACCAAGAACATATTGAGGTTAAAATTGTTGAAATGCGGGGTACTTGGTTAACAAACGTTGATAGCGATGTATTGCATTCTCGCGCCAATATTGAGGTAGGTTTGCAGCGCCTTAAAGATTTAGGTTTTAACACTATTTATCCTGTAGTTTGGCAACGGGGGTTTACACTTTATCCAAGTGAAGTCGCGCAAAAGTTTACTGGTTTCTTTGTTACGGAAGCTCTGAGCTTTTTCAAAGGTAGAGATATGCTATCAGAAATTATAGAAGTAGCAAAACCTCTAAACTTACGGGTTATTCCTTGGTTTGAGTATGGCTTAATGGCTCCACCAAATTCTCCTTTAACTCGAAAACATCAAGATTTATTAACTCTAGACATTAAACAAAACAAAATTAGGCTTAAAAGTCATGATAAAAATAAACCTGATACTCAAGTTTGGTTAAATCCTTGTCAGCCAGAAGTACAAGAATTCATGGTTGATTTAATTGCTGATGTTGTCGAAAGATATGAAATTGATGGTATTCAGTTAGACGATCGTTTTGGTTTCCCGATGGAAATGGGCTACGATTTATTTACTCAACAACTCTACAAAACTGAGCAGAGAGTAAAGGTTGTTCCTCTCCATCATGAGGGTCTATGGGTAGATTGGGCTGCTAATAAAGTTACAAACTTGTTAAGCAAGATATTTCATGCTGTTAAAAGCAAGCGCTCAGATTGCTTAATTTCTATTTCTCCCAACCCTCAAACCTTTTCTAAAAAATACTATTTGGCAGATTGGGACTCATGGGTAAAAAAGGGGTTAGCAGAAGAAATAGTTTTACAAGTTTATCGAGCTAATCTACCTAGTTTTTGGGCGGAGATAAGCAAGTTAGAAGTTATGGAAGCAAGAAGACACATTCCTGTTAGCATTGGTATTCTGAGCGGGCTTAAAAACAAACCCGTTGCTCTTAACTTAATTAAAGAACAAATCCAAAAGACTCGTGCAACAAAATTTGCAGGGATGTCTTTTTTCTTTTATGAGACTTTCTTTAATGAAATAGTATTAGATGCTAGCAATCAATTAAATATAACCGCTAGAGAGCCATCAAAGGTTCAACATTTGTTCGTGTAGCGCTTGAAGGCATTTATATAATATCCTTAGTGGCAGAGGAATCAAGTGAGGATATACGGAAAAAAGTTTTAGTATAGCTAGCTTATGCTTCTACTACTATTTTCTGTAGTGCGATCGCGCTTTTTAGCTGAGGTATAGAAATAATATCTTTTACCTAGTGCTACTAATGTTAAGCTGGGTAAGATAAAAAATGAAGATTAAAGCCAAACTAACCTATAATAGTATTGCTACTCTTAACAGCTTTCAACGTTTTTTGTAATGTCACCTACACAAAGGTAGAGTTATTTATACTCAATTCTCATATTCGAGGGCAATTGTCAAGATATAAATCCTATTGTTAAGTAATTAGTAACTCTTGTGTAATCTTGTGTTCTTCTTTGGTTAGTTAGTAGTTTCATTGAGTATATTCTTATAAAAATAAAGAAATAATTAAGAAGATGTTTCTATGACTCCAGCAATTTTGCGTCAGTTGTGGTCTGTAGTTGAAGCTACACAGGCTCATACTTTATTGAAACTCGATGATAATAGCCTTGTACAGTGGTTAATTAAGCAAACTACAACCCAAACAACTCTAGATGGTAGCCAGACCGATGTCCTCAGCGACTATATTAGGTCGCGTTTAACCTTAATTCGGGACTTAGCCCAGCAACGTTAGTTAGTATCCGAGCAACGAGGGCAATTACTTTACGTCGCTAACCTAGCCATTAAGGCTTAGGCGAGGATATTAAAGGCGGAAAACTTTGGAGTGAACGAGTATTAGTTGCAGCGACTTGGCTTACGAAAGTATAGCCGAGGTAGCCAGGAACAATTACTGCAAACGCAAACGCGATCGCACTTAGCCAAAAGTTTGGTTGCCAGGAAGAACCATAAAAGCAGCGATAAGGATCGTAACTAAGAAATTCGGGTTTAACAATTTCTCTTAGAGCAATAGGTCGCTTGAAGCGCACGCGGCGATCGTCTAGTTTCTCAAGCAAAATCCAACCAGCTTCTGCTTCCTCCTCACATAGAAGTTGGAAAACCTCTGGCTTGTGGAATAAATAGCGCTTGGCACGAACAATTTTAAACTCCCATCCTACTAAACGCGGATCAACAAATTCCCCATCTTCGCCAAAGCCATTATTATGCTCGGACGTGCCGTTATTTTCATAAGCTTCATAAGGCGTTAACATTTCTTCCTCCTCTACATTTTGTTCTCGGTTCATAAAGTTGATTGCCAGGATCTTCTGCTGATAATTACCACATTCTTAAATGCTGTACTACTGATAAACAGGCTACAAAATAAAATTTATAGTCCAAATTAATTCCCTTGTGGGCGAGTTCTTCTATACTTTTTGTACAGGTAAATACCCCTCAATTAAGCAGTCCCTACCTACACTCCGCCAGTGGTAGCGCTCTAGTGTTAAAGCCTGAGTCATATTTGTTAAACCCAATTCACCCACCGGGGAAAAAGCATTACTACCGCCGACAATTTTTGGAGCAATAAAGGCAAGCACTTTTTGGACTGCACCACAAGAAATCGCACTTGCAGCCAAAGTACCTCCACATTCCCACAATACAGACATTAGCCCCAAAGAATATAAATACGTCATTGCCTCTTTTGGTGTCAGAGGACTTAATTCCACTACCTTTACTCCCTTAGCAATTAGCAATTGTTGAAAATCTCTTTTACAGCCTACTTCTGTTAATACCAAAGTTGGCGCTAATTCAACATCCCATAAGTAAGCTTCTGCTGGTAAGTCAAGGGTGCGGCTCATGACTACACGCAACGGATTAGGAGCGTCGGCTTGCCTACTCGTTAACTTAGGATTGTCTAGTCTTAAAGTATTACCGCCAATAATTACCGCATCGCAAGCAGCCCGGAACTTATGTACTTCATTACGAGCAGTTTCTCCTGTGATCCAGGCACTATGACCGCTAGTCGTCGCAATTTTGCCATCTAGAGTCATAGCGTACTTCAAAATGCCAAAAGGCTGCTGGTAGAGAATGCGATGAATAAAAGCTTCGTTTAGCTGACGGCAGTCTGCTTCTTCTACTCCTACCACTACTTCTATGCCCGCCGCGCGTAGTCTAGCAATTCCACCTCCAGAAACGCGAGGATCTGGGTCTACTATTCCTACTACTACTTTGGCTACTTGGGCAGCTACTACCGCCTCACTACAAGGAGGCGTACGCCCGTAGTGATTGCAAGGCTCTAGATTAACGTACAGTGTTGCACCAATTGCGCGGTTTCCGGCGGCAAGGAGCGCAAAAACTTCGGCATGGGGTTGACCTGCACCAGGATGGAACCCTTCACCGATAACTTCGCCATCAAGAACCACTACCGAGCCTACGAGCGGATTGGGAGCAGTGCGTCCTAGGGCGTTACGAGCTAGAGACAAACACCGTTGCATCATCTCTTTGTCAAAGGCAGTAACTACCGTTATTGGCTGCGGATTATTTGAGGCATCTGATTGAACGTTCACGTAATAGATTATTTTTAATGCTGGGCAATATTATACGGGTAGCGCTGAAAGTATGTAAGTAAAAGCTAAACACTAAGATTTATTTAGTGGTTGAAAATTGCGCTCGCTGCCACCAGCGATTAAGAGGATAATAAACGACCGGGGCCCAAAGACTGCTAACGATCGCACTCGATAAAGCAGTTTGCTGATAGTAACTCCATTGATTGGCTAAAGTCAGCAAAAATTTATCAGTGGCTAAGGCAATATTGAGAGTGGGCGCAGGAAAAGCAAATTGCAGTGCCATAATAGTTTCGGCAAGTAAAGTCATACCAAAGACAATTAAAGCAATCGAAATAAAATCCTCTTGCAAGTAGCGCGTTTTGTGCAAACGCGCCGTCAAGATGCCGACAACTACCAAGCTCAAAGTATGAGTAGGAACGGGGCTTGTCATCCCATCAAGCAACCAGCCTAAAGTTAGACCCGCAAGTAAGCCTGCAAGAGTCGAGCGTTTGACACTCCAAGACACCACCCAAATTAACAGCCAGTTGGGAGCGATACCTAATAACTCCGCTCCTGGCAAGCGCAGGGGCAACATTAATAAACACACCGCTACGGAACCAACTGTTACTGTCCAATTTAATAAATGGATTGTAAAGCCTGTTGGCAATGTGTGCAAAAACTTCCTCCTAAAAATCGCCTGCTCCAATTATTTATTTTCCTGACTGTTGGCATTAGCATAAACAAAAACCCATTCTAAATAATTTAGCGGTGATGTGAGTGCGATCGCTGCTTCCGGAGCAGGGCTTTTAGTTAGATTAATTGTTTCTACTCTCCCCACAGGTATACCCGCCGGAAATATTTGACTATAGGGAGAAGTAGCAACAAAATCGCCAGGGCGGACATCAGGGACTTTATCAAAAAATTGCATCAGCGCCCGCGTGGAAGACTGCCCTTTGAGCAACCCAGTGTAACGGCTGCGACTAATAGTCACCCCTACTTGACTTGTTACGTCGCTAACTAATAAGACGCGGCTAGTATTAGCAGTAACGCCAATCACCCTACCTACCAAACCGCCGGGAGATGTAACTACAAAGTCTATGCTGATTCCCGCACTGCTACCGCGCCCCAGAGTTATTTGCTGCCACCAAAGATCGGCACTGCGCCCAATTACTGGAGCGACAATCATTTGACGATTTTTTTGCGCGGCTCGATAGTCTAGTAAATCTTTTAGCTGCTGATTTTGGCGCTCTAGTTCTACTACGCGCCCAAGCAATTCTATTGTCCGGGCATCATTCAACTTTTCTACTTGGCTAGGATTTTGAAATGGGCGAATTATGACATTAGCTAGTTCGCTAATTGCTGCTCCTTGAGTTTGCCGAATTATCCAAGCGCAAGTTAACGCCAAACAAGTGCCGATTAATTGCCACCTATTTTTATCCCACCACCGACGCATTGCATACATAGCTATTGATGTTGAGAACGCCCGCTAAATACTCGTTCCATTTGATTAAAGTTTTCTATTACTTTGCCTGTACCCAAAACTACACAGTTTAAAGGTTCCTCTGCTATATGGGTAACTATTCCCGTTTCATGACTAATTAATGTATTTATTCCTCGCAGTAAAGCTCCACCACCTGCAAGCATAATACCGCGATCGACAATATCGGCAGCAAGTTCTGGTGGTGTTCGCTCCAACGTTCGCTTTACTGCCTCAATAATTACCAGTAGTGGTTCAGACATACTTTCACGGATCTCTGGGCCTTTAATTGTCACCGTTCGTGGCAATCCAGAAAGTAAGTGCAATCCTCGCACTTCCATCACGGCTTCATCATCATCGCGGCTGGGATAAGCAGAGCCGATCCGAATTTTGACTTCTTCTGCTGTGCGTTCGCCAATTACCATATTATGAATCTTTTTCATGTACTGAATAATTGCCTCATTTAGCTCATCTCCAGCAACCCGTACCGATTCACTTTCCACCGTACCTTGATAACTAAGCACAGCAATTTCTGTAGTCCCGCCGCCAATATCTATAATCATGTTGCCAATTGGTTCGGTTACGGGTAATCCGGCCCCAATTGCCGCCGCCAATGGCTCATCGATTACGTGAACTTCTCTTGCTCCCGCCCGCAGAGCCGCATTCATGAGTGCCTGTTGTTCTACGCCAGTAACGCCGCTAGGAATGCCAACTACAATTCGCGGGTTAACAGTTCTGCCGCCGTTGGCGCGTTGAATAAAGTGCTTGAGCATTAATTCGGCAGTTTCAAAGTCAGCAATTACACCATTTCGTAAAGGGCGACTAACAACGACGCTACCGGGAGTTCTACCCAGCATTTTTTTTGCATCTTCTCCTACAGCTAGAACTTGTTTATCCTTGAAGTCGATAGCGATTACTGAAGGCTCTTGCAGCACAATGCCTTTACCAGATACAAAAACGAGGGTATTAGCAGTACCGAGGTCGATACCCATGTCCCTAGATAAGGAAGACTGATTAAAAAAACCAAAAAGACCCACGTGCCTCGCTACCCCAAAGTTTGATAAGTTCTATGTAGAACGAAAAATAGTAACCGTGCTGGATCTTATTACGTCTTGTGGGTTGAGTCTAGTAGGCAAATTGATAAGTTTTAATAAAGTAGGAAGTCGCCCTCTGGCAATTTAAAATTGCTTTGAGTTTGATTTGCAATTTTTGGATATTAGAGGCACGATTATGAAGTACACCTGTACTGTAAATTAATATGAGTCTTAATGTAGTACATCTGGTTGGGCGTGTGGGCAAAGATCCAGATGTCAAATATTTAACAAGTGGCAAAGTAGTTTGTAAATTGACTCTTGCAGTCAATCGCCAATCGCGTAATAGTGATGAACCGGACTGGTTTACGCTGGAAATGTGGGACAAAACTGCTGAAGTTGCGGCTAACTATGTCCGTAAAGGCAAGCAAATTGGTGTAAAAGGCTCCTTAAAATTTGATACTTGGAGCGATCGCACTACTGGCACAAGTCGCTCTACACCAGTCATCCTAGTAGAAAGACTAGAACTTTTAGGCTCAAGGCGCGAAGATGAGGCTAATGCGTTTAGTGGCACTAGCAATAGTGAAATGTAAAAAAAGGCAGAAAAGCTTGATTTTCTGCCTCTAGTTCTAATAACTAATTTGCAAAGTAACTGATGCTTCAACCTTTTGTTCGCCGCCGATGACGGGAGTAGCAACCTTGGAATTGGCGAGAGCAGCACGTTCGTATTGAACTAGGGGTTGGGGTTGGGGAGGAGTAGCATTATTAATTTGAATGCTCACAATTTCTTTAGCAGTAAAATTAAGCGTACTTAAGACAGAATTAGCTTGCTGTTGCGCGTTTTGAGTAGCTTTTTTTAAAGCTGCTTGCTCAGCAGCAGAAATTGCACTATCTATAGCTATAAATCTAATTCCCTCAATCTTTGTCGCTCCTACTCGGACGGATTCATCTAATAAATTGCCAATGCTTTCGGTGGCAATTTGAAAACTTACAGTATTGGTGGCAGTATAACCAGTCAATGTTTGCGTGTTATTGTTATAGCTATAAACGGGGTTAAGGCTGATACCTGTCGTTTCAAGCTTTTCGACCTGTTGCCGAGATTTTAGCAAGGCTACTACCGCGTTAGAACGTTTAGCCGCTTCCTGTTGGGCAATGGCGGCAGTTTTTCCTTGGACTTCTACTCCTAAACGTACTTCAGATAAAGTTGTGGGAATTGTCTCCACTCCGCGACCGCTAACTGTTAAAGTCCGCATCAATATATTTTGTACCTGTCCTCGGTCTTGGGCTACAGAACTACCTGTTGTTACGCCTAATAGACCGAAAGCTAAGAATACTACTATAAGATACTGGCGTAAATTTTTGTTAGTGCCTAGTTTTTGTCCGGACGAGTAATTTATCAACTTAAGTTTCATGAATTGTTATTTTGCCAAAACATTTTTAATCATCTCAAATATTGCTCCTTTAAAGAGCGATCGCGCCACTATCAAACCTGTAGCACCAATTACAGTTGATGACACGGCTTATTAGCAATCTTCTTGTACAGTAAAAAAGATGATTTTTAGATAGCTAATGCAAATAGAAGCAATTGCTGGATTTGACTTGCCACTGCTAGTGCTTGTTCCCACTTGGGGCAAGACTACGATTCTACTTACCACTACCACAGAACCAGAAAGTAGCCCTCTGATACTCGCCGGAGTATTGCTAAGTTTGGTTGCTGTGTACCTTGCAAGCAAAATTGGTGGAGAACTATCTAACCGCTTTGGCTTGCCACCAGTACTAGGAGAATTAGTCGGCGGCGTTGTGGTGGGTGTTTCGGCTCTGGATCTTTTGGTGTTTCCTGAAGGAGGAGGAGATAGTTCAAATTCGCTTATTATAAGCTTGTTGCAAGCTACCGCAGGTCTAGAGCCAAGCGCGGTAGCAGCCACTTTTCAAGGGCAAAGTGAGGTAATTTCAGTTTTGGCAGAACTAGGGGTAATTGTCCTGCTATTTGAAATTGGCTTGGAATCAAATTTAAAAGAACTATTAGCTGTTGGTTATCAAGCCCTAGTAGTAGCAGTAGTAGGCGTAGTTGTCCCTTTTGCGGCTGGAACTATAGGGCTAATGACTTTGTTCAATGTGCCAGCCGTTCCAGCGATTTTTGCTGGAGCAGCTTTGACAGCTACAAGTATTGGAATTACATCCAAGGTGCTATCGGAACTAGGCAAGCTCAATTCGACAGAAGGTCAGATTATTTTGGGTGCGGCGGTAATTGACGATGTACTCGGCATCATTGTTTTAGCTGTAGTCGCGAGTTTGGCAAAAACTGGCGAAGTAGATGTTAGTAACGTCATTTATTTGATTATTAGCGCTAGCGGTTTTTTGCTCGGTGCAGTCTTGCTCGGAAATGTATTTAATAAGTCTTTTGTGATGATTGTTGAGCGTCTCAAAACTCGCGGCAAAATAACTATACCTGCATTTATCTTTGCTTTTCTGTTGGCTTACTTGGCTGCGGCTATCGGGTTAGAAGCAATTTTAGGAGCCTTTGCTGCGGGCTTAGTGCTAGATGAGACGGATGAGCGCCAAGAACTTGATGAGCAAGTACGTCCGATTGCCGACTTATTAGTGCCGATTTTCTTTGTTAGTGTAGGCGCTAAAACAGATTTAAGCGTTCTTAATCCGTTTGAACCCAGCAATAGAGAAGGTTTGATTATTGCTACTTTTTTAATTGCGATCGCGATAATTGGTAAAGTAGTTACAGGTTTAGCGGTGTTCGGTCAACCCCAAATTAATCGTTTGGCAATTGGTGTGGGGATGATTCCTAGAGGTGAAGTGGGGCTAGTATTTGCGGGTGTGGGTTCTGCTAGTGGCGCACTCTCTAAACCTTTGGAAGCGGCAATTATTGTGATGGTAATTTTGACTACCTTTTTAGCACCGCCTTTGTTGCGGGTTGTTTTTCCCTCTAATCAATTAGATGAAGCGATTTCTAGCTTGAAGGACGAGCCTAATCCCGCCACCGAACCAGTGGATACAAATATTAAGTAAGTTGGTAATACTTTCAGGAAACAAGCCTAGGTTAGTTTGCGTCCGCTTAGTTTGTCGCGATTAATTTTAACTCCATAGCTCAAGGGTTGGGAGGTTAATGGGATGCTCAAAACAAAGGCTGGTTGGTTAAATAGGCGATGCAACTGATACGCGATCGCCTATCTTGATGTAAACTGACCCATCTGTTGAGGATATAAGTAGGCGTAGCTGTGCCGATATTTACTACTGATACTCGGCTATACTCTATCATCAGTATCTATCTAACCCAATACAGCAAATGGTGATGTAAAAACATAGCCAACAGTCAATGTTTTACAGGGCGTACATGGCTAGAACGAATGAGAATTAGGAGATAACACTGTGAGATTTCACTGGCTATTACCCAGTATTTTAAGTATTTTTGTCCTATCCTCCACGGCAGAGGCGGCAAAGCTACGTTCTTGGCGTTTTGATGCCAACCAAAATCGCCTGCACATCAACACCGATGGCAGCGTTCAGCCCAAGGCGAAGTTAATTTTTAACCCAACTCGCTTGGTAATTGATTTGCCGGGAACAACTTTACAACGTTCTACGGTTAAGCAAGAATACCGGGGAGCAATTCGCAGCGTCCGGGTCGGCCAATTTAACGATCTCACAACTCGAATCGCCATCGAACTAAGTCCAGGGTACAAGTTAGATCCAAATCAGGTCAAAGTTCGTGGTGTATCCCCTAGCCAGTGGACGGTACAATTGCCTGCACCGCAAAGGGTGGCGGCATCCCCAGTGCCTAATCGCAGACCCTTATTAACCCGCAGTCAACCTGCTAGACAAAGCAATTTAAACCCCAGAAAAATATTTACAGTTGTTACTACCGACGAGCCGTCAAATAAAAATTCATCTATAAGGACGGCGGCGGTTAATTCCACCGCAATTTTGCAAATCCACAACATCCAAGTAACCCCTGATGGTTTATTTGTCCGTACTCGTGGCGGTGGCAGTCCTGGAATTAATGTTAACCGCAGCCGCGATCGCGCCCAGATTAATATTGACTTAAAAGGGGCTGCCTTATCACCCCTTGCTGCGCCCAATACCAAAGTAAATCGTCATGGAGTTGGCAATATTAAGCTCTCTCAAGTCCAATCTTCACCGCCTGTAGTCAGGATGACGATGCAGGTAGACAAAAATAGTCCAGATTGGCAAGCGGCGGTTAGTCGTTTTGGGGGTGTAACGGTGCTACCTGTAGGCGGGATTAGTGCAATCGGAAGTGATACGGTTGTCAACACAACTAATTCTTCTGTCCAGCAAGTGCCGGGAGTAGCAACTATTGAGTCGGTGGAATTTAATGGCGATGGCAGTCAGTTATTAATTAAAACCGATCAAAGCCTAACTTACACTAACGGTTGGGATCGTTCTTCGGGACTGTATCAAATTACTCTTGCTGATACCCAATTAGCTCGCACAGTTAGAGGGCCTAACTTAACTTCAAATAGTCCTTTACTCCGAGTACGCTTGCAGCAACCCACTCCCCGGACTGTTTTAATTTCAGTATTACCTGCGGCGGGAGTGCGAGTCGGAGAATTAAATCAGCCTTCTCCAGAATTATTAGCGTTGCAATTGCAACGCTCCACTGGGGCATTATTTCCACCTGCTGCGCCCTCATCGTCAACTCCTGATGTAATTTCTATTCCTACTCCACCGCCCAATACCCCCGCACCGTCCCCTAGACCGCGCCGTGTTGGACAAAAACGTATAGTTGTAGTCATCGACCCAGGACATGGTGGCAAAGATCCCGGCGCAATTGGTCTTAGAGGATTGCAGGAAAAAAATGTAATTTTGCCGATATCAAAAAGAATAGCAGCACTTTTAGAGCAACAAGGTATACAAGTAGTAATGACACGAGATAGCGACTACTTTGTTGATTTAGGACCGCGAACGGTGATGGCAGACCGGGTAAATGCTAATTTGTTTGTCAGTATCCATGCTAACTCTATGCCCGCCAACCGCACCGATATAAATGGTTTGGAAACTTATTACTACGATAGCGGTCAGCGATTGGCGCGGACAATTCATAATAGTATTCTTGGCAGCATCGACATTCGCGATCGCGGGGTGAGAAAAGCAAGATTTTACGTTCTTCGCAAAAGTTCCATGCCCTCGGTGTTAGTTGAGGTTGGTTTTGTGACTGGTGTAGTTGATTCTCCGCGTTTGGGAACGACGGCTTATCAAAATCAAATGGCAGAAGCGATCGCGCGCGGTATACTTCAGTATGTTCAACAAAACCCGTAGAGTTTATCCCAGCTTATCTAATCTTTTAGCCTGTGTCTCATTCCCTTTCCTCTAGCATACCTACACTTCTTGGCGTACCGCAATCTGCTTGTATCGGCATTTTTGATAGTGGTGTTGGTGGTTTAACGGTACTGCGTCAAGTTGCAAGTCAACTACCTCTTGAATCAATCATTTATTTTGGCGATACAGCGCGAGTTCCTTATGGTAGCCGCTCACCAATAGAAATTTTACAGTTTGTCCGGGAAATCATCACTTGGATGTTACAACAGCACGCCAAAATGGTAATTATGGCTTGTAACACCAGTTCTGCCTTAGTATTGAAAACGGTGCAGGCGGAATTTCCGATTCCGATTGTCGGCACGATTTTACCTGGCTCTTTGGCGGCGGCAAAGCTTGGTCGTCGGATTGGAATAATTGCAACTCCCGCAACTGTTGCAAGTAATGCTTACGCACAAGCAATTAAAGCTATCGATTCTACGGTTCAAGTTTGGCAAGTTGCCTGTCCTGAATTTGTGCCTTTAATTGAACAAAACCGCATTCACGATCCTTATACGGCACAAGTAGCAAAGCAGTATTTAGCGCCATTATTAGAGCAAAAAATTGACACTTTAGTTTACGGCTGCACTCACTATCCTCACTTAGAGTCTGTACTGCGTTTTCTATTACCGCCAACAGTCAAGTTGCTCGATCCAGCCATCCATGTTGTTGCTACGGCAACAGAGCAACTCGACTTACTAGGCTTAACAAATACAGATATTCCCCCGCTCCCGACTCGCTTTTATGTTAGTGGTTGTCCCCAAAATTTTGCTCAGTCTGCTCAATTACTATTGGGTTGTATGCCAACCGTTGAAAATGTATCTTTGACTTAGTTAAGGATTACTTTAATTTGTAATTTTTTAACCAATTTTTGTTAGAGAGCCGAAATATTCTCAACTTTTGTAGTGGCTCTATCAAGAGAGTAACAAGAACGACTCCCTCACATTAGTTGCACGTTGCCTATTTAAACACAAAGCTTGCTTGACTTGGCGTAAGCAATTATTCAAAAACTCTCTGACCACTTATCTAATAATTGAGCTAGAGTTGACAACAAGTTTGCCTTGCCCAAAAATTAGCACCAGATTGAACTTCCCCCTTGCTAAGGGTTAGCTTAAAATAAGTATAGACTATGTAAACTTTCGTAAACAAACTCAGAGTCGGCTCATCTATGACCTCAGCAACTTCTCTTTTTTCTCCAGTTGAAGCAGACCTGCGTTTGCTATCAGAGAATTTAATTAAGTTAGTCGGTACTCATCACCCAATTTTCTTTGAAGCAGCGAAACACTTGTTTGCAGCCGGAGGTAAGCGGGTACGCCCAGCGATTGTACTACTTATATCGCGGGCAACAATGCAAAAGAGCGAAATTACCGAGCGTCACCGCCGATTAGCCGAGATTACAGAGATGATTCATACGGCAAGCTTGGTACACGATGATGTGGTAGATGAATCGCAGATGCGGCGCGGTGTACCTACAGTTAATAGCTTGTTTGGTAATGGTGTAGCAGTGCTGGCGGGAGACTTTCTATTTGCTCAATCTTCCTGGTATTTAGCTAATTTAGACAATTTGGAAGTAGTAAAGTTGCTGTCTGAAGTAATTATGAATTTTGCCACTGGGGAAATTCAGCAAGGGATGTCGCAGTTTGACACGGACGTAACCATTGAAGCTTATTTAGAAAAAAGTTACTACAAAACCGCTTCTTTGATTGCTAATAGTTCTAAAGCGGCGGGTTTACTGAGCGATGTTTCTAGAGAAACCGCCGAGCATTTGTACGGTTATGGTCGTCATTGGGGGTTGGCATTTCAAGTAGTCGATGATATTTTAGACTTTACAGGCTCAACTAGCACGCTAGGTAAACCAGCCCTTGCAGATATTAAAAGCGGCAATTTGACCGCCCCCGCCTTGTACGCTTTAGAAGAAAAGCCGTATTTGAAAGAATTAATCGAACGCCAGTTTGAGAAACAAGGAGACTTGGAAAGTGCGATCGCTTTAATTCAAGATAGTAATGGCATTGAAAGGTCACGCAATCTTGCCGCCCATCACGCTCAGTTAGCTGTAGAACATTTAGCTGATTTACCTGCTTCCCTGTCAAAGCAAGCGTTGATAGATATGGCGGACTATGTTTTGAGTCGGATGTATTAATTTATAGTCAATAAGTCAAATTTAAGCAAGATCGGGGGGTATTTGGTTGAATGGGGATTTTGGTTTTATTTGGATTTGAATTAATTTTTGGATATCTTGACGCTTAATTTCATAACCTGCAATAGCTTCTCCTGGAGTTTCAAAAAAAATAATGCTATCAACAGTTTCTAAAGCTACTAACTGAAATAAAATATGAGTGACGGGAATAGGTAAAGCAATTAATTGTGCCGCAAATCCTGAGCTATTGGTACTAGCACTATCTTGGAGAGTAGGAAAAGCGTAGATTACCCGCTTTTCAATTTCAACATTGTCACGATCGCGAATAGTTGTCACTAGCCACTCTGCGTCTAAACTTTGGAGAATGTAGTACTGCTCGTGACGTAACTTTGTGGCTAATTGCTTTAATCCCGGTGCGATTTCTTTAACGAGGCGCGGTGTAATGCCATCATTGGGCGCATCATTTATTAGTAATTGAATTTGTTGATCTAAGTTCATAACCACTAGGACTAATTTAAAGCCTGAATTCGTTAATGATTGAGTTTAGCTTTTGGACTGAGCAAAATGTGTGGGAGTAGTGGCAAATTAATAATTGTATGCCATCATCGAAACGCATAGCTAACTCCTTAAAAATGCCACTAATTGTTAATAGAAAATTTCCGCCACGAGCAAATGCAACAATTGAGGTGGAAGACTCAATATCATTACGCGTGTTAGTCCAGGCATTGGTGATAGTAGGAATTGTCGCTGTTGACATTGCAGGGGGGACTCAAAGTAGCTTATGGGCTATACCTCTAAGTATGATTGGGGCAACGTGGAGTTGGTACCGTCGCCGAAGTCGCAATATTGCCCTCAAGTTTTGCATAGCAATTGGAATGCTGGCAGCAATGGCGGCATTTTTTGGGAAGCTTTTAGGTCAACTCAATGATACTAGGCTAGTTTTAGCGGAATTATTAATTCAAATTCAAGTATTTCACAGCTTTGATGTTCCTCGCCGTAAAGACTTGGGCTATTCGATCGTAATTGGGCTAATTTTATTGGGTGTAGCTGGTACAGTTAGCCAAACTTTAGCCTTTGCGCCAATCCTAGTGCTGTTTTTGGCGATCGCGTTGCCGATTTTAGTCTTAGATTACCGTTCGCGGTTGGGGATAAAAGAGAGGGTCAAAGGTAAAGGGCGAAAAATTAAGCCGATTTCACTTACTAATATTAAAAGTGGGGGAAAGCTATTTCTAGTTGTTGGCAGCTTGGGACTACTAATTTTTGCCTTTTTACCTAGGTTTCCCGGCTATCAGTTGCGGACATTTCCTGTTAGTCAAACTATTGATTTTCAAGGGCAATTTGACGGCAGCAGCATTGTTAATCCTGGTTACGTGAAGGAGGGTACGGGAAACGGGGGAACGGGAACAGGTAAGGGGCAGCAAGCGGGCGGCAAAGCAGACTCTACATTTTATTATGGTTTTAGTAGTACGATTGACCAGAATTTGCGGGGAGAACTCAAACCCAAAATAGTCATGCGAGTGCGAAGTCAAGCCGAAGGGTTTTGGCGAGTGCTTGCCTTTGATAAATACACGGGCAAGGGTTGGGAGATTTCCCGTAACGAGCAAGTACAAAAGGTTTCCCGTTCTGGTTTATCTTACCAATTTTCCTTACCTCTACCCCAAATACTCGGTAAAACAAAAGAAGTAGTGCAGACTTATACCGTCGTCTCGCAGTTGCCTAATTTAATTCCCGCTTTGGCGCACCCCAAGCAAATTTACTTTCCGACGAGGGAAATCGCTGTTGATTTGGAAGGCGGTTTGCGAAGTCCTGTCGGATTAGGCGAAGACATGAGTTATACAGTTATTTCTGAAGTCCCTTACAGAAATCGCGCCGCCTTACAGCTTGCTAAGAATCGATATCCTCAAAATATTCAAGATTATTATCTGCAAGTTCCTCCAGCAATTGCAGCTAAAGTTCGCGATCGCACAGAAGAAATTTTAGGTAAGTACAACCAAGAAAGAGTAGCAAAATCAAATAAGCCTTTAGCTTCAGCTTACGAAAAAACTCTCTACCTTGCTCAGTATCTCAAGCAGCGCTACACCATTCCAAGTAATCCTTTGGGTTTACCATTATTAGCTAAAGATGAGGACTTGGTAGAAGCATTTTTATTTAAAAATCAAGGTGGCAATCCCGATCATTTTTCTACAACTTTGACAATTATGTTGCGCTCGATTGGCATTCCGGCGCGGCTCGTTGCAGGCTTTAGTCCTGGTCAATTCAACCCATTTACAGGATTGTACGTGGTTCGCAATACCGATGCCTATGCGATGAGTGAGGTTTATTTTCCTAGCTATGGTTGGTTTGCGTTCGACCCAATTCCCCGTCACCCGCTAATTCCTCCTTCTATCGAAGAATCTCAGACTTTTAGCGTTTTACTTAAATTTTGGCAGTGGGTAGCGGGATGGTTGCCTTCTCCGATTACAGGATTGCTGAATAATGTATTTTTGGGGCTATTAAATGCGATCGCCTGGTTTTTAGCATTATTTGCTCAAGGCTGGCTAGGGACGTTAACCGGGTTAATTATTGCTACGGGATTAGGTTTTGTCGGTTGGCTGGGCTTTGGACAGTGGGGATTCTGGCTTAACCACCGCAAGTTAGCCAAGTTGCCGCCAATGGAGAGACTGTATCAACAAATGCTTGCTTGGACGACACAAAAAGGAGACTTCAAGCATCCATCGCAAACACCGCTAGAATACGCCCAAGGATCTTATCAGCGTCATTCTTTCACCATAGCCCAGGTAATTGAGGAAATTTGTCAAGCTTATGTAGGCTGGCGTTATGGCAGTCAAGCGCCTAACTTGGGTTACTTAAAACAGCGATGGCAAACTGTTCAGGCAACGGAAGTTCAAGGTTCTTTTAGAATTAAGCGCAAGTGATGGTTAATACTCGTGGTAATCTTTGCGTGAAGAAGGCGGTTTGAAGTATCCTGCTCCCAACTTTGGGAGCAGGACAAAACTCAGCTAGCAAGTTCACTCAATTGTCTTGCTAATTTTATTTAATCGCTTGCCTAAGCGCTGTACAGCCCCTTTAATGCCTCTAGGAGCTTCTGTCGCCACTTCTACGGTTTGTTCGCCTAGGGTTGCCAATGCTTTAGCAAGATCGGTTTTTTTGCCTTTGCCAGACTTGAGCGATTGCTTAAGTTGCTTGAGATTGTCGGCGATTTTTTGAGAATGCTTATCCTCTAATTTGTGCAAGATGCCGTACCACTCATCAATTGCTGCTGTTGCTGCTTCCATATCGATTGACTCCAAGTCTTCGTCTAGAGCTTCTGTCAGCGTATGGATACTATCAATGTTTTCTTGGTCTTCAGCTTTGCATAGAGAGTTGCCTACTTTACCTAGTTGCTTGCCTAGTGTTTGCAAAGTTGCTTTTAATTCTTTGTCACTATCAGCAGCAATATCCATTGTGCGATCGCCTACATGAATTAAGGCTTCGCCAACTTCGTGTCCTGATGCTTTGCCACCTTTAAGTAACTGCTTAAGTTCTTTGAGACTATCAGCAAGCTCTTTGCTCTCTGCGTCCTTAGCTTTGTGCAAAACGCTATACCATTGGTCTACTACCTCTAACCCAGCCGCCGCGTCTATGGAGCTTAAGTCACCTTGCAGCAAGTCGAGTAATGAATCTATGTTTTGAGTATCTGCTAGCTCACTATCTGCACTTTGAGACTTGCTTTTAGATTGGTCACTGCTGGAAGCTTTCGTAGTTTTGTCTTCCTTATCACTATTATCTTTCTTAGATTCTGACTTACCAGCCATGTTTGTTTTCCAGTTAATATAATTTTTACATCAACCAGCATAGGAAGCTAAACTCTTGAAGTCCTCATCCTTAAGTTAAGTTTTGTTGAATAATTTAATTTGGATAAAAGCTTCGGTTTAAATTTTGCGGCAAATATTTCATTACTTAGATTGAAAACAGTTCTTTTATGCCAGCGCTGCCAATTTCAACGGCTAGAGCCGCCAGTAAGAAACCTAGTAATTGAGTAACAATTACTGCACCTTCTGCTCCAATAAATTTGTCAATGCGACTTGCTTGACGCACAATAAACCACGTTACAATCATCGCCGCTACAATCCCAACAACTACACTTATTTGAGCTTCAGGAGATTGTGACATCAGTAGCATGACTGTAGTTAGTGTTCCAGGCCCAGCTAGCAAGGGAAAGGCAAGAGGAGTAATTGCGACATCACGCTCTTGCTCCACAATTGGCGTATCCATTTCTCCTTGGAGCATTTGCAAGGCAATTAACAGCAATAGTAGTCCTCCAGCTACTTCTAGCGAACCTATGCTGATATGCAAGTAATCTAAAATAGCTTGCCCAGCAAAAGCAAAGGCAAGTAGGACTGCCGTTGCCACTACACTAGCTTTATCGACTACTTTATTTCTTTGTTCTGGTTCCATGCCTTTGGTAAGAACGAGAAATAGTGGTGCATTACCCAAGGCATCAGCTATGACAAATACAGCAATAAAAGCTTTAACTAAGACAGGAAAATTCACTGGGCAGCAGGGGAAAAAGGTCTCTATCAACCTTAGCGTGAATCCGATCTGAACTAACTGCTTTAATTTGACAATTTCTACGCTCACGCAGCAAATACGCCAAACTTGCTCCCCCCTAACCCCCCTTAAAAAAGTGGGCTAATAGTTCTCCCTTTTCAAGGCGGTTGGCGGATCTCTTGTGCGTAAGTTTTGAATTTTTAGGCTATTGTTTTATTTCTTCCCAGCTTTGAGCCAGCCCAATACTTGAGCAACGGTTAATTCCAATTCTATAAATTTTGGTACAGGTAATATATCTTCGCCCGTAAGCTCTATAGGCTGCTGCCTTGGGAGAATTGCGATCGCAATTCTCTCACTTGGATCGATAAACCACCCCAACTGAGTGCCATGTTTTAGGCAGTGCAATATATTACTAATAACTTTAGTTGTATTCTGGTCGGGTGAAAGGATTTCTATAGTCCAATCCGGATAGATTTTAAACACATTGCCAATTTCTCCATCGGCATCAAAGGGTATTCGCTGCCAAGAAAATACTGTTACATCTGGGACAATGGAGCGACTTGCAAAAGTACACCGTAATTGGGGAAAAGCTAGGGCAATTTTTCGTTCCTCCGCTACTTGATTTATAGCAGTACAAAGTTTGAGTTGCAGCCTTGAATGTTTGCCTTGAGGCATGGGTTTTTGGTAAATGCGTCCGGCAATAAATTCGCACTCTGGCTGAGTTTCGGGCAATTCTAGAAACTCATCTAAAGTTAGTGATCGATCTATTGCAGTCGTCATAGGCGATCGCTGTTATTGTCCAAGAGACTTAAAGATTTTTGAATTCGTTTCAACTTTTGCTTGCGAATCTCCTCATCAAACCTAGCTATCACTTCCTCAAACTGCAATCCTAACTCCTCAAATTCTAGGCGTGCGCGGCGCAAGTTAGTTAAAAGGCGTGGATCGACGGATGGACTTGGCATTGATGGTTGGTTTGTCATGGCAATTTCCACTCATTCTTGATTTCTTGAATACTTTACTTCAGTTATTAATTATTTTGTAGGGAACTCCATAAAATGAATTACCCAGAATCTGCTTTAGTGAATTACAGTCTTTCTCACTTGGGTGGCTAACTAAAATAATGCCTTTTCCTACACAGTTTTCGCTTGCTTGTACACGAACATCAACGAATCCAAGATTAACTTTTTTGATTTGATCGACCTTGCTTTTACGATCGTTCAAAATTTCTTCAGCTTCTGCAATAGTCGGCATTTGTGAACAAGGTTTATTGATAAGCCCATAGTCGCCACAAGAACTTTGTGCGCGGCTGATTTGGATGTATCCATACCTGGCTAGGCTAATTCCAACAATTAGAAAAATAATAACGCTGACCACAATCAGGGCTTTTCTTAGATGGTTCATGGTTTAAACACTTTGTGATTCGTCTCTCAGAGGTAGTTGGGGAGTTTTGCCATAAGTGTATTAGTAAAAATTAATTATTCACTATTTGTAATGTAGAGTCTGCCGATCGCCCAAATTCTTCTGGTGCGTATTGTAAATGTACTTCTGCGCCGGGATAGATAAATGTTCCGGGTGTAACCGAGCGGACTAAGTAATGCAGGGTATAAACGCCAGCTTCATAAAAGTCGCTATATGCCACAATGCGATCGCGATAAATTGTTTGGTAATCAATTTCCCACCTATCTTGCGTTGCCTGAAAGTAAGGTGTTGCAGTTTGAAAGCTTGTATCTACAGCCTCAAAGCCTGCGGGTATTGGGTCAGTTATTACTACATTATTTACCTCATGGTCAGTAGTAATTTCTAAGCCAATATCAAATACTTGTCCGCTACTTACTTTAAGCGGCTCTCCGGTAGCGTAAAGCCCTAAACGTTGCAATACCTTTTTTTCATTAGCTGCCCTAATTTCCCGCACCACGCGCAGCCCATTAAGAGCGCCTGGTTGCTTTCCTTGCAGGCGATAGCGGTAAGCAACTAAGTAGTGCAACAATCCTCTACCAGATTTTTTGAGCAATAGCTCTTGTTTACCGCGCGGTAATTTAGCTATTGGTATTTGTACGTCTAAGCTAATTTGATTTTTTGTTAGTTGCGATCGCGCTATCTGCTTGCCAGCTAGTTGTACGGTAGCCTTCAAGTTTTGGGGCAGTGGTTGAATTTGGCTGTATTCTACCAGTGCGGTTGTTGCTTCTGCTTGGTCGTAAGTAGTTGCCCAAGTTCCCCCTCGTCGCAGGCTCAAAAGTCCCTGCAATAACCTGTCTAACACTTCTGGCGGGCTTTTTTGAGCGACAAATAGCCGTAATGCTTGAGCTTGAGCAGTGGTAGGCGAATTTATCCACTTCCAGCTAGGAGGCAAATTAACAGTGGCGTTGCGTCCTGTTTGGGAAACTATCTCTTGGAGTTGGTTAAATAGTACCTTAAATTCCTGCTGCCACTGGGGAAACTGAGAAAGATAACGAGCTAGTTTTATTTGGGTAACGGTATCAAAGTTACTTCTATATTCGTAGATGTCTGCTAAAAAGTCTGTGCGTTTATTGCCTAAAGCTATCAAAGCCTCTAGACGCAACTGATTTTTACATAATTGTTGCTTGCAGTAGTCGTATTGACCGGGATTAGCAAGGAGTTTATCTAAATAACTCTCCAAACGGTTAACCATTACTGAATTTACAGCCAAACCAACCGCCGCAGCTTGCGCTAGACTTTGCGCCGCGTAAGCAGAAACAAAAGCATCGGAGCGTTCTTGCTGGGGAAAAGAAGCAAAACCACCGTCTGGTTGTTGGAGTGTTTGCAATACAGCTAAAGCTTGGCTAGCTTGCTGTTGGGGGTTAAAGTCTGCAAACTTTTGGTTGTAAGTTTTGCTTAAGTATGCCAAGTTAGCAGCGATCGCAAGTTTACTTGCTGCTGGTTCTAAAAATGGTAATTCATCGTCTAAAACTTGTTTGGCGGGTGCGGTTATTTGAGCAATTAGGGTACTTGCAACAGAAATCTCTAATCCTCCGGTGTCGTTGACAACATTTTTATCTATACTGAGCGGGATTTTTACTTGTTTATCAGTTACTCCAGTTTCTACAACTTGTTCAGTAACTTCTAGCGGTTTAACTTCTAACGGGACATTAAAAGCATCGGTTTCACTATTTAATTGAGTTGTAAACTTGACTTGAGTTTTACCTATCGTATTTGCCACCATTGGGAAACGATAGGCGCGAGTACCCGCCTCAGAGGCAACGTTTTGGCTACCAGAATTATTTGCAAAGCCAATTCCACCCGTAAGATTACCATTAATAGCCAGAGTTGCAGCTTGTCCTGTATTATTTGTAACGGATAAACCACCTTCAAAGCGATCGCCTGGACGCACAAATTGCGGTAATACTGGGTTAGATAATAAGGGTTTGGTAGTAATAAACGTTGTCTCGCCGTTGCCAAAATGCAGATTGCCATCGGTAGCAACTACCATTACTCGCCAAGTTGTCAAATTATCGGGTAATTTGAAAGTTATACTGGTTTGCCCCTTTGCATCAGGCAAAACAGAACCGTTATAGTAAGCCAAAGCTTGAAAATTTTCTCTAATGCGGGTATTTGCAGCACCATTAGACAAACCACCACCATAACCCCAACCTTTTTGTAATGGTGAAGAAAGCGGTTGTAAAACTACATCCGGGCGATTGTCAGCAAACCGTGTAGAAATTGGTTGCTCTGCATATACTGTTGATACTAAATCTGGTAGTCTATAGCCGCTTAGTTGCAGTACAGCCTCGTTTACCACCATGACAGTAAATTGCCCAAGGATTGGCTTATTTTCCTTATCCTTCATTTCTAGCTGTACTGTTTGTTCTGCGCCAGGTTGTAAGCTTTGATTGGTCGCTTTTGCCTGTACTTTTAAGTATTTATCCTCCAAATTAGTGTTAAACGGTGCAAACCCAACTCGGACTAATTTATCTAATAATCCTGTCTCTACTTGCGCTAACGGCTTGCCTTGACGAACTAAAACCGCTTCCACCGCCGCATTTGGTAACATATCTGCGGTAACTTGAAATTGAATTTGCGGCGCTGCGCCCTTAACTTGAACTATACGGCGCTCAATAAAGTTGTGGCGAATAATTGCAAAATGCAACTCTGCTTCAGGATAAGGCGATTGAATCAAAACCGTTGCTGTTTCACCAGGCTTGTAGGTGTCTTTATCAAGGCGAAGTTCTAAACGATCATTGCGATATCTACTCCCCCAATCAACGGGACTATTACCCGCCGCCCATATCTGCGTATCGGTAGCCGTTGCCTCATCTATGGCATCAGCAAAATTGGCTCGAATGCGATAAGAACCTGACTCAGGAGGAGTCAGAGCGACTTGTTGCGATGCAATAGCTGAACTTATTTTAGTTTTTTCAACGGTTTTGTATTCCACCTGATTTTTAGGCGTTTGGCTGCCTTCTACAACTTGAGTTACGCTGCTGTAGATAATTTGTTGCAATTCCAAACTTACAGATTGCCCTGGTATTGCCTTCCCTAAAGAATCAGTAACAATTACTTGAATCTGCAATGGCTTACCTGCATCAGCAACAAAATTACTTTGCAAACCAATAAGGCGATCGCCTTGTAATACTGTAAAGGTCTTTGAATTCGCTACCGATAGATTCGATACATCTGTAACTTGCGCGTCTACCCTGTAAGTCATAGGATAAGGTACATCCTTCGCTACCGGGACAATTTGACTGCTTTTACCTTCCTTACTAAGTATTTGCTCTGACTGCAACACATCAGTAATAATTTCCGGCGCTTCTTCTGGCCAAAACCACTTACGCCCGAAGGAGAATTTTTCCCAATTTTGCGGTGTAAAATCTGTTTGCTGGCGAGTGACATAATATTGAACTTTCCCCCCTTCTACGGGAGATCCAAATAAGTAATTGCTACTAGCATTTGCTGTTACTTTTTCCCCAATGGCAACGAAATCTTTATCTAGAGCGAGATCGACATTGAAATTCGGCGGTTTAAACTGGGCAATGCGAAATTCTCCGGTTATTTCCGCCTTATTGCTTGCTTTAGCTTGAATAGTATAGTAACCCAAAGCTCGATTAGGTGCGATCGCATATTCTAAAGAAAATGTGCCAAACTCATTAGTGGTCTGACTACCCAAATCTGTTTTCTTACCTTCAGGATCTTCTAAAGTTACTTTATAAACAGTATTTTTATCTTGCCTCAGCGTGCCATTTTGAAGATGGTACGCCATCCCTGTAAACCAAGCTTTTTCTCCTGGCTGGTAAAGCTGTCTATCTGAAAAAATTATCCCTCTAGACTCTGGCTTGCCATTATCCCAACCTGCATCCATACCATAATCGTAAGCACCACTGTATTCTAGAGAACGAGCAAAAGCCCAGTCATTACCTTCACGGGCGATCGCAAGTAACTTTGGTGCGTCTTCAGAAGTGGTGTAACATTGCTGTAAAGCTTGGCGATTAAATAATACTGTACCAGTTACGTCTGTTTGGGACTTCGCACAAGGTTGAGGTTGAATTTGAGATTTTGATTCTAGCTTGGATTGATAAATCTCTACCGTTGCATTGCTAACTACCGCACCATCGCTTAGATGATGCACTCGCACCATCCCCGAATCAGGAAACCATTGAGCAAATAGTCCTAAATTAGTTAACTGTACCAGCCCGTAATTAGTAGATTCGCGCCATTGTTGTTTTCCGGCATCTTGATAGGTATTGGTACGCGCTTGCACTCCATAAGCCAACATTCCCGTAGCTGCGCCGAGTTTTTCTTTTAAAGGTACAGCAATGTCTTTATATTGATTTTTTTTACTTGCTACCTTAAAACTTTGCCAACTATCAAGTTTGGGTAATAAATCCTTCCCTTCCCCCCTAGGATAAACGGAATCTGTATAAACTAAATCCGCAGGTTGCACTACTTGATACGCTGCTTTGTAACTCGATTCTGGCAGATTAATTGTCGAGATATTTAGTTGTAAATTCTTACCAGATGGAAAAATATTTAAGTCCGATGGAACCCAGATATCGCCAGCCAAATCGCCCGTTTGATATTTTACTGTTACGGGTTTGCCTAAAGTTTGCCCAAACTTATCAGTAAGATTCGCGCCCAGAGTAATTGTATAAGTAGTTTCTGGTTCTAAAGCATAGGGGTTAAGATTGACAAGCTTCTCGCCTTCAAAAGCCTGTAATAATTGTGGAGTTTTTTTCGGTGCAGGAGTAACGGTAATATTTTCAGCCGCCGATGCTACCAATCCATTATTAAATTGCAACTGAGCGCTACCTTTAATGAAGCGTCCAAAAGTGCCGCTAGAGTCTGGTTGTCCAAAAAATTGAAGGTTGTTAAAAGTAAGCGGTGCATAAGTTGCAACCTCACTTACAAAAGGCATTTCACTTGGTAAGTTACCATTAAGACTCCGCAAACCAGAAGCCACTTCCCAGCGATAAGTAGTTGCTTTAGTTAGAGTATGACGGGGTTCTAGGATATAAACCCAATTGCGAGTAGAGGGATCAAACTTTTCCTCAGGCTGAGGATCTGCGGCTTGTTCCTCATCCTTATCCAAAGCGACATCAAAGGAAATACTTTGCTTTTTTCCTGCGGAAATCAACTTTACGCGCTCTTTGAGAGTATCAATATCTAGTTCTACATTCGATGTAAATTTTAGCTTGGGGTTGATATCAATCGGTTCAACTTCGCCACTTTCGTTATTACCAGGCAAATTAGTTAATTTAATTGCTTCAGTATTAAAAGTCCAGGCTATATCTTGCTCTAAACGATGATTTTTTAAGTCTGCTAGTCCAGCTTTTAGAGTAACCTGCACCCGTGTTGCTTTCGGTAGGGCTGATTCGGCTTGAAAACCTACCATCCGGGGAGTAAGAAACCGAAATTGCCCCTTTAACGGCGGAAAAATAGCAATCTTTTCAAGAATTTGTTGTTGGTTGGGACTATCAATACTTTCAACCGGAATTAAAGCATCCTTAAACCGGATACGAATTTGCGATCGCACTGGGGTTTCGCCCACTGGACTAATTTGTTCAATCCAGTCTGGTAATTGAGGCGATGGTAAAGGAGAAACCAAAGGGAGAGGCTCGTTTCCAGCAAGATTAGCAACGTTACAACTTGCAACTCCTAGCAAAAGGGCGATCGCTAGTAATAACTGCATTCCAAATTTAATAACCAATTGCATAATTCCCCTCACACACCTGCATCGATTAAAACCTACAACTAGGCTAATCAGGGCGATCGCAAGGTTCCTTAATCAAGGGCGTTGCATCTATCTAGTAATTGCACTCTCCCTGTAGTAACAATAGAGGCATAATTCCCTAATTTCGTAAGCCTCTCCCCAATTTGGGGAAAGGCTCAAAAGCACTTCAAATCTGTATTTCTAACGCCTACTACCAACGGCTTTGCTGATCCGCAGGGTCGCCATAGGGGTCTTCACTTGCTGGGCGCACATTACCACCGTACTGCCCTTGATTTGCACCACCTCTATCCATCATCTTCTTAACAGCCATAGCTGCGATTCCAGCCATCGCGCCTTTTGCTAGTGGATTGCTAAACATACCACCTTGACTGTTACCACCAAGCATTCCTGCCGCACCACCTAATATTTGACCGAGCATATCTGGTTGCTGTTGGTGCATACGACTTGTTGCCTGAGCCAAATAATTAGAATCTTGATAGCGATCGTCTTGGCCGTCACCATCTGAATCGGGAAAGTTATAGTTTTGCTGCTGCGATTGCTGCTGAAGATATTGACCAAACTGCATCCGCTCTTGGGGGGACATCCGACTAAAAGCTTCTTGAGCAGACTCTTGATAGACATCGGCGGGTAGCTGCCTAGATACTTGCTGGTAACGACTGGTAACTTCCTCATCAGAATATCCCTCGTGAGGCGCACCTTGTTCGTAGCGATTGACAAAATCTCGGTAGTTTTGCTCTGAATGTTGACCGCCACCAAGTATATTTTCTAAAAAACCCATATTTGTCTCCTGTTACTTTGTGTTATCAAAATTCTTTACAGTGCTGGGGCTGGCTGTAAGTTTGTTAAGTCGCGCCCTGTAGGTTGATTATTGTAACCTTGAAAATCGCGGTATCTTTGCGCTTCGGTTTCTGGCACTCGAATTCCCTCTGAAGGTGGCGTTACCCAATGAACTTGCTTTTGAGCATCTCTGTAGTAAACGCGCCCATTTTTGGAAAGGTAGTATTGCCCTTCTGCTCCTGCCGCTTGCTTGTTTTTATGTTGATTGTAAAGGTAGTAAAGAGCAGCCGCTCCGGCTAAAATTACTACTTTTTGCTTGTTAGATATTCCCTGGCGTGGCTGTTGGACGCGATCAGCATTGTTAGAATAATTTTGGTTATCAATGCGGGTATTATCTGTGGGAGCGCCAGTATTTGCTCTGCTACCGCAACCTGTGAAAATTGAGAGTGATAATACTGCTGACAGCAGAATTGCCACTGGACGTAAAAATCTTTTCTTTTCAGAATATGTTGTATTCATTGGCTTATTTCATTGAGCAAAGAACGCCTCTAGTCTGAGCTTGAAGTCTTTTTAAGCAGCTATCAACAAAATATTGTTAGCGTTCAATCAATTTACTCAAGGAAAAAGTAAGCGATTTCTAGCAGCAATAATTGAGGCGTTTGCTGGCAATAGTAGCAAAATTTACAATTGGTTCTATCCAGCCTTTGGTAGAAGTTAGCTCAAATGCTTCAGACTATGGAAATACATAGCAAGGTAGAGGAGTGAGAAGAAAATTTCGGTAATTTTTATTTTGCAACACATTTGACTTTGCATTAGCAATGAAATTAGTCCGAGGAAACTACTTGTTTGATGAAGCTTACAACTCGTTCCACTTCTTGAAATCCGACTTTTGTATGAAACTGATAACTTCCTGTATTTTCCAATAAAGCATCGGAAGCAAGTTCGGTACATCCATGAGCCAAAGCCCACTGTTCGGCGTACTGAATTAGATATGTACCTATACCTTGGTTTTGATATTCATCTTGCACATAAATACCCTCTATAAAAGCAACGGGACTTTGACTCGCACCTGGAACATACTCATAGCGCAACGAAAGATTCATAAATGCGATCGCTTTTCCATCGCTATCTTTAACTAAAAATTGTTCCTCGCGAGCAGATTCTAAAACAATCTGCATCTCTTCAACGGAGTAATCAGACCACAGCTTTAACACCAAATCTAGACACTCTCTGAAATCGTCTTGGGTAACTTTGACAATTTTCATGCTTTAAACTGTTGTTTTGGACTCTTTGGTGATCGGAGTGGCTAGAACTTCATTGTACCAACTGAGAGAAATTCCTCTGCTACCCGTCAGCAAATAAATGCTGTTCTCACAGCCAAGCAACAAGCCCAAATAGAGGCAATTCGCAACGACACTAAAACTCAAATGGATGCAATTCTAACTGCTAAACAAAAGGCAACAATTCGAGGAGTTACGCCCGCAGAAACAACAAGATCGTCCACAAATGCAGTCTTAACTATTAGCATTTCCTATTGCTCTGGGGTAAGTAAGAGTATTTTTAATAGCTGCTCTTAGTTTTGGATGAACGGGCAAAGCTGCCCCGATAACCAGTGCTTTTTCGGGGCGTTTCAGGCTGAGCAGCTTATTGGCATAGCCCGGCTTTCTCGCTATTTGGTACCTAACGAGAAGCACTGTGTATGTCTTGCGGGGCTTTATGTCCTGCCCCCTTTTCGTCGCCTTGGTTGTGGGAGATTACTCGTCGAGCAGGCGTTGAAAGGAAGCAACTCTATGCCAATTGTCACTTCTCTTAGTCTAGAAATAGAAGCGCAACTCCGTGAAAAAGCAATTCAGTAGGGGCAAGATATCAGCATTGTAGCTGCCCTATTACTGTCTCAGATTTTGGAGGGGGAATTACAGGACTCCACTGAAGCAATCGCCGGAATTCAACATGGCTTAGATGATTTTGCGGCAGGGCGATCGCGCTCCTTTGAGAAGTTTGCGTCAGAACAACGCCACAAACACAATCTACCTGCTGGTTCATATGTTATCGAGTTTATCGAGTAGAGATTTCCAGCGTTGCAGAGGCAGAAGTTGATAGTGCGTTTCTGGGGCTTTCTTAGGTCATGTCTTCTGAAAAGGCGAGACAGTGGTATCAGGGATTGCTGAAAACGATTGAATCTTTGTCAGAGATGCCAAAGCGTTGTTCTCTAGCAAGAGAAAACAATTATTTTAGTCCAGAGATTCGACAACTTCTCTATGGTCGAGGTCGCAATACCTACCGTATTTTATTCACTGTCTTAAATGAAGGCGAAGTTTCCACTGTTCGTATCCTCCATTTTCGGTATGGGACACAGCAAGTTTTGGGCGATCAAGAATCAGATAAATCTTAACAAAGCCTTCGCTGGACGAGCGCACTTTGAAATCGCCAGAAGGTTGATTTCTTGGTCTTCGGTGACTGAGTAAAAATTTTTTACTTAGGCACAACAGAAAAACCTCGCCGAATAGACTTATTCCCACCTAACTCTACTTGAAAAGTAACGCGATCGCGCAATTCCCCACTCCTCACCTCCAACGTCCAACTACCCGGACGTAGCGACCAAAAAACTGAACCAGAAGCAGCATTTGCTAACCTTTCACCATTCATCCACCACTCCACAGGCAATTGTGACAAAGCAGCCAACTTCAACTCCAATCTCTGCGGCGGCGAATTTGCATATACCAAAAAGTTATCGCCATTACGAGGAGAAACTATTTTCAACCCACCCGTCGTTACAGACTGTGGTTGCAAGGCTAACCACTCATCATACTCCCTAGGCAAATCAAGCTTAGATTCCCCATTGATACGGTGGTAAAAAGTATCCAAATTGCGATCGTATTTTGGCAAGTCTTGAGGAAAAAAATATTCTTGCACCACTGTAGGACAAGCAGGCGTAGGCTTCAACCCCGAAACAGCACAAATAGGACGCAAAACTAAACCCTCTGGCGGCGCAAATCCCGCAGGCTCCTTATCTTCATGTAGGTGCAACATAATCCGATTCCACAAAGGTGCTGCACCCATTACCCCCGAAACCTGTTTCATCGGTTCGCCGTTAAAATTACCCACCCAAGTCGCAACAGTATAATCGGTAGTAAAACCCACCGTCCAAGTATCTCGAAAATCGGATGAAGTACCAGTTTTTACCGCCGCCGGAAACGGCAAACTCAACACCGAATCAACCCCAAAAGCTTTAGCACGAGCGTGAGAGTCACTTAATATATCTGTAACTAGCTCCCAAGTTGGCGAACCGGGAACGACGACAGAGGGGGCAGCGTTAGAAAACGTAGTAACTAATGGTATGGCTTGCCCATGTCTTGCCATAGTTACATAGGCGCGAGCTAATTCCCACAAACTTACTTCTCCACTACCTAGCGTTAACCCCAATCCGTAGTATTCTGGCGGATGCTTTAACTGATTAAAACCTAGCTGATGCAAATGGTTTAGAAAAGCTTGTACGCCTACTTTTTCTAACACCCGCACTGCTGGAACGTTCAAAGAATTAGCCAAGGCCACTCGGACTCTTACCGCCCCCTGAAAATCACTATAGTCTTTAGGACTGTAAAGCTTCGCGCCATCAATAGCATAATGAGTCGGTACATCTGTAAGTACGGTATTTGGACGAATTACACGCTTTTCTAGCGCTAATTGGTATAAAAACGGCTTAAGCGTCGATCCAGGCTGCCGAAGTACTTGCACGCCATCATTACGCCCCATATCGGTCATAGAAAAATAGTCAGGGGAACCAACGTAAGCTAAAACTTCACCCGAATGATTATCAACTACTAACGCCGCAGCCTGATGGGCATTATGAGCAGTGAGATTACGCACAATCTGGCGAACTTGCGCTTCCACAAATTGCTGCAAAGGTCTATCTATAGTTGTCCGAATCTGAGATGGGTGGTTCTTTGGCAATTGACTTGCTAACCAAAATAAAAAATGCGGCGCGGCGATAATTCCTTGCTGGCGCGGCGAAAGTGCGATTTTTTCAGCAATTGCGCGATCGCTTTGGGCGCGGCTAATATAACCATCTTTAACCATGCGATCGAGGACATATACCTGCCTTTTTTTCAACTTTTCCCAATGGGTATAAGGATTTAGATCGGTAGGATCGTTGGGTAAAGCAGCTAAAATACTAGCTTGGGCAAGATTAAGATCGCTAGCTGGTACGGCGAAATAAACTTGAGAAGCAGCTTCAACCCCGTAGATATTCCCTCCCATTGGTAGACGATTAATGTAGGCGTGCAAGATTTCATTTTTGTTCATGCCTGCGACTATACGCCAAGCCAACCAAATTTCCTGGCTTTTTCCCCACAAATTGCGCGGATGCGGCTCTAACATCCGTGCCAGTTGCATTGTAATAGTAGAAGCCCCAGAGACAATTTTTTGAGCGCGAATTGCCTCAATAGTACTCCGCCCAATTGCTCGGATTTCTAACGCCCCATGCTGGTAGTACTGCCCATCTTCTGCAGCTATAATGGCATGAATAAAGTGTGAGGAGACTTGCCCTAGAGGGATAACAGCTGTCTGTTCTTGACTTTGAGTCAGTAACGTTCCCAAAGGAAGCATTTGCCGACTTCTTAATTCAATTGCTTGTCCTTCTTGAGTTAGATTAGTCGCATAAATAGGAAAAATGTAAGGTAGAAATCGCCATGTTAGAGAAGTCGCCATTAAAATCAATGTCGCCAACTTTATCCTAATAACCTGCCTTGATCTACGCCCAGTTAGTTGTAGTACTGCTCCCATGAGACTTTACTTACCATAATCGTTGCTATTAAAGACAAAGTAACAGCTAAAACTGTTGCCCAAAAAAAACTAAAGATTTTGAGGGATGACAATTCTAGCTAAGTGACAAAATTAGGTAGCAAATATAATAAATACATCTGGATTTGGCAAAGAAAACTGGAGCAATTGCAAGGCAATTTTCAACTTAATTTTTTTTAATGTCCGATCAATGCGAAACCTATGCAAAATGATGTGGCAACAACAATCCAATGTTCTAATGAAGATTGCAAAGCAACTAATGACGACACCGATAAATATTGTCAGCAATGCGGTATGCCCATGAACAAACGCTATTTGTGGGCGGTAGGTACAGGATCTGCACTTAAAGTTGGAGACCTTGTGCAATCGCGCTATTTGCTCTTAGGCGATCGCATTTTTTTGGACACCTTACCAAGGAAGGAACTAGCTCCGTACTCCACAGAAATTTCTGACGATATTAAACCCTATTTAAGACTTGTTCCCTATCGCCTACAAATACCCCAAGTTTACACTTGCTTGCCGCTCAGTTCAGAACCAGACGCAACAAAAATTTTGCTCCTAGAAGACGCTGCTATCTATAGTGGTGCAGAAATGGCAGGACAGCTAATGCCACAATTAAGCACTGTGTGGAAAGATGCTAGTTCATTGCGCCAATTGCATTGGCTGTGGCAAATTGCTGGATTATGGCAACCCCTAAGCGCTGAAGGCGTAGCTTCTAGCTTACTTGACAATCAATTATTACGAGTAGAACAATCAATCGTTCACCTCCTGCAACTCCAACTTGATGTCGCTACAGAGCCGCCAACGCTCTCCAAATTAGGAGAAATGTGGCATCAACTAATACCCGACGCAAAACCAACTATTAACGACTATTTAGAACGAGTTTGTTACGCGCTGATGACTGAAGAACTAAGTCACCCAGATGATTTAGTCGCCAGCTTAGAAAAAGCTCTAGCCGATTGTGGAAAGTCGCTTTTTTACAATATAACGATTAGCACCCTCAGCGATAAAGGCCCCAGCCGTCAGCGCAATGAAGATGCTTGCTATCCTCCGAGCGGTACTACAACAACTATAGAAAAATCTGCCCATCTCGCCTCTACTTTAACAATTGTCTGCGATGGCATCGGCGGACACGAAGGCGGAAATGTTGCTTCTAACCTAGCAATTGAAACTGTTACCCAGCAAGTAAAGCAACTAAAATTAGACGAGATGAGCGACCTCAATTCTGCCTCTATTGTCAGCGCTCTAGAACAAGCAACTCATGCGGCCAATAACCGGATTAGCGATCGCAATGATAGCGAATCTCGCCAAGGTCGGCAACGTATGGGGACAACGTTAGTGATGGCATTAGTTCACCAGCAACAAATGTATATTGCTCATGTCGGTGATAGCCGCGTTTACCTCATTACCCGCACTGGTTGCCATCAAGTGACTCTAGATGATGATGTCGCAGCGCGAGAAGTGCGACTAGGCTACGCGCTGTATAGCACTGCTTTGCTTGCGCCGTCCTCCGGCTCGTTAATTCAAGCTCTAGGCATGAATTTAGCCTTACACCCTACAGTAGGTCGGTTTATTTTAGATGAAGATTGTGTATTTCTTTTATGTTCGGATGGTTTGAGCGATTATGATCGCGTTGACCAACATTGGGAAAAAGAAATTATACCTATTCTCGACGGCAAAACAAAAGTTTCTAGTGTCACTGCCCGACTAATCGAAATTGCCAATACCCAGAACGGTCACGACAATGTTACGGTTAGCGTTATTCATTACAAAAGCAATTTTTTAGAACCGCAATCTCACCTTAGTCCTTCATTAGCACTTTTAGAATCTCGTTCTCCTCAAGAGGAGGATATTGTTGTTGAACCCTCCAAAAGCCCAGTCATTGAAGCAGCGCCTACGATTTCAACCCAATTTGTAGAGCCTACACCTAAAAAGACCTCGCCGATTTTGGCAATAACTGTCGGGCTGATTTTATTGTTTAGTTTGGGTGGATTAGCTTACTTATTTAGAAAGCCGCTTAGTAGTTTATTTAAGCCTGAAGCAAGTTCTAGTCCAGTAATTAACTCTGCTCCTAGCGTTGCGCCTACCGAGACTTCGCCAAAAATAGATTTTGGTTCGCTTCAAATCAAAATATTACATAATGCCCACCCTACAGTGTAGAGACGTTGCAATTGCTAGTCTCTACAAAGATTTTGAAATCACGCATTCATCATTTTCACGCCCTAAATTCAGCAACGCCAAAATTTATAAATATGGGCTTTACAGTTAAAAACTGAAATTTCACCCATTTTATAGTCGTCTAAATTAAATTGCTTCTGGCGTAGAGCCACCTAAAACCTACCTAAAATTGCTTTCAAAATAACCAATAACTTTCTCATAAAATTGAGTAAAAACTCGCTAGACTAAGGAAAAATGTTTGTAAATGCCAGTTTACTTTTAATGGGTGGTAATGGCTGTGTCTGATCCATGCCTAAACCTGGCGATCGCGCGTCTCTCTACTATCGGCAATCAAAGCTTTGCTATTTGGGTAGTAGATGCTCCTTTTGTTGCCGGGTCAATTCTCCACGACTGTTTCTGGCCCTTAGAACTTACACAGTTTTGGCAAGCATGGCAAGAAATGTTTGCGCTTGATCAATTGATCGATAATACCTTCAATCCCTTAATCAACAATCGCCTACCGCTTTCCTCGGTTACTACAAGTAACGGTCAAAATAATAATTACAGTGGTCGGTTAATGCAAGATTTGGGCATTAACCTATGGAAGTGGTTATTTCAAGCCTCGATCTTAAATACTTTAGAACATAGTATTGGCATAGCTAGCGGCAAAGGCAAACCTTTAAGATTGCGTCTAGATATCCGTGATCCTGATTTGATTACTTTGCCATGGGAAATTATGCAATCTCAACCCGGTAAACCGTCGGTCTCACTGTCGCCGCACTTACTATTTAGTCGCACTACAAATAACGTTGAGTCGCTACCAACATTGCCAATTAGTCAAAGCTTGAATGTTTTACTGGTTGTCGGCGAGAATCCTCCTGCTTCAACCAACCTAAGCGGCTCTGCTCAATATTTGCATCTAGAAAAAGAAGCCGATATTTTAGTCAAAGCTCTAACAAGTTATGGCGATGATTGGGCAAATAAGAGCAAGGGCGCAGGAGTTAAGTGCGGTGTGGATACATTATTGCGACCCACTCCAGAGCAACTAATAGCGCAGTTAGAAATTAAACCTTACAACGTCTTTTTTTATGCAGGTCACGGATTAAGCGCCCCAGACGGCGGCGTAATATATTTACGCCCAGATCAAACAATAAATGGCACAGAACTCGCGCAAGTATTGACTCGCTGCCAAGTAAAACTCTGCGTATTTAATGCCTGTTGGTTGGCTCAACCAGCAATTATTAATCGTCAAGCACTGCAAAATAGTTCTTTAGCAGAAGTCCTAATTCATCATGGCGTACCAGCAGTTTTGGGAATGCGCGACCAAATTACCGATGAAGAAGCCCTGACTTTTATTCAAACTTTTGCTCAAGCTCTAGCTGCAAGGCAGCCGATCGATCGGGCCGTAGCGATCGCAAGACAGCAACTATTGACTCTCTACAAATTTAACTTCCCGGCTTGGACGCTGCCTATTCTCTATTTGCATCCAGAATTTGACGGCGAACTAATCCGCCCGGCTCAAGAGGAAGTAACACAACTCCCAGAAGGTTCGCTTTCAGGAATTAGATCAAAATCTCTCAAAGCTTCTTTGCGATCGCTTAGTGTCCCCAAAAAAGCCTGGTCACTGCAAACTGGGATTGCTCTATTAGGTCGCCAGAATGAAAACAACGATATTGCTATTGAAGAACCTTGGATTAGCAAACAGCACGCCAAAATCTTTTGCCGCAATGAAAAGAAGGACGGTAAAACTATCCCAACTTACTTTATTAGTGATAATTCTCGGTTCGGCACGTTGATTTTTGATAGCAATGGTTGGCAAAATATCCATCGGCAAGAAGTTCCTTTGCGATCGGGAATGCAGATAAAATTTGGTTGTTCTCAAGGTGAAACTTTTGAATTTATTGTTGAAACGTGAGTAGAGACGTTGCAATTGCTAGTCTCTACAAAGATTTTGAAATTACGCATTCATCATTTTCACGCCCTAAATTCAGCACCGCCGGTATTTTTTATGCAAAAGAATTTTTAAAAATCTGCCTTAAGACTCCGGCTGCTGTTACGGAAATAGCTGTACGAACCCTGTATCTATTCATAGGATATTTTTAAAGCAGGAATGTATTAGGAATCACAACATGACTATCGAACCACAGAACTACACACTGTCATCAGCAGAACTAGAAATATTATCATTACTAATTGAGCCAGGAGATGCGATTTATCCTTGGGATACAACAACTTTGGCAACAGAAGCTTATTTTATCGAAGCTGAACAACAATTAGACTTGGATAATTTGATAGAACAAGAAATAATCGCCAAAGCTCCCAATTTTTTAAATCAGCTAGATGGACTTTGGCAGGCAAATACACCTGCAGAATCTTCTTTGCACTTGCAAGCTAAGTTATCCGCACAATTTGCTGGGCAAGTTCCTCAAGATTGGTTAGATGCGATCGCTCGTCAAGCAAGTCGAGTTATTAGTAGCCAGAAATCGTTAGGCGCACAACTGGTACAGTGCGTTCAAGAGCTAGTGCCTAACTGTTTGGAGGAAGATTTGCTGGTACTTGCACGTCCTTACGCTTATGCAATGCGTAGTAGTCCAAGTATGGCAGCGCTACAGCTAGAGATTACTCCCGAACAATGGACAAATTTATCAGAAATTCAACAAGCAAAGCTCAGTTTAGTGATCGCTCGTTACGCTTTAGAACAAATCCAAACTGAGGATAATATTTAAGTTAGCACGATCGGTGAAGTTGATTTGCTTTCCTCTTACTGGTACTTCCTACCTTAAAAATCTAAAGTTCCTATTTGCCTGTAGACAGTTGCTCTACTTTAAAACAAAAATAAATATACTTTCGGACTTGTCCTGCTCAACGAGCAAAATAGCTTGTTATGGGTAATATAAAGACTGTGCGTTCTTCGAGCGTCAATAAGACGAGTCAACGGCAGTCAACAAAGTCTAAATACAATGGAACAAGATCGAAAGTCAACAGTTGTTATTACAGGTGCGTCTTCGGGTGTCGGTTTGCAAGCAGCTTATGCTCTTGCTCAAATGGGGACATGGGAGGTAGTGATGGCTTGTCGAGATTTAACAAAAGCCCAAATTGCCGCCGAAGCATTAGGAATGCCAAAAGACAACTACACAATCATGCTGCTTGACTTAGCTAGCTTAGAGAGCGTGCGTCAATTTGTCCAAAACTTCAGGTCTAGGGGTAGAGCAATAAATGCCTTGGTATGTAATGCGGCGGTTTACCTCCCTTTATTGAAGCAGCCCTTGCGGAGCGCGGACGGTTATGAGTTGAGTGTTGCTACTAACCACCTTGGACACTTTCTGTTATGCAGCCTTATGCTTGAGGATTTAAAAAATTCCTCAATTTCTTCAGATTCAAGGCTAATTATTTTAGGCACTGTGACAGCTAACCCCAAAGAATTAGGCGGGAAAATTCCTATTCCCGCGCCTCCAGACTTGGGATTGCTTCAGGGTTTTGAGGCGGGATTTATGGCTCCCATTGCCATGATTGACGGTAAAAAGTTTAAATCGGGCAAAGCTTATAAAGATAGTAAACTCTGCAATGTTTTGACTATGCGTGAACTGCATCGGCGCTATCATGAGTCTACGGGTATTACTTTCAGTTGTGTTTATCCTGGCTGTGTAGCAACTACAGGACTTTTTCGCCACCACTATCCTTTGTTTCAAAAAATTTTCCCACTTTTTCAAAAAAATATCACTGGCGGCTTTGTTTCTGAGGAGTTGGCAGGGGAAAGGGTAGCGGCAGTAGTAGCGGAACCCGAATATAATAAATCCGGTGTTTACTGGAGTTGGGGAAATCGCCAGCAAAAAGATCGCCAATCGTTTGTCCAAGAGGTTTCTAATGAAGCTAGCGATGACAGCAAAGCCAAGCGACTGTGGGAACTAAGTGAAAAGTTGGTGGGACTAGCTTAAAGAAGTGATTTACAAATAAAAAAGAGCAGACTCCTAGTCTGCCCTTAAAAACTTAAATTTTGAGTCAAATGCAATCCATCACAGAAATATTGTTCATACTTGTGGTGGAGCTAGATTAATCTACATAATCCCGAATAGGAATCAAAGCAAATAATTTAAACTCAAGTAGTCTAATAGCGCCGAGAATATCCACCGCTATTGTTGCCTTGTCTACCACCTGACGAACCGCCTCTATCTTCTTTGGGTTTGGCTTTATTGACTTTTAATGCCCGACCCATCCATTCAGCGCCGTCAAGGGCTTCAATTGCTGCTGTTTCTTCTGCTTCTGTACCCATCTCTACAAAAGCGAAGCCTCGCGCTCTACCAGTTTCCCGATCTGTGGGTACTTGGACGCGATTGACAGTTCCGTATTCAGCGAAAACTTGTTTGAGGTCATCTTGTCCTACTTCATAGGATAGATTACCGACGTAAATTGACATAAGAACTCTCTGGAATCATAGGTTGATGAGAGATAGATTCGGAGAGAGACTTATCGTTATAGATAAAAATAAACTGCACAACCGAATGTAATCTTCTCTAAGACGCTAACACAAATATAGAATTTATGTCACTACATCAGCAGCAAAGTGTTAAAAAAATTAAATTGAGGGATTTTTAATCTCTGACCTTGGCTTTAGAGGGACGGACAAAGTGCGATCGCACTTTCTTGTCCAATTAGCCAACAATGGCTCTATTAGCTAGAGGCAGAAGCTGTTTAAAACCACCATTGCTTTAATTATTGGCACAATTTGCGGCAAGTAAGCGTCACAACCCAAGAAATTGCTATTTATTGAGGTTGGTCTAACTGCAAAAATAAAAATTGCTGACTCTAATTACGATAAGCGCCATTAGTGACACATTCGGGTTGCAAAATTTGCGCTAATTGTGGTTAATTTATTGTCACGTGCGCGATCGTCTAATTGGATGTTAGTTACAAGTTGGGCGGGCGCAGCGTCAAAACAAGTCCTAACTTCAGCTTGGGTTGAATCATCCACTTTTTTAGGTAAGTTCGCCCTTGACTAACAGCTAATCGTCACTAATTAAGGTACACCTGATTGTATGCCCAGAACTCCTAACGAGTACGTCGTCCACTTAATGATTGAGGGTGGACACCGGGAAGAAATACGTTTTAGTAATATCCAGGAATTCCAGAAATGGTACAGCAGCGAACTTGTCCCTAAGTCTAGTTCAGATGAATTTATTAGCGTCCCGATTAAAAACGTCCAGGGCGAGTATATGGTGGTGCGTCCATCCCGAATTATGGCTATTCGCGTAGAACCAATTTTTAGTTCTAGTGTAGAAAGATATTAGTAAATGATGAGAAAAATAATTAGTTTATTGGCATCAGTGGGAGTTGCGATCGCGCTTTCTGAGATGCCTTCTATGGCTCGCGTACTGCAAGTAACTAATGTTGATAAGACGCAAAAAGATTGTTGTCAGGTTGATAGTTTGGGGCTAGATGAGCAAATATGGGGTGAAAAAGGTCAAACTGGCGACTGGCGAGAGATGCTGGCATCCATAGATAGCAGTTTGCGTTATGTCAATTCACCTAGTGCGTTGAAGGCTTATCGAAAATATAGCTCTAGTGGTATTACCCGCGATCGCGTCCGTCGCAGTTTAGTCCACTTCCGTCAACTTGTCGTTAAAGCAAAAACTCCCGCCGATCTTCAACAAGCTGTAAAACGGGATTTTGTGTTCTACCGCTCTACCGGTAGAGATGGTAAGGGTGAGGTTTTATTTACCGCCTATTACGAGCCAATGTACGAGGCTAGTCCTGTTAAAACCCAAAAGTACCGTTATCCTCTGTATCGGCTGCCTAGCAACTTTCGCAAGTGGTCTAAACCTCATCCTACTCGCGCTCAATTAGAAGGACGTGATGGTTTATTGGGGGCAAAAAGCAAACTGAAGGGATTGGAATTAGTTTGGTTAAGTAATCGCTTAGAAGCTTTTTTAGCTCAAATCCAAGGCTCGGCTAGGTTTGCTCTCACTGATGGTACTCAGATGAGTATCGGCTACGCGGCTAAAACCGATTATCCTTACACCAGTATTGGTAAGGAGTTAGCCAAAGATGGAAAATTGCCGCTTCCAGGGCTAACTTTACCTGTAATGATTAATTACTTTACTCAAAAGCCCTGGGAATTGAATAGTTATTTGCCTCGCAATCGCAGTTTTGTATTTTTTCGCAAAACCTATGGAGCGCCAGCTACGGGAAGCTTGGGCATACCTGTAACGGCGGAGAGATCGATTGCTACCGATAAGTCTTTAATGCCTCCAGGTGCTTTGGCACTAATTCATACTAGCCTGCCTTTTAAGCATGATTCTAGAGCGCTGTTTAAGGATGATTCTACGCAAATGGAGTATCGTAGTGTCAGCCGCTATGTTTTGGATCAAGACGCGGGTAGTGCGATTAAAGGTGCGGGGCGAGTAGATTATTTTATGGGTACAGGAAAACTTGCCGGCGATCGCGCTGGAGTTACAGGTAGTAGAGGCCAATTGTATTACTTACTACTGAAGTAGAGAATAGTTAGTTTCTTATTTTTATACACAAATAGCCTTGGATTAGCTTTAGTCCAAGGCTGTAACTATTCATAGCGATTTAGTTATTGGACGCAAGAAAAATTGCTGACTAAAAGGATTTTTCGCGCCTCTTGTACTTCTCTTAATAAGGTGGATAGTCAAATTCTTCATCGTCCGCGTAAGTATAAGAATTAGAAGCTCCCGCGATCGCCATTTTGGGAGGTTCAACTTTAATATTTTCTTTACCGAATTCTTTGTGTTCCTCAAAAGCCTGAGTAATTACTGCCGATTCATCTGCGTCTGAAGCAATTAAGTACTGACTTAAAGTATCAACCGTAGGATGTTTGTAATCTGTTGTCGCCGCGATTAAAGCAGTGTTTTCTCCGCTTCCTCTTTCTTCAGATTCAATTATCGGGCAAAAAATACCGTGAGCGTAAAACAAGCCACCTTTGGCGGAGACTGGTTGTTGGCGATATTGCGCGTAAGCTTTTTCTAATTCGCCCAAAAATCCAGTTAGCTCTCTACTTTGCTTGTTGTAATCGTAATAAGCTTTACTAAAACTTGCTCCCGAAGCACCATTTAGTGTTAGTTGTAAAGGCAACTTATGCAAGAATTTTTTGTTCTCATCCACTAAGTAAATAAGGTGGCGAGTATAAGTTTTGAATTTAAGTTTATCTGTTATAAAAGCATCGTAATGCTCTTTGAGTGTCCCAATTTTTTCACCTGTTTCGCGACTTTTTAGAGATAATGGGCCTCGACGGACAATAACTAATCGTGGTGTATTACTAATAAACAGTTGTTGAATTTCTCCAGTGCTAAAAGTATAATCTACCGATTGCCAATTCGCATTAGGAGTAAAACCAACAGCTTTAGCATTGTCTACTCTAATAGCTAATCCGTAAAGCTGCTCGCTATTGTCAGCCCTAGGATTAATCATTTGACACCAAGGAATAACTTGCGATGGTGGAGCGTTAAATTTATCGTCTTCAAAATCGAAATTTGTTGGTGTCATGATTTGATAATAGAAAAATTGTGAGCTAATAAAGTCTATCTATTCTACAAGTAGGAGGTAAACCGGTAAATTACGGGTAAAAGTCAAATTGATATAATTCTTAATTTAATTATTGTAATTTGTAAAAATAGGTGTTTGTTACATCAAGTGTGTTAGTGGGTTAAACCCGTAAAGATGTTTATCTCGATCTAGCGACTAAAAACTTAACCCTGTGTCAAATCACGCAGAAGATAGAGGTATTAGATGGGACTATTAGTTCATCATTTGGATCAGTACTGTTAAGGCTGTTTGAGAAGGGGGAACTATCAACACTCAGTTATATAGCGCGAAGTCTGAGATCAACTCTGGTACAGCTATTACTCAAACCTTAGCTAGAGCAAAGGAAATTGCTGCTTATTTTACGACCAATGCCGCCGCCATTGATCGCAATGGCGCATTCCCAGCACAAGAATTTGAACTAATTGCAAATTTTGGCTTGTTGTCAGCGCCACTCCAGGCGCACTTAGGTGGATGGGGTGCGGGGATAGACGCAAGTACGACTTACGAAATGCTGATGTTACTCAAGCAGATCGGGCGTGGCAATTTAGCAGTGGGACGCATATATGAAGGACACGTTAACGCGCTGCAACTGGTGCAAAGCTTTGGTACGAGAGAACAAATTGAGCAATTGGCAGAGGATGCGCGACTTCGCCGCAAAATATTTGGGGTATGGAATGCCGAGGCAGAAGACGGCGTAAAAATTATCCCCCTAAGCGACGGACGGTATCGGCTAGAAGGCTCGAAAACCTTCGCTTCCGGCTCCGGGTACGTGGAGCGTCCTTTTGTTAATGGAGCGCTGCCCGACGGCACTTGGCAGATGTGTATTGTGCCGATGGAGGAAGTTGCCACAGTCAGCGATCCGGCTTGGTGGCAACCGATGGGAATGCGAGCAACCGCTAGTTATAAAGTAGATTTTAGCGGCGTAGAATTAGATGCTAAGTGGTTAATTGGCAAGCCAGGCGACTATTATCGGCAACCTTGGTTAACTGCTGGAGTAATCAGGTTTGCCGCCGTGCAGTAGGGGGAGCCGAAGCATTATTTGACGCGACGCGGCAGTATTTGCAGGAGCTAAAGAGGACAGAAGATCCGCACCAACAAGCCCGAATTGGTAAAATGGCGATCGCAATTGAAAGCGGTAATCTTTGGCTGCGGGGTGCGGCCCAATTGGTTGCAGGCTATGCGCAGATTTTTGGCGGTTATCCTAGTGTCCTCCATCCCCAAGCAGAGCAATTAGTGGCATATACCAATATGGTAAGAACTGCTATCGAGCAAATTTGTATGGATGTGATGCAGCTATGCGAACGGATTGTTGGTACTCGCGGCTTACTTGCGCCCTATCCAGCCGAGCGAATTATCCGCGATTTAACTTTATATCTGCGCCAACCTGCTTTTGATGCCGCATTAGGAAGCGTTGGCGAGTACGCATTGTCTGAAACTACCCCTATTGATTTCTTATGGTTGAGCGACTTTTGCTGACAAGTACAGAATCACCATTACATTCTGTAGCAGAAATTGCCATTAGCAGAGCGCTAGTCGTTGCTCCGCACCCGGATGATGAGACTTTGGGATGTGGAGGAGCGATCGCATTATTACGCTCTATTGGTTGTGATGTGCGGGTGTTAGTGGCGGGTAAGCCTCCCGCCTGTTTGTACATCTGGGCTGTTACAGCCAGGCTGGCTCCATAATGTTGATAGTGGCGCGGAAAATGATCGTAGGGGTCGGGGTCGATATAAGCTTCTAATTCGGCAATTAATGAGCGGTAGCCTACTTCACGTAAGTAGCAGGCTTTGGTGTAGGGATTTAAGGTAGCGCGATCACTTTTAGTTGTATATATTCTCCCTCCTACCGCATCTGCACCCGCAGCAATTTCGGCTAAGTTAGCAGCAATCCAAGTTGGCGCAACTTGCGAATCGCCATCAGTTGAAGCTATTACGCCTTGTTTACGTCCTAAATAAATTAAACGACGATAAGCCTCATCCATCAAAATTTGACGCACTCTGCCAATGTAAGCTTCCGCCACAGGTAGAGTTATTTCAACTACGTGCAATACCAACTCTGGATGAAGCCTAGCAAAATCACGGGCTACTTCTGCGGAAGTGTCGCTACAATTATTCGCTAATAAAATAACTTCGTAGCGCTGCAAGTTGAGTCGCTGTCCTTCCAAATCAACTTGGTAAGTTAGGGCGCTAAGAGTAGCTTCTAGGATTTTTGCTTCGTTACGGACTGGGACAATTACGCAGACTTCACATTCAGGTAAGGGCGGTGTCGCAACTAATGTCTGTGAGGATTGCTGATATAAGTAGTTATTTGCCGATTGGGCAAATGACTCTAAGCGCTCATCTCCCATAGCACCTTTTCAATTGCCTAAGCACTTGCCAGTGTGTATGATTACAGGACATTAGTTGTTTACAAATCTTCGTAATAACAACTATTGTGTCCTTTTCACCATCAATCTAAATCTGTCTGGTGGAAGATTGGTACTAATAGAGGCAGGAATAGTTAGGATTTATCCGAGGATTTTCTGCATCTATATTTCAATAGAATTAACCTCAAATGTCCATTCTAAAAGAGAAAATGTTGGTTAATATTTTTTATTACACTACTTTTATAAGTTTTAAATGATACCAAAAAGTAATGCTGCTCCCTCAGTAAGCAACAATATTGATTTCTGGCAAAGCTAGATACCAAAACTAGCGCTTAATGTGGTGTCTCAACTTTCTGAGATTGTGCTTGCATGGCGTAATCGCGGAACCGCTCTAAACTTTCTTTAAGACTTGATTCCACTGCTTTGCCTAAAAATAGACCATCCATAATTTTGCCCAAAATACCAGGAATCGCGTAGGCAATAGAGAGTTTTACGATACTGCTAGTAGAGCGATCATAAAAGCGAATAGCGCCCCGATTGGGTAAACCATCTACCGATTCCCACTCAATAATCTGGTGGGGAACAATTTTTGTGATGCGCGACAGCCAACTAAATTCTAAACTACCCGTTTTTAGCTTCCAGCGCGATAGTTGAGGATCGTCTGGCAAAACTTTTACCGAATCAATCCACTTCATCCATAAAGGCATTTGCTCTAAGTCAGCCCATAGTTGCCAAATCTCATCTATAGGAGCATCCACCTCAATCTGTACGCTATGCTCTAACCAATCAGCCATTAGTTTTCCTCTATTGTTTTTGGGCTACGCTACGGTAGATAATTGCTGGCGATTTTCTACTTCTACACTATCCAAAATTGCTTTAGCCGCCTGACGACCAGAAAGTGTTGCCCCTTCCATGCTATCGATGTAGTCTTGCTGAGTATAACTCCCGGCTAGAAAGAAATTACTTACAGGGGTTTTTTGGGCTGGACGATACTTGTCCATTCCAGGGGCTTCGCGATACAGTGACTGGGCAAGTTTGACAACACTATACCAAGTCATGTTTAACTCCCGCGATGAGGGAAATAAGGCGTGGACTTGCTTGAGGACGTGCTGGGCAATTTCTTCGTTACTTTGTTTAATAAATGGATCTCCCGGTGTCAGTACCAGTTGCATTAACGAGCCTTGTCCCGGAATGTAGTAATCGCTAGGGCTAGTTAGAGCCATATCCGCAAAACAAGAAAAGTCAGCATCCGCCGTATATAGTAAATTATCTATCCCTGCAGCATGGTCTAATTGGGTGCGGCTTCCAACGTCTTGCAACTCTGTTACCCAACCATCAAATCTTAGTTGCACTGTAGCAACAGGGACGGTATCTAATTTGTAAATTTTGTCAAATTCCGACCACTTACGCCATTTTTGGGGTAATATTTTTTGGATTCCTGGTACGTCACAAGCAAATAGATAGGCATCAGCCAAAACTGTTTCTTCCGTCTCGCCTTTGGCAATTACTAATCCAGTAACTTTTGTTTGTTCGCCGTTCTCTGCAAATTGAATTTCTCTAACACGGCGGCGGGTATGAATTTTTGCGCCTCTATCCTCTAAATATTTAACAATCGGCTTGAGCAAATACTCGTGGGGCGAACCCTCTAGCATTCGCAGGACTGAAGCCTCGCTTCTAGTTGCGAACATCAGGAAGATTGTCAGCATACAACGGGCAGAGATATTTTCCGTATCGATAAAGCCGAGGGCGTAGGCGATGGGGTTCCACATCCGCTTGAGACTGCCATTACTACCCCCCTGGCGGCGAAACCAATCAGCAAAGCTCACCTTATCTAAGCTACGGATAGTTTTCATCGCGCCTTCAAAGTCTACCAAGCCTCGGACTATGGGGCTAGTACCAAGTGCGATCGCATTTTGGGCTTTATCTAATAACGATAGTTGAGAAGTGGTAAAAAATGCTTTTAATCCGTTAAATGGCGCACCAGTCAAGAAGCGAAAATCTAATTCGCCGATGCGTCCGCCTTCATTAATAAAAGTATGGGTGTGTTGCTTCAAGCGCAGGTTTTCTAGCGCCCCTACCTTTTTCATTAAGTCAAATAACTGATAGTAGTTACCAAAAAAGACGTGTAATCCCATCTCGACATGATTGCCATCTGCGTCAATCCAACTGCCAACTTTACCGCCAACAAAAGGACGGGATTCAAATATTTCTACTTCTAAGCCCGCATCAACTAACTCTACAGCACTTGCCAGCCCAGCCAGTCCCGCCCCGACGATCGCAACGCGCATCTAGTATTTGTATCCTTTTTACATTCTTTACATATTTTAATCTGTTAGCGGTTTTGTTTCTACAGGTAAATAAGGAGAATATTCTAAAAACTGCCATTGTAAGGAAGTAGCATGAGAAAGTGCGATCGCCTTTTCAACTTGAAACTCTACTAAACGCTTTGCACCAGGAAATTCTAGAGTTTTTTCGCTATCCCAAGCGATCGCGGCGGTTCCGGTTAGCTGAAGCGTGTCCCCCGTTTCAAAATCAATAAATAATAGTCCAGCTTGCGGATTTTCTATCAAATTGCCCAAAGTATTAAACATATTATTGCCAGCATAATCAGGGAAAACTAACTTATCGGGCTGCAAAACTTGGATAAAACCTGGATAGCCGCCACGATGGGAAGCATCCGCACCACTTTGAGGGTGAAAACTTGCGATAAAAAATGTGTCGGCTTGTTGGATAAATTGCTGCTGCTGAGGCGATAGTGTTGCGCCAATTTGGACGTTTGGTTTACTTCGATTAGGAGTAGTTTTAATCTCCCGCTTTTGGATGTACTGAGGACAGTTGAAATATACTTGCTGAGTATGCAAACAAATCTCATTACTCCAAGTTTTAGCTTTACCGTTCAATCTCAACCGTTTGCGGGTTGCTAAATCAATTGCTAGTAAACCAATTTCATCGCTAGAGCGTAAATTTTCCTCTAAGGGATCGCCGTCAATTAATACCGTATCAATTCTGACTATTTGTTCTGCTACGGCTTGCAAAAATCCAGGTTCACCCGTAAGCAAGGAAGCCCAAACGCGATTTTTTGAATCAATAGTACGGTAGTGTTTTAGATTTGTTATTTACTCCTAAATTAATAACCCGAACTCGTAGCGATTAATAAATAGTCCAATCACCAAGTCATGCATCAACTCTGTCTTGGAAAAGCAAATTGTCTTACGAACG
>JAABUN010001173.1_pt1 | contig 60982 bp, 52 predicted proteins | sample 5559311 | NCBI WGS metagenome assembly JAABUN01 (sample SAMN10711877, study PRJNA513370) | rock metagenome | isolation source: Antarctica rocks | place: Antarctica: Victoria Land, Siegfried Peak sud
ACGATCTCAGACCGCGGGACGCCGGCATCGACGGCGGCCACAGCCCGCTCGCGGAGATCGACGGAATGGCGGGTGCCCATCGCCGGATCTTGCCATAGCGGCAGAACTTGCGCACGCGGCTCTAGTGAGTACTCTGGAGAAACCACATCGGTGTCATAGACCGGCCAGCCGAGTTCATCGAGAATTCGCCGGACAATCCCTTGTGAGACAGCGGCCTCATTATTAAAGCGACCGGCTCGTATCTTTTCACGGATGTCAGCCAGCTGGTCTTTCATGCTGAGTATCCTAAGCGCATTGTTCAAGTCTCCGACGGGTCTAGTATAGATAAAGTCGAAATCAACATCCGGTTATCGTCGATACATACGTATTATCCAGCAGCCTGGCGCCGCTGTCCGTATCAGCCTAGATCGTCGACGAAGATCACCACCACGCGGGCCGGTCCCTGGACGCCGACGGTGAGGACGCGCTCGATGTCGGCGGTCCGGCTCGGACCGGTGACGAGGGTGGCGTAGGCGCCGCCGGGACGAGAGGCGACCTCCCGCAGCAGGGGTGCCGCCGCGTCCAGCGACGGGACCAGGGCCGATGTCGGACAGATGATGACCTGCGTGGCGCACAGGAGACCAATCGCGCGGTCGTTCAGCGTCGGCTCGGACAGCAGCATCGAGCCGGTCTCGGCGATCGCCAACCTGGCCAGGCTGATGCCGAGTGGCGCCCCATCCGCATCGGCTGGAGCGTCAGGGGAGACGATGGTCATGCCGCGTCCGCTCAGCGCCGCCTCGAGATCGGGCGCGGCGTCGCGCAACTCGACGGCAACGACGACCCGTTCGGCACCCGTCTCCACGGCAAGGGCCGTGACGATCTCCGAGGCGGCCCGAGACTCCGCGACCCGCTCGACCCGGACGCCTAGCGAGTCACACCGATCGATGAATGCCGGGAGAAGCGTCGACAGCGCGGAGGTGTCGTGATCGTCGGGTGAACGAGCGCTCATCCGTGGTCAGTCCTCATCATCGCCGTCAGGTGAGCGTTGCATGCTTGGCCCACCGTCTACCCCTCGACCGGGTTAAGGGTCCGCTCACAGACGACACGATCTGACCGATGCTGTATGCCTCGTCCCAACCAGTTCGGTGGGACGCCGCCATCGTTCATTGCCTGCGGTGCACGCCCGCTTCATGATCGTGGTACGTGGTGTTGCCGCACCTTCCCGGAGCGGTCACGGAAAGAGGGCGACCGGACCTTCCCGGTTAGAGCATCGCCCCGAGGATCCAGGGATTGAACTCTTCCTCTCCAACGCCGGCCAGCTCACTCTTGCTCTGTTCGCCGGAGGCAACGGCGAGCAGCTTCTCGAAAATCTCTTGGCCGAGATCGTCGAGGCTGACCCCTTCCAGAACCTTGCCGGCGTTGATGTCCATATCGGGTTCCTGGCTCGCGTAGAGGGTCGCGTTGGTCGCGATCTTGACCGATGGCGCCGGCTTGAACCCGAAGCAGGAGCCACGACCCGTGGTGAAGACGACGATGTTGCAGCCGCCGGCGACCTGACCCGTCACCGAGACCGGGTCGTACCCCGGGCTGTCCATATGGACGAAGCCTCGCTCGGTGATTCGCTCGGCGTAGCCAACCACCTGGTTCAGCGGGGTGCTCCCCGCCTTGGCGATCGCCCCGAGCGATTTCTCGTAGATCGTCGTCAGACCGCCCAGCTTGTTGCCCGGCGCCGGGTTGTTATCGATGCTCGCGCCGAACATCGCCGTGTAGCGCTCCCACCAGTGGATGTAGTCGACGAGCTGCTCCCCGACCTCATGGCTCTTCGCCCGGCGGGTCAGCAGATGCTCGCCGCCATAGACCTCGGTGGTCTCGCCGAGCACGACCGTGCCCCCCTGACGAACGATCTCGTCGGCGGCTTTGCCAAGCCCCGGGTTGGCCGTCACGCCCGACCAGCCGTCCGAGCCTCCACACTGCAGCGCCACCACGAGCTCCGACGCCGGAACCGGCTCCCGCCGCGCGTCGTTTGCCGCCGGCAGCAGACGCTCGACGGCGGCGATCCCCGCTTCAACTGTCTTCTGGAATCCACCATCCTGTTGGATCGTGAGTACTAACGGTTGCCCTTCGGCGGCGAGCCCCGTGGTGTCGATCAGGTCCGTCGGTTGATTCACCTCGCAGCCAAGGGAGAGGATGACGTAGGCAGCGACATTGGGATGATCGACGATCCCGGCCATCGTGCGCTGAAGCACGCCAAGGTCACTCGACCCGTAATGCGCACCGCAGCCTCCCTTGGTCGGGAACGCGATCACCCCATCGACGTTCGGATAGGCGGCCATGACCTCCGGGGTAAAGTGGTCGACGACGCGCCGGGTGGCGGACGATGAGCAATTGACCGAGGCCAGGACAGCGACGAAGTTCCGGGTCCCGACCCGGCCGTCCGGCCGGCGGAACCCCTGAAAGGTCCGGCGCTCGGCTTCCGGCACCATCGTCACCGGCACGTACTCAGAGGCGTGGGCGTAGTCGAGCTCCAACCCTTCTCCGACCGAGAGATTGTGACTGTGAACGTGGGCGCCCGGCGCGATCGGCTGGGTGGCAAAGCCGATGATCTGGCCGTACCGGCGGACCTCGCCGCCCTGCTCAACCGCCTTGAGGGCCACTTTGTGACCCGGCGGGATCATCTGGGCCACGCGCACCTCGCCGTCCGCTGTCCGCAGCACCGTCCGCGGCAGGAGCGGCTCCTTGGCAATCGCGACCGCGTCATTCGGATGCAGCAGGACCGCGACCTGGGCGAGGTCGACCGGCTCGCTCGGCGTCCGGCCCAGCATCGTCACGCCACTACCCGTCGCTCGTTTCGGCTCGGTCGTCGTCATCTCGTCGTCTCCTTCGGATCGTTCTCGTCGTCACCGGAATCGGGATCGCGTGCGGGAGGTGGTTGTCAGCTCGTCGCTCAGCGGGCCGTCAGACCGCCGTCGATCACCATCTGCGCGCCGGTCACGTAAGACGCCTCATCGGAGGCGAGGTAGAGGGCGAGTGGGGCGATCTCCTCGGGCCGTCCCATCCGCCCTAACGGCTGCCGGGCATGGAGAGTGGCCCGGGTCTCCTCGATCTCCTCGGCATGATGCCGGCGCAGGTAGCCTTCGACAAACGGCGTCTCGACCGTGCCCGGGCAGATAGAGTTGCAGCGGATATTCTGATCGACGTAATCCATCGCCGTCGACCGCGTCATCGAGATGACCGCCGCCTTGGTCGCGCCATAGGCAAAGCGGCGTCCAACCGCGACCATCCCGGCAATCGAGGCGAGATTGACGATGGTGCCACCCCGCGGCTCCTGGGCCACCATCTGCCTCACGGCTGCCTGGGAGCAGTAGTAGACGCCGTCGACGTTGACCGCCATCAAACGCCGGTAGTCGTCCGGCTCAGTTTCCGTCAGGCTGCCGACCAGACCGATCCCGGCATTGTTGACCAGACAGTCGAGCCGGCCGGACGACCGGGAGGCCGCGGCGACCGCCGCCTCTGCCGATGCCCGGTCGGTGACATCGAGCCGGATGGCCATTCCCACACCACCCGCGCTCGCGATCTCGTCAACGACGCGCGTCGCGGCCGCCTCGTCGACATCACCGATCGCGACCGTGGCGCCCTGCTTCGCGAACAGAAGCGCGATCTCGCGTCCGATCCCCGACCCTCCGCCGGTGACCAGGGCCGTCTTTCCATCGAGCCGGAATACCACCCTGTCCCTCCCTGGCGACCCGACCACGGCGAATGGCACCGACGATACGGCGTCCAGCCGGACGCGGAGGTGCTGAGACACGCCGCGGATGACGTGGATGATACGGCAATCCCGCCGGGAGGCGCCGGCATACACCCGAGTCGCCCCATCAGGCGCTGACGACGGTTCAGTCCGAGGCGGTCGACGACCGGTCAGCCGGAGACGACGATGATGTTCGCGTAGGGGACCGTATCGCCGGTGCGGACCGTCGCCCGCGCCGTGGCGGCGAGGTGCTTGAGCTCCAGATGCGAGATTGTCTCGAACGGCAGATCACCGAGGAGGTGTCGCAGCTCGTCGACGCGGCCGGGGCTGACGTCGGTCATCTCCTGCGTGATCACCACCCGGTCGATCGACCATTCGGCATGCACCGCGCGCAGCACATCGGGCACCGTCGGCAGTCCATCGACCAGCGCCAGGTCGATCCGCTCCGGTCCCTCCGGCACCGGGAAGCCCCGGTCGCAGATCGTGAAGTAGTCGGTGTGTCCGGTGCTGAGCAGCAGGTGTCCGAGCGCCGGATGAAGGATGCCTCCCCGCTTCATGACGCGTGCTCGTCAGCCGGCACGGGAAGCCCATGCTCCTCATAGACGCGACGCTTCTGCTCCAGCGTCACCCGTTCCCGAAAGCTCAACCCTGGCCGCTTGAGCAGGAGCGTTCCCGCGGCGGCGCTATCCCGGCCAACGACCTCCCACCCGGCGTTGCCGAGGGCATTCAGGTGGGCCACGCCAGCCGTGTCCGGAACGACGCGGTATTCCCATGATGCCCCGGTGCGTTGATTCGCCATGACACCCCTGTCCGCTCCCAGGCGCTCGGACCCTGGATAGCCGCACGGTATCGACGGGATTGCGGACTGTCAAGCACGGTTGATCGTTGCCCACCGACGAAAGTTGCAGTACAAAGCGACGGCACCCGGGGAGAAGATGCGCCATGAGCTCCTTTGCGGACTTTTTCAAGAGTTCACACCCACCGAGGGACAAGTTCCTGTCCCGCCTCTTCGGGTTGTTCAGCGAGCGGGTGGTTCGATCGTGGTGTGCCCACATCCAGGCGCCATACGAGGACCTTGGGCGACCCACAGTCTATGAGGTGGGTCAACCTTCGGGACATACGCTCGATTTCACGTTACGAGCACGCGGTACCGGCCAACAGTACATTGCCGAACTCAAATGCGAGTTAGAGTACGACAATTACAAATACCTCCTGCTCACCGGAAGCGATCAACTCCGCCATCACACGTCACATGCCTTCGCGAAGTTCCTTCGCGTCGCACGGGACCCGGCGGCCCTGCCGATCCATCTGGGAGGGCAGCCATGCTCGATGGACGGTGCGATCCTCATCTGGGGAGCGATCACCCCGCAGGGCCGTTCGGCGGTGATCGACCAATACGGATGTGCTGACGTCCTCTCAGTCGAAGCGATGGTGGCAGATCTGCAGCGATGGGCGCCGGAGGCGTGGTCAGAGCTGATCCAGGGTCATCGACGCTGGACGACCGAGCTCTTCGAGTTCCTGGCTGGACCGATCACACCGATCGCCGCGTCACGGGCGGTCGAGGAGGAAGCACGTCGATGAAACTCGCGACACGGATGGGACGGCTCGGTACCGAGACCGCCTTCGAGGTGCTTGTTCGCGCCAAGGCGCTTGAAGCACAGGGGCGGGACGTGGTGCATCTGGAGATCGGCGAGCCCGATTTCGACACACCGGCCAACGTCGTCGAGGCTGGGTGTACCGCGCTTCGTGAGGGCTGGACCCATTACGGGCCGTCCAACGGACAGCCGGATTTGCGCGAGGCGATCGCTGAGTACATCAACCGCTCCCGAGGCGCCAGCTACGCGCCGGGCGAGGTCGTCGTCACCCCGGGCGGCAAACCGATCATGTTCTTCGTCATCCTGGCGCTGCTCGAAGCGGGTGACGAGGCGATCTACCCCGACCCCGGCTTCCCGATCTATCGCAGCATGATCGACTTCGTCGGCGCCAAGGCGGTGCCGATCCCCCTCCGCGAGGCGCAGGAGTTCCGTCTCGATATCGACGAGCTGCGTGGACTGATCACGCCGCGCACCCGGCTGCTGATCATCAACAGCCCGGCGAACCCGACCGGTGGAGTGCTGGAGCGAAGCGATCTGGAGGCGATCGCGGGGCTGGCGGTCGAGCATGATCTGATCGTGCTCGCCGACGAGATCTACAGCGAAATCCTCTACGAGGGAGAGCACGTCTCGATCGCGACCATGCCGGGGATGCCAGAGCGGACGGTTCTGCTCGATGGCTTCTCCAAGACCTATGCGATGACTGGCTGGCGGCTCGGCTATGGACTCATGCCGGAGGAGCTGGCCGGACAGATCAGCAAGCTGATGGTCAACAGTGTTTCCTGCACCGCCTCGGCGGTCCAACGAGCCGGGATCGAAGCGTTGACCGGCCCCCAGGATGACGTCCAGTCGATGATCGGGGCCTTCCGGCGGCGGCGCGATCTGGTCGTGGACGGCCTGAACCAGATTCCCGGCATCTCCTGCGTCACCCCGAAGGGTGCCTTCTACGTCTTCCCGAACATCACCGGCACCGGCGAACCGAGCAAACCATTTGCCGACCGGCTGCTTGAGGAACATGGCGTCGCCGCACTCTCCGGCACCGCTTTCGGCGACCATGGCGAAGGGTATCTCCGCCTTTCCTACGCGAACTCCGAGGAAAACCTCTGTAAAGCCCTTGAGCGGATCGAGGCGGCCGTCAATGGGAGGTAACGGGGGGGATCGCGCTTACTCCTCGAAGTAGTCCTCATCGAGACGTTTGACCTGGTAGGTCACGACCGGTGCGACGCCGACCCCATAGTCGATCATGAGCTGGGCCAGCTCGTTGCCGTCAATGAGCACGATCCGCTTCTCGATGCGCGTCACGTACTCGCGGGCTTCTCGGGTGAATGTGGCCGTTGTGATGAGGACTCCCTTGCGCGCCCGATGGCCCTCAAGGCTGCCCGCAAATGCCTGGACGACTGGTCTCCCCACCGGTTGGTCCCACCGTTTGGCCTGGATATAGAGCGAGTCGAGACCGAGGCGGTCCTCCTTGATGATGCCATCGATTCCATCGTCACCGCTCCGTCCGACCGCCTGACCAGCGTCGAGTCGCGATCCGCCGTAACCCATTGCTACAAGTACATCCACCACGAGACGCTCGAAGAAAGCGGCGGGGGCGTCTTTAACGCGAGCAATCACGTCATCAGCGAGCGTCTGCCGCAATCGCTAGTAGCTCAGCTCCAAGAGTTCAGCCGGTGTCTGCTCCGCGACTGGCGTTCGATCAACCAGTCCTTCCGCACCGACCGAAGTGACGGATACCATCTCGCTGGGCAGGTCGATCACTGCTTCTCTGACTACGTCTCCAGCGCTGGATCCACCCGCTGGGCGTTTCCGAAACTCCTCGAACTCTGGAAATCTCGCGAGATACGAGATGTCGATTCGTTGGACACCGGAGTCGAGCACGTTTCGTCCACGGTCGGTGATCCGAACCACACTACGCCCGGTCCGCTGAGCTAGCCCGGCCTTGACGAGGTAGGTATTGGCCCAGCCGACACGATTATCGAAGACACGTGCTCGCCTACTCGGAAGCCACTGGTCCCTATCATCAGCGCTGAGCGCAAAGAAACGCGACAAGGCTTCCAGATCGTCCTGTCTACGGTGCTCCGCCCCATCAGCCAGTAACCGGAGCAGCGGATACATCACGGTTTGAAAGTCGGGAATCGTCACGTTCTCATCCTTAGCGGGAACGCCTGTCGTCCGCGCAGCCAGGACGTGATTGTATACATGTGTCACGGCAGCAGCTCAGTAGTGGGACGTTTCGTGTGCTTTGTGATGGACCAATGCCCTGACGACGGTCCGATCATCGGCACCTCTCGGGCCGTCTCCATCGTCAGCATGTCACCTGGCGCAGATGGTTGACGCTCAGGATGTGACCCGGCCGCAGGACCAGCCGTTCGATTTGCCGGAGCGTTCGGACGCAGGTTCTGCATTGTCTGACTCCCAGTGACTTCGCGCCTCTCAGGCGGCGCTGACCATGTTTCGCCACGCCGGCGTACGTGCGGGATGCAACGCCGGTTGACACGGGAATGCTAACGACGTCGCCAATGCGTGCAGGTCGGATGCCGGTCGTCCCGGAGAACATGGACGACACTGCGCGGGTGGATGACGGCACCGTCGATCCTCGATGCGACCCCGGTGTCGTTATGTCTCGGTGAGAGGCGCGGGAGCGTCCTCTAACAGCGGTAGCCGGATCGTGAAGGTCGCCCCGGCTCCGAGTACGGATTCGACCGCGATCGTGCCGCGGTGCGCCCACACGATCTCCCGCGCGATGTACAGGCCCAGCCCAAGGCCGCCGGTCCCGGAACGCCCGTCTGGATCGCCCTGAACGAAGCGCTCGAAGATCGTCTCTAGCTGACCTGGGGCGATCCCCGCCCCGAAGTCCCGCATCCTCACCTCAGCCTGGTCGCCCTGGCGTTGCACGGCCACCTCGATCCGGTCCGTTCCGGTGGCGTGGCGAATGGCGTTGGTCAGCAGATTGAGCAGCACCTGCTCCAGCCGCCCGGCGTCACCATCGATCATGATGGGTCGGTCGTCCGCCTCAAGGCTGATGAGCTGTCCATCCGCCAGGACCTGGCCCACCTCGACGGCATGGGCCGTCAGCTCGGCAAGGTCAACCGGTGCGAGGCGCAGGGCGACACGACCGCTCTCCAGACGGGTCGCGTCCAGCAGCTCCTCGACGAGCGATGATTGGCGCCGGATCTGATCGATCGCACGGTCCAGGTATCCACGGAGCCGTTCGTCGCCGTCGGGACCGAGCCGGCGCCCCGCCATCTGCAGATAGCCTTGAAGCGCCGTGAGGGGCGTACGCAGCTCGTGCCCGGCCCACGCCAGGAACTCCGCCTGCAGCCGCCGCACGCTGCGGTCGGTAATATCGCGGATGACCACCACCCCGGCGCCCACCTCGTCCTCATGCAGCGGCCGCCCCGTCGCCTCGAACCAGTGCCGCGTGCCATCCACCGCGGTCGCGGTGAAGTCGACCCGGAACGCCTCGCCCCGAGCGGCCCGCGTCAGCGGAGCCGTCACCGCGGGAAGTGGCAGACCGCGCTCGTCCTGCGGCCTGAGCGAGCCACCGAACATCCGTACTAGCTCGTCGTAGGCGGCGTTTGTCAGGACCACCTCATCGTTACGGTCCACCACGACGACGGCGTCGCCCATGCCAGCGAGGACTGTCGCCAGACGCGATCGCTCCCCGGCGTGCGCCGCGGCCATCTCTTCCATCTCCGCGGCCCGCGCCTGCAGCTCGTCGTTCGCGACACTCAGCTCCTCGACGGTGGCCTGCGCTTCCTCGTGCAGCGTCTCCAACTCCTCGTTGGTCGATTGGAGCTCCTCATTGAGCGTCTCAATCTCCTCCGCTGCCACCTGAGCGGTCGCGGTCGCCAGCCGCAGGTCGTCGCTCTGCTCGCGCAGCCGGTCGAGGTCATCGGTCAGTTCACTGGTTGGCCGACAGCAACTGCCGGTTGGCCTCGGCCATGCGCTCGACCGTCGCCCGCTGCGCCAGTGCGTCCTCCTCATGCTCGGCCGCGGCCACCTCGCCGATCCGACGGGCCTGCACCAGTGGCGTAACATCGTCGATCACCACCAGCACGGTTTCGACCACGCCGTCGGGACCGACACGATCGGGGTAGCAGGCGATGGCAAGGTGGCGCGTCTCACCGGTTGCCGTTTCCGCCGTCACGACGTCTGGGACCTGCCGCGCCGGTTCCCCTAGAGCCACCGCATCGATCGCTGAGCGCAGGTCGGTCGACGGTACACGCTGGGCAAGGTGAATGAGATCCTGATCCAGAGCCAGACCGTGAATGCCCAGCAGCTCACGGGCGGCGCCGTTGATCGCTTCGACATCGTAGCGGCGGTCGATCACCACGACGCCAACCGGCAGCCGGCGTATCAGATCCTCGGCCCGACGTCCCGCTAGCTGCGCGTCCCGAATCTCGTCCTCTGCTTGCCGCAACGCCAGCTCAAGCGCCGTCCGGCTCCGCGTAACCGGAGTCGGACGGGCAACCGCCACCTGCGTCGTGGTCGGGAGACGCCCCGGCGGCACGACGGAGCGCGGTCCCTCGCGGCGGTAGAGGCGAAGGCGACGGTCGACCTCGGTAAAGGAGCTCTCTAGCGGGCGAACGGTCTCTGAGGTGCCGAGGACGAGATAGCCCCCATCTTTTAAGGAATAGGCGAAGATCCCCAGCGCCCGCCGCTGCAGCTCCGGGGTGAAATAAATCAACACGTTGCGACACAGCACCAGATCGGTATGCGGAAAGGGTGCGCGCTGCGCGAGGTCATGAGTGCCGAAGACGATCAGCCCACGGACCGTTTTGCGCGCCTCGTAGGTACCGTCCCGCGCCTCGAAGTGGCGATCGACCAGGTCTGGCGGCACATCGGCGAGCGCCGATGCCGGGTAGACGCCGCGGCGCGCGAAGGCGAGCGCATTCTCATCGAGGTCGGTGGCAAAGATGCGGACGGCGGGTGGATTCGGTCGGTCGGCGAGGAGATCGGCAACGATCAGGGCGAGGGAGTAGGCTTCTTCCCCCGTCGCGCAGCCAGCCGACCACAGGCGCAGCTCCTGCCCGTTCGCGGCGGCCGCGGCGATCATCTCGGGGATCACCCGCTTCCGCAACCGCTCGAAGAGCACCGGATCGCGGAAGAAGCGCGTCACCTTGATCAGAAAGTCAGCAACCAGGCGTTGCTCTTCGTCAGGCTGCTGGTCCAGGTGGTCCAGATAGGCGCCAATCGTCAGCGCGCCGACGGCGGCCATCCGGCGGTGCAACCGCCGCTCGATCGTCGGGGGCTTGTAGGCGGAGAAGTCGATGCCGCGACGTTCGCGCACCCGCGCCAGGAGCGCAAGGAGATCGGGGTCCTCCGGGGTGCCGGCAGGCGCCGTGAGACTGGCGAGAAGGGTCACTAAGAACGGACCGATCTCGACCAGGGGCACGATGGCATCGACCAGGGACGCGGCGAGCGCGCGCGGCATCAACGGAAACGCGGCGGTTGCCGGGTCCTGGATGACGACCGTCCCGCCCGCGACCTTGACCGCATGGGCGCCAGCGGCCCCATCTGATCCAGAGCCGGTCAGGATCACGGCGATGAGTCCCTCGCCAAAGACATCGGCGGCAGTGGCCAGCAGGAGGTCGACGGAAGGGGTGGGCCGGCGTTCGGCATCGGCGTGGACGCTGACCTCATGGTCCGAGATCTCGACGTGCCGGTTCGACGGCACGACGTAGATGGTCCCGGCTTCGAGCTTCTCCCGGTCCTCCACCGTCACCACGGGCAGGACGCTGGGTCGGGCAAGGATCGCGCCGAGATGACTGGGGCGGGCAGGGTCGAGATGCTGCGCCACGACGACCGCGGCCGGGAGGTCGGCAGGGAGGGAGCCGACCAGGACCGAGAGTGCTTCAACGCCGCCAGCCGAGGAACCGACCACCACCAGCTGGTCGACCGCGCGGGATGGCTTCGTCGCCACTGCCATCAAGGGTTCCTCAGCTCATGGTGCGCCATCTATCCGCAACGATACGGACAGCATACGGCCTTGACGCACACGTCGTACGACCTGATCCGCCGCGAACGCCGGTTCCAGCCCCAGGGTTCGGGGCCTGTCCGGTGCCGCCTGTCTCTCGACAGCCAGCCGCGGCTTTCAGCTCCCCCGGTTCCCCGTGGCACGTCACGGCCGCGTCAGCCTGGTCTCAACAACTCCCGCAACCTGTCTTTGCGAGGGACAGGAGGCGAGGGACACATTGTGCCTATCTTTCCGTTCATTGTGCGTGATGTAGTCAACGACCCACGTTGCCAGGTGTAGCCGGGACAACCGTTCTCCAGCCCAGCTCCTTTCCTCGCCCTGGTGAGAACGGCGTCATGACTCCGGACCGCCATACAACGCCTGATGAATATGAAGGGCGAGCTGCAAGCGGAGGCGAACCGCGGCGTCATCCAGATCCTGCCCGGTGATCTCGCGAATCCGATCCAGGCGGTAGAGGACGGTATTACGGTGGACGCCGAGCAAGGAGGCGGCTTCCTTGGGACTGCACCGCGCGGCAAAGTAGGCATCGAGGGTGCGCTGAAGCTCCGCGTTGTTGAGGCGGTCGTAGGCGATCAATGCACCGAGCGTCTCGTCGTGGAAACCGCGCACCTCTGGCAGACCCTCGGCCGCGAAGATCACGCGGAAAATCCCGAGCTCATCGAATCGCGTCGCGCGACCCGGACCGTGCAGCCGCCGTCCCAGGGTCAGCGCCTGCCGCGCCTCATGATGAGACTGCCGAATCCCGGCCAATCCTTCGCGGACCGTGCCGGCGCCGAGCGAGATCGCCCCTTCACCAGTTGTCACCGCCGCCAGGTCGGTGTGAAGCGCAGCCACCAGGCGCGGCACGTCATTCTCTCCGGTCACCGGCCAGACGACCTCGGCGCTGTTGTTGCGCACCCGCCACAGGGCACGCGCGTCACGACCCGGGCTCGCCCGCTTCAGGACATCACCAAGTGCCGACCAGCGTCCGTCACGTCCGGCAACTCGCACCGGGCCGGCCTGGTCGACCCGGGCAACGATGGCGACATGGGGAGCGAGCAGGTTATGTCCCAGGCGCCTGGCCTGTTGGAGCAACGTGGTCTCGCTTCGCAGCGCCCCATCGAGGATCTCGTCGAGCACGTGCAGCTCGACCTCGCGGCGCGCACTGGCGGCGGCGTGATCGCGCGCCAGCACGACCGCGCAGGCCGCCGCGCCACGGGAGGTGAAGAGGGCATCCTCCGCTGTCTCAGCGCCGCGAGGAGCGATGAGCGAGAGACTCCCGAGCAGACCGCTCCGCCCGATGACTGGCGCGACGATCCGTGCCAGCCGGCTCCCGAGATCGTAGGTGACCGTCGGTGGCTCGGCCGGACTGCTGACCGCGGTGGCCACCAGCCAGCGCGCCAGCTCGCCGTGGCTGGTATCGAGCGAGGTCCCGATCCGTTCCAGGTCCGGTGATGAGGTGGTCGGGGCGTGGAAGGCAAGCACCCGGCCGTCTCGGCCTTGCAGGACCACCGAGCGTTGAGCCAGGTCGGCCAGTGCGCGCACCGTCTGGTCCAGCGGCTCACCGGTGATTGCCAGCTCCATCAGCTGGCGGCCCACATCCTGACCCCGGCGCTGCACCTCCCGTCGCCGATCGGTAATGAGCCTGGAGGCGTCGCGCTCCAACGGTCCAGCGTCGGCTGTCTTCGGAAGCTGCAGTAACGGGAGATCCGCGGCGTCAGCGGCGTCACGGGCCGCCTTGGTGACGGTGCCGATGTAGGCGACCGCCGAGACGCCGGACCCCGCCAGCTGGCGCAGGGCTCCATCGAGGGTGAGGCGTTCGTCGAGCTGGGCCAGAACCGTCGGAGACAGGATGACCAACTCGCCGCCACTCAGGTGCCCAAACGCGGGGGGCGTTGGTCGCGGCCGGGTGGCCCAGGTCACCTCCCGGCCCAACCCGGCGGTACCCGCGACGATCTTCGTCCCGGTTGGCAGCGCCAGCGCGATCACATCCTGGACGCGGATCATGGCGAGCGCTCGCCGCCATCGAAGCGGTCCCGACGGTGAGGGCTTCTCCGGGAAACGCCCCACAATGCGACCGGCCCGCATGCCAGCACGCGATTGTTGGTACATCGGTCGGGCCCGGGCCGGACTTCCCCGGCGAGATCAGCCACCGTAGCGGGCCTGTTCCCAGGGGCTGACGTAGCGGCGGTATTCGTCCCACTCCGCTTGCTTGACCGTCAGCAGCTGGTCCACCACGTACTCACCGAGCGCACCGCGCACAACCTCGTCATCGGCAAAGACCGCCAAGGCGTCGCCGAGCGTCGATGGGAGCGAGGGCACGCCGAGTCGCCGCAGCTCCTCGTCGTCATACCGGACCAGTGTCTCGTCGAGAGGCTCCGGTGGTTCCTCCCCTTGCCGGACCCCATCCAGGGCACAGGAGAGTGCAACAGCCAGGGCGAGATACGGATTCGCCATCGGATCGGCCAGTCGCAGCTCCAACTCGATCGAACCGTTTTCGCCGGGCGCCCGCGACGGAACCCGGATCAGCGAGGCCTGGCTCACCCGCGCCCACGTCGCGTGGCGGGGCGCCCGGTGCCCAGCCGCCAGACGCTTATAGGAATTGACGGTTGGGCAGAGAATGGCGCTCATCGCCGGCGCATGCGCGAGCTGACCCGCGATTGCCTGGCGGCCGACCGCGGAAAGTTGATGCTCTTCGGCGTACAGCGCATCGGCGCCGTCGTCGCGTCGAACCATCCGCTGAAAGATATGCATGCCCGATCCGGGAGCATCGGCCCGGGGTTTGGCCATAAAACTCACGCGCAGCCCACGCCGCGCCGCGACCGAGCGGATCACCTGCCGCACGATGATCACCTGGTCGGCCATCCGCAGCGCTCCGGTGGGCCAGAGATCGAGCTCTTCCTGCCCGGGGCCGGTCTCGTGATGGGCGCCACCGATCCGCACCCCCATCCCGTGCAGCGTGGCGACAATCTCATCCCGGGTGGCGGCGACGATGTCATCGCCGAGGTCGAAATACCCGGCCGAGTCAGTTCGGACCGCGTCGGACTCATCCTCGGGGAAGAGGTAGTACTCGATCTCGATCGCCACGCGATAGTCGTAGCCAGCGGCCACGGCAGCAGCGAGCGCGCGCTCAAGCGTCGAGCGGGGATCCCCCGCGAACGGCTGTCCGCCACTGCGGTGCACCGAGCACGCCAGCAACGCCCGGCGCGGCCCGTCGTCAGCGGCGAATACCATCAAGGTGGCGGGGTCGGGCACCAGGTAGAGATCGAGCTCGATCAGCCTCGGTCCACCGGTCAGCGCTGCCCCATCGAATCGGTAGCCGTGGTCGAGGATCGCCCCAAGGAGCTCGGCCGGAACCGTCACCGCTTTGGCGGCCCCGGTAATGTCGCTAAAGCCGAGATCGACCAGGCGAACCTCTTCCGCGGTGATCTGATGGAGCACCGCCTCGGCCGACTGGTCAGTCACGTCCTGGTCGATCAGGGAAACCAGCATCGAACCACGTCCCTCACCAGCGTTTATGCTCGGCGTCCAAATCGCGCGCGCTCTCGGGCAGCTTAGCGCGCTCCCACCGGCACGACAATGGTTGCCCGGAGGAACCGCATCGGCTCCGGCATGGTGGAAGGTCCGGAGATCGGTCCCCATCAAACGTGCGGTCTCGCCGCCCACCGGCACCCTAGCAGGGATCGACCGGGCCATTCACGGACGTTCCGCACGAGTCCGGGACCCCCACTTGGGCACTCGGCCTAAAACTCACCGCGCGGGACATGGCCTTCGGTACCTACCAGATGGGTTCTGGTGATCCTAGACTAGCGTCTCCACAGTGGCGTGGTCTCGTTTTTTTGCGTTGGCCGGCCCGCGATGCCGCCGCCGAACTCGATCGTCCCGTCACTCACGTCAGTCCGGCGAACGGTGCGGTTCACCCCCCGGATCGATGCAGATCACCGCCTGAAGTCATCCACCGCTCTCGGGCCCTGGCATTCACGTCCCGGCATGACCGTCTCCACCTCGATCAGCTCCGCCAACCGGCAGGAAAGGACACGCTATGACGTCGTCCCCGTCATCCCAGCACCAGCCGCGGCTCGCTCCTCTCTATGATCCGGCCTATGAGCGGGATTCGTGTGGCGTGGGTCTGGTTGTCGACATCGCCGGTCGTCCCTCCCGGCAGATCGTCGAGCGCGCGCTGGCGGGCGTCGTCAATCTGACCCATCGCGGTGGGGTCGGCGCCGACGAGCGCACAGGCGACGGGGCAGGACTGCTCACCCAGATACCGCTGGCCCTCTTCGCGGGGGACCTCGCGCGCAGCGGCCATACCGGCCTGGCGCCGGGAGAGCTTGGGGTCGCCATGACGTTCTTCCCCCAGGATGATGCCCACGAAGCACGATCTCGTCGGATCATGGAGACGGCATTTCGGGGCCAGGGGCTGGCGACCATCGGCTGGCGCGAGGTGCCGGTCGATGCATCGGTGCTCGGCGACACGGCGCGGGCAACCCTGCCGAGAATCGCGCAGCTCCTTGTACGGCGAGCGGCGAGTCAATCGGCAGAGGCATTTGAGCGCGATCTTCTCCTGGCCCGCAAGGCCACCGAGCGGATGGCGGCGAGCGAGGGGATCGACGGTCTCTTCATCGTCTCCTGTTCGGCGCGAACGCTGATCTACAAGGGGTTCTGCCTCCCCGCCGACCTCGCTCGCTTCTACACCGATCTTCGCGACCCGGCGTTTACCAGCGCGATCGCGGTCTTCCACCAGCGCTACTCCACCAACACCTTCCCGACCTGGGCACTCGCGCAGCCGTTCCGCTTTCTCGCCCACAACGGTGAGATCAACACGGTCCAGGGGAACCGGAGCTGGATGGAGGCTCGCGCCACCCGCCTCGCCTTCAGTGACGGTGTAGACACCCTGCGACCCGTCGTCAGCCTGAGCGGAAGTGACTCGCTGAGCCTCGACAATGTCCTGGAGCTGCTCTATCACGGGGGGCGGTCGATCCCGCACTCGCTGATGATGCTGATCCCGGAACCGTGGGAGCAGCTGCCGGAGATGCCGGTCGAGCTGCGCGCGTTCTACGATTTCCATGCCGGTTTGATGGAGCAATGGGACGGTCCAGCCGCACTCGCCTTTAGCGATGGCGTACTCGCCGGCGCGACGCTCGACCGCAACGGGCTCCGCCCCCTGCGCTACGCCATCACCGCCGACGGGATACTCGTCGCCGGTTCCGAGGCGGGCACCGTCGCGATCGACCAGGCCCAGGTCGTCGAGAAGGGCCGGCTCGGTCCAGGACAGATGATCGTGGTCAATACCGCGCGCGGTGTCGTGCTCCGCAACGACGAACTGAAGGCCGAGGTCGCTGCCGCCGCGCCGTACGCGGAGTGGCTGGCATCGGGTCGCGTCCGGCTCCCGATGAGCGCTCAAGATGACGCCATCGCGTCGCCACCCGCCGCTGGGGCCACCAATGGGCACAGGAAAGAAGCGATCGACACCGTGGCACGGCGTCCGCGGCCGGTCGCCGACATGGCGATGGTCGCGATGCAACGCGCCTTTGGCTACACGGCGGAGGACATCCGTCTCATCATCCAGCCGATGGCCGGCGAGGCCAAGGAACCGACCTGGTCGATGGGTGACGACGCCCCACTCGCGGTTCTCTCCGATAAGCCGCGACCGCTCGCAAGCTACTTCCGGCAGCGATTCGCGCAGGTCACCAATCCGGCCATCGACTCGCTCCGTGAGCGTAAGATCATGGCGCTCGACAGCTTTCTCGGGCCGCGCGGCAACCTCCTCGTCGAGCACCCCGATCAGGCACGGCTGGTGCATCTGCCAAGCGTGCTGATCGACGAAACCCAGCTCGCGGCCCTGGCCGCCATCAACGATGGACCGCTGCGAGCGGCGCGCATCAGCACCCTCTTCGAGGTACCGTCGGCGGCAGACCTGGCGCCGGGGGCGATCCTCGAACTCGCCATCGACCGCGTGCTTGCGGAGGCCGAGAGCACCATCAGGGGCGGTGCGGGACTGCTGATCCTGAGTGACCGTGGCGTCGATGCGACGCACGTCGCGGCGCCGATGCTGCTCGCCGTCGCGGCGCTTCACCACCATCTGATCCGGGAAGGTCTCCGGATGGATGTCGATCTCGCGGTCGAAACCGGTGAAGTCTGGGATGTTCACGCGCTCGCCTGTCTGATCGGCTACGGCGCGTCGGCGATCCACCCCTACCTCGCTCTCAATGCGGCCGCCGCGCTCGCCGGGAACCGTGGCCACGAGGAATTGACGCCGGCCGATCTGCGTCGCAACTATCTGACCGCGCTCGAGAACGGCCTCCTCAAGGTGACCTCGAAAATGGGCATATCGACCGCGATGGGCTATCGCGGCGCCCAGATCTTCGAGACGATCGGGATCGACGCCGAGCTGGTTGGTCGGCACTTCACCGGGACACCCGCGCGCCTCGGCGGGATCAGTTTCGCGGAGATCGAGGGCGATCTCCTCCGCCGCCATCAGGAGGCCTATGCCGAGGCGGCCACCAAGCTGCCGGACCTCGGTCTGGTGCGCTTCCGGAAGGAAGGCGAGCCGCACGCCTACAGCCCGCCGATCGTGACCGCGCTACAGCAGGCGGTGCGCTCCGGCGAACCGACCGATTACCGGTCGTATCGCGATCTCGTCTCCAGTCAACCACTGACCGCGGTGCGCGATCTGCTGACGGTCAAGCCGTTCGGCGCGCCGGTGCCTCTGACCGAGGTCGAGCCGGCCGAGGCAATCCTGCGCCGCTTCGTGGTGACGGCGATGTCGCTGGGTGCACTCAGCCCGGAGGCGTATCGCACGCTGGCGATCGCGATGAACCGGCTCGGCGCCCGCTCCAACTCGGGCGAGGGCGGCGAGGACCCTCATTGGTACGACGAGGCGGGTCCGGACGTTCCTCATTCCAAGGTGAAACAGGTTGCCTCTGGGCGCTTCGGTGTGACCGCCCGCTACCTCTCGATGGCCGAAGAGCTGGAGATCAAGATCGCCCAGGGCAGCAAGCCGGGCGAAGGGGGCCAGCTGCCGGGACACAAGGTGACGGCGTTCATCGCCCGGCTTCGCCATGCTGTTCCCGGTCTACCTCTGATCTCGCCGCCACCGCATCACGATATCTACTCGATCGAGGATTTAGCCCAGCTGATCTACGATCTGCGCCAGGTCAACCCCCGGGCCAGGATCGGAGTCAAGCTGGTTGCGGAGGCGGGCGTCGGCACCGTGGCCGCCGGGGTCGCCAAAGCGCGCGCCGACTATATCCTCGTCAGCGGTCATTCCGGAGGCACCGGGGCATCGCCGCTGGCGTCGATCAAGCACGCGGGTTGCCCGTGGGAGCTTGGCCTCGCAGAAACGCAGCAGACACTGGTCCTCAACGGTCTCCGCTCCCGAGTCCGGCTGCGAACAGACGGTGGCATCAAGAGCGCCGAAGATGTCGTCGTCGCGGCGCTCCTTGGCGCCGAGGAGTTTGGCTTTGGTACCTCGGTCCTGGTCGCGATTGGCTGCGACATGGCGCGCCAGTGTCACCTCAACACCTGTCCGACTGGCATCGCAACTCAACGCGACGACCTGCGCGCAAAATACTCCGGGACCCCGGAGATGGTGGTTGCCTACTTTGAGCATCTGACGGCGGCCGTCCGCGAAACACTGGCCGCGATGGGTGCACGGACGATCGACGAGCTGGTTGGCCGCTCCGACCTGCTTGCGGCGAAGCCGGTCACCGGCCGCGCGGCTCAGCTTGACCTGACCGCCCTCTTCGCCCAGCCAGCCGCGGCGGATATTCGCCGGAAGAGCGTCACCATCCCCAACGACGATGCCACACTCGACGATCGCATCCTCCAGGTGGCACGGCCCGCCTTCGACCACGGCTGGGATGTCAGCGTCGCCGAGGAGATCCGGACCGAGCACCGGACAGTGGGGGCCAAGCTCGCCGGAGAGATCGCGGTCCGGCGCGCCAACGCCGGCACTGGCCGCCCACCGGGCCGGGTCACCTGTCGCTTCACCGGCAGCGCCGGTCAGAGCTTCGGCGCCTTCGCGGTCCACGGCATGCGGCTGCTCCTGGAAGGCGAAGCCAATGATTATGTCGCTAAAGGGATGAGCGGCGGAGAGATCGCGATCCGCTCGCCACGCGAGGCTCGCTTCGAGGAGCCGCAGGTGATCGCCGGCAACACGATTCTCTACGGGGCAACCGGCGGCGCCCTCTTCGCTGCCGGGATCGCCGGGGAGCGCTTCGGCGTCCGCAACAGCGGGGCGACCGCGGTGGTCGAAGGGGTCGGCGACCATGGCTGCGAGTACATGACCGGCGGCACTGTCGTCGTGCTCGGCGCGACCGGGCGCAACTTCGGCGCCGGGATGACCAACGGGGTCGCCTATGTCTATGATCCGGCGGGCACCTTCTCCGGCCAGATCAATGGCGAGTCGGTCCTGCTGGAGCGAGTCGCGACCGATGCAGACCTCGTCGAGCTACGCCGGCTCGTCGAGTGGCACGTCCGCCTCACCAGGAGCGATCACGCCCAGCGACTGCTCGCCGCCTGGGACGAGACGCTGGCGCATACCTGGAAAGTCGTCCCACGCGCCGCGCTTGCCGCCACAGTCGCGGAACCAGCCGTCGAAGACCTGACGGTCAAGGGGGTCGCGGACTGATCGCCGGGGAGGAAAGCTGGACCGAGCTGAGGCGGGGCGATCCAGAAGCGCTCCGCCTCCGCCATTTCCGGTGATAAACACGGGCCGATGCAACGTGTCGCCGGCGGCGATCAGGTGCATCAGCACATCGCGACGAGGAGGGAGCCGACATGGATCAGACAACGAAACAGGAGCTCATCGCGCGTTACAGGGGCGGTCACCGCGTCGTAATGGACGCGGTGACGGGGCTGACCGATACCGAGCTCGACACTCGCGGCGAACCGGGTGAATGGACTCCGCGCCAGATCATCCATCACCTGGCCGATAGCGAGATGACCTCGGCGATCCGGTTGCGGCGGCTGCTCGCCGAGAACCGACCGGAGATCCAGAGGTACGATGAGGAGGCGTTTGCCGCGCGTCTTCACTACGACCGACCGATCGGCGCCTCGCTCGATGCGTTGAAGGCAGTCCGCGCCAGCTCGGCCGAGTTGCTCGATCGTCTCTCGGAGACTGACTGACTCCGCGAGGGTACGCATATCCAGAGCGGGCGATACACGGTGGAGGACTGGCTGACGATCTACGCCACCCACGCCCACGACCATGCCGACCAGATTCAACGAGCGCGGGGCGGGTCCAGTAAGGTGTCGTGAGAGGAATCATCCCGGGACCGGTTCGGCTGAGGGCGTCTCCGCACCACGACCGGTGAGCGTTACGTCGGGACGCGGCCCGTCCCGTCATGTTGGGGAAGAAACGGGCGGGGTGAGACGGTGTAGACCCGGTGAGCGGGAACCGTGACGAGATCCCCTTCTGGGTAGCGAAGCGCCGTCAACCCACCGCCGAAGACGCAGCCGGTGTCGATGTTGATCGTCCGGTGCCGCCAGACTGCCTCCGCGACGGGCGTGTGGCCGTAGACAACCATCGCCTCGCCCCGGTACGAGGCCGCCCAGTCCCTCCGCACCGGCAGACCGTAGCGGTCCGATTGCCCGGTGGTGTCACCGAAGAGCGCAAACTGATCGGCTTCCCGGCTCCTGCTCCCATGAAGCGCGTGTTTGAGACCGGCGTGCGCGACCACGAGTCGTCCATTGTCGAGTACGAGGTGGGGTAAGCAGCCGTCGAGAAACCCGCGTACGCGGTCCGAGAACGCCGCGGGCTCCGCCTCGATCCGGGCGACGGTCTCGGCCAGCCCGTGGCGCAACTGCACGTTGCGACCGTGCAGCTTCCCACGCAGCTTCGCATCATGATTCCCGAGGAGACAGAGGGCGGTACCCGCCTGGACCATGCCCATCGCCAGCCGCAGCACGGCGATCACCGTCGGCCCCCGGTCAATCAGATCGCCGAGAAAGATCAGACAGCGGCCCGGCGGCGGAGTCACGGCGTGCGACGGTGCCCCATCGGGATCGGTCGTGTCATGCACCACGTAACCGAGCTGGTCGAGCAATTCATGCAGCTCGTCAAAGCAGCCATGCACGTCGCCGACAATGTCGAACGGACCGTGATGCTGGCGTTGTCCGTCCGGATGATGACCGGCGGGCTCCAAGCCGTTCTCACTTGAACGTGTCATGGTTCGATCAGATAGACCCACGTTGCCTCATGGCGCGCCGCGTCGACCAGGCGTCGATCCGCGGTCCAAAATTCGGCACCGAGTTGATCGGCAAGCGCCAGGTAATGGGCGTCATAGGCGGCCGGGAGGGTGAGACGGGTCGCCCACACCAGCGCCTGCTGATGCAGATCCACCTCATCGTACAACGTGATGGGGAGGTCCATAGCGGTCCGCAACGCCGATCGCACGGTCATCTCACTCCTTTGCCCGGAGCGCTGATAGCGATAGAGCGCATTGGTCACCTCGTAGCGCAGTAAACGAGGCGCCACCAACGATCGGCGGTCAGACTGCCATTCGGTCCAACGACGCTGGATCTCCCGATCGTCTGGATCGGCCAGGAGACGGACGATGCAGCTGGCATCAACGCAGACCGTCGACGGCCTCTGCATCGCGTTCCTCTCGCATATCTCGAATCACCTCGTCCGCTGGGGGATCAAGGCGGCCCCGACCTTCACGCCGGATCTGCCCCCACGTCTGCTCCATCCGTTCCCGCCATGGCTCTTTGCCACCGGACCCGGCTCGCAGACGCTCGTACTGGTCGACGGAGACGATAACGACCAGCGGCTTCCCGCCCCGCTCGACGATCACGGGCTCCTGACTATCAACAACGCCGCGCATCAGTTCACCGAAGTGAACACGAGCTTCAGTAGCCGTAATGGTGCGCGTCATGATCTCTATTCCATCAATCGATCAATGGATTCAAACGGCTATGGTAGCACGTCTACGCATGAATAAGGCCGCCTAGCTTCGATTCGCGCGTTTGGGTTGTCCGTCGGGGCCCGGAGAATGTTGCCCGACAGACGCCAGGAGACGCTCTCTGATCCGCCACCATCAGCCACACCGAGTACAATCTGCGTGGTGCCATCCCGGACGACAACTCGGCCAGATTGGATGGTGGCAATGACCCCGTCGCCGTTGACGGTCCACGTTCCAGCGTCCTGATCGACCCGTGGCTGCGCCGGAAGCCCGCTGAGCGTCACCCGCCGCACGCCCGCAAGCGGCGACTCGTCGCCGGTCCCTTCCGTAAGCGCGCATCGATCGAGGATCTCAACCGTTCCATGCCGGTTGCGAAGCGCCAGGTAGCGGTCATGGAGCAACGCGCCATCACCGAGCCGGTCAATGTTCATCGGATAGAACCCGGTGGGGCGAAGCGGCTCATCCTCGGCGGCGATGATGACCAGTTGCCATCCGGGCTGTTGCTCGAAGCTGGCGCGGCGGACCACCCGAGCCGTCCTGAGCCTGGTGATGTCCGTTTCGGCCTGCCGCATCGCCGGCTGTCGGTCTCGCGTGGGAACGACCTCTAGGGCGTCATCGATGGCCGGCAGCATGGTCGCGAGCAGCCCGTCCAGCGGTCCCTGATCGTCAGCTTCAAGCCGCGTTTACCAGCCTGGAAGGAAGCGGTCGAGCAACGCTGCGATTGCGTGACCCGTGGCATAACACCGCCGCCTGATATCGTCGGCCGCAAAGCCGTCGTCCGGGATGCTCACCGCATCTCGCCGTCCGAGCGCCGTCTGCTCGACGTAGGTGGCGAGTCCTTCGATCAGCTCAGTCTGGCGTTCATAGGTCACGAACCGCGGCGCCAGCCGCAGGTATCTTGCCCACCGACGCGCCATCGCGATCGCCGTCCAGCGAGCTGCCTTCATGACCGACGCCTCGCCCAGCGCCTGTCGCAGCGCATCGATCTCGAGGAGGCTCAGGCACAGCCCCTCGACATCATCGACGGGGTAGAGCAGCCCGTCGACCTCATTCCCGCCCCACCGCGGGTGATGCTGCCGTTGAAAGACATGAAATGCCTCGTGGTCGATCAAGGCGGCGATCGGGCGCGACGAGGACGGACCCGATTCAACAACGACCGTCGCGATGGCGACCCCACCCACGATGCCAACGCTGTTGGCACGCATCGCCGGGTGAAGGCCGCGGAGGATCAGCACATCCCGCCTGTCCGCGAGCGGGACGAACTCAGGTGGCGGGCTGGGATGCCGCAGAAGAAACGTGTCACCGTCGATCGCGAGGGCAACTGGAACGCTTCCCGGTTCAAAACCGGGCCAGAGCGGCCGGCACGTCAGGCGGTCGAGCTCGGCGAGCAGCGATGGCAAGCTCTCCAGCATGCCATCGGCGGCGGGAGCAACGTGGGTGTTCATCGCGGCGATCAGCCGTGAGCTAGCGCACTTTGCCCCGGGCGGCGACCGGCCAGAGATCGATGATTTGGCCGTCACGGGCGAGGAGGAGCTGATCGGTCAGGTTGACGGTCGGACAGATATGGTTCGGGATGATCTCGTAGCGGTCACCAACGTAGAATCCCGGCTCGTCGGGCGGCAGCACCACGACACCATGCTCCTCGCTGATCCGGGCGATGACGGCCTCGGAGTGGCCGACGATGTAGCCGTGACCGGGGTGACTTGGGCTGGCGTCCATAGCGAGCGTCTTTGAGCCAGCATCGATCACGGCCCGATCGGGCGCGGGCCGGCTGACGACGGTGGCCACGATCCGGGCGGCGCAGCGCTCCGGTCCGATGCGCCCGTGGCGGAAGGCGGCATTGTCGTTGAAGACGTAGGTGCCGGGGCGCATCTCGGTGATGCCGGGAACTGTCGGCGTGTAGCGGCTGGACGGTGTCGACCCAACGCTGACATGGGGCAACTCGATCCCATGTGATCGAATCGTGGTCGCCGTCTCGACCAGGGCGCGGCCAGCCGCCAGCGCGGTCGCCTCGATCGCGTCTGGTGCGCTGGAACCGGCGTGCCCCTCGTGCGTCATCACACCGACCACGCGCAGCGCGGGCAAACGCTCCAGATCGAGGGCCAGGTCCACCGCCTCGTCGCCGGCGCGCACGCCCGCGCGGTCCTGACCGGTGTTGACCTCGACGTAGACATCGAGCACCCGGTCGAGCGCCGCCATCGCATCGGCCAGCGCCATCCCCGCCTCCCGGCTGTCAAGCGCGACCGTGACATGGGCGCGCTCCATCAGCGACGCCAGGCGCCGCAGCTTCGGCGGACCGACGATTGGGTAGGCGAGCAGAACGTCATCGACGCCACCCTGCTCGACAAAGACCTCGGCCTCGCCGAGCTTGGCGCAGGTCGCGCCGACCGCGCCCGCCGCGATCTGCAACCGGGCGATCAACGGTGTCTTATGGGTCTTCATGTGCGGGCGCAGCTGGACGCCAACACTTGTCGCGAACGCCGCCATCTCGGCGATGTTCTTGTGCAGGATCGTCTCATCCACCACCATGCAGGGGCTGTCGAGCTCTTCCCGCGCGGCGACGATCGTGCTCTCACGCGCGACGGAAACGGTTGTGGTCGTCATCGCCGGGGCCTCCTCTTGCGAATCGCGATCGCGACTGTCGGGGGGACGATCACGAATGACAACGCGATGCTCGGCGTCAACCAACGACACCGTAGCGATGTCTACGTGCTGGCGACTGCGCCGCTATAGCCCCCAGCGGCGGCTACCCGTGTCGATCCACCGTCCCTGATGACTCGATCGAGCGACGCCATCGAGCAATTCCTGCACCTTGACGCCATCGGCGAAGGATGGCGACGTTGGTTCTCCGGTCTGAATCGCCCGAATCCATTCCTGGAGCAGCCGGACGGTTGGCGCCGTCAGGAAGTGGTCAAACGCGGGGAGATCGTCATCGAGCTCTTCCGCGACCTCGACCTCGCGAAGCTCCCGGTCGCCGCGCTGCGCTCCCCAGAGAAGACCGTCGCGCACCTGGAGCGTCCCGTCGGAACCAGACAGGAACAGATCCTCGTCACCCTCAAAGGCCGCGGTCGCCGTGACGTGGATTGTCCCGATCGCACCACTGGCAAAGCGGAGCATGACGGCGTAGTTGTCGTCGGCGTCGACGGTCGCCATCTGCGACGACCCCGCGACCCGGCGCCGCTTGACCAGCGTCGAGACCGCCCCGGCGACCGAGGCAACCTCGCCAAACCACCAGCGCAGCGCATCGACGTAGTGCGACCCGGTCGCGCCGAGCATGCCGCCGGCTTTCTCCTGCTCCATCAGCCAGCCAAAGGGACGACCGTAGGGGTCATTGAGACTCGACCGGTGGACCACAATCGTGGCGGCGTGTGGCTCGCCAAGGAAGCCGTCCTCGATCAACTCCTTGATCCGGCGCCGGACCGGCAGAAACCGGAACTCGTGATTGACCATCGCCGCCACACCCATGCGGGCCGCGATCCTGACCATGTCGCGGGCCTCGGCGAGATTGCGCGCCATCGGTTTTTCGCAGACGACATGCTTGTTCGCCTCAAGTGCGGCGAGGCTCATGACATGGTGGAGATGCGGCGGACTCGCTACCACTACCGCGTCGATCTGGGGATCGCGGACCATTTCACGAAAATCGGTAACGAAGGAGGGAATGCCGTGGTCAGCCGCGGCGGCCCGGGCTCGCTCCGGTCGCCGAGAGCAGATAGCGACGACCTCGGTCTCCGGCAGATATTGCAATGCTGGGATGTGGACCGCGGCGCCGAAACCGGTGCCGATAACACCGACCCTGATCGCGGTCGACTCCGCTTCGCCGGAACCGCTCGCACCCTGAGCTGGTGTCGTCACCCGATCGTCTCGCGTCACTACCATGGCATTCGGCTCGCCCCCGCGTCCCACCGTCGCTTGTTGCCCTTACGGTCCTGATCTGACCCGTGGCACGAAGCGCCGTCGAGCGCGGCCGCTCCGGCGGCCTATGCTACCACAGCCTCCAGACCACGCCTTCAGCCAGTGCTCGCCCGCCGCCGTGTGGCACCATGACCTGCTCGTAACCCTATCGATAGCGAACGTGCGGGGAAGCGCGAGGTAACGGGCAACTCGTGGCGAGCATGAAGGAGATTCCATGCGGTTGTTCACTGGAAAAGGCGATAGCGGGGAAACTGATCTGCTCGGAGACCGCGTCCCGAAGGACGATCCACGGATTCGGGTGATCGGCGAGCTCGACGAGACCACCTCGGCGATCGGGCTGGGACGAGCTCACGCCACGGAGGCACGAACCACGACACTCCTGCTGGAGACCCAGCGCGACCTTTACAAGATCATGGCCGAATTCGCGTTCACCGACGCGCTCCGACCTGCCGCCTACACACTCGGCGAGGACCGGGTGATCTGGCTCGAAACGGTCACCGATGAGATCAGTGCCGACGTTCCACTTCCCAAAGCGTTCGTCGTTCCCGGCGACTCCATCCCCGGCGCGACCCTGGACATCGCTCGCACGGTTGCCCGTCGGGCCGAGCGGGAAGCGGTCGCCCTCTTCCATGCCGGCCATCTCGACAATCCCCAGGTGCTGCGCTACTTAAACCGCCTCTCCTCACTGCTCTTCATGCTCGCGCGCGCCGAGGACCGGGCGTCGGGCGCGTCGCTCACTCGGGCAAAGGCGCCCACTTCAGGCGAGTAGCTGAGGTCGGGGGCGACACGGACCCCACCCAGCCCTCACAACCCCGAAGTCTTCACCCCGTGAATGCTGCTATCCTCCGGGTCGCACACCCCTGACGACCGGCGACCACGCCGGTCGTATGACAGAAAGACGAGGACCAATCACCGATGCGGATGTCACACCTGTTCGGGCGGACGCTGCGAGACGCGCCCGGTGACGCGGAACTGCCAAGCCACCAGCTGATGCTCCGGGCGGGCATGGTTCGTCCGCTTGGGGCGGGCATCTTCAGCCTGCTCCCTCTTGGCTGGCGCGTCGTTCGCAAGATCGAGCAGATCATCCGCGAAGAGATGGACGCGATTGGTGGCCAGGAGCTACTGATGCCGGTGGTCCACCCCGCCGACATCTGGCGGGAGTCCGGGCGCTATCAGACAGTCGGTCCGGAGCTGACCCGCTTCAAGGATCGTGGCGACCGCGACATGGTCCTGGCGATGACCCACGAGGAGATCGTCACCGACCTGGCGCGCCAGGAGATCAGCTCCTACCGGCAACTGCCTCAGCTTGTCTACCACTTGCAGACGAAATGGCGCGATGAGCCACGCGCCCGCGGCGGCCTGATCCGGGTCCGCGAGTTCACGATGAAGGACTCCTATAGCCTCGATCGCGACATCGCCGGTCTCGACGAGCAGTACCAGCACCACTGGGACGCCTACAACCGCATCTTTCGCCGCTGCGGGCTCCGTTTCATCTCAGTCGGCGCCGACTCCGGGATGATGGGCGGCTGGGACTCCCGCGAATTCATGGCCTTCTCGCCGTTCGGCGAGGACATCATCCTGGTCTGCCCGACCGCCGACTACGCCGCCAACCGGGAAGTCGCCACCTTTCGCCGCTACGCCGCCTCGACCGAGCCGCCTGCGCCGGTCGAGGAAGTAGCGACACCGGATACGACCACGATTCAAAAGCTTGCCGACTTTCTCGATATCCCGCTCTCCCAAACGGCGAAGGCGGTCTTCTACCGTGGCAACTCGGGCCGGTTCATCTTCGCGGTGATCCGTGGCGACCTCGACGTCAACGAGACGAAGCTGCGCGGCGCGGCACAGGAGCCGGGACTGACGCCGGCAACAGCGGAGGAGATTCGGGCGATCGGCGCCGAGCCGGGCTACGGCTCACCGGTCTGCGTGCACGACGCCGTCATCGTAGTCGACGAGAGTGTGCGTGACAGTCCAAACCTGGTCGCCGGGGCGAATCGGGTCGGCTATCACCTTCGCAACGTCAATCTCGGTCGGGACTACGAGGCCGACGTCGTGGCGGACATTGCCGCCGCCGAAGCAGGCGCACCCTGCCCGTTCTGCGGGACGCCGATGACGGCTGAGCGCGCGATCGAGGTCGGAAACATCTTCAAGCTTGGGACGCGCTATAGCGCGGTGCTGGGCGCCACCTACCTCGATGCCGACGGACAGAGTCACCCAATCGTCATGGGCTCCTATGGCATCGGCTCGGGCCGCCTCGCCGCCACCGCGGTCGATCAGCACCACGACGACAAGGGCATCGTCTGGCCGGTCTCGATCGCGCCGTTCCAGGTCTCGCTCCTCTCGCTGGGCGGCGCCAGCGACCAGGAACCGGTGGCGGCGGCTGACCGGCTCTACGCGGACTTGACCGCGGCCGGCATCGAAACCCTCTACGACGACCGAACTGACCGCCCTGGCGTCAAGTTCAACGATGCCGACCTGATCGGCTGCCCGCTACGACTCTCGGTCAGCAGTCGGACGCTGGCCAAGGGGGAAGCCGAGCTGAAAGCGCGCACGGCGAGCGACGCGACCTTCGTGCCGCTCGCCGAGGTCGTTCCAACCGTGCAGCGCCTGCTGAGCGAGCTGCGCGTGAGTCTCAGTGGAGACGAGACCCCGGCCTAGCGAGCGGCCGGCGTCACGCCAGCCGGGGCCAGGCGCCGCTAGCGAGTCACGAACGGCCTTCCGATGGACCATCGCACTCCGCGGCAGAACCAGCTACTCGGACTCTCGACAGGGATGGCAATCGGCTTGCTCCTCAGCAACCTGTTGATCGGTCTGGTGATCGGCGCCGGCGTTGGGCTCGCCACCGGCGTCGCCCTCGGCAATCGGCCGGGTTGACGTTTAGCAGCCAGTTGACTCTCCCTCGCGATCGACTACGATCGACCTGCTCTTGCGACGGTCGCCGTGGCGATGCAAGATGTCCGGTGGCGGGGCCGGTGGTCGGGACCGGCAGGTGAATCAGCTGGAGGAACCAACGGGTGAGCGATAGCCGGGTGGAGCGGGACACCATGGGAGATGTCCGGCTGCCGGCCGATGCCCTCTACTCCGCTCAAACACAGCGGGCGGTCGAGAATTTCCCCGTCTCAGGTGATCCGCTGCCGCCGCGCCTGATCCACGCCCTCGGGCTGCTGAAGCTTGCCGCGGCGCGCGTGAATCGCGACCTTGGTCTCCTTGACGCGCCTATCGCGGAGGCGATCGAGACGGCGGCGCGGGCGGTGGCCGATGGCGCGCACGACGACCAGTTCCCGATCGATGTCTTCCAGACCGGCTCCGGCACGTCGTCGAACATGAACGCGAATGAGGTGATCGCGACGCTCGCCTCGCGCGGTGCGGGGACGAAGGTTCATCCCAACGATCATGTCAACATGGGACAGTCCTCGAACGACACGATCCCCGCCGCGCTGCATGTCGCCGCGGTGCTGGCGATTGAAGAGGAGCTACTTCCGTCGTTGCAGCACCTTCAGGAGACACTTGCGGCGAAGGCGCGAGAGTTTGACGACGTGGTGAAGATCGGCCGCACCCATCTGATGGACGCCGTGCCGATCCGGCTCGGACAGGAGTTCGGCGGCTATGCGCGACAGATCGAGCTCTCGATCGACCGCATCGCGGCGACCCTGCCGGGTCTGCGCGAGCTCGCAACTGGGGGCACCGCGGTCGGGACCGGTCTCAACACCCACGATCAGTTCGGCGGTCTGATGGCGGCGGAGATGTCGCGACTGACCGGCACCCGTTTCGTCGAGGCGACGAACCATTTCGAGGCGCAGGGGGCGCGCGACGCCTATGTCTTCGCGGCCGCGGCGCTGACGACCGTCGCCGCCAGCCTGATGAAGATCGCCAACGATATTCGCCTGCTCGCCTCCGGACCGCAGGCAGGACTGGGCGAGCTGATCCTACCGGCGATCCAACCTGGCAGCTCGATCATGCCTGGCAAGGTCAACCCGGTGATCTGCGAGAGCGTGATCCAGGTCGGCGCCCAGGTCACCGGCAACTGCCATGCCGTCACGATCGGCGGTCAGTGGGGACAGCTCGACCTGAACGTGATGCTGCCGATGATGGGCCGGAACTTGCTGGAAAGCGTTCGCCTCCTGGCAAACGTCTCCCGCATCTTCGTCGACAAATGTCTGGCGGGCACCGAGGCGAACGTCGAGCGCTGCGTGGGCTACATCGAGCGATCGATCAGCATGGCGACCGCTCTCAACCCCCTGATCGGCTACGACCGGGCGGCCTCGATCGCCAAGACCTCCTATGCCACCGGGCGAACCGTCCGCGAGATCGCCTACGAAGAGAGCGGTCTTTCACGGGAGCAAGTCGACACGGCACTCGATCCCCGACGCCAGACCATGCCCGGCGTTGGGTCAGGCGGGGGCGGCGGCTAGGTCCCACCGGGCCGGAAGTATCACCTACCTTCAGCTGAGAGCATTGGCTGGCCGCTGTGCCACAACAAGAGCAGGTACGGCACGAGGTGCCCAGCCTGCGTCGAGCCAGGGCGTGCCAACTGGAGACCACGCGGTAAGGCACCAGGGCGCATGCCATGCGCCCCCACCGGCCGGGGTGGCAGTGCCGGCTGACCATCACACCCGTTGGGCCTCCGGAGGGGTCGTAGGACCGTGGCATGGCAACGGCACCGGTCGGGTTGTCGCCCACCCCCGCCCACCGCCTTGCTCCCTGGTCACCGACCGCATCGTGGCGATGAACCCCACCTGCATCCTGTTGCTCCAGCAGTATCGGCGGTGGCTGAGCCGTACGCGAGGTGACACTGCTTGCGAGCACAGAACCAGCGCCGACCGATCTGCTCAGGATACAGACCAGACGCTAGCTGTGGCTCGCTCGGCCGAGCGAGCCACCCTCCAGCATCGTTCTAGATCCGTGATCGGCGGTCGCCACCGGGCAGCGCCGATCGGCGCTGCCCCAAACTTGCCCGCTTAGATTCTGCCGGGTCGTTCCCCTATGTCCCTTCTACCGCGATGACGCCGTCAATGAGCCAGGGCGGCCGGGACGCATCGTCGGAGCGCACAAAGAAGAAAAAGATCGTCGGCTCACCGGCGGGAGCACTCAACAACGCGCCGACGCGACCATCCAAGAGGAGACGAGCATCGGCAACCTCGGACATTGGCAGACGGCCCTCGGGTGGCAATGGCGTCGTCGGGTCGTTGAAGGCGTACAGATTGTAGAGCCCCAGGACATAGAGACCCGACGCGGGAAAGGCATCGCTGAAGTACGTGTAGATGCGTGATCGGTCGACAGCGTTCACGCAACCGATCAACCCGCGCACCGTGGCATTCAGCTCCGCGATCGTCTCCTGGTCCACTGGCTGTCCCGACGGCAGCAGGGATGCAGCGACCGGCGTGGCGCCGATCACGACCGGGAGGTCGCCAGCGTCGGCCGTCGGCGTGCCACGCAGCAACGCCCTCGGCCGGGGCGCCACCTGGCATTCGGCCGGATCGGGAAAGACCGGGACCGGTGTCGCTTGCTGGGCCGCCGCCGTCAAGAAACTCGCGCTTAACATGGCAATGCCGCACAGGATGACGAACAGATGCCGCACCGGCCTTCCTTTCAGCGACTCCCTACCGCGCCAACAGAGCAGGCCACGATCCCCTCGCCAAACGGTGAAAGACGGGTATCGCAACGGGTTCACGTTACCCTGATCTTCCACGCATGGTTGATTGGTCACTGGCCGGCTCGGCCGGCCCCGGCCTTCATGCTACAGTCTGCCGCATTTGCCGACGGGTGAAGGGTTGACACTCGGCGAGCCTTTCGGATGAAGCACAAACCGGAGCTATCACGCTGTTGACTGCCATTCATGGTCGAGGATGGCATAGATGAGGGTATCCCACCACCGGCCCTTCGCCCACCGGTGCTCGCGAAAGCGCGCTTCGCGGCGCATCCCGAGCTTGTCGAGCACAGACACCGATGCCGTGTTATCGGCAACGCACTCGGCCCAGACCCGATGCAGTCCAAGCTCCGCAAAGCCGAAGCGCACCATGGCGCGAGCGGCCTCGGTGGCGTAGCCGTTTCCCCATACCCGCAGGTTCAGTTCGTAACCGATGTTCGCCTCGCGGCGTCCAGGGTCGTTGACGCGGAGGCCGCAGTTGCCGATCAGTTGCCCGTCCGATCGCCGCGCACTCGCCAGCTGCCAGACACGGCGGGGCTGCTCCGTCTGCGAGGCGACGAACCGGTCGACGAGGTCGCGAACGGTACGGTCGACATCGTCGATGTCAGCGTAGAAGCGCTGGCAGCGCGGGTCGGTCCAGTAGGCGAGGAGTTCCGGCCAATCGTCCTTGCGGAACTCGCGGAGGATCAGCCGCTCGGTCTCGATCTGCATCGCTCATCCGCTCGGGAAGGTCCCGCCAGCGCGATCGCGGCGACCTACGCCAGCACCTCGCCGAGCGCTACCAGGAGCTCGTCGACCTGTTCCGCCTGCCAGATCAAGGGCGGCAGTAGCCGCAGGGTGGTTGGGCTGGCGGGCAGAGCCAGCACGCCTTTCTCCTGGAGCGCGCGCAGCGTGGGTGTCGCTCGCTCCTTCAACTCGATGCCGATCATCAGACCGCGGCCGCGCACCTGTCGCACCTTCGGGCTCTGCAAGGCCGTGACCCGCTCAATCAGGTCGCTGCCCAGGCGAGACGACCGGGTGTAGAGGTCGCGATCGCGCAACGCCGAGAGTGTCACCAGCGCGGCGCGACAGGCCAGCGGGTTTCCGCCAAAGGTGCTGCCATGGGAGCCGGGCGGCAGTTCCGAGCCGATCGCATCGGTGGTCAGCGTCAGACCGATGGGGAACCCATTGGCCAGCGCTTTCGCGGTGCAGAGCAGGTCGGGCGTCACTTCCTCCGCGGTGAATGCGAACGGGACACCGGTCCGGAAGCCGGACTGGATCTCGTCGGCGATCAGGAGTGCGCCATTCTCCGTCGCCGCCGCCCGCGCGGCCGCCAGGTAGCCCTCCGGTGCGGGGTAGATACCCGCCTCGCCCTGGATCGGCTCCAGGATGATCGCGGCGGTCTCCGCATCGACGGCCGCCGTCAGGGTCTCGTGGTCGCCGAAGGGGACGTGAACGACATCGAAGGTAAAAGGCGCGAACGGGGCGCGATATTTTGGATCAGCGGTGGCGGCGAGCGCCCCGAGGGTTCGGCCGTGGTAGGCGCGCTTGGCGGCGACGATCTTCGGCCGGCCGGTCGCGATCCGGGCGAACTTGAGCGCCGCCTCGATCGCCTCGGCCCCGGAATTGGAAAGGAACGCGCGGGAGAGACTCGCCGGCGCAACCGTCGCGATTAGCTCCAGCAGCGCCGCCCGCACATCGTTGTAGAAGCTCTGATGACCCGTCGTCAGGGTCTGGAGCTGATCGGTGAGGGCGGCCGCGAACTCCGGATCGGCGTGCCCGAGCACCGCGACGCCATAGTTGCTCATGGCATCGAGATACCGCTTTCCATTTGAGTCGAAGAGGTACACCCCTTCCCCGCGCACCAGCGCGATATCGCGCTTGGCATAGAGGGAGACCTGATGGTCGCGCTCGATGCGTTGAATCTCGGCCAGTGAGGTGACGGTTATTGCGGTCATCGGTCTCTCCCGATCCTGATCCGGCTCGAAGCGGCCACGAGGTTCAGCGCTGCGGTGGGAGCTGCTTCAGCTCCTCTTCGATAAACCAATCAATCATCAAGCGATAGATCCGCTCGACCAGATCCGGATCGATCCCCATCTCATCGGCATGGGCTCGCACCCGTGCGATCACCTGCTCGGCCCGGGCTGGAGCCCGGGCGTCGTCGGCCGTGCGCTTGAAGCGCACCACCTGCTGCACGTAACCGCTGCGCTCGGCGAGCAGTCGCACGATCTCCCGATCGACGGCGTCGATCCGCCCGCGCATCTCGTCCAGGTTTCTCGCATCGACTGCGGTCATGCGCTCCACCTCCATCGCCGTAAGATGCCGTGTCTCGGTCGCGCCGCACCGGCTCTCAGGTTGACGCCCCCTCAGCGACTGGTGTCGCGCCGGCAGTCAATCGCACCACCGTCCCCTCGCCATCCAGTGCGCGGGAGATGGGTCGCTCCACCCGCCCATCGGCAAAAACAACGCGGCCGACGCCGCGGGAGATCGCCGCGAGCGCCGCCTCGACCTTGACCACCATCCGGCCACCGGCAGCCCCGAGGGCCGTCCCCGGCGCGTCGGCGGCGACCTCCCGGATCAGGGTCGTCTCGTCGTCTTTGTCGGCCAGCAGCCCCGGCGTGTCGGAGAAGAAGAGGAGATGACTCGCCCCCAACGCCTCGGCCAGGCCCAGCGCCAGCTTGTCGCCATCGATGTTGATCGGCACCCCTTCCTCGCCGAGCGCCGGTGGGGTCAGCACGGGCAGATAGCCCGCGTCGAGCAGGAGGCGAATCAGGCGAGGATCGATCTCCTCCAGCGTTCCGGCATGGTCGTCACGGAGCACTTTCGGCTTGCCCTCCTCGGTCCCCCGCAGCACCGGCTTGCGTCGTCCGAGGGCGATCCGCCCGTCGAGCGCGCTCAGACCGACCGCGTTGACCCCGGCATGCTGTAACGCGGTAACGAGACGCTTGTTGACCTTGCCGCAGTAGGCCATCAGCATGGCGTCCATCGTCACTTCGTCGGTGTAGCGGCTGACGCGGCCGCTTGCGGAGAGGATCATCCGTGGCGGCATGCCGAGCTGACGGCTGAGCTGGCTGAACTCCGCGTTGCCACCATGGACGACGATCGCCGGTTGGCCGAGGATCGCGAGATCGTCGGCGAAGTGGGTATAGGCGGCGGCGTCGATGGCGGCGCCACCGCCGATCTTGATCACCAGCATCTCGCGCTCATCGCCTCCTCGTTCTCTATGCCGGGTGCAGCCCGGGAAACTCCAGACCAGCCGTCTCGGGCAAGCCGCAGCGGATGTTGAAGGCCTGGACCGCCTGGCCGGCGGCTCCCTTCATCAGGTTGTCGAGTGCGGCCATGACGACCACCCGATCGGAGTCCGGATCGCGCTCGAAGCCGACATCGCACCAGTTCGAGCCGGAGAGAATCTTCGGATCGGGATAGCGATGGACACCGCCAGACTCCTTGACGAGGCGCATGAACGGCTCGTCTTTGAAAGCCGCGCGATAGATGCCCCACAGCTCCTTCTCCGGCAACGGCTCTTTGAGAAAGACATGCGAGGTCGCCAGGATGCCGCGCACCGCCTCGATCGCGGTCGCGGAGAACGCCACCGTCGGGGCAACTCCGTCAACTGTCAGCTCCTGAATCACCTCGGCGGTGTGCCGGTGTCCGGTCGGTTTGAAGGAGCGCATCGCGCCTGAGCGCTCCGGATGGTGCGAGCCAAGCCCAGGCGCCCCACCCGAGCCTGACGAGCCCGTCTTCGCCTCGACGACCACGGGGCGGGTGGTGTCGACCACACCCGCCTGATAGAGCGGATAGAGCCCAAGGATCGTCGTCGTCGCCATGCAACCGGCGCTCGAGATCGCGTCGGCCCCGGCAAGCTCGTCGCGATGCAGCTCGGGGATGCCATAGACGAACTCGTCGAGGGCGTCGGGTGTGATGTGATCGTGGCCATACCATTTGGGATAGGCGGCGGCATCCCGAAGGCGGAAATCAGCACTTAGATCGATCACGATCCCGGTCAGCTTGCGAAGATCGGCCATCTGACCCATCGCCACCCCATGGGGAAGGGCGACAAAGAGGACATCACACGATTGTACTTGATCCAGACGCACGAACTTCAGATCAGTCCGCTTCCGCAGGTTCGGGTGGATAGACCGTACAAAATTCCCGGCGCTTCGCTCCGATGTGACCTGCCGCAGGGTCGCCCCGGGGTGATCGAGGAGCAGGCGAACCAGCTCTCCCCCCGCGTAACCGCTTCCACCAACCACCGATACATCTGTCATGGTCTCCTCCCGCTGCTGGCCTTCGCGGCCGGGATCGCCTTCCCGTGCTGCATCGAAGGGGCTGAAGCTGCATCAATCGTGCGTCTGGTCGCCTCGCGAGGCAGCCAGACGGTAAAGCGGGTGTCTCCAGGCACTGAGGTCACCCGCAACGTGCCGCCATGCTGCCGGACTACGATCCGGTGACTGACATCGAGTCCAAGTCCGGTGCCGTGACCGACAGGCTTGGTCGTAAAGAATGGATCGAAGATGCTCGCCTGGATCTCTGGCGGAATGCCCGGGCCATTGTCGGCAATCTCGACCTGAACCCCATCACCCTCCGGTGCGACAGCGATCTCAATCCGCGGATCGGTGGTCCCGGCGTCGGTCAGGGCGTCGACCGCGTTGTCGAGCAGGTTCGTCCAGACCTGATTGAGCTCGCTGCCGACCGCCCGCACCGTCGGAATATCGGATGCGTCGTTCCGGACAACCGTGATACCGCGCAGGCCGTGTCCGAGAATCGTCAGCGTCGTGTCGATACCGGCCCGAATGTCGACATCCTCCTCCGGGCTGCGATCCATGTAGGAGTAGTCTTTGATCGCCTCGACCAGCTCGGAGATGCGAGCCGCGCTCAGCTCCACGTCGGCGGCCAGGCCGTCCGCGGCCACACTGGCGCCGACCCAGGCGAGGGCATCCGGCAACGTCTCGGCCGGAACGACCGTCGTCACGCGCTCCAGATCGCCGGTATCGAGACCGGCATCGACCAGCATCGGGGCCAGACCGTACGGATCGTCGACCCCATGGCCCGTCAGCCAGCCAGCGACGGCGTCCTCGCGGTCGCTCCGCTCAAGCGGTCCCAGCGCGACCTCGGTCGAGGGGCGGCGGCTGCTACTAGCGTCGTGCACGATTGTCCGGAGCTGCCCAGCAGCCATCTCGTCGATCCGGCGGCCGAGCGCCAACGACCGCTGATCGTAGTCGTGGAGGGCGTCACGCAGTCGACTGGCGGCGCGACCCGCCGCGGCCGCCGGGTTGTTGAGCTCGTGCGCGAGCCCGGCGGACAGCTTCCCGAGGGCCGCCAGCTTCTCCTGCTGGTGGGCGATCGCTTCCCGGTTCTGGATACCCCAGGTCACGCCTTGCATCAGGTGCTCAGCGATCGGGAATCCGGAGTCGAGCATGTGCTGCACGCCCTCGCGGGGGATGCGAAGAAAACGGCTCGTCCGAAGCGTCCGGCAGTCGATCGGTGACCGCTCGCCAAAGACCGGAAGCCAGCCTGCCCACGTCCCCGGAGTATCACCACCGCCGAGGATCGTCTGACGGCCGGCGATGTTGGCGGCAACCTGAATCTCACCCTCAAGCAGCACCCAGAGCGACGCGACCGCCTCTCCCTGCCGGACGAGCTCGGTGCCGGCCGGGTAGGTCACTTCGTCGGCATGACCGGTGAGCCAGGCCAGCTGGTCGTCGCTGAAGGTCTCGAATAGAAACGCTCCACGCAGCTCATCATGGCTTACCATGGTCGGTATACGGTCCGTCTCTCCTGGCACCCTATCGAGTCACTCGTGGACTCATGGAACCATGGAAGCGTCGATTCTCGCCTAGTCATCGGCGGAGACCGGGATGCGATCGTTGAACGCCACCGGAGCTTGCTCGCGTGCGGCGGCGCCCAGCGCCATGACGTGGTCGACGATTCTGGCCGGGATATCGACACCGGTGGTATCGATGCTGTTACGAAACTCCATCGTGTAGTTGACCTCGTTGACGAGGAGACCCCGATCGCTCTCAAACAGATCAACGGCAAGCACGCCGCCACCGACCGCTTGGCCCGCGTCCCGCGAAATGCGGTCGATCTCCGGGGTGACGGGGCAGTTCGTTGCCTGTCCACCCCGGGCCGTATTGGTGATCCAGTGCGGTGAATCGCGGTAGATGGCGCAGATCGTCTCCCCATCGACCACGAACGAGCGGATATCGCGACCTGGTTTGCGGACATATTCCTGGATGTAGAACGCTCCATGGTGGAACGAGCCAAGCGTGACCTTGTGCTCCAGGATCGCCTCGGCGGCATCACGATCGTTGATCTTGGCGAGCAATCGACCCCACGACCCAACCGCCGGCTTCAGCACCACCGGATAGCCGACCCGGTCGATGGCATCCAGGGCCGACTCCGGGGTAAAGGCGAGTACGGTGCGAGGGGTCGGGACCCCGGCCCGGACCAGTGCGGCGGAGGTCAGCAGCTTATCGCCGCATATATTGGCGACGTCATAGCTGTTGACGGTCGGGACGCCCCAATCGTTGAGCACTTTCAAGGTGTAGAGGGCGCGAAGGTGGTTGATGCAGCGTTCAAGCACCACATCGCAGGCGACCATCTCCGGCTGCCGCGCCTGCAGATCGAGAGCGAACTCCCGATCGTCGAAGCGGACGACGTTCGCGCCGCGTCGCTCCAACTCGGTGAGGAGCAGCTTCTCCTCCACCCGCACCCGGGACAGGAGCACCCCGACCGTGATCGGTTGATCGTGCGTCGCCAACGTTGTCTCCTCATCTCGCATCGGTCATGGGGGCATCGGGACGGGATCGGTGAAACCGGTTTACGTTTGGACACGACTCACATGCCATCTCGCCTCTAGCGCGATGGCGCTCAGCCGGTCATCGCCGCCACGCCAGCCGGGCAAGGGGCGCCGCGCCGCGCCGTCGCGATCGCCTCGGCGACGATCTCATCGGCGATATTGATCTCGGTCGTCGTCATCAGGCCACGAAACTCGCCGCCGGTATTGACCTCGACCACCTTCAAGCCGTCATCTGTCTCGATCAGATCGACACCCGCCAGGCGTGCCCCAACCGCATGGCACGCCCGCAATGTCAGCTCCTCGATCTCCGGTGTGATGGGGCAGGGCATCGAGACCGCGCCACGGGCGGCATTCGTGACCCAATGCTTGGCGGTGCGATAGGAGGCGGCAAGCACGTGCTCCCCGACGACATAGGCGCGGATATCTCGATCCGGTTTCGGCACATACTCCTGGACATAGCAGACCGCGTGGTGAAAGGAGCCAAGCTCCATCTTCTGCGCCAGTACGGCCCGCGCCTGCTCAGGGCCATTGACCTTGGCGAGCAGACGACCCCACGACCCGGTCACCGGCTTGAGGACGGCGGGATAGCCGACCGCCTCGCAGGCGCGAACGGCCGACTCGATCGAGTAGGCCAGCAGGGTGCGCGGGGTCGGCACCCCCGCCACTTCCAGGGCCAGGGTGTTCTCCGCTTTATCGTCGCAGAGGTGGACGGCGGTGGCGCTGTTGAGGGTCGGAATACCCCAGCGCTCCAGCGTTCGGAGCGTATAACCGGCCCGGGAGTGGGCGACGCAGCGATCGAGTACCACGTCGACCAGGAGACCACTTGCCTCCGCCGTCGGCGCGGACAGATCGAGGACGATGTCGCGGTCAAAGAGCGGCGTGACGGTCAGTCCACGCGAGCGCGCGGCCGCCAGGATCAGCTTCTCTTCCTGCCGGAGGTAGGAGACCAGCACACCCAGCCGCAGGGTCGAGTCGGTCATGTCGCCATGTGAGGTCGGAATCATAGGTCGACCAGCACCCGGGAGAGCACCCGGATCGCGCGGGCATAGTCGTCGAGCACGATCTGCTCCTCCGGCGTGTGATCGAGCGCGGCGTCGCCCGGCCCGTAGGCGACGATCGGACACTGCCAGGCCGGCCCGACCACCGTCATATCAGAGGTACCGAGCTTCAGCGTAAAGCGCGGGCTGCCCCCTTCGGCGCGGATGGCCCGCAGGAACGGTGGCACGACCGGCGATCGCTTGTCCGAACGATAGCCTTCTTGCAACCCCTCAACCTGCAGCTCCGCATCACCAGCCAGGCCCGTCAACCGCTCGATGACGTTCCGCACATCGATCCCCGGTGGCAAGCGGAGACCGACCGCCATCGTCGCCTCGTCGTGCAGTCCGTCGCCGGTCGTCGCGATCGCGCGCAGGGTCGGGGATAGGGTCGTGAAGGCGCTCGTGGCGGCACGTTCATCGTTGACGAGACCGATCTCGGCCACCAGCGCATTCCAGAACGCGACCGCTTCCTCCCCGACCGATTCACCCGGACCGGCGGTATGGCGCGATGGACGGCGCAAGCGATACCCCAGCGACAGCGTGCCGCGGTAGCCGAGGCAGAGCGCATCCCAGCCACTCGGCTCGCCGATCACGCAGGTGGCAGGGGCCGGCCATTGCGCGACCGCCGATGCCCCCGCGGACCCGATCCGTTCCTCCCCGACCGCGCCAACGACCGTGATCGTCAGGTCTGCTTCCCGCGCGGCAGCTGTCGCCGCCGCGACAAAGGTACAGAGCGGTCCCTTGGCGTCGACGGCGCCGCGGCCATAGAGCACCCCATCGTCGATCCGGACCGGGATGCGACCAGGCACGGTGTCGATGTGCCCGAGCAGCACCACCTGGCGCGACCCGGTGCCGATCCGGCCGATCGCGTTGCCGGTCGCGTCGATCTCAGTTTGAAAGCCGCGTGCGTCCATCTGGCGGCAGAGTTCCCGGACCGCCTCTCCTTCCCGATCGGAGAGACTCTCGATCTCGACGAGCGAGCGGAGCAGGTCGACATCAGTGCTGGCCACGGCGAGATCAGGCGGAGAGGACAACGCCATCACGCACCTCCCCGTGCTCGGATGCGCGACCGCGAAGCCAGTGATGTTCGTCGATGCGCACCGCCGGCTCCTGACCCCGGATCCCCAGACGGGCCATGGCGGCAGCGGCGATCGCCGCGGCGGGGGAGATGCCGTCGAGCGGCCGCGCATGGCGGTAGTCCGGGACTGGCTGAATATCCCAGACCACAACGCCGCGGGCAGTCTCCGCCAACTCCACCCCGGCGACGCTGGCCCCGATCGTCGCGGCGGCTGCTTCCGCCAGCGCAATGGCGTCGTGACCGAAGCGGCTGGTGTCGTCCCCGCTGATGGCGATTCCTCGCCCATCGACGACGAGCACGCTCACTCGCGCCGAGTCTCCGGGCGACCCTCCCTGCACCAGGGCAAGCCCATCGCCCGCCGACCCGAGCACGGCGCGATGCTCCAGGACCGCCTCCGCGGCATCGCGATCGATCAGCGGGCTGCTGGCCGCTCCTGGCCGGAGCGGGAGCAACGTCGCGGGAAAGCCAAACTCCTCGACCGCGGCCATTGCCGCCTCGGGCGAGCAGACAAGCACCGTCGCGGGACGACGGATCCCGGCCGTCGCGAGCTGACCGGCCACCGCCAGCCGGTCGGCAGTCGCCGCCAGCCCGGCATGAAGCACCGTCGCTCCCATCTGGCCGCAAACCGCCAGAATCGCGGCGGCCACGGCCCGGTCCTGACAGCGATCGACGATAACGCGCGCCCCGGCGACGCCGGGGGTCTCGCTGGCGGGTCGTGGTCCGACGGGCAGCGGCACTGGCGCCGGCGGGAGCGGCATCGGCAACGCACCGGCCTCGGCCAGTGCCGCCAACAACTGCTTCTCCTCTAACCGCACGCGCGCGCAGAGCACGCCAATCATCGTCACCACCGGGCTCCCTTCGATACGCTGAACGACGCGCTACTCGCCCCAGTCCTCGCCCTCTTCCGGGGCCAGTCCCAGGGTCATTGGAGCGGTGCTCAGCACCTCAAGCTCCGAACCGCAATCGGGGCAGGTCACGATCTCACCCTGCTCCGTTCCCTCGCCGAGCTCGATCTCGGCCGCACATTCTGGACATGGCGCCATGGTCTGGTTCCTCTCTCTGCTTGCCGTAGTGGGTGGACCGTCCACCCCTCGTCGACGTGCTCGTTCCTTTCAGCTAAGGGTCTGCAGCAGCACGGCCTTGTGTAGATGCAGCCGGCTCTCGGCCTGATCGAAGACGATCGATTGCGGTCCATCCGCGACTACGGCGTCCACTTCCTCCCCACGCCGCATCGGCAGACAGTGCATGAAAACGGCAGCCGGCATGGCCGCGGCCATGAGCGTTGCGGTCACCTTGTAGGGAGCCAACGCCGCGACCTTCGCCGGATCGTCCGCCTGGCCCATGCTCTCGTGGACATCGGTGTAGATGGCATCGGCATCACGCGCGGCCTCCATGGGATCGGTCGTCAGCACGACCCGGCCACCAGCCGCGGCGGCCAGCGCCGTTGCCTCCAGGACCACCTTTGGATCGGGTTGATGGGCGAGCGGGGTTGCCACCGCCACGGTCATCCCCATCGTCGCGCCGCTCATCACCAAGGAGTGACAGACATTGTTGCCGTCTCCGATGTAGGCGAGTCGCAGCCCGGTCAACATCCCGAACCGCTCCCGCAATGTCAGCAGGTCACTCAAGGCCTCGATCGGGTGATCGCGCTCGGTTAGCGCGTTGTAAACCGGCACGGTCGCGCCCGCGGCGAAGGCGAGGAGGTCGTCGTGGCTGGCAAAGCGAGCGGCGATCCCATTAACGTAGCGGCTCATAATCTGTGCGGTATCGGCAAGCGTCTCGCCCCGGGTCAGCTGGAGGTCGGCGATCCCCAGAAAGGTGGCATGGCCCCCGAGCTGCTCCATCCCGGCGTGGAAGACATTCCGGGTCCGGCTGCTGGGATGCTGGAAGATCAACCCTAGCGTCTTCCCAGCCAGCCACGGATGTGGTTCGCCACGCTGGCGCAATTCCTTGAGCCAGGCGGCGGTATCAAGCAGCAGCGTGATCTCCGCCGCTGACAGATCACCATCGGACAGGATCTGTCGTCCCCGGAGCCAGCCTCCGGCGGGCGGCGGAGCGGCGGGTGCGACTATTGGATCGAGCGCTGTCGTGGCTCCCATGACGGCGTCCTCGCTCACAGCGCCGCGGCGCCGGGTCGGCAGAGCGCGTGCAGCAGCAGCGCCTTCTGAAGATGGAGCCGGTTCTCGGCCTGGTCGAAGATGATCGACTGCGGTCCGTCAGCGACCACGGCATCGACCTCTTCACCACGATGCATCGGCAGGCAATGCATGAAGACCGCCGACGGTTTGGCCGCGGCCATCAGGTCGGCGGTGATCTTGTACGGAGCGAGCGCGACGGCGCGGGCAGCGCCATCGGTTTGACCCATGCTGACGTGAACGTCTGTGTAGACGGCATCGGCGCCAGCAACGGCGGCATAGGGGTCTGCGGTGACCACGACCTGAGCGCCAGAACCACTTGCCGCCGCCAGCCAGGATGCCTGCGTCACCACATCGGACGCGGAGCCAAATCCCTCCGGGCAGGCCAGGGTCACACCAACGCCTATCGCCGAGCCGGCGAGCAGCAGCGAGGAGGCAACGTTGTTGCCATCCCCCAGATACGCGACCTTGAGCCCGGCCAACGTACCGAAGCGCTCTTGCAGCGTCAACAGGTCGCTCAGCGCTTGCAGTGGGTGGCACCGGTCGGAGAGACCATTGAAGACGGGGATCGACGCCGAAGCGGCAAGGGCGTCGAGATCGCCGTGGTCAGTCACCCGAGCCACCAGCGCATCGACGTAGCGGGAAAGGACTCGGGCCGTATCGGCCAGCGTCTCGCCCCGTTTGAGCTGCAGATCGTTGACCCCCAGAAAGATCGCCTGCCCTCCAAGCTGCGCCATGCCAGCTTCGAACGCGACGCGCGTCCGGGTGCTTGGATGCTGGAAGACCATCCCGAGGGTGGTGCCGGGCAGGTAGGCATGCGGCTCCCCCCGATGGTGCAGCCGCTTCAGGCGAGTCGCGGTCTCCAGCACCTCGCCGATCTCATCAGGGGTCAGATCGGTGTCGGTGAGGACTCCCCGGCCATGCAACCTGCTCCCGAGGGTAAACGCCGGGAGGCGCGGCACCACACCGCCGAGCGAGACCGAGCGTGACATCCCCGGCGCCTGCCATGGGGTGTCGTCGAGCACGACCGGGCGCGGCCCTGCATCCGGGGCCGGGGGCGGTGTCGCGGGAAAGCTGGCGGCGGACGAACTCTCGTACATCGGGTGCTCCCTTCGGTGCCTGACGTCGACGAGACGCCGGGGGCCGGCGAGCCGTGGGGCTCGAACCGGACCGAAGGGGCGAGAGGCGTCAGCTCCCGCGGTACCACCCTTCTTGCACGTCACCCACCATGAGTGAGGTGTATCTCTTGGCTGTTGCTGGCGTGGGGGCCACCCACCCGATCCTACCTGCCCGATCCACCTGCATGGAATCGCGCTTTCGTCGGCCGGCCGCTCGGGGGCGCGTTCCGGGGCATTTCGCCAGTCCTGGGCTCTCACCTCCCCCAGGTCGCTGCGGCGCTGGTGCCCCGTACTCCTCCCCGTCATCGCGGGTTGAACTACGTCGAAAAACCTTCCGCGATCAAGATGCGCTGATCGATCCGCTGCTGGGCGGCCGTCAGCGCGTCGGACGGGACCGACGCGCCAGCCGCCCAAGCGGAGAGCGGGAGGAGTCCTCCCCCCACCGCACCATCATGGGATTCATCGCGAAACCTCCATCGTCTGCTCGTTGAGCCGCTGATCGCGAGCGGCGGCGACTTTCTGACCGAGACCGAAGAGGCGAATGAAGCCTTCGGCGTCGGCCTGGCGGTAAACATCGTCGGCGCCAAAGGTGGCCAGGTCTTCCTGATACAGCCCGGATGGCGATCGCCGTCCGACCGCCAGACAGGTCCCCTTGTAGAGCTTCAACCGGACCTCGCCGGTGACCGGCGCCTGGGTCGCGTCGACGAACGCATCGAGCGCGCCCCGCAACGACGAGAACCACTGACCGTTGTAGACGAGATCAGCGTAGGTCTGCGCGAGCTGGTCTTTCTGCCGCATCGTCAGCTTGTCGAGCGTCAGGTGCTCCAGCTCGCGATGGGCCGTCGAGAGGATCGTCCCACCAGGTGTCTCGTAGATGCCGCGACTCTTCATGCCGACCAACCGGTTCTCCAGCAGATCGACACGACCGATCCCATGGGCGGCGCCGAGGATGTTCAGCTCCTCGATGATGCCCACCGGACCATGCGCATGGCCATCGACCGATACCGGCTGACCCCGCTCGAACGCGATCGTCACGTAGGCGGGTGCATCGGGCGCCGCTTCGGGCGCCACCGTCAGGCCGTAGGCATCGATTGGCACTTCCGTCCACGGGTCTTCTAACGCGCCCCCCTCGTGCGAGAGGTGCCAGAGATTGCCGTCGATGGAGTAAATCTTTGCCTTGGTCGCCGTTACCGGCACGCCGTGCGCCTCGGCATAGGCGAGCGCATCTTCACGGGAGCGAATATCCCACTCCCGCCAGGGCGCGATGACCGGCAGGTCCGGGGCAAGTGCCTGGTAGGTCAGCTCAAAGCGGACCTGGTCGTTGCCTTTGCCGGTGCAGCCATGCGCGAGAGCGTCGCAACCTTCCAGGCGCGCGATCTCGACCTGATGCTTCGCGATCACGGGCCGGGCCATCGACGTCCCGAGCAGGTATTTCCGCTCGTAGATCGCCCCGGCGCGAAGCGTCGGGAAGGCAAAGTCGGAGATGAACTCCTCGCGGGCGTCGATCACATGGCAGCGAGTCGCGCCACTGGCGAGCGCCTTCGCTTCCATCCCTGACAGGTCGTCGGGCTGGCCGACATCAACCGCGACCGCGATCACCTCACAGCCGTAGCGTTCCTTCAGCCAGGGAATGATGCAGGAGGTATCAAGGCCGCCAGAGTAGGCAAGAGCGACCTTTGAGGGAATAAACGATGAGGAGGAGAGAGAACCGTTCCAGCCTTGATCTTGCACGTGAGATCTCCCAACGACGAACCGAGCCTGCCGCACCCATCCGGGTGCGCGAACCGCTTATGCCGAACGGGTGCAGCCCGTTCGGCCGGTACGGCTACGGTCGTATCGTGGTGGGAGGTGCGTCATCGCGGAACGTTCCCTGTCGCGGTTCCCGCCGGGTTCGACAGGCGGGAATCGGGGCGAGATTGTGACCTCCGTCACAGAAGTCCTTCCGACCTTAGCGAATCTTGGCACGTTTTGTCAAGGGTCGGCCCGATGCTGTTGTAGACCGGCACCCCTCCACGTTCCGCGTATTCATCGCTACGGTTCGCCTGTCACCTCGACGACAGCCAGGTCCGCGATCTCCGTAGTGGCGCCGCCATCGGCGGTCAGCACCCAGACGCCGAGCGTATGGCGACCGGCGGAGAGGGACGTGGCCGGGATGGTGGCGACGAAGCCGACGGCGGGCGGTGTGGGAGGACCGAGACCTCTCGCCACATCAGGTCGATCCTGGCCATAGGACGCGCGGACCCGGGGCTCGCCGTCGACGGTGACGAAGACACCGGCCGCCGCTTTCCGCCCGGCCGCGACAGCCCACCCCCTCACCTCGACCGGTTGTCCGGCGACCACTCTGGCTGGGAGCGCAGGTTGCCCTCCAACCAGATCGATCGCGGCGGTGGCGGGGGCTGGCGGCGCGCTGGTATCGGCCGGATGCTCTGGTGCGATGGAGTGCAGCGTATTGCTCTTTCGGTCGTACTCCAGCAGGAGGGCGCGTGGATTGCTGGCCACAGCCTGCAGCTGCTCGTTAGACACCTGGGTCCCGGCACCACGACCACCATTGGTCGAGACGATGACGACGTGGGCGAAGCGTCGCGGGAAGGTGACGTTGACCGTCGCCGCGGCATTCCAGACCGGCAACATGTAGACCGGTTCCCCTGTTCCAGACGGCCGGCTGGAGCGGAGGTTGATCAGATAGAGATCGGTCGCCGATGGATTCGACGTGGCGAAGCGGTCGATTTGCCCGACCACATCGTCGACCTGCGCCATCGCCGCGGTCCAGGTCTCGCGCTGCTCGATCGAGTAGACCGCTCCCAGACCGATGAACGTCAGCAGGATCGCCGCGCTGGGGACGATCGCCACCGCAGACGCCAACTGGTTCCGCAGACCGAGACGGCCGAGCAACGATCGGAGCCATCGCGTGAGATCTCCGAGCACGGAGACCCACAGGATCGACGCGGGCGCTGCCATCAGAAAGAGGTGGCGCGGAAAGACGGTCCCGAGCGCAAAAACCATCGCCGCGACCATGACCACGATCCAGGCCGCCAGCAGTCGGTCGCGCGGCTTTCCAAAGCGGGCAATCACCACACCCGCGCCACCGAGTGCAATCAGCAGCACGATCGTCAAGAGATCGAGACCTCCGACCGTCGACCCTGGCATCCGCGACGCGATGTCGTCCCAGATCTCGCTGCTCCGCGACTGCCCGACGCCCGGGATGGCAAGCCCAAACAGACTCTTCCCCAGCGTCTGCACCTGCGCCCGCGACGGAGTTTGCTCGGTTGAGGTGTACTTTTCGGGCTTCAGCCAGGCGATCAGGAGGAGATACGCGACGACGATCGCCGCGGGAGCGGCGAGCTCGCCTGCCCATGCCCGACCACGCGAAGCGATCTTGCGTCGTTCGAGCTTCACGCCGCTCTCTACGACCAGCAGGCGATAGAGCGCCGCGGCGGCGATCAAGGTGATCCCCAGCGGATAGGCAAAGGGCGCCAGAACGACCGCGGCGAGAAAACTCGCGTAGGAGAGCCTCCGCGATCGGTCGCTGAGGGCACGATCGTGGGCGCGGATGTAGCAGAGCAGACCGGACAGCACCAGCGCGGTCGCCAGGGTGTAGGAGACACCGGCGGCGGGCCAGAGGATCGCCTCGAAGTGAGAGCCATAGGCGATGAACAGGACGCCAGCCAACGCCCCCACGGTCAGACTCCCGGTGAGCCGCCGGCCGAGCAGCACGACGAGCGCGGCACACACCCAGACCACGGTGAGGACGACCAGGTGATAGGCAACAGGGTCGGTGCCAACCATCTGACGGAGCACGAACAGGATGAGATATTGAAGGGGGATGAAGTGCGGACCGAGCGGCTTGAGGGCGACGGCGGCGCCGAGTGATGAGGTCCGCGCCTCGATAATGTTCCAGTCGTCCGCCACGAGGCTGTCGGTGACCGACCGACCGTAGAGCAGGAGAAGCTCGACCGCCAGCAGGACCAGCAGGACCAGCACGAGGAGCAATAGGGGCGCCGCACCGTCGAGTGATCGCGACCGATCGGCGACCTGACGCCATCGTGATCCAGCCGTGGGAGACAGGCGGCGATCCCGGTCCGCGTTATCGCCGCCGTGCTGAACCAACCGTTCGACCTTCTCCGGAGCCACCGCCCGCGGCAACCGGCGCCGCGCCAACGGTTTCCGAGCGTATCACACCCCTGCCCCTCCACCCCTGGGAGAACGACCGGGATCGCCGCCAGATTATGACCGCACGAAGCCGCCTTCCGAATGAATGACCTGGCCGGTGATCCAGCCAGCGGCATCGCTGGCGAGAAAGGCGATCAGGCGTGCGGCGTCATCCGCCGTGCCGAGCCGGCCCAGGGCGAACTTCGGCAGCAGGGAGGCCTTCACCTCATCGGTCATCCAACCGGTGTCGGTGGGTCCGGGGTTGACCGCGTTAACGGTGATCCCCTTCGGCGCCACCTCGATGGCGAGCGTCCGAGTGAACGCCTCGATCGCACCCTTCGTGGCGAGGTAGGCAAGCTCCTCTGGCATTGGACCCAAATTCTGACCCGACGATAGATTCACGATTCGTCCCGGTCCCCCGGTGTGGCGGCGCGCGAGCTCCACCGAGAGCAACGCCGTTGCCCGCAGATTGACCGCGTAATGGGCGTCGAGGGTCGCCGCGTCGAGACGCTCGTAGCCGTCACGGGTGGAGTAGGCGGCGTTATTGATCAGGATGCTCGGCTGGCCGAACCGTTCGGTCGCGACGTCGAGAACCATGCCCGGTGACTCAGGGAGCGACAAGTCGACCTCGATCGATTCGACCCGCCGCCCCGTCGCTTGCAGCTCCGCCAGCAGCACAGCCGGACCATCCTCGTCGGCGCCATACATTTGCTCGCGGTCAAATGGTCGCCAGTGGGTGAAGAACAGGTCCGCGCCCTGCGCGGCCAAGGCGCGACAGACCGCGGCGCCGATGCCCTGTCGCCGGCTCACCCCGGTCACGACCGCGATGCGTCCGGTGAGATTGAGCTGAAGCGCGGTCACCACGAGACACCTCCACGCTGCCAAGGAGTCAGATCAGCCGTCGCACCGGCGTCCTAAGGGGCCGTCATCGGAACGTGCGGGGACTACGCGCCCCGGCCTTCACAGAAACGTGACAGATCGGTCGAACTCCCGCCGCATCCCCCCGCTAGGATACAGACATGGCCGGTTGACCCACCCCCTCCCGGGACGCGGCGATCGGGCAGCAGATGAGGCGCCAGGTGCCAGTTCCGGATCGGGCGGCGACGGCGCACATCAGACGACTATTCCTGCTCCGCGCCGCCAGCCACGGCGCGTAGCCGACGATTTTCTCCTCCCCTCCCCCTCCTCGAGGGCCGCGATGGATCGATTGGATCCACCGCGGCCCTCACCCTCTCTGTTCCTCCCGCCATCAGCCGGTGAGCACGCGACCACTCGGGCCGGCCTGGCCTATGCGGTCGCCGTCAGTTCCTCGAACCGGTCGACGTCGGCGCGGATCACGTCGAGACTCGATCGCCAGAACTCGGCCGATCGAATATCGATGCCGAAGCGAGTTGCCAGCTCAGCGGCCGCGGCACGTCCGGTCCAGGCCAGCAGGTCGTCATAGCCGGCGCGGAAGCTGTCGGGACTCTCGCGGTAGCGTGCGTAGAGGCCAAGACCGAAGAGCAACCCGAACATATAGGGATAGTTGTAGAACGACCGCCCGGCACTGTAATAGTGTCCCTTAACTGCCCACATATAGGGGTGAAGCAGATCGGGGTCGAGCCCGTCACCATAGGTTTCCTTCTGGGCGTCCAGCATGATGGAGTTGAGCTCGTCGATCGAGAGATCGCGGGACCGGCGCTCGGCGAAGACGCGCTGCTCGAAGAGGAACCGGCTGGAGATGTCGACCACGATCTGGCAGGAGCCCTGCAATGATTGCTCGAGGATCACGAGGCGCTCGGCGGCATCGGCACGGGCGAGGACCGCTTCACGAACGATCGTCTCGCAGAAGGTGCTGGCGGTCTCGGCGAGCGTCATCGGCGTCTCCCGCTGCAACGGCGTGAGACCGGCCTCGTTCAGGTTGTGGTAGGCGTGGCCGAGCTCGTGAGCCAGCGTGCTCACGCCATCGAAGCCGGGGCTGTAGTTGGCGAGAATACGCGACTCGTCGCCCCGCAACGCCGTGCAGAAGGCGCCATCGCGTTTTCCCGGGCGCGGCCCGGCGTCGATCCACCGCTCGGCGACGGCCCGCGTCACTAACCCGCGCATCCGGTCGGAGTAGGTGCCAAACTGCTCTTCGAGAAACGACACCGCCTCAGGGAAAGTCCAGGAACGATCGCTGCCGTCGACCGGCGCGAAGAGGTCGTACCACGGCAGCGCCGGCACGCCGATCAGACGCGACTTCGCCTGAAGGTAGCGCCGCAGGTCAGGAAAGGCTTCGCGGGCGGCGTCGAGCATCGCGTCGAGTGTGGCGCGATCGACATTGTTTGAGAAGAGCGCCTCGTCGAGTGGCTCCGACCAGCCGCGCCGCCGGGAGAGTGCGTTGCCCTGTCCCTTGATGCCATTCATCGCCGCGGCGAGTGGCAAGGCGGCCGTGCTCCACGCCGCCAACTCCGCCTCGTAGGCGCGGCGCCGAACGTCCCGATCGGCATGGTGAGCCAGGTTGCGCACCTCGCTCATCGGCAGTTCCTGCTCGACACCGTCGAGCGGGAGACGAACGGTGATCTGCGACGTCAGGTTGCCATGAAGCTTGCCCCAGGCCGATCCGGCCACCGGGCCAAACTCCACCGCCAGCGCCTCCTCCTCCGGCGACATCTGATGGGCGGCGGCGATGGCCGCCTGCCGCAGCGGAAACTCATGGTCCCGTGCCACCGCTGATTGGCCAAGCAGGGCATCGAGGTCCTGCGACCCGATCCAGGCGTTGAAGCGGGTTCCAAGGGTGCTGAGCGGCAGGGCGTGCTGCTGAAACTCGCTCATCCGCGCCTGAGCAACATCGTTCCGGGAATCGGTCGCGACAAACGTGGAGATGTAGGTGCCCAGGGTTTCGACCTGCTCCAACACCGTGTTGAAGCGGGTGATGACGCGCTCGACGGCTGCCACGGCATCGGCATCGAGCGTCGTGGGAGGTTGCCGGTCGACATGCTCCGCGTCGAAGAGTGCCTGGAGCTGAGCGATGTCATCAACGACCGAGGCGAACCCGGCGGTAAACTCCGCGGAGTCGAGACCGGGATAGATGACCGTCATGTCCCAGCGAGGCAGTTCGGCAGCGGTGACGTCCGGGCTGGCCGCGGTCATGCAAGCTCCTCTCAAGAGTTCCTGGTACGGGTCGGCCGTCGCGCGGTGTGTCATCCGGGCAATCGACGCAAGCTTACGCCAACCAGGTCGCCAGGAGCGCATCATGACCCACCCTTCGAATGGCGCAGATCACCGATGCTGACCGCCAACCAGATCGTGACGATGCTCGGGCTGCGACCACTCCCGGACGAAGGGGGTGAATACGTCGAGATGTGGCGATCCCCGGAGGAGATGTTGACCGCGGAACGCCCCGGCGCGGGTCGTCCCATTGGCACCGCCATCTACTACCTGCTCCGTCCCGGCACCTTCTCGGCGATGCACCGGCTCGGCACCGACGAGGTGTTCCATTTCTATCTTGGCGACCCGGTCGAGCAGCTGCAGCTCGCCCCGGACGGCTCCGGGCAGCTCGTCACGATCGGGCCTGATCTGACGGCCGGGATGCGTCCCCAGGTGATCGTCCCCGGCGGGTACTGGCAGGGCGCTCGTCTCACCCAGGAAGTCCATTACGGCTACGCCCTCCTCGGCACCACCATGGCCCCCGGCTTCGACATCGCCGACTACGAGACGGGCAACCGCGCCACGCTTGCGGCCGCGTACCCTGCCTGGTCAGCAGTGATCGCGGCGTTGACGTCAGATGGCGGGTAACTGGCTGGTCTGACGCGGTCTCCGACGGTCCGGGTCGATACATGACAAGCACTGGAGCGAGATGCCCATGCCGGGTGTCAACGGGTACTGGTCGGCGACTGTCATCTTCCCCTGATTTGTCCAACCGCCACGTCGCGGTTGGGCACCCCGGGCGCATGCCATGCGTCCCTACCATGAGGGTGGTGGTGTCGTTGGTATGCGGATTCGGCGGATGGCGTCGTGGTCTTGTACGGTTCGACAACGGGACGCACGTGGGGCCAGTCGCGGGAGTCCATCAGCACATGCTGGATCGCTGCACACCGTGCTCAGCCGCGCTCGGCGGTAGGGGCGCATGCCATGCGCCCGGAGGTGCGGGTCGTGGCGTCTCCGTAAGCCATCGCGCGGATTATCCGTCCCTCGTGGTAGAAGCGCATCGCATGCGCCCGCGTGCCCGCCCGCCACGGTCGGCGGAAGGAGGCGCAGAACGTTTTCTCACCGGGCCTAGGACGACCGGGGTGGATGACAGCGGCATCCGGTCACGAGGCAAACAAGGGATTCCTCGACAAGCCCGGCTCCCGCGCTGCGGAGGGGGTCTCGGCTCACGATGCCTTCACGTAACGACGCGCTTAGCGGTTGCGCTCGCCGCGAACGAAGAGGATGGTCCCGATGGTGAGGAAGATCGCGAACATTCCGACCGTGATGAGCAGGTTCGATGGCACCGATTGCAGTACCACCTTATCCTCCTCCGGTCTGCCCGCGTAGAAGACCCCCCGCATCAGATCGACCGCATACCGCAGTGGCGAGATCCGGGAGAGGATGTCCAGGTACCACGGCAGGACCTTGACCGGGTTGAAGACGCCCGCCAGAAAGAACTGGGGCAAGAAGACGAACGGAAAGACCTGCTGGGCCGCCCGCTGGCTGCTGATCCGCGACAGCACCAGCACCCCGAACGCGCCACCCAGCAAGCAGGCGGCGATGCTCGTCGGAACCAGCCCCAGCAGTTGACCGGGCGACATCGGGATTCGAATCAGGAGGGCGAGCGCGATCAGGCCGACGCCCTGGGCGAAGGCGACCAGCGATTCCCCCACGATCTTGCCGAAGACGATCGCCGATCGAGCGATTGGCGCGACAAAGATCTCCTGGCTGAAGTCGTTCTCGCGGTCCTCGATCATCGAGATGATGCCACTGGCCGACGACTGGAAGAGCGTCTGCGCCAGGATCCCGGTGAACGTGAAGACGAGAAAGTCGTAGCCCGCGTTCTTGCCGAGGTTGTCGCGCAGGCTCCCGCCCAGCACGACGATGAAGACGAGCGGAAAAGCGAAGCCGGCGATCATCCGCACCGGGTCGCGCACGAACTTCAGGAAATCGCGGTAGCCGATCGTCGCAATCGCGTTGACCTGCGCCCTCCAGCTCCCGGTCACGATTCCTGTCTCCCGATAATCGCGAGGTACGCATCTTCCAGGGTCGGATCGTGGGTCTGCACCAGGGTCAGCGGTGTCTCGATCGCCTGAAGCAGTCGCTGAACGTCGTGGTCGTCGACCGGGATGCGGAAGCGCGGCTCCTCGGTGAAGTCAATGCGCCGACCACGCAGCTCGGCGCGCAACCGGTCGCGATCCTCGGCGTCGACCAGCAGCGACGGGTGCAGCAGCGACGCCTTCAGCTCACCAGGCGTTCCCGCCGCGACGATGCGGCCCGCGTTAATGATGCGCACATCGTCGGCCTGCTCCGCCTCGTCGAGATAGTGGGTCGTCAGGACGATCGTCACGCCTTGCTCCCGACGAACGGTGCCGAGGTAGTCCCAGAGATTGCGCCGGCTGGCCGGGTCGAGCCCAACCGTTGGCTCGTCGAGGAAGAGGACCCGCGGCCGGTGCATCAAGCTCCGCACGATCTCGAGCTTGCGCTTCATCCCTCCCGACAGGGTCTTCACCGGCTTGGTGAGATCGCCTTCGATCCCGAGCAGCGTGGCCAGCTCGTGAATCTGGTCCTGATACGCTCGCGGCATCGCGGCATAGCGCGGGCGAAATGGATAGAGACCATAAAGCACGGCATGAAATCGCACGTTCTCTTCGGCCGACAGATTCTGATCGAGACTCGGCTTCTGAAAAATGATCCCGACCTCCCGGCGCACCGCGGCGGCCTCGGTCGTCAGGTCGTGCCCGACGATCCGAACGTTGCCACTCGTCGGCGCCAGGGTTGTCGTCAGGATCGAGATGGTGGTCGTCTTGCCGGCGCCGTTGGGGCCGAGCAGCGCAAACAGATCGCCTGGGGTCACGTCGAACGAGACGCCGTCGACGGCGTTCGTATCACTTCCCCGGTAGCGTTTGACGAGCTCGTGAACCTCAACGACTGGCGGCATGCATTCCCTGATACCGGCTCCGACAGCCGGAGGCGCGATGTGATCGTGCTCACTCGCTAGGCCACGTGATCGCGGAACTCTACCGCGAATAGTTGATGGCGAAGGCGACGAACGCCACGCTATTGGTAGCGGTGCTAGCCTGTGCCGAAGTGGCACATCTCTTGCACTTCTCTGGTGTGATCGGTGCATAGACGGTCTACGATGCGGCGAAGGGGAATCAGAGGGCCCTGGAGTCGTATCTCGCGGCCCGCGTGCCCGACATGGCGTACAAGCACATCTGGTCTCGGCACGTATCGACGAGATCGGTTAGCCAAAGGAGTCTGGCCATGAACGACCGCGATTCGCAGTCACCGTTCCGCCCGTCGTCGGCGCTCACCCGCCGTCGCCTCCTCGGTCGCTCGCTCGCCGTCGGCGGTGGCGCGCTCGCGGCGTCGGCGATCGGCCCAGGTCGCGGCTTTCGCTCCGCTGGAGCCGCCGCGCAGGAAGCCGGCAAAGCGTCGGGCAAGCTCGTCTCCTGGGGGTATGGCACCGAGAATCCGGTGGCCGAGGCGCGCGTCAATGCGTTCAAGAAGGCATTCCCGGATGTCGAGCTGGAGATTGTGCCCACCCTTGAGGATCAGAAACTGCTGACCGCCGTCGCCTCGAAGACGGTGCCTGATCTTCTCTGGCTCGATCGCTTCGCTACCGCCAGCTGGGCCTCACGTGACGTGCTGACGCCCCTGACGGACTACGTTCAGCGAGACAGCTACGACACGAGCCAGTTCTATGAGTCGGCGGTGTCTGAGGCATCCTGGGACGACCAGCTCTATGGCATCCCTGGTGGGATGGACCTGCGTGTCCTCTATGTCAACAGCGACGCCCTCAACGAGGTCAGGGTCGATCCAAAGACGATCGATACCGGCAACTGGGACCAACTTAATGAGATCGGCGCGAAGCTGGTGAAGCGGAATGGCGACCAGGTTCAGCGCTGGGGGTTCGATAACAAACTCCAGGCTGGGTACCTCTATCTCTGGGGCCAGGGCAACGGTGGTCACTTCATGAACGAGGACGCCACCGAGACTACGTTCAACGACCCCAAGAACGTCGACGCGCTGACCTGGGGGGTCAAGACTTTTGACGACCAGGGAGGCTATCAGTCGTACGAATCGTTCTCCTCGACGTTCCAGGGCGACGAGCAATTTGCACGCGGCTTGGTCGCAATGACGATGTATGAGAACTGGATGCTTGGCATCACCGCCCGCGTCGCGCCGAAGATGAACTTCATGGTGCTGCCGATCAAGCCACGCGGCTCAACCGAGGGCGCCGTCTCCTACACCGGTGGGCGTGCCTGGTACATCCCCAACGGCGCCAAGAACCCGGATGCCGCCTGGGAGTTCATCAAGTTCATGCACAGCGACGACACATGGCTGCTGGCGGCCAATGCCTTGAAGGAAGCCCGGAAGAAGGATGGGCAGCCCTTCATCCCGACGATGACGGGCAGCAAGACGGCCGACCAGGCCCAGCTCGACAAGGTCTACGAGCCATTCAGTGAGCCGTTCGACAACGCCGTCAAGCTCTTCCCCGAGATTCTGTCGAAGAGCTCGAACCGGGAAATCTCACGCTCCCCGGCTGGCGCCTTGATCGACAGTGTCCTGAACGATGAAGGTGTGCTGCCGGCGCTCCGCAAGGAGAAGGATCCACAGCAGGCACTCGACGATGCCAACACCGCGGCCCAGGACGAGATCGATTCGCTGTAAGAGGCGTCGATAGGAGACCACGGGCAGGACTGAATGTGGCGAGCGGTCGCGGGTTCTGGCGAAGGCCAGACGCTCGCGACCGCTCCACCGATGGAACACCGGCGCACCTCCGGATTCTGATCACCGCACACGTCATCCAGGGAGGGATGTGATGGCGAACGTCTCGATGGCGCCTCCGCTATCCGCGGCGCCGAAGAAGCGACGCTTCTCGGCTGAGGCGATTGCCGGCTGGATCTCGATCAGCCCCTGGCTGTTCGGCTTTATCGTCTTTACGGCGACCCCGCTCTTAGCCTCGCTCTATTTCAGCTTTACCAAATACGATGTGCTTCGCTCGCCGGAGTGGGTCGGTCTCGACAACTACCAGCGACTCATCACCAAGGACCGGCTCTTCCCGATCGCCCTTAAAAACACCTTCACCTACGCCCTGCTCTTCGTGCCGCTCGATGTGTTGACGGGTCTCGGTGCGGCGCTGCTCCTTCACCAGACGCGGCGTTGGCAAGGGGTGTTCCGGACGATCTTCTACCTGCCCGCGGTCACTCCGGCGGTGGCGACCGCGTATCTCTGGCTCTGGATCCTGAATCCAAACGAGGGACTGGTGAACCGTGGGCTGCGATTTCTGCACCTGCCGGCTCCACAGTGGACGGTGGACCCGTTCTGGACCAAGCCATCGATCGTGATCTCTCAGATCTGGATCCTCGGCGGCTCGATGATTATCCTGCTCGCCGCGCTGAAAGGGGTCTCGCCGTCCCTCTACGAGGCGGCGTTACTTGATGGCGCCGGGCGCCTCCGGCGGTTCAAGGACGTAACGCTGCCGATGATCTCAGGGGTGCTCTTCTTCGTCGCCACCGTCAGCACGATCAACGCGCTCAACGTCTTTGCCCAGGGCTTCGTGATGTTCGACGAGGATGGCGGACCGCGAAACTCCGCGCTCTTCGTGGTGATGTATCTCTACAAACGAGCATTCGGTGGCGGCACCTTCCAGATGGGGTACGCCTCCGCCATCGCCTGGATTCTCTTCCTGATCGTCGTCACGGTGACGTTGCTGCAGTTCTGGGCATCGAAGCGCTGGGTCTACTACGAGTCGGGCAACGACCCCTGAGTTGCTGGCGTCGCTCCGATCATCTTGCCATCAACCCCGATCGCTTCCAACCAACGACGTTGAAGAGACCTGCAATACGATGTACCCCATCGAAGGGAGCAATCTATGGCTGTCAACATCGACACCGCGTCTCGCACGATAGCAGCGCCACAGGCGCTGGCGGGGCAGCAACCGCTTGAGCACCAGCGGAGCAGGCTCAGCCAGGTTCTCCTCTATGCCACGCTCGTGCTGCTCTCGGTCCTGTTCCTGTTCCCGTTCCTCTGGCTGATCCTGACCTCGCTGCGGGAGCCGAACCGTGTCTTCGATCCTGGCTTCCTGCCCCATCCGTGGTATCCGCAAAACTACCCTGACGTCTTCAACGCGGCCCCAGTGGCCCGCTGGCTCTGGAACTCCTTCTTCGTTGCCGCCATGGGTGTGATAGCGGTGGTGCTCTCGTCATCGCTGGTGGCGTTCGGTTTTGCCCGGCTCCGCTTTCGCGGGCGCAAGCAGCTCTTTGCCCTGGTCATGGGGACCTATATGCTGCCGTCGATGGTCACCTTGATCCCGACCTTCCTGATTTGGAACAAGCTCGGGGCGGTCAACCACACCTACCCGCTCTGGGCCGGAAACCTGTTCGGCTCGGCCTTCTATATCTTCATGCTGCGCCAGTTCTTCTTCACCATCCCGCAGGATCTGGTCGACGCCGCCCGTGTCGATGGGGCGGGCTATTTCCGCATCTGGTGGAACATCATGCTCCCCCTGGTGAAACCGGCACTGGCCGTGGTCGCGGTTTTCGAGTTTCAGGCCAAGTGGAACGACCTGATGACCCCCCTTATCTACCTCAACAACCCCAAGCTGTACACGATGGCCCTTGGGCTCTCGACGATGAAGTCCGATGTCGCCACCGAGACGAACTGGGCGCTCTGGATGGCCGCGTCGGTGATCCTAACCCTGCCGATGGTCGTCGTCTTCTTCTTCGCTCAGCGCCACCTCGTCGAGGGCGCAACGACCTCCGGCCTGAAGGGTTAGTGACCCGATCGTTCCCTCTGATGGCGGGGGTGCTTGACATCGACCGGGAGGGTTCTGTAGATTCCGGTCAACAACTGAAGAGAGCTGCCTTATCACGAGAGGTGGAGGGATTCGGCCCGATGAAGCCCGGCAGCCTGCGTCGTTCGCGACGCAAGGTGCCAATTCCGGCAGAGCGATCTGCGAGATAAGGGACCGGCGATGTCGCCTGAACCCCCTGCTCCTGCAGGGGGTTTTGCGTGTGAGTGGCTGGAACGTCCAACGGCAAAGATGGGTCGGTCCAGTGATCCTCCGCGACGAACCGGCAACGGCCGTGCACCGGGTGCGCGGCAGGAAATCGAAACGTATGGCAGACCATGTCGAACAATCGAGCCCCGCGACGCCACGACAGCTTCACGTCGTCACGCCCCAGCCCGCGCGGGTGTACCACGACCATCACGACGAGAGTCCGCTGCGAACCGCCGAGCTGGGATCGATGGAGCTGGAGCTGGGCGGGCGGCTCGACCAGGTCACCCTCGCCTATCGCACCTGGGGCGAGCTCAACGCCGCCGGCGATAACGCCGTCCTCGTCGTCCATGCGCTGACCGGCGACAGTCTCGCCGCCGGCGATGGCGGCTGGTGGTCGCCGCTGATCGGCTCCGGCCGCGCGATCGATACCGACCAGGCCTTCGTAGTCTGCGCGAACGTGCTTGGGGGCTGCCAGGGAAGCACCGGCCCCGCCACCATCGATCCGTTGACCGGCCGGGCGTTTGGCATGCGCTTCCCCCTGATCACGGTCGGCGATATCGTCGCGGCCCAGCGCCGGTTAGTCGAGCAGCTCGGGGTGACGCGACTGATCGCCATCGGCGGCTCGATCGGCGGGTTTCAAGCCCTGGAATGGGCCACCCGGCACCCTGACCTCGTCTCAGCGTCGGTGCCGGTCGCCGCCACCGGTGCGCTCGACCCGCAGGGGATCGCCATCAACGAGGCCGCGCGGCGGGCGATCATGGCCGATCCCAACTGGCGCGGTGGCGCCTATGCCGCCGATGGCGTCTTTCCGGAGCAAGGGTTGACGATTGCTCGAATGCTGGGGATGGTGACCTACCACAGCAAAGAGAGTATGGAGATGCGATTCGGTCGCAACCCGGCGACCCGGCCGAGCATCTTGCCATCGTTTGGTCCGACCTTCGACGTGGAAGGGTATCTCCACTATCACGGCGCCGCGCTGGTTCGGCGCTTCGACGCCAACAGTTATCTCTACCTGACGCGGGCCATGGACCTCTATGACGTCGCACGCGATGGCGGTGAAGAGGCGTGGCTTGACCGAGTGACCGCGCCGATGCTGCTGGTTGGGATTCGATCCGACTGGCTCTTTCCACCGGAACCGATTCGGGCGCTGGCCGACCGGCTCACGGTCCGCGGAAAGGACGCGAGCTTTGTCGAGCTCGACTCGCCACACGGCCACGACGCCTTCCTCAAGGAATGGACGTTGATGACCGAGGCGATCGGGCCGTTCATCGAACGCGTCCTCGCCGGGGCAGGTGCTCCGTGAACGTATCCGGCTACGACATCCGATCTCCTCGGGGAGCGATCGACGCCATGACACGGGCGGCGGGCTGATCACCGCGCCGCCCGAGCTACCGACCACTTTTTGGACCATACGACACGAAGGAGCTCACCATGGGAGAACCGACAGACCAGACGCCACGCGGCCACGGGTTTGAGACCCTCGCGCTGCACGGTGGTCAGGAAGCGGACGCCACCACGAACGCCCGCGCGGTCCCGATCTACCAGACGACTTCATTCGTCTTCAACGACACCGAGCATGCCGGCAAGCTCTTCGCGCTCCAGGAGTTCGGCAATATCTATACCCGGATCATGAATCCGACGAACGATGTGCTGGAGAAGCGAATTGCCCTGCTGGAGGGCGGTGTTGCCGCCCTGGCGCTGGCGTCCGGGCAGGCCGCCGAGACGCTGGCGATTCTCAACATCGCCAGCGCCGGCGATGAGATCGTCTCCACGACCAGCCTCTATGGCGGCACCTACAGCCTGTTCGCCTACACCTTACCCAAGATGGGGATCACCGTTCGCTTCACCGAGCGCGACCCAGAGTCGATCCGCAAAGCGATCAACGAGAAGACGAAGGCGGTCTACTCCGAAACGGTCGGCAACCCCAACCTGCACACGCTTGATATCGAGGGTGTGGCGGCGGTCGCGCACGAGGCGGGCATCCCGCTGATTATCGACAATACCTTCCCGACGCCCTATCTGGTGCGCCCGATCGAGCATGGCGCCGATATCGTCGTCCACTCGGCGACGAAGTTCATCGGCGGTCACGGCACCTCGATCGGTGGTCTCGTCGTCGACGGCGGCACCTTCGACTGGGCAGCGTCGGGCCGGTTCCCGGGGTTCACCGAGCCGGACGAGAGCTATCACGGCTTGAAATACGTCGAGACCTTCGGCAACCTCGCCTATATCATCAAGCTCCGGGTTCAGGGGCTGCGTGACATCGGTCCGGCGCTCAGCCCCTTCAATGCGTTCCTCTTCCTCCAGGGGATCGAGACGCTGCCATTGCGGATGGAGCGGCATAGCCAGAACGCGATGCAGATCGCCCGCTTCCTTGGGGAGCATCCGAAGGTCTCCTGGGTGAACTACCCGGGGCTAGCCAGCCACGAGAGCTACGAGGCGGCGACGAGGTACCATCGCAACGGTCTCTACGGGGCGATCCTCGGCTTCGGGATCAAGGGAGGTCTGGAAGCGGGGCGTCGCTTTATCGACGGGGTCGAGCTCTTCTCGCACCTCGCCAATGTCGGCGACGCCAAGTCGCTGGTCATTCATCCGGCAAGCACCACCCACAGCCAGCTCGACGAGAACTCACAGCAGCTGACCGGTGTCACGCCCGATTATGTCCGACTGTCGGTCGGCCTGGAGACTGTCGGCGACCTGATCGCCGACCTGGAGCAGGCGCTCGAGAAGGCCTGAGACCGCTGCTCTCCGCAGCGTGGCAACGATGAGAGGCGGGCCGGGCGTTTT
>JAABUN010001174.1_pt1 | contig 60887 bp, 58 predicted proteins | sample 5559311 | NCBI WGS metagenome assembly JAABUN01 (sample SAMN10711877, study PRJNA513370) | rock metagenome | isolation source: Antarctica rocks | place: Antarctica: Victoria Land, Siegfried Peak sud
TTCTCAATCTCGGCTTTGCTGATTTTGAATGGAAGAGTGGGCATATTTTTGTGATTTAGCTTTTACAAAATTGCCCCTCTTTTTTTATATAATTGCTATATCACTTTTTATCCCTTGTAAAGTATAAGTACCCTCCATCGCTTGTTTTTTGTTTAATCACTTTGGGAATAATGTTTTTAATCCTGGCATTTTCAGAAGGAGTAAAGAATAAGTTTATTGATATTGTATCGGTGTATGGAAAAGTTCCCTTGTTCTACTTTCTCATTCACTTTTTCCTTATACATTTTATAATGCTTGCAATTATGTTTTTGTAGGGCTTTCATTGGCCGCAACTGGATTTTGCTTCAGGAAGTTTTGGCCGGCCAAAAGGACTTCAGAGCGGTTTGCCACTTTGGGCGGTTTATGTAGTATGGATCGGTGTGGTAGCTGTTTTATTCAGGCCCTGCCAATGGTATGGGAACTACAAGACAACCCATAAACAGTGGTGGTTAAAGTATCTTTGAGAGAATGAAATTGCTTTTATCAGTTTATGCAAAAGCACCTTGCAATATTTTTTTACTTCACTAAAAAAATCTTTCTAAGCGGTTTCTAAAACCGGAATTAGTTTAGGTAATGAACAAAATACTTACAGGTAAGAAACAACGAATTTTAATTATTTAAAATTCTAAAAACAACATGAAAAAAATTATAAAATTTTTTATGGTACTTATGTTGGCAGTGTCTGCAACTATTGGGAAAGCCCAGGTTCTGGTTGGGATAAAGGGCTTGCCAATTTACTATGAAAATATTGCCACTAAAATAAGAGCAGTAGAAATGATGCTCTTTAACGAAGAATGCTTCTATAGAGTTCTTATCACGCATCAACATCAGGGTATATATTTTGTGAGTTTGGTAAATATTAGCTCGATGATTTTTTAAGTAAGAACTTTCAATAATATCTTTTAGAAAAATGATGCCTCGAATTTCAAAGAAATAATTTCCATACGTCAAAAATTTCAAGATTACTCTTGAAAAGATAACGATCAATGATTTCTCTTGTTCTCGTTCCTTTCAGTTTAAACATTACCAGATCAAGACGATTGGCTTCAATTCCATGTGAATAATACTTTTTAATTTATTTCTTTTAATTTTACGGTATTATAAAGTATCAATTACAAATTGAAATGAGCACGTAATTGAAGAGCTTTTTAAGTTGCAGCATCGTTCCCTCTAGAATTTAAAATATCTCAGCCACGTGCTAGGCTTGGGACATATAAGGTGTTATGAATATTGAAGTTTACTATAATTTTCCCAACTTACTTTGAAGGCGTATATTTAACATTATAATTTTATTATTAAAAAGCTGTCATATGCCTGTAAATACTAAGAAAGCCAAAAATCAATCACGACGTGATTTCCTGGTTAAAGGATCAATGGCCTCCGTGAGTTTATTGATGATAGGGTCGGCTCCCTGGTCAAATCCCCTTTTCTTTCCAGAAAAACCTGGTTCCAAATATTTTGGCGTTCAAATAGGAGTAATAACCTATTCATTCCGGAGTATGCCTGGCAATGCGAAGCAACTCCTTCAGTATATTACTGAAAGTGGTATTAGTGCTATTGAAATGATGGGCGATGCAGTGGAGGAGTATGCAGGAAAACCGGTTAACCCGGTTAAAATGCCTCCCCCTGTACCTGGGCAGTCTCGTCAATTTACAGAGGAGCAAAAAGCGCAGTTGGCTGCTTATGCAAAACAAGTGGCTGATTGGCGTTCCTCCGTTTCGATGGATAAGTTTAAAGAGATAAAGAAAATGTACAACAAAGCCGGTGTTGATATTTATGCTTTTAAACCCAATGCATTGGGGCCAAACAATACAGATGCTGAGGTTGAATATGCGCTGAGGGCTGCTAAAGCACTTGGAGCCCATTCAGTTACTATTGAATTACCTACAGACCCTGCCCAGTCTAAACGCCTTGGAGATCTTGGTGCTAAACATAAAGTATACATAGGTTATCACGCTCATACGCAGGCAACAGATACCGCATGGGATATTGCATTAAGCCAGTCTCTATATAATTCGATGAACCTGGATTGCGGCCACTATATAGCAGCAGGAGGAAATAATACAAAAGAAACTTTGTTAGCCTTGATTGAAGCAAAACACCAAAGGATTACAACGCTGCATATTAAAGACCGTAAAACAAAAGCAAATGGAGGCGCAAATATGCCTTGGGGTCAGGGTAATACGCCGGTTAAAGAGATACTCACCCTGCTGAAAGAAAAGAAATATCAAATTCCGGCAACTATTGAGTTGGAGTATGATATTCCGGCAGGCTCTGATGCGGTGAAGGAAACAAAAAACTGTTTGAAATTTGCAAAAGACGCACTTGGTGCATAACACATTTTAACACTATGACATTCCATTTTTATCCCGTTTACTTTGCAGTTCCCGGCCTTGGTCATCATTACCTGGGTAACCGCCTAATTGCCCACAAGAAGCTGCCGCTATTACAATAAAATGATTCAGGTATGAAAAATTTAAAATGCCATATTTTCAGGCTAATTGCAGTAAATGTTTTCCTGGTGACATTCATTTATTCAGCAACGGAATGTAATGCCCAATCTACGCCCAAACGGTCATTGCTTGCGCTTTCAAAGGCCAACCATACACTGGCAATTGTAGATCCCGTTACATTAAAGGTTATCGCCCGCATTCCTATTGGCGAAGATCCACACGAAGTTGTCGCCTCTTCAGACGGACGCACTGCTTACGTTTGCATTTATGGAGGCGGTAGCTTACATGAATTAAATGTAATTGACCTTGTTGCGCAAAAACCTTTACTCAACATTGATACAAGGCCGCTCTTTGGACCGCATGATATAACATTTGTTAATGGGAAGGCATGGTTTACTGCGGAAGGTTCCAAATCCGTTGGCCGCTATGACCCTGCAACCGGGAAGCTTGACTGGAGCATGGGAACGGGTCAGGACAGGACACACATGATTTACGTTACTGCCGACGGAAAAAAGATTTACACGACAAACATTTCTTCAGGAACTGTCAGCATTCTTGCAGATACGCAGATCCAGTCTGGAAGAATGGCGCCTCCTAATGCTAAGCCCCGTGAGGATTGGATTCAAACTGTTGTTCCGGCCGCAAGGGGTTCGGAAGGATTTGATGTATCTGCCGATGGCAGCGAGTTGTGGACCGCATCAAGTGAGGATGGAACGATTTCAATCATTGATCTGGGAGCGAAAAAGTTGGCGGCGAAAATTGATGCAAAGGTTGTAGGTGCTAACCGGCTGAAGTTTACGCCGGATGGTAAGCAGGTATTCATTTCGAGTCTTCAAACGGGCGAGCTGACCGTTTATGATGCAAAATCACATACGGAAATTAAGCGATTGAAAATTGGTCATGGTGCAGCAGGAATTCTTATGGACCCGGCTGGTTCACGTGCATTTGTTGCTTGTTCCGCTGATAACTATGTGGCGGTTATAGACCTCAAAACTTTAGAAGTTACCAGCCACCTTGATGTTGGTGGAGTACCTGATGGTCTTGCATGGGCAGTTCGACCTTAGCTTCTTGAATAAATCCGAATATTCCAGTTTACCGTCCTCGTTTCTATTAACTGATAGACTTTGCGAAGGCTCTTTTCAAAGAGCCTTTTTCTTTTTTGAAGATGGATGATAATCTATAAGAAGAATAGTAACGGTAAGGGGCAAAGAAACCTTTAATAAGAGGAGAAGACAGATAGAATTATCGTGAATATTTAAAAATCATATTTATCTACTTAAAGTATTGAGGATTGAGGAGATTTTATCTACATTTTGGAGCGGTTCAAATTTTATTTTTACCTGATATTCCTCTACAGGTTTACCTTCTTTATGATCATTTACCATTCTTCTTGATTCTTTAGGTAATCGATTGATTTCTTCAAAAATGGGTTTTGTCCATCCTTTCATTAATTCTTTAATTTCTTTAAATTCTTCTGGTAGATTGATTCCATGTAACCTGAATTCCCATGCCAAAAGTTCTTTACAAATTGAATGAAGTCGGTCACAACTAAGTTTTATGTCTAATACATCTCCCGCTATTCCAGGTTTTCCAAAGGCGTCACGTAATTCCCCAACTAAAATTTTGGAAAAGATTGAAACCAATGCCTTTAAATCTGTTGTAGCATCTCTAAAAAATGAAATACATTGTTCAAAGGAATAAGACGTAATTTTTTGAAAAATTAAGCCTTTTTCTATCTCAAGATAGCTTCGATTTATTTTTTCTAACCTAGAGTCTATTAATTCAGCTGCCAATAAATATCCCCAATAACACGCCTTTTCGCTGACGATCTTTTTTACTGCGACTGATTCATCCTCTAAATCATTGAGCCTATTTAAAATAAAGTTTTTTTATTTTATTCTTAAGTTATTGCAAAAAGGTCCTAATGCAGCTTTTAAATTTTCGTCTTCCCTTTTATTGTCATAAGTACCAGCAGTAAAACCTATTAGATCTGAAGGCAGGTGAAGATTGTCTTCGTTTCTTGGAATTATGAAAAAGATGTTTTCCTTCCCCAATTTCCCGATGAATAGACCTAATTCAAAAATCACATTATCTCGAACAGTATTTAATGTCTTATTCCTGATCTTAGAAAGATCATCCGGTTTAAATACGAATATTCCAAAATTAAAATCAGAAAGGCATTTAACTAAATCGTCTAATATATTCGATGAAAGTTGAAATATTCCTTGAGTCCAGACTATGGGATTGCAATCATGCTCCAAATTTTCCTGAATTGCATATGCAACATCTAAACTTTCGATAGAACTACCGATAGAAACTTTAGCCTTCATACATTTATTGAATTAATTGCATTTAAACTTGTGTTATTAATAACCCTACTTTCTAACAATATAAAAGTGATTTTACAGGATATATTAATTTGAAGCAGTTTTATTTTAAACTGTACCCTTAGGAATATTTTTAAGATTAAACCCTTACCTAAAACCTTATCAAAAATGCTGAAGCCCGCTACTATTGCGGGTTTCAAAATATAAATTGTGACCTCGCAGGGACTCGAACCCTGGACCCGCTGATTAAGAGTCAGCTGCTCTGCCAACTGAGCTACAAAGCTCTTTTTTACGAGCCGCAAATATAGCTTTTTTATAAGTTTCTAAACAATGAAATAAGATAGCATTTAAAACAAAAGATCCGGACGAATCCGGATCTTAACTATAAATTATTATTATTGCGCCCTACTAAAATTTTAAACTAGCTCCCTGTTCCACTTCCATTAATAAGATTATACAACTCATCCAGCTTAGGAGTAAGAATAATTTCTGTGCGCCGGTTTTTAGCGCGGCCTTCTGCCTCTGAATTGCTTCCCAGCGGATCATAAGAACTATGACCGGAGGCTACAACCCTTATTGGATCTACTTTATAGTCTTTCGTAAGTATCCGAACAATAGAAGTGGCGCGGGCTGTACTGAGTGCCCAGTTATCTTCAAAACGGTTACGGATCGGAATAGAATCGGTGTGACCTTCAATGTTTACGTTGATATCAGGATTTGTATTGAGCACTTCCGCAAGCTTGCCCAGGGCTTCCTTACCTTTTGGATTCACCATCGCGCTTCCCGAAGGGAACAAAAGGCTTTCCTGTAAGCTTACATACACTTTACCATTCTTGACAGCCACCGTCAGTTCATTGGAATTAAATTTTACCAGGGCGTCGGCCATCTTCTGACGCAGCGCGTCAGCATTTTTCTTTTGTTGTTCAAGCAAGCCTTGTAAGGCTGCAAGTTTTTGCTGTTGCGAAGCAATTTCTTCCTTGCTCTTATTTAACAACGATTGCTGGGATGCTATTTTACCAGCGGCATCCTTACTGGTAGCATCCAGCTGTGTTCTTATATCATTAAGATTTTGCTGAAGGCTGGCCCCTTTGCTTGTGAGGTCAGCAATATTTTTTTCAAGATCTGTTACTCTATTCGCCAGCCTGTTACTATCTGTTCGAACGCTTTGGAGGGCTGACTGAGAAGCAAGAAAAATTTTCTTGGACACGCAGCTTGTCATTAAAAGTGGTATAGAAAAAACCAGGAAGCTCACTACCAAAATTCCATTTTTCATAAATAATTGTTTGTCCGGTTAAAATAATGTGTCGTTAACAACGTAATTCCAATTGACTACATAACAAATGAAGTACCTTTTTGGAATCCGCAAAAGTAGGTATTCCAAGTATTAATACTTCAAATGCGTTTGATTATTTACACAGTTGTATATGTTAGTATATAGATGTTTAACCTGTTTGTATATATTTGCAGCGATTGATTACTAAAAGTTTTAGTTAAACTGCTATCAGGTGTCAGGAGTAACTATCCATTTCATTAAGCTCTGAAAACTTAAAGCAGTTCATTAAATAGTTTTTAAGTTCATACAAGATCAAATATGGCAGAAAAAAATTTGTTCGATTATACGGAGGAAAGTATTAAAAGTCTTGACTGGCGGGAACATATACGCCTTCGTCCCGGGATGTATATTGGTAAACTGGGGGATGGTAGCAGTCCTGACGATGGTATTTATGTTATGCTTAAAGAAGTATTGGACAACTGCATTGATGAACACACGATGGGATATGGAAGACATATTGATATTACCATAGAAGATAAAACCGTAACCGTGCGAGACTATGGGCGCGGCATTCCCCTTGGTAAAGTTGTGGACGTAGTAAGTAAAATAAATACCGGTGCCAAATATGATAGCAAAGCCTTTCAAAAAAGCGTTGGACTTAATGGTGTAGGTACAAAGGCCGTTAATGCTTTAAGTAATTATTTTAAGGTAACAGCCTTCAGGGAAGGAAAAGAGAAAGCGGCGGAATTTGAAAAGGGAGTGTTATTGAAAGAGCATAAAGAAGCAAAAAGCTTAGAAGAGAACGGCACACTGGTATCTTTTATTCCGGATGATACCGTTTTTAAAAATTTTCATTACCTAAATGATCATCTCGATGGGCAGCTTTGGAATTATTGCTATCTCAACGCGGGGTTGGTAATAAATCTTAACGGGAAAAGATATGTTAGTAAAAATGGATTGCTGGATCTTTTGCAACGCAAAACAAATGCCGATGAAATACGTTACCCCATCATCCATTTGAAAGGCCCAGATATTGAACTGGCGCTAACACATGAAAACCAGTATGGTGAAGAGTATTACAGTTTTGTAAACGGACAGTTCACCACTCAGGGCGGCACGCACCTGGTGGCTTTCAGGGAGGCTTTTGTTAAAACCATCCGTGATTTTTTTAAGAAAGATTATGATGTAGGGGATGTCAGGGCAAGCATCTGCGCAGCTATCTCCATTCGTGTTCAGGAACCTGTTTTCGAAAGTCAAACCAAAACCAAACTCGGCTCCCAGGTAGTTTATGAAGATGGGCCTACCGTCCGGAATTTTATAGGCGATTTTCTCACCAGGGAATTAAACAATTTCCTTCATAAAAATCCTGCTACTGCTGATGCGCTAAAGAGGCGTATAGAACAAAGCGAACGGGAACGTAAGGAACTGGCCGGTATAAAAAAGCTCGCTAATGAAAGGGCCAAAAAAGCCAATCTTCATAATAAAAAGTTGCGCGACTGCCGTTTTCATTACAATGACGAACCTAATGGCAGGGAAAAGGATAAAATAGTAGAAAAGCAAAAAGAAAGTACCATCTTTATTACGGAAGGCGACTCCGCTAGTGGTTCTATTACCAAGTCAAGAAGTGTGGAGACGCAGGCTGTATTCAGTCTCAGGGGTAAGCCGTTGAATTGTTTTGGCTTAACAAAAAAGATCGTTTATGAGAATGAGGAATTCAACCTCTTGCAGCATGCATTGAATATAGAAGAAGGCTATGAAGGACTGCGTTACAATAACATCATCATTGCAACAGATGCCGATGTGGATGGTATGCACATCCGTTTGCTGATGATGACCTTCTTTCTTCAGTTCTTCCCTGATCTTGTAAAAAACAATCATCTGTATATTTTAGAAACACCCTTGTTTCGTGTTCGCAACAAGCAACAAACGATTTATTGTTATGATGAAAATGAAAAGCAGGCAGCCACAAAAAAATTGGGAAACAAGCCGGAGACTACCCGTTTTAAAGGATTAGGTGAGATCAGTCCGGATGAATTTGGAAGATTTATTGGTCCTGACATGCGCGTGCAACCTGTGTTAATGATGCCCGACACACACATCCAGCAATTGCTGGAATATTATATGGGTAAGAATACCCAGCAGCGCCAGGATTTTATTATCGGTAATTTAAAAGTGGAGGTAGATTTATTAAACGATGTTGCATGCCTCGATCCTAATATGTAAGCTCTGATAGTATTTTTTTTAACACAGAGAGCGCAGAGAAAGGTAACACAGAGAATTCAGAAGGCCTTTGTGTTCTCCGTGTTTTCTTTCTCTGTGCTCTCTGTGTTAAAAAAAACTTACACAAAAAGAATAATAATAAATCAGTTAATTGATTCTAAAAATGATCCATATAGTTTTTCAGCAAGCGGATATTGAAGTGTTAAAAAAAAGTTTTGATTTAGATGGCACTCTGCAAGGTGCTATCATCCAGATCAAAGATGACTTCGCTGTTGGACCAATTCAAGATATCTATACTGAAGCAGGCATCGAAGCCCGTAAACGATGGTGGCGGCAAGTATTAGCCGGCGGTGATTATAACGGTATGGTGGATAATGGTTCGATAGATGATAATAAAACTGTCAGCGATTTAATTGACGTTCTTGATAACAATCCGGAAGAAATAGTTTGGTTGTGGGCTGCCCAGAACAAACATGATGTGAGCGGATATTATTGGCTCATGAGCCAGCTGAAAAAATTTCGGGGACGAATTTTTATTCTCTACCTTAACAACCTTCCGTTCATCAATGAAAAAGGTCATATATTTTATCCGGTTAACCTGTTTGAAATTCAGCCTAAAGAATTTTTAAAAGCAAAAAAACTTGCCAGGGTAATATCACCTGGCGAATTTGAAACAGACCCGGATGAATGGCAAAAATTATGTGAAGCAAACAAAGGCGTAAGAATACTGGAAGGCGGAAGGAAATTGCAGCAATACGACGATGATTTTTATGATAAAGAGCTGCTCAAATTTATTAACACAGACTGGATAAAAACGAGTAAGCTTATCAGTTCATTTTTAAATAAAGCAACTCATACTACCGGCGATGCTTACCTGTTGTGGAGAATTAAGAATATGATAGCATTAGGGCAATTGGACGCTCAGGGTGAAATAAAAAATATGAAGGACTTTGAAGTGAAATCCAGGGCTTTGCAAAACTCACTTACTAATGAATAATGTAACATATATGAAGATGATTTTTTTAATTGTATCAATTTGTATTCAGGGTTTATATACTTACCCTCAGCCAACACAGGCAAAACTTGATGAATTACTCACTGCATATTCCAGGGTAAATAAGTTTAATGGAACAGCGCTTGTAGCTCAAAAAGGAAAGATTTTGTTTGAAAAAGGATATGGGTTGAAAGATGCAAACCGGGGTTTGAAAAATGATGTAAATACTATCTATCAGATCGGATCAGTTACCAAGCAATTTACAGCAGCTGTAATTTTGCATTTACAGGAACAAAATAAATTGTCAATAAAAGACAAGCTGAGCAAATACTTTCCTGATTTTGCCAACGGAGATAAGATCACGATTGAGAATTTACTAACACATACCTCCGGTATATATAATTATACCAATGATAGTACGTTCATGGCCAATGAAATTTCAAAAAATTATACCAGGGATAAAATGATCGCCTTATTCAAAAACAAGCCATTGAATTTTGAACCAGGTGCTAAATGGAGCTACAGTAATTCTGGTTATTCAATGCTTGGGTATATTATTGAAAAAGTAACCAACAAGTCATATGAACAGGTTGTGCACGAAATTATTTTAGAGCCGCTTCATATGAACCATTCGGGATTTGATTTTACCCATCTTAAAAGTACTGATAAAGCAATAGGATATTTTGTCCTCAATGGTAATATTAAAGCTGTTGCCCCGATTGTAGACTCCTCCGTTTCGTTTTCTGCCGGTGCGCTCTATTCAACCGTTGACGATCTGTATAAATGGGACCGCTCTATTTACAGCAACACGATTCTAAAACCGGAATCCTGGAAAACAGCGCTCACTCCTTATAAAGATAAGTATGGCTATGGATGGTTTATCGATACCTTATTTAACAAGCAGGTAACCATGCATGGTGGCGGCATTCACGGCTTTAATTCAAACATGTTTCGTATGCCACAGGATGAAATAGTGATAATTTTGCTTAATAATAAAGGCAATCCCACACTTGATGAAATAACAAAAGGCCTTGCCGCTATATTATTGGATCAGAAGTATGAGATCCCTAAAGAAAATGTAGCTGTTACTGTGCCTGAATCAATTTTGCAAAGTTATGTTGGAGAATATGAACTTGCTCCCACTTTTAAAATTACCGTTCGTATCGAAAATGGCAACCTTAAAGCACAGGCCACCGGACAGCCGGCCTTTGACCTTTTTGCTAAAAGTGAAAGCTCTTTCTTTTTAAAAGTTGTGGATGCGCAGGTTGAGTTTTTTAAAGGTGAGGATGGCAAAATTGATCATTTGATTTTATACCAGAACGGGGCCAAAATACCAGGAAAAAAAGTAAAATAAGTGCATCCCTGGTAACATTAGTGGCAAGAATTTGCCTTCTTAAAATTCAATAAAATCAATGAGTGAAGAGAACAAACCACATCATTTAACAGACGATAAATTGGGTGTATCCGGACAGTACCAGACATGGTTCCTTGAGTATGCATCTTACGTGATACTGGAACGTGCGGTTCCTGCTTTAGAAGATGGATTGAAACCTGTGCAGCGCCGCATTCTTCATGCAATGAAAGAAATGGACGATGGCCGTTTTAATAAGGTGGCGAATATTATCGGTCAGTCTATGCAATATCACCCTCACGGTGATGTAAGCATTGGCGATGCATTAGTTAACCTCGGACAAAAAGATCTTTTGATTGATACCCAGGGTAACTGGGGCGATGTAAGAACCGGAGCGTCAGCTGCTGCGTCCCGTTATATAGAGGCAAGACTTTCAAAGTTTGCACTTGACGTGGCTTTTAACGCTAAAACAACCGACTGGGCAATTAGTTACGACGGAAGAAAAAGCGAACCGGTAACCCTCCCTATGAAATTTCCTTTGTTGTTGGCACAGGGAGCGGAAGGCATCGCGGTAGGGCTGGCTACAAAAATTCTTCCTCATAATTTTTGTGAATTGATTGAAGCCTCTGTCAGGTACCTGCGCGGAAAAAAAATTGAATTTTACCCTGACTTTCAAACGGGAGGAATGATTGATGTTACCAATTATAATGAAGGAAGACGTGGTGGAAAAGTAAGAATAAGAGTGCATATAGAAGAGCTGGATAAAAAAACACTGGTGATTAAAGATGTTCCTTATGGCGTTACAACCCCGCAGCTCATAGATTCGATCATTAAAGCAAACGACCAGGGGAAAATTAAAATTAAAAAGGTTACCGATAATACGGCTGCTGAAGTGGAATTGCAGATTGACCTTGCACCTGGTATTTCACCGGATATTACAATTGATGCGCTTTATGCGTTCACTGATTGCGAAGTAAGTATATCACCTAACACCTGTGTGATAATAGGTGATAAGCCGAGGTTCATGGGTGTGTATGAACTCCTAAGAACTTCAGCCGATAATACAAAAGAGTTATTACGCAGGGAACTGGAGATCAAGCTGGCAGAGCTTCAGGACAAGTGGCATTTTACTTCCCTGGAGAAAATCTTCTTTGAAGAAAAGATATATAAAGAACTGGAAAAAAAACATGAGACCTGGGATAAGGTTTTAGATGGTATTGACAAGGCTTTTGCACCGTTTAAAAATTTGTTACGAAGAGAGATCAGCAGGGATGATATTGTTAAACTAACGGAAAAGCCTGTACGACGGATTTATAAGCTTGATATTGAAGACCTGGTCCGCCAGATCAAAAGTCTTGAAGCAGAAATAAAACAGGTTAAACATGACATCGCCAACCTGGTTGATTTTGCAGTAGCATATTATGAGAACCTGCTTAAAAAATATGGTAAGGGGCGTGAAAGAAAAGCTGAGATACGTTTATTCGATACCATCCAGGCCAGGCATGTGGCCATAGCGAACGTGAAAGTTTATGTGAACAGGTTAGATGGATTTATCGGAACCGGTTTAAAGAAAGACGAGTTCGTAGCAGATTGCTCCGACCTTGATGATATCATTGCTTTCACTAAATCAGGTAAAATGAAAGTAGTAAAAGTGGCAGAGAAAACTTTTATAGGCAAGGACATCATTCATGTAGCCGTCTTTCAGAAAAATGATGAACGTACTACTTATAACATGATTTACCTGGATGGCAAATCAGGTGTAAGTTTTGGAAAACGTTTCAATGTAACGGGTATTACAAGGGATAAAGAATATGACCTCACAAAAGCTGAAGATAAAAGTAAAGTACACTATATGTCCGTTAATCAAAATGGTGAAGCGGAAGTGGTAAAGATCATATTAAGTCCGAATTGTACGGCACGGATTAAAGAATTTGATTTTTATTTTGAAGAGCTCGATATCAAAGGGCGCAGTAGCTTTGGCAACCAGGTTACCAAATATCCTATAAAAAACGTAAAGTTTAAAGAGGCCGGTAGGTCCACCCTCAACGGCCGCAAACTCTGGTTTGACGACCAGTTCGGAAGGCTGAATACAGAAGAAAAAGGTGATTACCTGGGAATGTTTGAAGGTGATGATAAGCTGCTGACCATATACAAAGACGGCACATACGAAATAACAGACCAGGAATTAACCCAGCGATTTGATGCAGATAACATTTTACTGATTGAAAAATTCGTTCCTGATAAAACAGTAACCGCAGTTTATTATGATAATGATAAGCTGCAATTTAATATCAAGCGTTTTAAAGTAGAAACCACCACGCTGCACAATAAATTTTTATTTATTAAAGAAGGCACAGAAAATTACCTCGAGGCTATTACCACTTTAGAAGATCCTTCAATAATAATCAGAACGGGCAGGGGAGCACAAGCGAAAGAACAAAAGTTTAAAGTGTCGAAAGTTGTTGAAATTATGGGCTGGAAAGCCGTTGGCAGCAAGCTTGCTGATTTTACTAAAAGCACAGAGATTGAGTGGGTGGTAAAAACAGATAAAAGCAATCAGCAAACGGAGTTGTTTTAAACTATGATTTAGCTGATTTTTATGATGGACTATGAATTATTGTAATCATAGTTCATCATTAAATCAGCTCAATCACAGTTCAGACTATTTCTTCTTGCGTCTTAACCTCACTGATGCGTTCTGCGACAAACTACTTGATAAATATACCTCATACCTGTGCTCGCCATCATTCACCACCATCAAAGCTGTATTAGGTGGATATTTGCCCAGGTTCTCGGCAAACATAGTAACCTCATTGACGTCTATTTTAGGATCAAACTTGATATAGATATTCAAAGCCTGGGCGGTGAGTTCCTGTTTAATAAGTATCGGTGCTTTATTCAAAAATACACTGATGCTGTCCCCATCAATATCGCCATTATCATAAAAACTAATACGCACAGAATCGGATTCTATATCAATTACCTTATTTATAATAGTGGAACGTTTTTCAAAATTTTCTTTTAGCATCTTTAAAGAAACATCTTCCACTGCAATAGTATCTTTCCTTGCAGGAGTTGGATTTAAAATAGGCTCATTGTTGACGATGATCTCATCCTTTCGTGGCGACCAGAGCTTTCTAGCAATACTGTTTTTTATAAGACTGTCCTGGCCATATTCATTGTTATCAAGTGTATAAATTACTTTCATCTCCGGACATGTATAAGAATACCTGGGATCAACGGTGAGCCTGCCGATAATGGAAGTCTGAACTTTCGATGCCATGATGGTTCCCATAAAATCCATGAGGCAATCAACGCCATCAATATTAACGGATCTGAAATAGGTAACTGGAAGTTTCCTGATTACAAATGTTTTTGTTTTCTTATCAATCTTTCCGCGTACAAAAAGGCTTTTATAACCATCCTTAAAATAATATCCGAAAAGACCTTCAAATTCATCTCCCTTTTGTTTAATGATCAGTTCAGTGAGATAATTATTATTGCTGCCTAACATCATAGCATCCGCCTTTCCATACCAGCTACCACTGATGCTTTGAGAATAAGTGGAATTAAATATTAAAAGGAAAAAAAGGGCTGATAGTCTCATGTAATGAAGGTAGTAGAATATTTTATAGTCTGGCTTTTTCAAAATTTACTTTAAATATCTTTTAATTTCTTTTTCAACATCCCGTTTCTTAATAGTTTCACGTTTGTCGTGAAGCTTCTTTCCTTTACCCAGACCTATTTCAACTTTTGCAAAGTTCTTATCATTAAAAAAAATTTTTAGCGGCACAATGGTATAACCCTTCTCGGTCATTTTAGTTTCCATTTTCTTCAGTTCTCTTTTGGTAAGCAATAATTTACGTTCCTGCATCGGTTCATGCCTTTGGGTGGTACCAAAAGAATATTCAGATATATGAAGGCTTTTAACAAACAGCTCACCCTGGTGAAAAATGCAATAGCTGTCATTAAAGCTCACTTTACCGGATCGTATAGCTTTTACTTCAGTTCCTACCAGCACCATACCTGCGGTGTAAGTATCTTCAATAAAAAAATCATGAAAAGCTGATCTGTTCCTTATTTCAATTTTTGTTTTGTCTGCCATTGGTTATGTTGGTAAATCTTCATTTTAATGTTTTAGCTATCAGCTATCAGCTGTCAGCTATCAGGATGAAGGCTCCTGCATTGTTTAACTTAACACTTAATAAACTTGTTCCAAGTGTACAGACTCTATAAATATTAATAGCTGTTCTCCTGATAGCTGATAGCTGACAGCTGATAGCTGGCAGCTAATAGCCATTTAATTCTTCAACAAGTACAACACCGTCGCCAGTTTTTCTTTTAGATTTTTCCTGTCAACAATAAAATCTAAAAAGCCGTGTTCCAGTAAAAACTCGCTACGCTGAAATCCGTTAGGCAGATCACGTTTGATAGTTTCCTTAATAACACGGGGACCGGCAAAGCCAATCAGGGCACCGGGCTCTGCAATATTAAGATCACCCAACATACCAAAAGAAGCCGAAATTCCGCCGAATGAGGGATCAGTCAATAAAGATATATAGGGAAGCCTGGCATCAGTTAATTGTGATAGCTTGCCTGAAACTTTTGCAAGCTGCATCAGCGAAAAAGCGCTTTCCATCATACGGGCACCGCCACTTTTGCAAATAATCAACAGTGGGGTATCGTTTTCAATGCAATAATCAATAGCACGTGAAATGCGTTCACCCATTACACTTCCGAGCGAGCCGCCTATAAACTCAAAATCCATGCTGGCTATAACTATGGGAAGTTCATTTATATATCCTGCTGCAACACGTATTGAGTCACTGATCTCTGTGTTCTTCCATGCTTCATCCAGTCGTTTACGGTAAGATTTTAAATCAGTAAAGTTCAGGAAGTCATGCGAACGTATGTTCTCGAACATTACTGTATATTCGCTGTCGAATAAAATTTCAAAATACTCTTCACTGCCAATTCTGTGGTGATAATTGCATTTAAGGCAAACAAACAATTGTTCCCTCAGGTCTGTAACAGTACATATATAATTACATTCGGGGCATTTTGACCACAGACCTTCAGGGGTTTCTTTCTTTTCTGCAGTACTGGTAGTGATGCCTTTTTTTATGCGTTTAAACCAACTAGTTTTCGATTCTTCCACCGGGCCATCTTCTCCTACGAGGTTTGCATAAAAGTCCTCTTCTTGTTTCATCTTCAAACAGTTTAGACGGCTAAGGTAATAAAGTGCGGGAGATAAAAAAGGTTAATTGAAAGAAAGGTATGAGGTATTAGGTATGAGGTATGGGGTATAGTATGAGGAAGATAACCTTAAAAGAATGACGCATACCTATTGAAACGGAAATAATAATAATAATAATAATGCTACCTACAAAGGTTTCTTGTTTATCACCCCATACCCCATACCTCACAGCTAATAAAATAATTGCGCTAAAAAAACTTTTAAGCAAATCCTGTGTTATTTTTGTGCGCCTTACAGAGCCATATGGACTATAAGCCTTAGCGGATTGGTTTCATAAACAGCTAAAACCAAACTTGACACAATGAAATGGTCTCAATTTTTTACTTCTTCGGTTGGCAAAAAACTGGTAATGAGTTTAACAGGTTTATTTCTGATCTCATTTTTAGTGATTCATGTTGGGTTGAATGCCTGTATCTGGGCAAATGATAGTGGTGAAATGTTTAATAGGTCGGCCCATTTTATGGGAACTACCATTGTTATCCGTATCATGGAATGGGGACTGTTTCTAGGTTTTTTTATACATATCATACAGGGTTATGTGCTGGAAGCCAAAAACTTAAGCAGGCGGGGACAGGGTTATGCAATTTCCATAGGTGAAAAGGGTAGTAAGTGGTATAGCCGTACCATGGGTTTGTTGGGCACTTTATTATTGCTGTTCCTTATTATTCATATCGATCATTTCTGGATCTCTTCTCGCTTTGGTGGAATGGCTAATATCCAACCTCTTCCGGAAGTAGAATATGATGGGAAAATGTATCACAACTTATATGCACAGATGGAAGCAGTGTTTAAAAGCCCATTTGTGGTAGTATTGTACATATTAGGTTGCATTTCACTTTGCTACCACCTCATGCACGGTTTCCAGAGTGCTTTCAGAACTCTTGGTGTATATAATAATCGTTATTTAACAATACTAAGAAACTTTGGTAAAGGCTTCTCCATTATAGTGTCCATAGCTTTTGCTATGATGCCGATATCTTTTTATTTACATTGGATAAGTTAATTAGGCTTTCAGATATCAGCAGTCAGGAGGAGAAAAATTCTTGGAAAATGAAGTACTTTTTTTAAACTTAGTTATCTCGTAAAATATAATAAAGTAAGGAACACCCGCTGATAGCTGAAGGCTGATAGCCGATAGCCATCACTAAGAAACGTAAACACTTTAACAGTATGCTCGATTCAAAAATTCCGCCAGGCCCTTTGGAAAATAAATGGAACGATTACAAAGGACATGTAAAGCTCGTGAACCCCGCCAATAAAAGAAACCTGGAAGTTATTATAGTGGGTACCGGTCTGGCAGGAGCTTCTGCAGCCGCCGCATTAGGAGAATTGGGATATAAGGTTAAATCATTTTGCTTCCAGGATTCTCCACGTCGTGCTCATAGTATTGCAGCACAAGGTGGCATCAATGCTTCGAAGAATTATCAGAATGATGGTGACTCTACATTCAGGCTTTTCTATGATACTATTAAAGGTGGAGACTATCGTGCACGTGAAGGCAATGTACATCGTTTGGCAGAAGTGAGCGTCAGCATCATAGATCAGTGCGTGGCACAGGGAGTTCCATTCGCCAGAGAATATGGTGGCTTACTCAGTAACCGTTCTTTTGGTGGAACACAAGTTCAACGAACATTTTATGCTGCCGGGCAAACAGGTCAGCAGTTATTGATTGGCGCCTATCAGGCGCTGGAAAGACAGGTGGCTTTGGGTAATGTAAAAATGTATTCCCGTCATGAAATGCTTGAAGTAGTGATCATTGACGGTAAAGCCCGGGGCATTATTTGCCGTAACCTGGTTACAGGTGAACTGGAACGGTTTTTTGGGCATTCGGTATTAATATGTTCAGGCGGTTATGGAAACGTATTCTATCTGAGCACCAACGCCATGGGCTGTAATGTAACCGCTGCCTGGAAAGCCCATAAAAAAGGTGCATTCTTTGCCAATCCCTGCTTCACACAAATTCATCCTACATGTATCCCCGTTAGTGGCGACCACCAGAGTAAGCTTACGTTAATGTCTGAATCATTACGAAACGATGGACGTATATGGGTTCCTTTGAAAAAGAATGATACCCGCAAGGCTGTTGATATTCCTGAAACTGAAAGGGATTATTATTTGGAAAGAAGGTATCCTGCTTTTGGAAATCTTGTACCCCGCGACGTTGCAAGCCGTGCAGCTAAAGAAAGATGTGATGCCGGTTATGGAGTGGGAGGTTCTAAGATGGCCGTATACCTCGATTATAAATTTGCTATAGAAAGATATGGTAGAATTGAAGCCGGTAAACATGGACTGGATAACGCAGGTGAAGAAGAGGTGATAAAAATGGGGAAAGAAGTTGTTAAAGAAAAATATGGCAACCTGCTTGATATGTATGAAAAAATTACAGGAGAGAACCCATACCAGATGCCTATGCGTATCTATCCTGCCGTGCATTACACCATGGGCGGACTATGGGTGGATTACGAATTAATGACAACGATTCCAGGCCTGTATTCTCTTGGTGAAGCCAACTTTAGTGATCATGGTGCAAACCGTTTGGGAGCTTCGGCGCTGATGCAGGGACTGGCGGATGGATATTTCGTTATTCCTTATACGATGGGCAATTACCTGGCAGATGAAATCCGTACTCCATCTATTCCCGTTACTCACTCCGCTTTTGAACAAGCTGAAGCAGGGGTAAGGAACAGGATGGAAAAATTAATGAACATAAAAGGATCGCAAACTGTTGAAAGTTTTCATAAGAAGCTTGGAAAAATCATGTGGGACAAATGCGGCATGGCAAGAAATGAAACTGGCCTTAAAGAAGCTATTACTGAAATAAAAGCATTAAAAGCAGCATTCTGGAAAGATGTTAAGGTACCAGGCGAAATAAAAGAAATGAATCCTGAACTGGACAAGGCCAACAGGGTAGCTGATTTTATAGAGCTGGGTGAACTGATGTGCATCGATGCATTAAACAGAAAAGAAAGTTGCGGCGGCCATTTTAGAGAGGAAATGCAAACAGAGGAAGGAGAAGCAAAAAGAGATGATGAGAATTATACTTACGTAGCGGCATGGGAATATAAAAATGAAAGCGAATGGCAGTTAACTAAAGAAGACCTGACTTTTGAAATTGCCAAGCCAAGTCAGCGCAGCTACAAGTAATGATTAATTATTACTTGTAAACTCTTTGAATTTTTAGGACTTATCGTTAATCATTAATAATTAACCATTAATCATTATGGAAGAAACCTACCTCTTCGTATACGGAACTTTAAGAAAGGGATTTGCTTTATTGATTCCTGAAAAAATAGCTTCGGACATAGAATGGGTCGGCTATTCAAAAGTAAAAGGCAAGTTATACGATATAGGAAAATACCCTGGTGCGGTACCTGATGATTCGGGTAAATTGTTTATAAAAGGAGAAATCATTAAAATTAAAGCTCCGGGTAAAGTGTTTAAATATTTAGATAATTATGAAGGTTACGACGTTGAAGACGTGCAGGCTTCAGAATATTGTCGTAGTAAAGAATGGTTCAACCTGGAAGATGGGACAATTGTAGAAGCATGGATATACTGGTATAATTTTGCAGTAAATGGTAAGAAAAGAATTGATGAGAACGATTATATAAAATTTTTACAGAAAAATCAACTGGCCTGAAGTTATGGAACATTACAACATGAGCCTTACCTTAAAAGTTTGGAGACAAAGAAATAACAAAGCCACCGGTGGCTTTGAAACCTATAAGGTTACCGATATCTCCTCTGAAATGTCTTTCCTTGAAATGTTTGATGTGCTGAATGAAAGGCTGATCAGCGAGGGAGGAGAACCCATTGCCTTTGACCACGATTGCCGTGAAGGTATTTGCGGAAGCTGCGCTATGCACATTAACGGCCGGCCCCACGGACCCTGGAAAGGTACTACTGTTTGCCAGTTACACATGAGAGCTTTTAAAGAAGGAGATACCATTGTTGTAGAGCCTTGGAGATCCAGAGGTTTTCCTGTAATTAAAGATCTGGTGGTAGACAGGAGTGCTTTTGACCGTATTATCCAGGCAGGTGGTTATATCTCTGTAAACACCGGTAATGCGGTAGACGCTAATGCAGTTGCAGTGGATAAGGATAAGGCTGATCTAGCATTCGCTAATGCTGCCTGTATTAGTTGCGGAGCCTGTGTTGCAGCATGCAAGAATAGTTCTGCAATGCTCTTCCTATCAGCTAAGGTTTCACATCTTGCATTGTTGCCCCAGGGTGGCCCAGAAAGAAAAACCCGTGCTATCAATATGGTAGCTCAAATGGATAAAGAAGGTTTTGGTGCCTGTACCAATACCGGCGCATGTGAAGCTGTTTGTCCGAAAGAAATTTCAATCAGTAATATAGCGCGCTTAAACGGTGAATTCCTCAGAGCTGGCTTAACAATGAATAAATAAGATTTATAAACCAGGGTTATGTAAACTATATACTGACACATTTGCTATCAGTCGTCAGCAATCAGCTGTCAGGAGGATTAATGGTATCAATTTCCTGATAGCTGATTTCAATTCCATAGGTAATTTCATACTTAAAATGTTCTCCTCTGACTTTTCATTTGTGGTTACAAAAAACTGCTATATCAGAATCTTTTTAAATGGTATGCCTTAGGTTTTACAAATGATCGTAAGCCGGCATGTGAGAGGGCCACACCAAATCCTGAATGATTGCGGCCACTCCAGGGAAGTGCACCACTTACTCGGTCGCAGCAGTTCCAGTAACCTGTACCGGTATTAATTTCCTTCAAAATATTCTCCGCCCGGTTCTGGTCAGAGCTATATACCGAAGCGGTAAGTCCGAATTCAGTTTCCTGCATTAATGCAATAGCTTCTTCGTCATCTTTCACTTTCATGACTCCTATAACAGGACCAAAAGATTCATCTTTCATTACGCTCATCTCATGAGTAACGTTTACTAAAACAGTGGGTTCAAAATAATATCCCTTTTTATTGACCTGATGGCCACCTGTTAAAATTTTCGCACCCTTTGATGTGGCATCTTCAATTTGTTTCAGTAAAAAAGCAGGTTGTTCTTTACGGGTTAACGGTCCTAAATAAACGCCGTCTTCAAGGGGAGATCCTGTTTTCCAGGACTCTACTTCTTTCACCAGCTTTTGTACATATTCATCATACACTTTTTCCTGTACATAAATTCTTTCAACAGCACAGCAACTCTGTCCATTATTATAGAAGGCTCCATCTGCAGTTACCACTGCAACGTTTGCTATATCGGCTACATCATCCGTTACATACAAAGGATCTTTCCCTCCCATCTCCAAGTGGCAGGGAACCATCTTTGTCGCCAGCTTTTCATAAATATACTTTCCGGTTTTATGCGATCCTGTAAAAAAATATCCGGTGAAAGGCATGTCCAGTAAAAGGGCACCAATGGCTCCATCACCAATAGCAACATGAAAGTTGTTTTCGGGAACACCGGCCTGCTTTAGTAATTTTTCAATTTCAATACCGGTGAGGGTGGCATATTCAGATGGCTTGTACATAACTGCATTGCCGGCTATAAGCGCAGGTACAAAAACATTTACACCTACCAGGTAGGGATAGTTCCATGCTGAAATATTACAAACAACGCCATGCGGCTCATAGCAGATTTTTTCTTCCATTCCGTTTGAAGCAGTCATGATTTCTTCTGACAAATACCTGTCTGCATTTTCAGTAATCCATTTTATCCTGGCCTGGGCGCCATTGATTTCATTACGGGATTGTTGTAAAGGTTTGCCAACTTCGACAGTAAGTACAAGCGCCAGTTGTTCCTTATTTTCTTCCAGCAGGTCAGTAAACTTTCTAAGAATAGCAACCCTGTCTTCCAGCTTCCGTTTGCTCCATAGCATTTGTGCTGATATTAATTTTTTAAATTTCGATGTTACTGATTCAATAGTATCTTCCTCTATCTCTTTTATAATTTCTTCTGTAGCCGGATTTATAATTTGCATTTAATATTTTTAAGGTTTGAATGTGTTCTTAATTTTATCCTGAATGGCTAGTCTTTTTCCCGGCTTCCAGGAAACTATTTTTTATGCTGAGAGAATATTCACTTTGCAGGTCATTCATTCTTTCAGGATGCCACTGTACAAGCATCAGGTAAGAATGGTTGTAAAAATCTTTGCTTTCCAATGCTTCGATTATGCCATCCCCGGAAACAGCCGTAACTGTCAGATTCTTAGCAACCATCAATGCGCTCTGATGATGGGCGCTGTTAACGATCCCGGTATCTGTGCCAGCAACTTTAAAAAGTGCAGAACCAGGCGTTACTGCGATAGTATGATACCTGTCTTCCCCTTCCCTGATTTTGGAATGGTTGCGTTTACCCATGGCAGGTATATCAAGTAAAAGTGTTCCGCCAAAGAATACATTCGCCAGTTGTAAGCCCCTGCAGATGCCAAGAACAGGCAACTTATTTTCTTGTGTGTATTCCAGCACGCTGAATTCAAACGCATCTCTTTTTTCATCTATATCAGGAATGGTGCCTTTATAAAAATCCATGTATTCCATCTTGTTATAATAACGGGGATGTACATCCTATCCTCCTGTTAATACGATGCCATCACATTGATCTATAACCGAAAGATTATTTTCATGATAGCTAAGCTTAACCACATCAACACCCTGAATAGTTTTAATCCAGTTTGCATAATTGCCATACCTGCCGCAATCTGTAATTCTTATTGTGATCCGATCCATGTGAATAATATTATAGTAAGGTTAATTGTAAATTTCGGGTAGTGTCTCAGTTTGAATTTTCCTGCTTGACCGTGTAAGCAAAGGTTTTGTATATTTGTTTCATGGCAAAGAAAATGAAATTACCTACAGATATGAACCAGAAAGCTAAAACAATTTTAGATATTATTACTGGTGAAATTCAAGAGCCTGAAATTACAAAGAATCCTGCTGCTGTGGCATTAGGTCGGTTAGGTGGATTAAAAGGTGGTAAGGCAAGAGCGAAAAGCCTGACGCCTAAGAAAAGATCAGCAATAGCTAAAAAAGCTGCTAAAGCTAGATGGGATAAAAAGAAAAAGGAATAAAGGTACTACTCAAAGTTCATGCCCTCTAATGGCTCGCTCTTTAATTCGTTCATGTAAATTATTGGCATAATTGCATTATGTAAATATGTCCCTCTAAGTTCTGAAAAAATAACCCCTCTTGCAGTTGAGATGGAAACCGGCTGAATTGTAGAGTTGAATCCTGGCGGGATTATAAAAACACCATTTTCATTTGCTATAATCATTTCTGAAAAATTCACCACTTCAAACCAACAGGCAATAATAAAACTGGCTAATTCTTGTTTTTCTTCAGCGTATCGGATATTAGAGGAAACATATACAATCACTGCATTATTTTCCTTTTGTACAACGTTTTCTATTTTTATATCAAAGTTATAAGATCCTCCGCTAAATTTTTGCGGAGGTCTTCTTAAACTTTTAGACACAATATTAATTGACGAAAATCTAAATTCTATATTTTCAGAGTTCATTTTATTCTTATTATGCAGAATGACCTTGCTTATAATTATTATTATAAATACTTATTGCAGTTTCACTTGTTTCAAATTTAGCTTCGGTTACGTCAGTATTTTTAGAAATATATAAAGGGCTAGGTATTATAACTTCATTATAAACACAGTTATTTATTGCTTTTATTTCAAATTTGATCTTCAACGCTTTTTGCATTTTTGCAATAGTTAAAAAATTTAATGGTCTATTGCCTCTAAAAAGTTGTGTAATGTAACTAGCAGATGTTTTTATCCTTTCGCTTAAAGATTTTCTATTTACATCTTTTATATCTTGATATTTTTCAATTTCTCCTAGAAATGTAAACATAAGCATTTGTGCTTCATATTCTATTTCTTCATCTTCATTCTTAAAGGAAAATATTTCATCCCATGCTTTTTTATTATTATTTTCTTTCAATGATTGTATACTCATAAGTGCTAACTTTTTCTATTAAGGATTTTGATTTGCCTACTGCTTTTTGATCTTTCTTTTTAGGTAGTAATTCTGCTATTATAATGTATAAGACACCTAAATTTATTTTTTGTTCTTTGCAATAAAGTCTTATATTTTGACCACCTTTAAACATTTTAATAGCTGTAACATTCGAAGCTTTTCCATTGATATCTTCCTTTGAATAAATATCCTTATTTCTTAATCCTCTAAGAATTATACCAATGGAATAATTAAACCTTTTTAAACGCGTTTCATCCTCATTAAGAAACTCTATAATTACGCTTTCATTTAAAACGTCAATACAAATACATCGTTTACCATCCTCACACTGTATTAATAAATAAGAGTCTCTTTTCATCAAAATTAAGCTATAGGTTAATTATTACAACTTTTATTTTATATTTGCATCCCTTTTAAAAAAAACACCTAAATAGATAAAAATAGTTAATTAAAATTTACATTTAAAATGATAAAGTATGCTTGACCGTTTAAGAATAAATATTTTTCTTTAATTTATGAATAAGCTACCAATAGAAAAACGAGTTCAGATAAAAAATATGCTAGTTGAAGGTAATAGCTTGCGCTCTACCTCTCGCATGGCAGACGTTAGCATAAATACAGTTACTAAGCTGCTTGTGAACTTTGGTAAGGCTTGCCAGAATTTCCATAATGAAAAGGTTGTAGGTATAACAACTAAACGAGTTCAATGTGATGAAATCTGGTCATTCGTTTACTCAAAACAAAAGAATGTACCGTTAGGCATGGAAAATGAAGCGGGTGACGTTTGGACTTGGACGGCTATTGATGCTGATAGCAAACTGGTTGTTTCCTGGTTGATAGCTGATAGCTGACGGCTGATAGCAACTTTGCAGACATTTTATGCTTGACACGACAGTAGTAAGAATAGTAAAATTACACCAAAACTTATAATGCTTCCAGGTACAAGGCTTTGAAATCATCACGACTAACCGGTTTGGGATTATTTGGGTGAGCGAAATCAGCAATGGCAAGATCTGCCAGGGTTTCAATGTGTTCCGGCTTTACACCAATCTCATGTAGTTGATTTGGAATATTAATTTTTGAGTTAAGATCGAAAAGGTATTGAACCACAGCTTCTCCCGATTCGTCAGACAATTCCAGGGTACGTGCAATGCGTTTAAATTTTTCTTCAAACCCTTTTATATTGAATCGCATGCCATAGGGGATATTAACCGCATTCGCCAGTCCATGATGTGTATCGAGCAGGGATGACAATGGATGCGCCAACGAATGCACTATACCTAGTCCTTTTTGAAATGCCACCGCACCCATCAGTGAGGCGATCAGCATGTTGCTTCGCGATGCCAGGTCTGGTTTATTGACGGCAGTTTCCAATGATTTTGCTATCAGCGCAATTCCTTCCAGCGCAATTCCTTCGCACATGGGATGAGACATCTTAGCAAGGTAGGCTTCCATATTATGGGTAAGTGCATCCATGCCGGTTGCTGCGGTAATAAACGCCGGCAGTTCCATAGTAAGCAGTGGATCAGCAAAAACGATTGTAGCAAGTAATTTTGGCGAGAAGAGTATTTTTTTCTGATGGGTTTCATCATCGGCAATAATAGCGCTTCTGCCTACTTCACTTCCGGTGCCGGCCGTTGTAGGGATTGTAATAAAATGCGGCACATCGTTCACCACATAAATATCACCCCCAATAAGATCATCATATTTAAAGAGATCTTCTCGATGATTTACACGAAGGGTTATCGCTCTTGCAACATCCAGTGCTGCGCCGCCGCCAATGCCAATGATGCTGTCTCTGCCTGTAGCATCATAAGCATCTGTACCTCTGTAAACATCAGATTTCACCGGGTTTTTATGTATGTCGTGAAATACTTCTGCTGAAATATTATTAGTTGTAAGATTGTTGATAATTGTTTTAAAAAAGGATAGCTGTGCTACTGTAGCATCTGTTACTATCAAAGGTTTTTTAAGGTTATTTTGTTTCAGGTAATCACCAAGTTCGTTACTGGAACCCGCGCCAAAGCGGATGGTGGTGGGAAAATTATATTGATATATTTTATCGAAACGCATTTTAATGGTTAATTGTTAATGGTTAATGGTTAATGGTTAATTATTAACGGGTAGTGGTTAATAGTTTGTATGGTTTTTTATAACCACAAAGTAGAAGAAGAGATTAAGAAGAGGTTACACAGAGGAGTCTCTGTGTAACCTCTTCTTAATCTTCGGCCTTTTCTTTGTGGTTATAAAAAACATAACAGAGTCTTTCTATATAATTTCAAAATATCTTTTTAGTTCCCAGTCAGTGACAGCTTTAAGATGCTGCTTCCATTCCCATTCGCGGGTTTGGGTGAAATGATCAACAAAACCGGCACCGAATAATTCTTTTGAAATTTCAGATGCTTTCATCATATCAGTTGCTTCATGCAAATCGTGGGGTAGCGATCCGTAAGAAAATTCTTTATAACCACTTCCGGCAGTTGCCGGTTGATTCAATTCCATTTTATGGCTAACACCATACCATCCGGAAGCAAGAGAAGCAGCCATGGCAAGGTAAGGATTTACATCAGAACCAATTACACGGGTCTCCAGCCTGCTGGATTTACTACCATAAGGCAATGCACGTAATGCAACGGTTCTGTTATCAATTCCCCAGGTAAGGGTAGTAGGGGCCCATGCGCCTTCTACCAAACGTTTATAGCTGTTGATAGTGGGTGCAAACATAGGAAGGATAAATGGCAGGCAGAACAATTGCCCGGCAATATAACTTTTCATAACCTCACTCATTTTCATACTATCAGCATCATCATAGAAAAGATTTTTTTTAGTGGAGGTGTCCCAAAGGCTCTGGTGAATATGTCCGCCGCAGCCTGGCAGGTTTTCATCCACCTTGGCCATGAAACAGGCTATGGCATTGTGTTTATAAGCAATTTCCTTTACTGCTGTTTTAAACAGTACTGCCCGGTCTGCTGCTTCCAGAATTTCTGAATACCTAATTGCAGCTTCATAAACTCCCGGACCTGTTTCCGTATGAAGTCCTTCTATAGGCACATCAAACTTTCGCAATAATTCAAAAAGATCTGTGAAGAATTCATTCTTAAGCGTACTACGTAAAATAGAATACCCGAACATACCGGGAGTAAGCGGTATAAGGTTCCTGAATTGTTTTTCCTGCGCCGATTGGGGCGTTTCAGTAAAATTATACCATTCAAATTCCTGTGAAAAAAACGGCGCTATTCCTACTTTCTCTATTTCAGCAATTATCTTCTTTAGTAACTGCCTGGGACAAACGAAGTTGGACTTATGTTCGCTCTGCGTCATATCACCCAAAAAGAAAGGCAGGTCGTTTTCCCAGGGAATTTTACGGAAAGTGGCAAGGTCAATTGTTGCAGGCGCATCGGGGTATCCGGTATGCCAGCCGGTGTATTGAACATTATCATAAGCAACATCACCCATGTCCCAGCCAAAAATTACATCACAGACACCCAGTCCACTTTCGGCAACAGCCAGAAATTTTTCAGTTGCAATGTATTTTCCTCTCAGCACCCCATCAATATCGGTAAATGCAATTTTTACTTTTCCGGCCGGGTGTCCTTTTACATAATCAAGGATTTCTGAATTGTTCATAATTTAGGTATACACTTTTGAAGCAAGCAGCCCTTCTGGTAATTAATGAATAATTTTACTTTGGCAACTTCGAATATATAATAATATTTTCATCAAAAGCTTGTCTGGTGGCTGTTTTTGCCATTATGTTATTTATTTAAGAATGCTTCAATATTTTACAATACCGATGATAGCACTGTTCAAATTAGATAAAAATGGCCATGGCAAGTTTTATATCCTGGAGGCAGAAGAACAGATAGCTGAAATGGAGGTGAGTGTTTCGGAGAATGTTCTTACCGTATATCATACTAAGGTATCGACAAAACATGAAGGCAAAGGTTTGGCAAAAAATCTGTTCACCAGCATAATAGAGTATGCCCGAAAGAATGGATTAAAAATTATTGCACTATGTCCGTTTGTTCATGCACAGTTTAAACGTCATCCCGAAGAATATGCAGCGTTGTGGAAAAGGGATCAGGAATAAAAGTTCATTAATTGTTATAAGATGGAAAAATTGATCACAGGCATTCACCACGTGACAGGAATTGCTGGGTATGCTCAAAAAAATATTGATTTCTACTATGGTATACTAAGATTACGCCTGGTAAAGAAAACGGTTAACTTTGATGCCCTGGATGTGTATCATTTTTATTATGGTGATGAAGCAGCCAACCCGGGAAGCATTTTTACTTTCTTTCAATTTGATGGTTTAATGAAAGGCAGACATGGAAAAGGCATGTTGAATGCCACATCGTTCTCTATTCCACTTAATGGCTAAGTGCTACGTGCAAATATGCGGAAAAGCAGGTAGCAACCTGCTATAAGACAAAAATAAAACAATGCCAGGTTGAAATTATAAACAGTCATAGCTATAAAAGAAATAAGGGCGATTACCAGGGCTATCAACGGAAAAGCCGGATAAGCCGGAACTTTAAAAGGCCTGTTTAGCTGAGGTTCTTTTTTTCTTAGAGTCAGCAGTGCCGCCATTGATATGATGTATAATGTTAGTGCACCGAAAACAGAAATGGTTATTATCTCCGAAGTTTTGCCGCTAAGCAGTGCTACGATCCCTATTACCATGTTAATAAGCAAAGCATTGGCCGGTGTCTGAAACTTTGATTGAATGCTTCCTAAAAAAGCCGGTGCAAAGCGTACCCTTCCGAATTCAAAAGTTGACCTTCCGGCCGCAAGGATGATACCATGAAAGGAAGCTACCAGTCCCAGCAATCCAACGGTGATGAGTAAGTGATATAATAAATGGCTGTTTCCAACGATATGGCTAAGCGCCAGCGGCAGCGGTGAGTCTGAAGTAGTGCCATCGGGTTTATAAACAATAGCTTCCCAGCCTGCAACGCCGGTTGATGCGGCGAAAGTGAGCAGGCATAACAGTACTAAAGTAGTAATTGCAGATCCAAAACCGATAAGTATGGTGCGTTGTGGATTCACTGCTTCTTCAGCCACATTAGCCACTCCTTCAATTGCCAGGAAAAACCAAATGGCAAAGGGTATGGAAGCGAATATTCCCTGCCATCCATGCGGTAATGAATTATGCTTTAGATGGCTTATTTGCAAGTGAGGGAGTGCTATACCACTGAACAATAGTAATTCACCAACGGCAAGAACGGTGATCAGCAATTCAAAAGTGGCTGCCGCCTTTACTCCGTAAATATTCAGTGCTGTAAAAAACAGGTAGGCAAATATAGCAATGGCCAGGATAGGTATTTGAGGAATGAATAAATTAAAGTAAGCGCCAATAGCGAAAGCAATAGCTGGTGGTGCAAAAATAAATTCAATATTCTGTGCCATGCCGGCAATGAAACCGAGATTTTTTCCAAAGGCTCTGTTAGCGTAATCGAATGCGCCACCGGCCTTGGGTATAGAACAGGCAAGTTCAGCATAGCTGAAGGTGAAAGTGACATACATGATGATAATAAAAAAGGTGGCTATTGCTAACCCTAACGTGCCACCCTGCTCCAGTCCCAGGTTCCAGCCGAAATACATACCTGAAATAACGTAACCAACGCCGAGTCCCCAGAGCATAAGAGGAGTAAGCGTTCTTTTTAATTCAGTTTTTGGTGGTGCGGTTAATGACAATGGATAGAAAGATTTGACTACAATATCAGTAATATTTTTTTAAAGTGCTGGTTTTGGTTAGCTGAGTGAAATGAGACGTTGACTTCCGAAGTCTTAATTTAAAGTCTCTTGAAATTTCAAACGCAGACTTCGAAAGTCTTGATTAAAGGACTGACCGTACTATATTTCAAGAATTAGTGAAAGTTGTACTGCTGATAGGGTCTTTACGAAATTTTACGTTTAACATAATACTAATATCAGTAATATTTTTAAAGTGGAGTGGTTTTATAAGTGATTGAGTGTTACCCCGTGTCTTCCTCATACCTCACACCTCCCACCTCATACCTATTTTCGTATCTTTATCATTATAAAACAATCAGGATGAACAGGGAAGTATATATAATATCGGCAGTGCGCACCCCGATCGGTAGCTTTGGTGGAACATTGAAAGATATTCCGGCAACTATGTTGGGAGCAATAGTAATAAAAGCGGCTATTGAACGGGCTGGAATAGACCCGGCAATAATAAATGAAGTACTGATGGGATGTGTGTTACAGGCCAACCTGGGACAGGCACCGGCAAGGCAGGCCGCTAAACTTGCATTATTACCGGATCATATTCCATGCACTACTGTAAATAAGGTTTGTGCCAGTGGCATGAAAGCTGTAATCCAGGGAGCTCAAAGCATCTTATTAGGTGATAATGATGTGGTGATAGCCGGCGGCATGGAAAATATGAGCAATGTGCCTTTTTATGCACCCTCTATGCGATGGGGTAATAAATATGGAAACACTCAGTTAATTGATGGATTGCATAAAGATGGATTAACAGATGTGTATAAAGATTATGCAATGGGCTGCGCGGCCGACTTTTGCGCCCAAGAATATAAAATAACACGCGAAGAACAGGATGCTTATGCCATTGAAAGCTACAAGCGTAGTGAAGCAGCCTGGAAAACTGGTAAGTTTACGGAAGAAATTATTCCTGTTTCTATTCCGCAACGTAAGGGTGAACCGGTATTCTTTAAGGAAGATGAAGAATATAGGAATGTAAAGTTTGATAAGATACCTGACCTGAAACCCGCATTTACAAAGGATGGAACCGTTACTGCTGCCAACGCCTCTAGTATGAATGATGGTGCGGCTGCAATATTACTAATGAGTAAAGAAAAAGCAGATTTATTGGGATTGCAGCCCCTTGCAATGATCCGGGGTTATGCAGATGCGGAACAAGCGCCTGAATGGTTTACCACTTCCCCTTCTATTGCCGTTCCGAAGGCCATTCAAAAAGCCGGCTTGTACCCTGAAGATATAGATTTTTTTGAGCTTAATGAAGCGTTCAGCGTGGTGGGTATTGTAAATACTCAATTAATGAAGCTGGATCCATCACGTGTCAATGTACATGGCGGTGGCGTAAGTCTGGGTCATCCTTTGGGTTGTAGCGGAGCACGCATAATAGTTACACTGATAAATGTTTTAAAACAACATCATGCTAAGAGAGGTGCAGCAGGTATTTGTAATGGGGGAGGAGGCGCTTCTGCAGTGGTGATTGAGTTGATGTAAAGCAGGACGCTAACTTTTGAAGTCTTGATTAATTCTTAAAATTCTTTCGTTTCTGTAAATCCTGCTTTACATTTATAGCATGGCCATACCGGTAATTTCGATAAAGCTTGCAGGCATCAATGATGCTGAAATAATTGCAGATCTTAGTCGCAGAACTTTCCATGAAACTTTTGCTCCACACAATACGGCTAAGGATATGGAGATATTTTTGCGGGAGCAATTCACAAAACAATCTTTGATAGCAGAAGTAGGTGTTTCTTTCAATACATTTTTTCTGGCTTATGCAAATGAAAAAATTGCCGGCTATATGAAATTAAGAGAACGTGATAATCCTAAGGAATTACACGGATTAAAATCTCTTGAAATAGCAAGGATCTATGCAACTGCAATGATGGTAGGTAAAGGTGTTGGCAGTAGCATGATGCAGCATGCTATTGATGTAGCTATGCAGAAGCAAAAGCAGGTAATCTGGCTTGCAGTATGGGAAAAAAATCAAAGGGCTATAGATTTTTATTTAAAATGGGGCTTTGAAATTTTTGGTAAGCAGATTTTTGTTCTCGGTACAGATCTGCAGAAAGATTGGTTAATGAAAAAAACACTTTAGTGTTAAGTTAAGCGTAAATTAACGTATTCGCTATCAGCTATCAGCCATCAGGAGGAAACTTAATACACATTGATCTGCTCTGACTGCTGATAGCTGATAAAAAATGCATCAGGATTTAATAAACATTTCAGTGACTTCTGCAAATCTTACTTTTAAATTTATTTAAGTAAATTACAAGAAATAATCTTTCACTATCCTTAATGTAAATACTTAAAAGCTTTATAAATTTTTGCTTTGTTATTTATTACTAACCGGAACATTAATTTCAAACTTAAACACCATTACTATATATGCAAAAGAGCGGTCCTATTTTAGTGATTGATGATGATACGGAAGATTTAGAATTAATTGGCGATGCTTTAAAGTCACTGAATGTAAAAAATGATATTGAATTGTTTCAGAATGCGCATGAATCATTGGATTATTTAGCTAAAACTAACAGAAGGCCTTTTTTTATTCTATGTGATGTGAACATGGGCAACATGAGTGGTTTTGAACTTCGCCAGGAAATTAATAAAGACGAAAGACTGGAGCTGAAATCAGTGCCTTTTTTGTTCTTATCCACCTCCGGTAATAATCCTGATATTACCATGGCTTACAAGTTGGCAGCTCAGGGGTATTTCAAAAAGCCTGATAACTTTGAAGAGATAAAACTCATGCTTCAAAAAATTATCTCTTATTGGGAAAGCTGCCTGCATCCGGTTCCTGTATAGCTGGTATAACTTTAATTAAAAGTTTGTTCAATCTTAAGAGCAATCAATATCGTTAGCCCAATTATAATTAATAAGCAATATCCAATTCTCAATATTCAACCATAATTTCAATACCTTTCTTTATTAAAAATTGAATATTGATAGTTGAATATTGAATATTATTTTCTTAATTCAACAACATTGCCTTAGAGATTATAGACCGGATTATTTGTTCTGCATGCCCTCTTGAATTTTCTATAAACAGGCTATGGGTATCCATACCACCGCATATCACTCCTGCAACATAAATATTTTTTACATTGGTTTCATGAGTATCCGTGTTAAAATAAGGTTTCATAACAGCGTCTGCGGAAAGCTCAACGCCGGCGTTGCGTAAAAAATTAAGATCAGGTTGATAACCCGTTAAAGCAATTACCCAATCGTTTTGTATCGTTACAGTACCTTCCGGTGTTTGTATATCTACATCATGTTCGCGTATAGAAAGAACATGTGAATTATAGTAAGCTTTTATTGAACCTTCTTTTATCCTGTTTTCAATATCCGGCCGCACCCAGTATTTTACTCTTTCACCAATCTGCTCTCTGCGGATCACCATAGTAACTGCTGCACCCTTCCGCCATGTCTCCAAAGCCGCGTCTACAGCTGAATTCATGGCACCTACAACCAGCACCTTTTGATATGCGTAAAAATGCGGATCCTTATAGTAATGAGTTACTTTAGGCAAATGCTCTCCTTCAACATTTAATAAGTAAGGAATTCCATAAAAGCCTGTTGCTATTATGATATTTTTTGTGAGGTGAATTCCTTTATTGCTTATTACTTCAAAATGGCCATCATGTTGTTTGATTTCAATCACTTCTTCAAAAAGGCGGAGCGGGAGGTTATACCCGGCGGAAACCCGGCGGTAATATTCTAATGATTCTGGCCGGGTTGGTTTTACATTGTTTGAAACGAAGGGCACACCACCGATTTCCAGTCTTTCAGAAGTAGAAAAGAAAGTCATATTTACGGGGTAATTGTACAATGAGTTTACCAGGCATCCCTTTTCAAGGATAATAAAATTTAATGTTGCCTTTTGTGCTTCCAGTCCGCAGGCTAAGCCAATCGGGCCGCCACCAACGATAACTATATCAATTATATCTTTTGTTTTGTTCACGATCAGCTTTTAATGCGGCAAAGATAGGGGAGCAGGGGGTAAGGATGCTGGTTTCCAAAAGTGTTGAATTGATATGCCACTATTTAAAAGGTTTTAAGATATCTTCAATTAGAAATACTTTATTGGGATTTAGGGATAATGGGATTAGATTTAGCGCATTTCAATAATCTTATCACTTTCCTATAATCCTTTTAATAACAAATAATTGAAAGATAAAAAAAATTATGATTAAGGAAATCATCCCATAATCCATAAATCCCACCAATCCCAATTCAGACAGTTTTCCGATTTGCTCATTTCACTAACAACCGATATTTTTGCCACTCGACAAATTATAGATAATGAGACAAATTGCTTTAAGGGAGGCTTTGCGTGAAGCCATGAGTGAAGAAATGAGACGTGATGACAAGGTATTTTTAATGGGCGAAGAAGTGGCTGAATATAATGGAGCTTATAAAGTAAGCCAGGGTATGCTGGATGAGTTCGGACCAAAAAGAGTGATTGACACGCCGATCGCTGAGCTGGGTTTTACCGGTATTGCAGTGGGGGCGGCCCAAAACGGATTGCGCCCTATTATTGAATATATGACCTGGAACTTTGCAATGTTGCCTCTCGACCAGATACTTAATACAGCCAGTAAAATGCTGGCAATGAGCGGAGGACAGGTTGGCTGTCCAATCGTATTCAGGGGACCTGGTGGCTCCGCAGGTCAGCTTGGTGCACAGCATTCCACTGCCTTTGAAAGTTTATACGCTAATATACCCGGTGTTAAAGTAATTTCAATAAGCAATCCCTATGATGCTAAAGGTTTACTGAAAAGTGCTATCAGAGACAATGACCCGGTAATATTTATGGAATGTGAAGTGTTGTACGGAGAAAAAGGAGACGTGCCGGAAGAAGAGTACCTGATTCCAATCGGCAAAGCGGATGTTAAAAGAAAGGGTACCGATGTAACAATTGTATCTTTTAATAAGATAATGAAAGTGGCCCTTGCCGCGGCAGTAGAACTGGAAAAAGAAGGTATCAGCGCTGAAGTAATAGACTTACGGACCATTAAGCCGATGGATTGGCAAACAATCCTTGAATCGGTAAAGAAAACAAACCGCCTGGTTATTGTAGAAGAACAATGGCCCTTTGGTTCTGTATCTTCCGAAATAACTTACCGTATTCAAAAAGAAGGATTTGATTACCTGGATGCACCTATTCGCCGCATTACCAGCGCTGATGCACCCATGCATTATGCGCCAAACCTGGTAACAGCCTACCTTCCTGATGTTTCAAGAACTGTTAAACTGGTTAAGGAAGTAATGTATCTAAAGAAATAGAGATGAGTGGATAGTTGAATATTGTATAGTTCCTTTTATCAATAAAATATTTGTCCCGGATTTATTCCGGGATTTTTATACATGCTACAGAAGAAAAAAATTACTGTCGCTGTTTTCAATCCTCGTGTAAGGGTTTTTTGTAAACCTGTTCAGAGCCTTCCTTCTTATATTTGTATCTTGAAAAAAATAAAGCATGTCCAATATTTTGATCATTGATGATGAAAAATCTATTAGAAAAACACTGGGTGAAATTCTTTCTTATGAAGGATATAAAATAGAGGAAGCGAGCGATGGGGAAGAAGGCCTGAAAAAATTTAAAGAAAAAATATACGATGTGGTGCTGTGTGATATCAAAATGCCAAAGATAGATGGTATTGATTTTTTAGAGAAATCAAGAGAAGTGAATAGTGATGTGCCTATTATAATGATCTCCGGGCATGGCACTATTGAAACGGCTGTTGAAGCGGTAAAGAAAGGAGCTTTTGATTATATCTCCAAACCACCTGATCTTAACAGGCTATTGATTACTATCCGTAATGCAATTGATAAAACTTCCCTTGTTACTGAAACCAAAGTGCTAAAAAGGAAAGCGTCAAGAGTACAGGATATGATAGGTGAATCAATGCCCATACAAAAAATAAAAGAAACTATTGAAAAAGTTGCCCCTACTGAAGCAAGGGTGCTTATTACCGGCGAAAACGGTGTTGGTAAGGAACTGGTAGCGCGTTGGCTTCATGAAAAAAGCAATCGTGCCGCGGGTCCGCTTGTGGAAGTAAATTGTGCCGCAATACCGAGTGAGTTAATTGAAAGTGAATTATTCGGTCATGAAAAGGGCTCTTTTACTTCTGCTATCAAACAAAGAATAGGAAAATTTGAGCAGGCCAATACTGGTACTTTGTTTCTAGATGAAATTGGCGACATGAGTTTAAGCGCCCAGGCAAAGGTGCTAAGGGCATTGCAGGAAGCAAAGATCACCAGGGTTGGAGCAGATAAAGATATTAATGTTGATGTACGTGTGATAGCTGCTACCAATAAGGATTTACTGGATGAAGTGGAGAATAAGAATTTCCGTTTAGACCTGTATCACCGCCTTAGTGTTATCCTGATTCATGTGCCCTCATTGAATGAACGCAGGGAAGATATTCCGCTTCTTTCTGAAAAATTCCTGGAGGATATCTGTACTGAATATGGTATTGCAAAAAAAGTTATTGATAGTAGTGCACTGGATGAATTAACGGAATACAACTGGACAGGTAACATCCGCGAGCTGCGTAACGTGATAGAAAGATTAGTGATCCTTTCCGGTAAAAGCATTACGATGGAAGATGTGATAAATAATGTAGTGCCCAGGAAGATAGTTTAAGCCAGTGTAACATAAATTGACGTTTTTGCTATCAGCCATCAGCTCAGCTATCAGGAGGAAACGTATCAGGCTTTGAACTGCTGATAGCTGAAAGCTGACGGCTAATAGCAAAATCTCCAACCCTTACAGTAAACATAAGGCTTTAACAAATCCTTTACACCTCAACAGTAAGATTAAGCCCGTTTTTACTACTTATGCCCTGTTAACTTTATTAAGCAAATCATACTATTTAGAATCAGAATGGTATTTTTGCCGCAATTTAAAATATTTAGAATGAGTTCCTCCCAGATCATGATCATTGCTTTCATCTCTTTATTGCTTGTATTACTTCCTGCACCCGGCATGTACGGAATGTTTAAAAAGGCAGGAGTACCAGCATGGAAAGCGCTGATTCCTTTTTATAATGTAGGGGTAATGCTTCATATTGCCCAACGGCCTAAACACTGGTTTTTTTGGCAATTCATTCCGGTGGTTGGGTGGTTTGTAGTACTGGGAATTTTTATTGAATTTGTTAAACCTTTTGGCAAGTTTAAATTTTACCAGCATGCCTTAACAGTAATTGCAGCACCCTTATATTTTGCTTACATAGGATTTAATAAAAAAGACAAATTCCTGGGTGTTCCTTTCGTTCAAAAATATAAAAAGTCTGCTTCGAGAGAATGGATAGATGCGGGCATTTTTGCTGTAGTAGCCGCAACCCTCATACGTTTGTTCGTGTTTGAAGCGTATACCATTCCTACAGGTTCTATGGAAAAGACGCTGCTTATAAATGATTTTCTGTTTGTAAGTAAATGGACCTATGGGCCAAGAGTTCCCAATACACCTTTATCGGTTCCATTCGTTCATCATACCATTCCTTATTTTAATACTAAATCTTATTCTGAACTAATAACGTTGCCGTATATACGATGGTTTGCAACTCCTGTTAAGAGAAATGATGTAGTAGTTTTTAATTTTCCGGCAGGTGATACCGTAATTAATAAAGATGAGTTTCAGTCGGCCCAGCCCTATTACCAGGTAATCCGTTCTCTTGGAAATGGTAATCCAGATATTGGTAGAAAAATTGTTATGGAAGATCAGGATTCCTATCCGCTTATTGTAAGACCTGTAGATAAAAAAGAGAATTACATCAAAAGATGTGTTGCCATTGGTGGTGATACATTGCGTATCAGGGATGGATTTGTATACGTCAATCAACTGGCCCCATATCTGCCACCAGCTTCTGAAATGTATTACTATGTAGAAACAAATGGCCAGCAACTGGATGAAACAGTAATGCTGGAAGATTATAACGTAAAGATGGATGAACCGGACGAGCTTGGAAGCACAGGCCAGGCAAATACTTACAGGATGCTGCTCACCAACGAAGCAAAAGATAAAATGATTAAAAGCGGACTGGCAAAGAAAATTACGCCTGAGTTAAATACGCAGCACGACCTGTATCCTTATGATACCATTCATAAATGGACAGAAGATAATTTTGGCCCAATCTGGATACCCAAAAAAAATGCTGTGCTAACACTCACTGATGAAAATTATTCAATTTACGAAAGAGCCATTAGGGACTTTGAACATAACAAACTGGAAAGAAGAGAAGGCAATTTTTTTATCAATGATAAAGAATTCAACCAATATACTTTTAAAATGAATTATCATTGGATGATGGGCGATAACCGTCACGGATCGCAGGATTCCCGCTATTGGGGTTTTGTTCCGGAAGATCATGTTGTTGGCAGTGCATCGTTGATCTGGATGAGTTATGACAATCATGGGATCAGGTGGAAGCGTTTGTTTAAGAAGATAAGATAAGGTATAAGGTGTGAGGTGTGAGGTATGAGGTTTTTGACAAAATCAGCATTGCAATAATTTTGATGCATGAACTTTCAAACTTTTGTGCGCATGAAACAGGAAAACTATCAGTTTTCATTCGATGTATATGATTCTATTAATGAGCTTACCGAAGCAGATTCCTGGTTGTTGCGTGAAGCACAGGTGGTAACCGGATTGGCTTATGCTCCATATTCAAAATTTCATGTGGGCGCCGTTGCTAAGTTAGCTAATGGCGAAATAGTTGCAGGCTCTAACCAGGAGAATGCTTCTTTTCCGGTAGGTTTATGTGCCGAAAGAGTGGTGCTAGGTTCTCTGTCTTCCTTGTATCCTAAAGTTCCTGTAGAATCAATAGCCATCAGCTATCAGAGCGAGACTTTAGTCAGTGACCATCCTATAGCTCCCTGTGGCATATGCCGGCAGTCTTTGCAGGAGTACGAAAGCAGAACCCAACGTGCTATCAGGCTGATACTTGGTGGAATGGAAGGGAAAATTTATATAATACCCAGCGCTACTATGCTGCTGCCGTTTACTTTTAGTAGTAGCGACCTGAAATAATTCTATAAAACTTTCAAGAATAAGAAACCTAAAACAGGGTTTGAACACCATGTGCAATTCTGGCTTCATGTTCAAGCAACCACCTTTTATTAGATATTCCACCAGCATAGCCGACCAGGTTGCGGTTTGAGCCTATTACCCGGTGGCAGGGAATAATAACTGCTATCTTGTTTTTTCCATTGGTAGAAGCCGCAGCACGAATAGATTTTACATCACCCAGGCGTTTAGCCAATTCTAGGTAACTGACTGTTTTTCCAAAAGGGATCAGCATCAATTCATTCCATACCCGATTTTGGAATTCAGTTCCTTCCTGTTGAACAGGCACTTCAAATGTACGCCTGGCACCATTAAAATAAGCGGTCAATTCTTCCATACATTGTATTATAACAGCAGGTAATTCCTTGATTTCGTCACTAACAGGTTCATCTGCCCGGCAAAACAGCACTTCATTAATAGTAGAAAAAGTGCCGGCAATTTTTAGCATACCAACGGGAGAGGCATAATATGTTGTAATAATTTCCGGCATGCTTATATCATATTTTATCCTGTATTCAGGATATGTAAGTATGAGACTTTGAAGATAATATAAATCAAGGCAAGTATTACGATTCGTGATTTTTATTATAGGCCAAAGTGCCGTATCATACAGTCTTAAACAAATACTGCACTTATACTAATTTCAATAGGAAATATTTCCAGCTTTAGCAACAATAAAGACTTATTTTTATTTATGTTTGCACTATAATAATATTGAATCAACAATAATGTTAATTAAAATGAATAATATCATTTAAATTCAGTACTTATTTCTACCTTAAATTAAATTGCTTTATGAACCAAATTCCAAAGGATACTTCAAGAAGGAAGTTTATCCGAAACACATCGATTGCAGCTACCGGATTTTTTATTGTTCCCAGGCATGTATTGGGCAGGGGCTTTGTAGCACCCAGTGATAAATTGAATATCGGCTCTATAGGCGCAGGAGGAAAGGGGCAAAGTGATATTGCTAACTTTTTTAAATCGGGTAATGCTAATATTGTCACCTTATGCGACGTAGATGACAGGTCTTCTAAAAAGACAAGGGATAATTTTCCTAAAGCAACTTATTATCGTGACTGGAGGGAGATGCTGGAAAAAGAGAACAAAAATATTGATGCTGTTTCAGTATCCATTCCAGACCATGGGCATGCGGTTGCTGCTTTAGCTGCCATGCAATTGAAGAAGCATGTATATGTTCAGAAACCAATGACTCACGATATTTTTGAAGCAAGGACGCTAACCGAAGCTGCCAGGCATTTTCAGGTAGTAACGCAGATGGGAAACCAGGGTTCATCTGGTGACGGTGTGCGCACTATGCAGGAATGGTATAACGCAGGATTGATCGGCGATGCTCATACTATTCGTTGCTGGACTAACCGGCCTGTATGGCCACAGGGAATCGGTGCTCCCACAGAAAAAGAAGAAGTACCTCCGGAATTGGATTGGAATTTATGGCTTGGACCCACAAAAATGCATGATTACCACAAAACATATGTTCCGTTTAGCTGGCGTGGTTTCTGGGATTTTGGAACGGGTGCATTAGGAGATATGGGATGTCACATTATTGATCCTCCATTTAAAGTTGTTGGATTGGGTTATCCATCTGAAGTGGAATGTAGTGTTGCCGACATATATGAAAAGATGTGGACACCAGCTTATCATCCTGAAAGCTGTCCTGCAGCTTCTTCTATCATTCTTAAATTTCCTGGTAAGAAGGGCAAGCCTGATGTAAAATTAACCTGGATGGATGGTAATATACGTCCTGAACGTCCTGATGAATTAGGACCGGATGAGAAGATGGGAAATGATGATGGCGGCGCAATCATAGAAGGTACTAAAGGTAAGATGATGTGTGGATGCTATGGTGCTAATCCTACATTATTACCTACTTCTAAAACTAAAGAAGTAAAAGTTCCACAAACAATAGAAAGAGTTCCGGGCGGACAGGAAGGTCACTATGCACAATGGGTGAATGCAGCTATCGCAGGATATGGTAAAGGTAAAACCAGCTCCAATTTTGATTATGCTGGTCCGCTTACTGAAACAGTTCTGTTTTCAAACCTGGCGTTGCGTAGCTGGTATCTTAAAAATTCTTCAGGTAAATTTGAAGGAAGGAAAAAAATACTATGGGATGCTGCAAATATGAAAGTAACTAATTTCGACGATGCTAATCAGTTTATTAAGAGGCAATACAGAGATGGATATGCCATGAAAGGTTTTTAAGCTTTCAAAATAATATTGTTGTAAGTAATAATTTGGGGGTATCAATCGATGCCCCCATTTTTATTGATTGATCAATTTCTTAAAGAATGAATATTTTCAACAGCGTCCAGATTTATATGGCCGTAAATATGTGGGAACATTTGATTCACCATCGGTGATAGCTCCAATTGTATTAACGATGTTATTTTGCTTTCGTTAATTTCAAGAACTACCAGATGTTGCAGGTGTGAATAGTACCTTGTAATAACAGATTGAATTTGTTCTTTTGAACAGCAATGAATAAAGGCTTCTATCTGTAAAGAAGCCGTTTCGAAGATTCCTTTAGTAAGGGCAGACTGCCAGCGATCAGGAGTGGTGATATGATAGATCATAAATTATTTATTTTGAAGTCTCTTTAAGCTTCTTTGTCCAGCAAACTTGCCAGTTGAAGCAATTCCCTATGTTTATACCGGTTCTTCTCATTATCAAAACATTTTGCAAATTCTTCCAACAGGTATTGAATGATCCGCTGGTTGGTAAGGGGTTTAAAATAAGAGGAAGTAGGAGTTATGGACAACTTGCTAAAATAAGTTTCTACATCTTTAAGGGTAAATATCTGTCCGCTCATCGGGTCAATATAAAATTGAATTGTAGAAGCAGGATTGCCCGAATCAGTTTCCCAATCAGTTGCATTTATATCAAAGAAACCCAGGATAAATTGCCGGGGAATATTGATGGCTTTTATTGGTACATCCAAAAGTTCACACATTACAAGGTACAGTATACCGTTACTAAAGGAATTCCCCTTTTTTGTATCAAGCACCTTGTTTATTAAAAACTCGTTAGGTTCCTTATAAGATATTTCAACGCCCTTAAAATTGTAATAACTGTAAAGTATAGTAGTAATTACATTGGTTTGCTCCAGAGCGGTTAGGTAACTGTTTAATTCAAGCCAGATATTGCGCCGGATCTTTTCAATTTCCCGCAAAACGGAAGAAAATGCCAGTTCGGGATACTGAAATTTACAAACCAGCAATGCACCCATCAAAAGATCCGGCTCCGGTTGATCTTTCCATTGAATGAGTTCTGTTGTAAGGCTCCTAAGGTGTAATCGGTGAATGAGCATTTCAATACGCTCCTGAACTTCTTCGTCAGGTGTATTTTCCCAAAGGTTTTCCAGGTTAGGAATGATATGTTTCCCAAATGAAACAATACGTTCACTCACGGTTGTAAATACCTCTTTATCAGGATCATCTATTAAATGAAACAGTGCCGATATTTCTCTTGTTTCTTCCATGTACCTTTCAATTAATATTATAGACAGCACAACATATAAAAACGTTGTTACTATTTTAAAAATTAAATTTCGTGGTAACTGATGAATATAAGCAAGCAAACTTCTCCACGTGTGTGGATAAGTGGTTTTAGATATCATCATGTGTAATAGTTTTTAAACACAGAGAACAGCCGGAGAAAGAAACAGAGAGCACAAAGGAATCTCTCCGTGTTCTCTGTTTCTTTCTCCGGCTGTTCTCTGTGTTAAAAAAAAACTGTTAACAGATATTGCCTAAACCTTTTTCTTCCTTACCATTTTCTTTGGCGGGTTTGCTTTTACTTCTTCAATAATAGCTTTCACCTCTTCAGCAGTCAACGCCTGGGCATCATCCTGTTTCTCTTTTGGTATCTTAAAATTTCGTAATCCCTGTTTTATATACGGACCATATGGCCCTCTCAGCAGTTGTATTTTTTCTTTCTCAAAAACCTTAATTGTTCTTTCATCCTTAGCTTTTCTCTTTTCGCTAATGAGCGGAGAAGCTTCTTCCAGCGAAATAGTATAAGGATCAAAATCTTTTCCCAGCGAATAAAACTTTTTATCGTGAGCAATATAAGGACCGAATTTACCAATACTAACGGTAACGTCAGCATCTTCAAACTGACCAATATTGCGTGGAAGTTTAAATAGTTCCATGGCTTCTTCGAGGGTGATAGTCTCAATGCTCTGGGTTGCTTTTAATTTTGCAAACCGTGGTTTATCTTCATCATTTACATCGCCGATCTGTACCATGGGACCATATCTTCCCATTCGTGCAGTGATCTTTTTACCGGTAGATGCCTCAACACCCAATTCTCTCTCACCTTTTATCCGTTCTGCATTTTCAATAGTGCTTTCAATATCTTTTTTGAAAGGGTGATAAAAATCATCAATCATTGAACTCCACTTGATATTCCCGTTAGCCACTTCATCAAATTCGCCTTCAATTTTTGCGGTGAATCCATAGTCCATAACATCCTTAAAATACTGGCTGAGAAAATCAGTTACAACGAGTCCCAGATCGGTAGGAAACAATTTTGATTTTTCTGCGCCGGTATTTTCCTGATCCGTTTGTTTATTAATAGCGTCATCTTTTAGTAACAGGATCCTGAAATTTCGCTTAACGCCTTCCTTATCTCTTTTCTCAACATAACCTCTTTTCAAAATTGTTGAAATAGTAGGAGCGTAGGTTGATGGTCGCCCGATGCCCAGTTCCTCCAGTTTCTTCACCAGCGAAGCTTCCGTATAACGTGGTGAAGCCCTGCTGAAACGTTCCGTTGCCCTCATTTCCTTCAACGGTAGCGTTTGCTTTACAGTCAGAGGTGGTAACATACCTTCTGCAGATTCATCGTCGTTCATCTCATCATCATCGCGGTCTTCGGTATAAACTTTTAGAAAGCCATCAAATTTCAGCACTTCACCCTGTGCTGTAAGGTCTTCTTTATTGGTGGATATATTTATTTTAGCGGTAGTTTTTTCCAGTTCAGCATCAGCCATCTGGGATGCAATGGTTCGTTTCCAGATTAATTCATACAAACGCTTAGTGTCTGCATCATCAACTGTTGTATTTTCCATGTATGTGGGACGGATAGCCTCATGCGCTTCCTGAGCCGATTCATTCTTATTCTTGTATTTCCGGATTTTTACATAGCGTTCTCCATACTGGTTATTGATTTGTTTTGTTACATCTTCAATAGAAGTTTCGCTTAGGCTTACACTATCCGTACGCATGTAAGTGATCTTGCCACTTTCATACAGTTTCTGCGCAAGCAACATCGTTTTGCTTACAGAATAACCCATTTTCCTGGAGGCTTCCTGTTGAAGGGTAGAAGTGGTAAAAGGTGCTGCAGGTGATTTCTTTGCCGGCTTTACCTGTATGTCCCTTACGGTGTAATTAGCGCCCATACAGCTTTTGAGAAAATCTTCTGCTTTTTCAACTGATGAAAATTTATTACCTTCTGCTTTAAATGTTACCGGTTTGCCATTTAGATCCTTAGCGGTAAAAAAAGCCTCCACCCTAAATGAGCTCACAGTAGTGAATCCGTTGATCTCTCTTTCCCTTTCTGCAATTAATCTTACAGCAACACTTTGAACACGACCTGCACTTAAGTTATTCCGCATACTCATTTTCTTCCATAAAACCGGACTTAGTTCAAAGCCCACAATCCTGTCTAAGATGCGGCGGGCCTGCTGTGCATTTACAAGGTTCATATCCAATACTCTTGGATGCGTTACCGCATTCTGTATTGCCGGTTTAGTAATTTCATGAAAAACGATGCGCTTGGTGGTTTTAGGATCAAGTCCTAAAACCTCACAAAGATGCCAGCTGATCGCTTCACCTTCACGGTCCTCATCCGTTGCCAGCCAAACTTCACCTGATTTCTTAGCGAACCATTTTAATTCTTTTACTATCTTCTCCTTATCCTCCGGAACCTTATAACGGGGCTTGTAATTATTATTAATATCAATACCCATATCATCTTTCTCAAGGTCCCTGATATGTCCATAGCAGCTTTTAACTTCAAAATCCTCCCCGAGTATCTTTTCAATTGTTTTAGCTTTCGCAGGACTTTCAACTATCAATAAATTCTTCGCCATATTATGCTTATTAATTTCCTGTCAATCATACCGGATTCACATGAACTGATTGTAAGGCCCTTCTATAACGGATTATTATTATAAAAATTGATTACGACCTTTAACCGATGTTGTTTTAAATTTAAATTCGTTTCTTTTTTGTAAAGACTCTTAACGTGCAATTTTAGTGTAATAGGATGAAAATAAAAAATTTATACCAGCATACAAGGGTGGAAAAACCCTATCAGATTTTTAGAATTATTATGGGTACAGGCCTCTAAGTTGTTCTGTTATAACAGGTCTGAAAAGCAAACATCGGCTTAATTAAGTGATTAAAAGGATATATTAAACAAACAGGTACAGAAATTTAACTGAATTTTCGCGGAAACAGGTGATTCTTCTTCCGATCTTAAATCTTTACAGGCAATGTCATTTAGTTAAGAAATAATACTAGTGAGTAGAGTTAGTAAAGTTCAAAGAGAGGGTTCGACCTGGGAGGTCTCTAAAGACCTCCCAGGTCTGAAATACAGGTTGTACCATCATTCAAGACCTGTGAGGTTTTTAGAAACCTCACAGGTCGAACCCTCTCTTATTAGATCCTTTAGCGTTATTATTCCTTAACTTAATCACATTGCTCTACGGGATTTACAACAGCCTAATCTTTAACCTGTTTAATAATATTAGTACAGAATAATTTCTTTCACCCTTCTCTTACTTCCGGTTTCGTAATTTGCAAAATGATGTAATTTGCGTTATAACATGTAGTTAACGATATAAAATACTGAAGTAAACCGTCACGATTAATGACTGATTATAAAATTTTTCCTATTGGTGATTCTGCAAGTACTATAGACTTTGGAAATTATATTCGTGAAGCATTGAATAAAAAAGTGATGGCAATGCAGTATTGGTTGCAGCAACATCATTTCGAAGGTTTGAAAGATATTATAATTGCATACAGTTCGCTTTCCGTTATTTATGATGCTACTCAGATAAAAAACAGGTACAAACCGGAAGGAACCGTTTTTGATTTTGTCAGAGACAAATTAAGCGAAGCTTACGAAAAATCTTCTATTGTTGACAAAGATTCACTTGTAAAACGTATACCCGTTTGTTATGATCCTGAAGTAGCACTTGATATTTTATTCGTTGCCAGCGAGAAGAATCTGGAGCTAGCTGAAATAATTAAATTGCATACTTCTGTAATTTATCGTGTTTATATGATTGGGTTTCAACCTGGCTTTCCATACATGGCGTCTACAGATGAACGCATTATTATTCCCAGAAAGGAAAAACCAAGAGCAGTTGTTCCATCTGGCTGTGTAGGACTGGCGGGCAGCCAGACAGGTATTTACTCCGTTGATTCTCCTGGCGGCTGGCAAATAATCGGGAGAACACCTATAAAATTATTCAACAGATTAAAGGCTAATTCACTGATTATAAAACCTGGCGACAGGGTTCAGTTTTATGAGATCAATTTAAAAGAATTAGACCGGTTGTCGAAACCGTGATCTTAAATTTTATGTATCAATGTCTATTGTAATTATAAAACCAGGTATTCTGGACACTATCCAGGATATCGGCAGAACAGGACAGGGAAGTTATGGCATCAATCCAGGTGGGGCAATGGACCGTTTTGCTGCAATGCTGGCTAATATATTAACCGGAAACAACGTGAACGAAGCAGTAATGGAAATTCATTATCCCGGGCCGCAGATATTATTTGAGCAGGATGCTTTGATAAGTATTACAGGCGCTGATTTTACTGCCGGACTGAATGATGAACCATTACCATCCTGGCAGCCTGTGCTTATCAGGAAAAATACAGTGTTACAGTTTCCCCTCAGTAAAAAAGGAGCCCGTGCCTATCTGGCGGTACAAGGGGGCTTCCTGATTGATAGCTGGCTGAACAGTTATAGTACTAATCTAAAGGCAGGCATTGGAGGCTGGAAAGGAAGAAGATTGGAAAAAGGTGATGAACTGTTTTTCAGAAAAAGTGAGAAATGTGTTTCTTCCTTGTTTAAATCAGAAAATAATTTTCAGGTATTACGGTGGAGAGCCGATATAAATAAAGTATACGAGCAACCTAATGAGATATCTTATATAAAGGGTTACGAATGGGATGAACTTAGCAGCGAATCTAAAGAAGCACTAACCCAGAGCAATTTTATTATAAGGTCATCTTCTGACAGAATGGGCTATCAGCTAAAGGGAAATTCATTACACCTTAATGAAAAAAAGGAGATGGTTTCCTGCGCTGTTGGTTTCGGCACCATGCAGTTATTATCAAACGGTAAGCTGGTAGTGCTGATGGCCGACCATCAAACAACCGGCGGGTATCCTCGGATCGGACATGTAATATCATCTCATCTTCCGAAGCTGGCGCAACTTCGTGCGGGTGATAACATTCAGTTTAAAGCTATCGGTATAACAGAAGCGGAAGAACAATTATTTTTCCGCCAACACGAAATAGATATCTGGCAAAGAGGCTGTGCTGAAAATTTAAACAGGGTATATGCTGAGTGTAGATCTTAACTGTGATATGGGGGAGAGCAGCCATCTGTATCCATACGATATAGAAAAGGATATAGCGTTGTTAAAGTATGTAAGTTCAATAAATCTTGCCTGTGGTTTTCATGCCGGTGATGCACATACGATGCATCAATTGGTGGAATCTGCAGTGGGCATGAAAATCGCAATTGGCGCGCACCCCGGCTTTGAGGACAAGGAAAATTTTGGCCGTATCAATCATCGGCTTTCTCCTGAAAAAATTTATGATATTGTTTTATATCAGCTAGGTGCCTTATATGCTTTTCTAAAAGCATACCATACAAGATTGCATCATGTTAAGCCTCATGGAGCGCTGTATAATATCGCTGCAAAGGAAAGGCCCGTTGCCGATGCTATTTCAAATGCAGTATTTGATTTTGATAATACGCTTATGTTGTATGGACTATCGGGAAGTGAATTGATCAGCTCCGCTGAACATCGCGGGTTAAAAACAGCCAGTGAAGTTTTTGCCGACAGAAGTTACCAGGCAGATGGGTCGCTTACACCAAGAACTGCTGCCAATGCGCTGATAGAAAACGGCAATGAAGCCAGTACGCATGTTTTGCGTATGTTACAACAGGGCTCAGTACTAACCACTGACGGGAAAGATATTGCTGTAAATGCCGAAACCATCTGTATTCATGGAGATAGAATGCATGCTTTACCATTCGCAGAAACAATATATAATACATTGAGGCAACATGGGGTCAATATTGAACAACCGTAGTAATGATTAATGATTAATTATTAATGATTAATGGGTAGTTGATGAAATGTAAGGATTGAACTTTTGTAATTGTTTGTATTTTGCTGCTTTGATATTTTAAAATTGAATTATCTTACCGTTAATCATTAATCATTAATAATTAATGATTACCGCAGAAAGGTCATTGCTAACAGCACAACATAAACGACAATCACCAACAGGTAACTTCTATTGTTCACCATAAATTTAATTCTTGTTTCCTTAGTGAAAAGAAAAAGAAATGCTGCAACTACAAGCACGAAGCTGCTTATAACAATTGCTGCATAGCCATTAAATTTTGAAGATTGTGAAACGGATATTATTAATTGCGAAACAATCACTATAAGATTTAATAATGTTGCAGTGCAGATAACCCATCCCCATTTTTTGACCCTAAAGAAGGATATTGCCCCGCTCCAGTAAAATATTCCCAGAAAAAGATATTTGATTTCGGTTACTCCAAAAAGCCGGTTTAACGGTATGCTCCGTGTTTGAAATAATGCTGAGGCAAGAGATAACAAATAAAAAAAACCGATAAAGATTACCATGCTCACTGAAAAAGTTTCCTTCCTGTTTAATGCGAATGCGCCGTTCATGCTAATAACTTTTGAATTTCGTCAGCAAGCCGGTTTGCCCACCTGGCGTACTCTTTCCTTGATGGATGTAATTGGTCAGCAGCCAGGAATGTAAGGTTCATAGGATCCTTTATTTCTTCTGTTATAAGAATGTAATGGGCCTTGTATTGCAGGGCTAAACTTTCATTCACTTTATTAAACTCATTAATTTCTTTGGTGATCTGTTGCTGGTTTCTGCCGGATGCAAAAGGAGTTTGTCCCCAATCAGGTATAGAAATTACAAAAACATTTGATGGATTATTTGCTGCAAAAGAAATAGATTGTTTTAATAACAGTTCCAAGTTTGTAGCATAATCATTAATATTTTTACCCTGGTATTGATCATTCACACCTATTAGTATTGAAACATAATTATAAGTAGTTTGAAGCTGGGTATTGCGAATGGCATTTTTAAGATCATCTGTTGTCCATCCGGTTCTTGCAATGATTTCAGGTGCATTAAAATTATGTCCGGCTTTGCGCAGCAGTTGAATTGTTTGATAAGTAAAGCTATCATATAAGGCAACGCCTTCGCCAATTGTATAAGAGTCACCCAAAGCCAGCAATGTATATGTTTTAGAAGCCATGGATCTGTTGTTTATAAATAACACCAGTATGGTGATGAACACGAAAGATGAGAACAGGATTAGCTTTTCTATCAATTATTAATGATTAATTATTAATGATTAACGGTAAGCGTTTTTATTTTAAATTTTGTCTCATATAAATACACCTAAACATACAGACACTCACCGTTAATCATTAATCATTAACCCACCCATCTCTGTCATCAGGTGAAAACTTCCAGGGAGCAAAATTATTTTCTACATTGCTGAACATGCCATTCCATTCCTGCGGGGCGTTGCTTTCTTCCATAATCAGGGACCGTCTCAGCTCAATGATTATTTCAAGCGGACTGATACTTACCGGGCACTCTTCCACGCAGGCATTACAGGTAGTACAGGCACGTAGCTCCTCAACGCTGATATAGTCATGCAACAGGGTCTTGCCGTCATCTGTAAACGAACCATTCTTATTAATATTTTTTGATATGGCTTCAGTACGGTCGCGCGTGTCCATCATGATCTTGCGGGGAGAAAGCTTTTTCCCCGTGAGGGTAGCCGGACAGGCAGCGCTGCATCTTCCGCATTCGGTACAGGAATAGGCATCTAATAAATTCCGCCAGCTAAGGTCTATAATATCTTTGGCGCCAAATTTTGCAGGACCGGCTGCTTCTGAAGGAGCCAATTCAGGCTGCATGGCATATAGCACTTCGTTTTGTATTTCCGGCATATTTTTAATTCGTCCTTTTGGCTGCAGTCTTGTATAGTAAGCATTTGGAAAAGCCAGCAATATGTGCAGGTGCTTTGAGTAGGGCAGGTAATTAAGAAATGCAAAAATGCCGATTATATGCAGCCACCAGCAGGTTCTTTCCACTGCAACCAGCGACCCGTTACTCAAACCACTAAAGAGCGGATGAAAGAATGATGAAAACAAAAAGTTGCCTGTCGGGTGCAACCCATAATGACCGTAGTTTCTTTGCTGCAGCATAGTATCTGTTGCATTCATGATAAGAAACAATGTCATTAGTATGATTTCCGTAATAAGAATATAATTGGCATCGCTTCGTGGCCAGCCATCAAGGTCATGACTTATGAAACGTTTTAATTTAATAATATTTCTTCTGGCAAGAAATGCAATGCATACAATAACAACACCTACTGCCAGCAATTCAAAACCATTAATGAGAATAGGGTAGAAGCTACCGAGTAATGGTGCAAACATGCGGTGTGTTCCAAAGAGTCCGTCCAGCGCTATTTCCAGCACTTCTATATTTATGATGATGAAGCCTGCATAAATAATAAAATGCATCACCGCTACCACAGGTTTTCTGAACATTTTTTTTTGTCCGAATGCAAGCAATAAAACATTTTTCCAGCGGAGGGAAGGTTGGTTACTATAATCCTCCTCCTTACCGAGCAATATATTCCGCCTGATCTCTTTTGCTTTTTTCAGGAAGAGCCAGATGGCAATAGCCGCCACTATAAGAAACACAATTTGCGCAAAGATCTGCATACCTGGTAATTAAGTGAGCTAAATTAAGTGTTTTAAAATTCAATCATTGTTTTGTTGTAATTTTTCAGCCGTAAAAATGAAGCTATGACAGAAACACGGAATTATATTTTAAGCGCTGATACTGCTTCTAAAAAACTGCAACGTATGGCTTATGAAATTGTTGAACAGAACATGGAAGATGCAGGTGAATTAATACTGGCAGGTATACAGGAAAACGGGGTGGTGCTTGCCAATATCATTGCTATGTTTTTGAAAGACATTTATAAGGGGTCCATCAAAGTGATTGAGATAACTTTAAACAAAAGGTGTCCCCAGAAAATTTTGTTGAGTGAGGAATTAAATTTTGATGATGCGGTTATTATTCTGGTAGATGATGTTACCAATTCTGGTAAAACCTTATTATATGCACTGAAACCATTTCTGGTTTTTCATCCTAAAAAAATTCAAACGTTAACTTTGGTAGAAAGAAGTCATAAGCTGTTTCCGGTTACTTCCGATTATGTGGGTATTTCGCTGGCGAGTACCTTGCAGGAACATATTTTTGTGGAGGTGGATAAGACACAGGTATTAGGGGCTTATCTGGTTTAGTTAGGGTCAACCTGTGAGGTTTCTAAAAACCTCACAGGTTTGAACGCAAGGATTCTTCAAAATACGAGCGCAATTTATTCTGCGCCACAATAGAAATTGCTTCCCCTCAAACCTGTGAGGTCTTTGGAGACCTCACAGGTTGGCCCTGAATTCTAAAACTTCAAATAATGAAACTTAATTCCACCAGTCGAATTAACCTCCAGCGCAGGCGCAGGCACCTTCACCATATTCAGCACATAAAAAACAGTCTTTAACAAACCACTTCTCGTTTGAATTTTAGTAAGATCAGCATCGGCTGAAAGGTAAAACCTTCGAACTCTCCTAATATCGGTGCGGTTAAAAACAATTCCTGATTTATCTGTCCAGGTGTTTTTTGTACCACCAAACATTCCATCTGATCCATAGCCAAGAGAAATATTCAACCATTTTGGTACTGATGAACCAGGGAAGAAGGACCTGATGTTTGCACTCCCCCAGTAAGTCTGGGAGTTGTAATCTTTTAAAATTCTTTCATTCGGGCTTTTGCCAAAAAGCTGGTTTCGCCGGGTGATGAGATCACCGGAATAATTATATGGCCGGTAACTTAATTTAATCTGTATCCTTTGTTCTTTCCAGCCTAGTTCCTGTACCACAAAGGTAGCGGCACCGGCAATGTTAGCAGCGATATCTCCCCAGCTAAAACCCCATTCGCTCGAAAAGCCATCTTGAATCTCAATAATACTCTGATAAGCAATGCCGCCAATACCTCCGAGGATCACTGATTTATTTTTATTCAGCCCGGTCCATTTCCACATTTCGTAGGATAGTCTTGTGATATGATAATCTGTCCACAGGTGACCCGCCTTATCCATCTGGTTCCATTCTTTATTATCATTAAAAAAATGAAAGGCTGACCTGGGGTAATTAGCATACCAGCTTTTGTTCAATGCAATAAATGAGGTAGTCCAAAGGGTTACATTGGTAGCGGATACTATGATAATTCTTTTTTTATCAGGATAAAAATTGCCTTTGCTACTTATGAGTGATGGCATTTTACCGGAAAGATGCACACTATCAGCAGGTTCAGGCTGGGTTACTTGTGCATTTAAAAACAAATCAAGGAAGACAAGGAAGAAAATCAGTAAGCATTTTTTTAAAGAATGGTACACAGAGATTAATTTGCTTCTGGCAAAATTACGTTTCTCTGCAGTTAAGAGCCGGACAAATGATAAAATTCTATAACTTCAAACTTCAAACCTCAAATCGAAATTTATGGATCCAATTATTCAGGAAAAAATTAACGGGTGGTTAACCGATGGTTATGATCAGGCAACAAGAGATGAAATTACACGATTACAAAAAGAAAGCCCCGATGAACTAACTGAAAGTTTTTACAGGAACCTTGAGTTTGGAACGGGCGGATTGCGCGGGATAATGGGTGTAGGTACCAACCGCATTAATAAATATACGATCGGTATGGCAACCCAGGGGTTTGCCAATTACCTGAAGCAACAGATTGATGGTGAAATAAAAGTAGCCATTGCTCATGACAGCCGCAACAACAGCCGCTTCTTCGCAGAAACTACTGCCAATGTATTTGCAGCAAACGGTTGCAAAGTTTACTTGTTTGAATCATTGCGTCCTACACCGGAATTGTCTTTTGCCATCCGTCAGCTGGAATGTAATGGTGGCGTAGTTTGTACAGCTTCTCACAACCCAAAGGAATATAATGGATACAAAGCTTATTGGAATGATGGCGGACAGCTGGTGCCACCAGACGATAAAAATGTTATTAAAGAAGTAGAAAAAATAGCTTCGGTAGATGATGTAAAATGGTGCGGGGGAGAAGATAATATAACCTTGATAGGCCTTGCCATGGATGAACATTATTTTGAAATGGTGAAAGGCCTGAGTGTGTATCCCGAAGTGATTGAGCGGCAGCACGACCTTAAAATCGTATACACGCCTATTCATGGAACAGGCATCAAGCTTGTACCTGAAGTATTGAAACGTTTTGGTTTTACTAATGTAACCATCGTGGATGAACAGGCAATACCGGATGGTAATTTCCCAACGGTGGTATATCCGAATCCTGAAGAAAGTGAAGCAATGAGCATCGGGTTGCAAAAAGCTAAAGATCTTGATGCTGATATTTTACTGGGGACTGACCCGGATGCGGATCGTGTAGGTATCGGCGTTAAAGACCGAAATGGCAACTGGGTGTTAATGAACGGTAACCAGACAGCGGTGCTTGCTTTTAATTATATGATAGAAGCCCGTAAAGAAAAAAAGGTGGCGCAACCAAACGATATGGTGGTTAAAACAATTGTTACCACTGACATGATCGACCAGATAGCCAGTGAAAATGATATTGTTTGTTACAATGTATTAACAGGCTTTAAATGGATTGCAGAGCTGATCAAGGAAAAAGAGCCAACAGAAAATTATGTGATCGGGGGAGAAGAAAGTTATGGTATGATGATAGGCGATAAAGTTCGCGACAAAGATGCGGTAAGCGCTGTTGCTCTACTGTCTGAAATGGCTGCTTATGAAAAAGATAAAGGAAAAATTCTTTTTGATAAGCTGATTGACCTGTATGTGAAATATGGTTTTTATAAAGAAAGCCTGATATCTATTACAAAGAAAGGAATGAACGGACAAAAGGAAATTGCTGATATGATGGAAGGTTATCGCAACAATCCACCCTCCACTCTAAACGGTGTTGCGGTAGTAGACTTGCTGGATTACGAATTGAAGAAGGCTACTAATATTCAAACCGGCCATAGCAGTGAAATAAAGTTACCTAAATCCAATGTGCTACAGTTTATCCTGGCTGACGGTACAAAAATTTCCGCACGCCCTTCTGGTACTGAGCCTAAGATTAAATTTTATTTTAGCGTGAATGCTAAGCTGGATTCTGCTGAAGATTATGATAAGGTGAGTACAGTACTGGATGATAAGATTAAGAATGTGATTAAGGATTTAAAGTTGTAAGAAGACTATATCTACTGCGAGGCAATTTTTTTAACAAACATAGTTGTTTGCAAAAAACTTGCAATAATCAAATGATTTAGCACAGGTACAATGTTAATTTAGACCTGACATTAAATTGTTTGAATTTGTTAGCGATGGTTATTAAGATGCTATTACAAGGGTTGTTCTTTATTGAGAAACCAATCTATTGCAGGCTATATTGTTATGGACAAGCGTCTATTGTAGTATAAACAAGTAAATTATCGCTTTGACAATGTATTTCTTCAAAAGAATTATAAACATCAACCCTCCATATTAAAGACAATTCTTCTTGTGACAGTTGCTTAAACAGGCTAGTCACAATGTATTTAATTTCTTCATTGCAAGAATCAATTATATGTTCAGTCTTAACATTTACAACAACCTTATCCGTTTGATAAAGGCCGCCAAAATCAACATCGGATAACCAAATCTCAGCATATTTCTTTTTAGATTTATTTTCTACACAGAAAATATCCTTCAACCTTTTTGCTAAATCTTCTACAGACATTGTCGCAACCATGACATAATATTTTTAATTGATTGAATAAATGAATCAACATTTGTTTTTGTACTTCCTGCTGAGTATCTTAGGGTTTCATCCCATTTGCTTATAACTGACCAGTCCGCACGGAATACCAAATCATTATTTATTTTACTTGAAAATTCGGTGTACAAGCCAGACAAGATCAACAATTGTTCATAATCATGTACCTTAAAAGGCTTATACAAATTATCTTTATCACCCTTAGGTGTTTTACTGACAGAAAGCTTTCTGCTTTTTGAGTTATCAAAATCAAAAAAGTCAGGGATTGATAATGTTTTACAAATTTTAGCCTTTAAAAGCAATTCAAAAGCATAACCACCTAAATAATAAGCATCATCAAAAAAACCTCCCTGGATTAAAAACTCAGAGGCCCTTAATTTATTATCGGCTAATGCAATTATCTCTGCTTCTGTTTTCAATTCCTTTTATGCAAATTTAAGCCACCTTGCTTAATTTTCAAATAACTAATTGATAATAAGAATCACAGTTCTCACAAGGAAGATTGGTTTAGTTAAGTTCAATTTTGAAGCGATTTAAAAATTTTAAAACGCTAAATTGTTCAAGCGTTTTTAAAACTTTAATTTTTAACTTTGAACTATTTAGTATATTGTATTCCTTCTCTATATTACTAACAAATTAAAACGTTTAAATTGAAACCGTCTTGCCTAAAAAATAGCCGTTTGTTTATTGTTTCCGGTCTTTTACTATTACTTGCCTGCACCAATTCAGTTAAAAAAGCACCAGCTGTAGACCGGAGTAAACTTACCGAGGAACAAAAGCGCCTGCCCGAAAATGCCCTAAGCTCTTTTACAGTAGCTGATGGCTTGCAGGTAGAACAGTTTGCCAGCGAACCCCGGATGACTAATCCTACCAACATGGATATCGATGCACGCGGACGCGTATGGTTAACGGAAGGTTATAATTACCGGTTTAACTTAAATGCGGGACATACTCAAAAAGATGCAGGCGACCGCATCCTGATACTGGAAGATACTAACGGTGATGGAAAAGCGGATACCAGCAAAGTTTTTTACCAGGATACCACTATCAATGCAGCATTAGGAATTGCCGTCCTGGGAAATAAGGTCATAGTTTCCTGCAGCCCTAATGTATTTGTTCTTACCGATACTAACGGAGATGATAAGGCTGACAAAAAAGAAATTCTTTTTACAGGTATCAGTGGTGTTCAGCATGATCATGCTATCCATGCATTCACTTTTGGCCCGGATGGCAAGTTATATTTCAACTTCGGTAATGCCGGTGACAGCATCCTTGACAAAAACGGTAAAATAGTTAAAGATCTTGAAGGCATCAACGTTCAGGCAAAAGGCAAACCTTATCGCCAGGGTATGATCTTTCGTTGTGATATGGATGGAAGTAATTTTGAAGTGCTTGCCAATAACTTTCGTAACAATTATGAAGTTGCTGTAGATGCTTTTGGTAACATGTGGCAATCTGATAATGATGATGATGGAAACAGGGGGGTACGTATCAACTATATTCTTGAATATGGTAACTATGGTTATACTGATGAGATGACCGGAGCCGGGTGGCAATCGAGAAGAATAAATCTTGAAGACTCCATTCCGCTTCAGCACTGGCATTTGAATGATCCTGGTGTAGTGCCGAATTTATTGCAAACCGGTTCAGGCTCACCAACAGGAATGCTTGTGTATGAAGGTAAACTGCTTCCTAACAGATTTCATGGACAAATGATTCACTCAGAACCTGGCCATAATGTAGTGCGTTCTTACCCGGTTAAAAAAGATGGCGCCGGGTATAAAGCCGAGATTGTAAATATTCTTGAAGCAAAAGATGACAACTGGTTCAGGCCTTCTGACGTTTGTATAGCACCGGATGGTTCATTATTTATTGCCGACTGGTATGATCCTGGAGTAGGCGGCCACCAGGTTCGTGATCTTGACAGGGGCCGTGTATACCGGGTTGCACCCGATGTGTCTACTTATAAAGTCCCGGCTTTTTCTACGGATGATACAAAGAGTGCGTTGCAGGCGTTGGAAAGTCCTAACCTGGCTACACGTTACCTTGCCTGGGAAAAATTACATTCAATGGGAGCAGGTGCTGAAAAAGATCTTGCGAACTTGTTTGAACACGGCGATGATCCACGCTTTCGTGCAAGGGCTTTCTGGCTGTTGACCAAGATACCCGGCAAGAGTGATGAATATATTAAAAAAGCGCTGGCAGATAAAAATGAAGACATCCGCACTGCAGCGTTTAAAGCTGCCCGTGAGAATAAGGCTGATCTTATCTCGATGGTAAAAGAAGTTGTTAATGACCAGTCGCCGCAGATAAGGAGAGAAGCATTGATTGCATTGAGGCATAGTACCTCTCCGGAAGCTCCGGCCTTATGGGCTGAACTTGCCGGCAAGTATGATGGAAAAGACAGATGGTACCTGGAAGCTATTGGCGTTAGTGCGGATAAACAATGGGATACTTACTTTGGTGCATGGCTTAAGAAAGAAGGTGTTGAATGGAACAGCGCTTCGGGAAGAGATATTGTTTGGCGTTCGCGCTCATCGGCAGCCTTACCGATGCTTGCAAAATTGATTGAAGATCCTGCAAATGACCCATCAAAAAATCTCAGGTATTTCCGTGCTTTTGATTTTCATGCTGATAGTTCCAAACAACAAGTTTTGCAATCACTGTTGACCGGCAACCACCCCAAGCAAAAGATGATCACAGTATATGCGCTTACCCAGATGGATACCTCTCACCTGGTTATGACACCGTCTTTGCAGGCTGCTGTTAAAACCAGCCTCGATGCAGTAAAAGGATCCCCGGAATTTCTTGACCTTGTTGCCAAATACAAGATAAAAGACCAGAATGAAGAATTAATGAATTTTGCAGTTAACAATAATAAAAGAGAGCTGAAGGCGATGGCTGTAAAGTTACTTATGATGAACAATGGCGCTAAAAGTATCCAAACTGCTATTCATAAAGATACTGCAACTGCCATGTCGCTGGTTGCTGCATTAGGAGGTGACGAAAATGATAAAACAAAGGACTTGTTGCAAGCTGTTATGCTTGATAAGAATCTTGACCTGAATGTAAGAAAAAGAGCTACCCAAAACTTTAACAGAGGCTTTAAAGCCCAGCAACGATTGATGGATCTGGTACTTGCTAAGAAATTGCCTGCCGACCTGGATACTACCGCAGAAAAACTTTTATTAAGATCTAATAGGTCAGAAATAAAGTCTAAAGCAATGGCATTTTATCATAAAGAGGGTACAGATAATCAAAACCTGGCGGCAATTCCGCAACTGATAAAATTTACCGGGAATGCTTCTGAAGGTAAAGCGGCATTTAACGGTACCTGTACGGCTTGCCACCAGGTTAATAATAACGGAATTAATTTTGGTCCAGACCTTTCAGAGATTGGTGCAAAGCTACCTAAGGAACAATTGTATGATGCGGTATTGCATCCGGATGCAGGCATCAGCCATGGTTATGAAGGGTATGTCTTCAAGTTAAAAGATGGCAACCAGTTGCTGGGTTATATTACCAGCGATACTAAAGAAGAGTTAGCTATAAAATCAGTAGGAGGTTCTGTTACTAAAGTAAAAAAAGCCGACGTTGTTTCCCAGAAATCATATGAGCATTCCTTAATGCCGGCTGGTCTAGTTAGTGGCATGAAACAGCAGCAGGTGGTGGATTTGATTGAATATCTGTCTGGGTTGAAGAAAAAGGGCTAGAGCTTTCAGTTAATTTAATGACCCTAAACTTTCAAAGAAATTTTAACGCAGAGAGCACAGAGAAAAGAAACACAGAGGGCACAGAGACTTCTTAAAATTAATATGTCTCCATGTATTCTTTGTGTTTCCTCCCTCTGTGCTCTCTGCGTTAAAAAAAGCTTTCATAGCAACTTCTTACCTTTCAATTATACCCATCCTTTTACGGATACAAACCTGGCGCCGCATCAAGCTGCAATTGAGGACTTGAGAAATCTTCTGAGACTTCCTAAGAAATATTCAAGTAAACTAATGAGCCCGATTGAAAATAATAGCTATGAAATATCTTTTAATATTTTTAATAATTGTGCTACCTAACACACATGTACAATCGCAGATCTTGCGAAAGCCAATTCCTGATAAGCTGGTTGTGCTAAGTTTTGATGATGGTCCTGTAAGTCATGCTACCACTGTTGCGCCTTTATTAAAAAAGTATGGCTTTGGTGCAACATTTTTTGTTTGTGAATTTCCACCCGACTTCAGGGACAAGACAAAGTATATGAGCTGGGAACAAATGCGGCAACTTGATAAAATGGGATTCGAAGTAGCCAATCATACCCATCACCATGTGAACGTAAAAAAGATGGATAAGAAATTATTCATAGAAGAGCTTGGTTATATTGAAGATACCTGTAAAGCGCTTAATATGAAAACACCTATTGTGAGTTTTGCATATCCCGGTTATACCACAGATTCTGCAGCTATAGAAGTTCTAAAAGAAAAAGGTTACCAGTTCGCACGCACCGGCGGCAACCGTGCTTATGATCCTGAAAAGGACCATCCTTATCTGATTCCAAGCTTTACAATGAATGATAGTAACAAGGCAGAAATTATGGGTGCTTTTCAACGGGCAAGAGATGGAAAGATTCTGGTTATTACCATTCACGGAGTTCCTGATATTCCTCATCCCTGGGTGACTACCAATCCTATATTGTTTGAAGAGTATTTCAAATACATGCGTGACAATAATTATAAGGTGATCGCAATGCGGGAATTAATTGAGTATATTGATGTGAATAAGGCGATGAGCCAGATATTACCAAAATTTTGAAGGCCACAAAGACACGAAGGCACGAAGTAGCGCAAAGAATGCCTTTATGTTGCTTTGTGCCTTCGTGTCTTTGTGGCAAAGAACTTAATATAAACTTAAAAGAAGGATGAAAAAATACCTGGTTGCAATAATAATAATTAATTCGTTTACTGGTTACAGTCAGCAAACACTAAGATGGCCTGCCATTACCAGGCAAAACAAACCGTGGACACGCTGGTGGTGGCAGGGAAGCGCTGTAAATAAATCAGACCTTACTTATGCCATGCAGCAATACCGGCAGGCGGGATTAGGTGGCATGGAGGTAACACCTATCTACGGCGTTAAAGGCGAAGAAAGCAAATTTATAAATTATCTTTCACCGCAATGGATGGAAATGCTGCAATTCACACTGCAGGAAGCAAAACATTTAGACCTGGGTATCGATCTCGCCACAGGCACTGGCTGGCCTTTCGGTGGCCCCTGGGTAACACCTGAAGATGCCTCAAAAGATATCAATCTTAAAACATTTACCCTTAAAGGCGGTGAACGTTTGCTGGATAAAATATCTTATCTCCAAAAGCCACTAGTCAGAACCGTTAGTGGCCAGCCTGTTGATATTAAAACCTTATCTTACCCCATTGCTTCCAATAAAAACCTGCAGGCATATGCTTTTGACCAGATAAAATATGAAATGAATCTGCCGCTTCTTTTGCTGATGGCATATTCTGACAAAGGAGAGAAACTTAACCTCACTTCTAAAACAAATAGCGCAGGTTTATTGGACTGGACAGCTCCGCCCGGTAACTGGACATTATACGTTTTGTTTATGGGTTGGCATGGAAAGATGGTAGAACGTGCGGCACCTGGCGGAGAAGGAGAAGCAATTGACCATTTCTCAATAAAAGCTCTTAACAATTACCTGCAACATTTTGATAAAGCGTTTAAAGGCTACGATGTAAGTAGTATCCGTTCTTTTTTCAATGACTCTTATGAAGTAGATGATGCCAGGGGACAAGCCAACTGGTCTCCTGATTTCTTTAATGAGTTCAACAACAGGCGCGGATATGACCTTAACCCACATTGCAGCTACTCTAACAGAAATTGAGCATTAGTATGGGTTTCAGTTTTTTTGATTGGCGGCTTGTGTACTACAAATTTAATTTGCTTAAATGGTTTTGATTTTTGCTCTTTTAGTG
>JAABUN010001175.1_pt1 | contig 60857 bp, 69 predicted proteins | sample 5559311 | NCBI WGS metagenome assembly JAABUN01 (sample SAMN10711877, study PRJNA513370) | rock metagenome | isolation source: Antarctica rocks | place: Antarctica: Victoria Land, Siegfried Peak sud
GCCTCGACCCGGGCCCGGGCTTCGGACCGCTCGAGATACAACGGCGCGAGCGCGAGATTGACGTTCCGGGCAACGCTTCCCCGGATGAGGGCAGGCCGCTGGAACACGAAGGCACGCCGAACCGCTCCGGCCCTACGGCCGCCGAAACGCACGGCGCCGGCGTCGGCCTGGATCAGCCCATCAAGAACCCGTAGGGTTACGCTCTTGCCGGCGCCGTTGGGGCCGATTACGGCCGTGATTCCGGAGGCGGGCAGCGTTGCGCTGAGGCCGTCGAGCACGGGACGGCCGCCCGGACGGAAGGCGATAGCGTCGATGACGATCGGCAGGATCGAACTCATTCGTAGGCCCGCATGACGTAGCCGCGCAGGCCCGACGCGACCGCGTTCACGAAAATCACGATCGCGATCAGCACGAAACCGAGGGCGAGGGCGAGCGGCAGGTCGCCTTTCTGGGTCTCGAGTGAGATCGCGGTCGTCATGGTGCGGGTGTGCCCCGCGATATTGCCCCCGACCACGAGGACGGCGCCGACTTCCGCTACCGCCCGACCGAACGCGGCAAGAACCGCGATGGTGAGCGAGAACCGAGCGTCGAAGGCGAGGGCCCTCGCCCTCTGCCAGGTGGTCAGCCTCATGGACCGAAGTTGTTCTCCGAGTTCCCGGTCGGCATCCTCGATCAGCTGGCGCGTGAGCGCCGCGATGAGGGGTGTGACCAGGATGGTCTGGGCGATCACCATCGCGGCCGGCGTGAACAGGAGACCGGCCGACCCAAACGGGCCGGACCGCGACAGCAGGAGATAGACGAGGAGCCCGACCACCACGGCCGGCAGGCCCATGGACGCGTTGAGCAAGGCAACCAGCGCGCCCCGGCCAGGAATGTCGGAGATCGCGAGAAGCGCGCCCAGCGGAATGCCCAGGATGCTGCCGCAAACGACCGCCAGCAGGCTCACCTGGAGCGAGAGAACTGCGATCGAGGTAACGTCTCGGTCCAGGCTCCCGATAAGACCGACAGCCGTCGAGATCGTGTCTAGCATGCCTGCCGGCATAATACGGACTCCTGTACAGTCGCAACATCCGAGCGGGTTGCACAGGTGTGGCTCGATGGCCGCGGTCGGGGGGAGCCGCCATTAGCAGCCGGCAGACGATCGCGCTTCTCCGATGCCGTAGCTACCCAGCGCTCCGACCAGTAGCGGCGGATCGCCTCAACGTGACTTACCGCGCGGTGCGGGGCCAGTGTCCACCCTCGCGAGGCCGTTCGGTCGAGCTTCTGCTACCAGGACGAAAGGACACAGGAGTGTCCTCGCGCCAGACGGTCTCGCGCCCCCCGACCCACGGGAGTCCGTCCTGGATCAGGTTAGTTGGCGACGAGGAGAGCCGTCTTGGTAATCGGTTGCGTGCCTGGTGGATAAGCCGACCGCCACATGTCGGAGCGCCGTTAGCGACGACCCGGTCTTGGACAAGATGCTTGCATGCCGAAGGTCGAGGTAGCTGCCGGCAGGAGCGGCCTACCCGAGAGTCCGTCATCGATCTTGCGCTCGTGCCGGGGTTAGGGGCTTTCGCCGGCGTCAAAATGTTCCCTCGATCCGGGGTACGCACCCGCTCGGCAGTCTCGCTACGGTGCGGCTCAGCCTTCCCACGCGATCACGAGCCTGGGCGTGTTCCCGCCCGTGACACTGTCGCTCAACACCCACCAGGGCGAGTCCGCCCCGGGAAGCCATGCGCGCGCTCCACGCGGCCGCGGCCGAAGTCGGCATTCCAGAATTGCTCGTTGGCTCCCCTTAGCCAACGATGCGGCACCAACGAGGCGGCCGAGTTCGAAGGTTTGCTAACGAGCCAGCTCTGGCTGATCCTCGGGGCTGTCATTGCCGTCTACATCGTGCTCAGGATCCTGTACTACAGCACGATTGACCCCCGATTACGCTCCCCTCCCCCGGGCGCGGCGCACTGATCGCGCTCATGCTCACCGGGAGGGCGGTCGCTCATGGGGGTCGTCGATCCGATCCTACCGGATCAAGAATCACGTCATTATCATGGTCGATTCGCTATCCAGGCTGAGCAGGTCAACGGGACACCGCCCGAGCGGGCGATCTTCGAGGTCGGCATCGTCAAGGAAGATCGCCATGATGATCCACTATGCGCGCGGGTGGCCGAGCGCGAGCACGGCCGGGTGCCCGAGCAGGCGGTCTTCGACGCGTGCATGCTGCGCTTCCGGCCCATTCTGATGACGACGTTGACGGCGATCCTCGGCGCCGTTCGGCTGGCGCTCGGAACGAGGTTGGCTCGGAAATGCGGCAACCGCTTGGCGTGTCGATCATCGGCGGGCTCGTGGGAAACCAGCTCCTGACGCTGTTTCCCACGCCCGTGGTGTACCTCGCCGGGGGCCCGTTTCGGCTGCGGGTCGAGCGGGGGAGTGTTCAACGCCCTCGGTCGGGGCACGAGGCGCCGGCACTCGGCGCGATCGCCCCCGCTGAGCGATAGCGCGCGCGATGGATGGCTCCGATGAGGTAGGCGTGCGGCGACACAAGGCGCTGCTCAAGGTCTGCTACCTCCTAGCGGTCACCGCGCTGGTGTTCGCGTTGCCCGCGACTTCGGCCCCGGCGCTTGCCCAATGGGGTGTCATCGCGGCTCTGCTCGTACTTCAGCTGGTCGTCCTGCTGGTCTGCCGGATCGGCCCCGCCGAGATCGTCGGGCCGGTGTGGAAGCTCAAATGGCTGTTTGCCCTGCTGATCGTCTTCTACGGCCTCCTGCCGTCCGAAAAACCCTGCTGCGACGTGCTCGTCGAATGGCCGGTCCCGGGACTCGGCTGGACGCTGTCCCTCAACCTGACAGGGCTGCAGCAGGCGGGGCTGATGTGCCTCCAGATCGTGACCGTGCTGCTCACCTCCACTGTAGTGCGATCGACAGGCGGCCGCCGCGACCTCGTCGACGGGCTCAAGGCGTTCCGCCTGCCCGACCTGTTCGTCCACGCCCTCGACCAGACGCTCGACACCTTTACGGGAGGGCGGCGCCCGGGTCACCGGAGGGAGGGTGAGGCGCGAAGCGGCGGCTTTCTCAGCGTTGTCCGGAAGATGATCCGGGGCGACTTCAGCGCGTTCGTGCAAACCATCGAGCGCAATATGCAGCTGGCTGCCGAGCGGACGTCCGAAGACCGTCGCAAGCTCGACGCCGCGCTCGCCCACGACGTCGCGGTGGTCACGGGAACTGCCCTTTGCATGGCCTCCCTTAAGGTCGTGAAAGTGCTGCCCGGCTTGCCCTTCGCGTCGGGGCACAAGACCTTCCTGCTGTTCCCCCTCTACGTGCTCGCCGCGCGCCTCACCCATTCCCGGTGGGGTGGTACTGCCGCGGGATCGATCATGGGCGTGATCGGCTTCCTGCAGGGGGACGGGCGGTTCGGGGTGCTGGAGATCTTCAAGCACATCGCTCCGGGCCTCGTCATCGATCTGGGGGAGCCGCTCGCGCGACGTCTGCCGCCCTGGGCGCTCGGGTATTTCGTGTTGGGGTTCGCGGCCGCGATCGCCCGGACCGCGACGGAACTGCTCCTCGTGGTGCTGCTCGGGGCGCGTGCCGAAATTTATCTTTTTCCCGCGGCGAGACTCGTACCGAATCTTCTGGCCGGCACTCTCAGCGGCTTCGTCACGATGGCCGTGCTGCGCCTCTTTGCATCCCCGCGTCCCGCCGCCGCGGGGCGTGATGGGCAGCCCGGGGAGACACCGGCGTGTGCTGGGACCGAGTCTCACTCGGCGACCGGGGCGCACTCCGCGACCGAGATGCCGCCGTCGGCACCTGGCGCCGGGCCGGATCAGTCGCACTGCCCCCGCGAGGCGCCGCGAGATTGCACCCCCGGCTCCGGCGGAGGCGGCGGACGCGGGGGGCTGCGCCGGCGAGGCTAGGACGGCGACGTTCGGGGCGGCCGGGAGGAACAAACGGCCGTTCCGGCCCTGCCACTGCTGCCCGCGTGTCGTGAGGGCGGCCTTGCAGCTGTCCGAGTGCTCGTTTCGTGCGCGCAGACACTGGCCCGCAAGTTCGCGCGGTGCTGTCGCCGAGGTGGTTGGAATGTGGGGTGGCGTAGTCTCCGGGTTTCGCAGCCCTGATTCCAGCGTTGGAGCGCCGGACCGTAGACCACGCCATGACGACGCTGACGCGAGGAACCGCGATCTCGGTCGGCCCGAACGTGCCGGTCAGTCGGCGGATGTGTCGGCCATGCCGGTGGCCCGTGACAGGAGAGGCCGCTTCCTCGCCTCCGGCCCAGCCGGCTTCCGGCCCTAGCGCGGACGCGACAGAGCGGCCGTGAGCTCCTCGTCTATCATTGTCTCGACTCGATCGAGGACGGCCTGCGCGGTAAAGGTGCGCGGCTTCATCGGATCAACCACCTACCTGAAGGCCCGCGAGGCCGGCCGGATCGTCGGACCGCCCTGATAGTCGCCGTCGGGGTCAACACCGACGGCCGGCGCGAGGTCCTGGGCGTCGCAACCGGCGCCTCGAAGGCTGAGTCGGGGACCAGCGACGCTAGCGCCGCGCCAGGTGCGCTGAACGCGGGAGAGAGACTTGCCGCGAAAGGATCGTTCCGGAAGATGACAAGTTCACCGTAACCCAGGATCGAAAGCTGAAATCATGCTCCTTCAATTCACTCTCCTCGACGGCACGGCGATAGGTGTCAGCCCTCGGTTCCTCGCCTACGTCGTTCCCAACGGAACCGGCGCTCGCATCACGTTTGCCGACGGTTCTTCAAAGGAGGTCGCGGACTCGTTCGAGCGCGTGTTGAGCGCCGCTGCCTCGTCGAAGAAAGAGAAGGGTGCGGCGGCGTGAGTGCGGCAGAACATCGGACGGGCCAGAACACGTTTGCGGGTTCGCTCGTCGTCTCGCGCAGGAGTTGACTTTGAACGAGATCATCAAGGGGGTTGAAGGCCGCCGTACGCATATGCGCAGCAGCCTGATGCGCGAAAGCCTGATGGACAAGGCCGTGATGGCAGCGTCCGACAAGCAGTCCGTCATCGCGATGCTGCCGGACGTGAACATCGTGTCTATCGGCGGGTGCAGCATCATGGACCGCGGTAAAGCTGCCATCGTTCCTTTATTGGACGAGGTGGTTCGCTGCCGCCGCGAGCATCAGATCGTGCTGGGTGTCGGGCTGGGAGCTCGATTGAGGCACACCTACCACATCTGTATGGACCTCGGCATTCCAACCGGTGGTATGGCGATGGTGGCGGGGGCGGTGGGCGAGCAGAACCGCTACATGGTTCAAGCCCTCTTGGCGAAGCATGGTGGCGTCGTCCTGCACAAGGACCACTTCGTTGTTCTGCCGCTCTGGCTGGAAGCGGGACTGATCCCGCTGATGACTGGCATGCCGCCCTATCATTATTGGGAACCGCCCTCAGGCGACCATCGTATCCCAATGTATCGCGAAGATTTCGGGATGTTTATGGTAAGTGAGACGCTGGGTGCCCGCTCGATGATCTTCGTGAAGGACGAAGACGGTCTGCACACCGCTGACCCGAAGTTGGACCGCTCTGCGAAGCTGATCCCCTCTGCCTCAGCGCAAGAGGTGTTGGACATGAACCTGCCGGATCTCATCATCGAACCGGTCGTGCTCGAGTCGATGCTGCATGCGCGAAATACCCGCCGAATTCAGATCATCAATGGGCTGAAGCCTGGCCTTCTGGAGCGAGCGCTCGCGGGTCAGCCCGTAGGTACCGTGATCACCACGGACGGGCCGTCGTTGGACGGTGGACAGGTTGCTACCGCCCCGAAAGAGAACCGATAATGCTCGAGCAACTTGTCCGCGCTCAAGACGGCGCTCCGCCACAGCGCAAGGTCGACACGCCGTTCGGCGACGGCTCGCTTGATCACAAGAACCTGCTGGCCGGAACGAATTACGTCGAGCCGATCCGTGTTCTTCCCGATGTCAATATCATCAAAGTCGGGGGACAGAGCATCATGGACCGCGGGCGGTCGGGGCTCTTTCCTCTGATCGATGAGATCGGAGCTTGCGCCCGAGCCCATCAATTAGTGATCGGCGCGGGCGGCGGAACACGTGCTCGTCATGCGTATGCCATAGGGCTGGAGCTCGGGCTTCCGACCGGAGTGCTGGCCGCGATTGGAGCTTCGACGGCTCTCCAGAACGCCCGAATTCTGCAGATGCTGCTCGCAAAGCATGGTGGCATCTACATCAACCCGGAAGACTTCGAGAAGCTGCCGCAGTTCTTGCGCGCAGGTGCTATTCCGATCGTGCCGGGCATGCCGCCTTACCGTCATTGGGAGAAGCCGCCATCCATGGGTCGGATTCCGGCGAACCGGACAGACTCCGGCGTCTATTTGACAGCAGAATTCCTGGGCGCCCGATCCTGCATCTATATAAAGGACGAAGACGGTCTATTTACGGAAGATCCGAAGAAAAACCCTAAGGCAGAATTCATTCCCCGCATCACGGCCCAGGAACTGTTCGACCGCGACTTCAACGACCTGGTCGTTGAACGGGTCGTGCTGACCAACATGATGAAGGCCGCTCACGTCCGCGAGATTCAAATCATCAACGGCCTGGTTCCCGGAAACCTTACGAAAGCCCTGGCCGGGGAACACGTCGGCACCATCGTCACAGCTCCTCGCATATGACCCGTCGGGCGGTGACAAAACCGCCCACGGGAGCGCCAGCGAGGTGTTGAGCGCGGCGGAGTAAAATCCGGCCAGTGGGTAGGCTGATCCCTTTGGGGGCGGCCGGGGATGTTCGCCGTGGAGAGCTATGCTGCGGTTCGACGGTTCGTGTTCGTGGAGGGGCACAGCCGCCGCGGGGCGGCGCGGGTGTTCGGGCTGAGCCGCGAGACGGTGGCCAAGATGTGCCGCTTCTCGCTGCCGCCGGGCTACACGCGGACGAAGCCGGCGGAGAAGCCGAAGCTGGGACCGCTGTTGCCGGTGATAGACGCGATCCTGGAGACGGACCGGACGGCGCCCGTGAAGCAGCGCCACACGGCCAAGCGGATCTTCCAGCAAGTGCGCGACGGATGGGCGCAAGCTAAACTTCGGCCCACTCTCGGGCGCGGCCCGGTCCCCGCGTCGGGTCAATGACGAGGTCCGGAAGAGTTCGGCAGGCAAGATATGAATTTGTCCGGTCGGGCTGTGCTCCAGAGGACCTCGCGGCAAGGGTTCATGAGCTGCCGAGACTGCCTGGAAAGGCTCTGTCCAGGATCTCGCGGACCGCTTGGTTGACCGGCACTCGACGGGTAGCACAGATCGTCAGGATACGCCGGTGGAGGTCGGGCGAGACCTCGATAGAAAGCCTGCGGCGTCCAACACCACGTCGGTCCTGACCGCCAAGCTCGCCGGGCGGTCGCTCTTCTCTGACTCCATGATCCTGCGCGTCGACGTTGGGCATCAGGGCCACTCCCAGTTTGCTCGTTCGTGGACCTTGGCTCGCGATGATTGAGATTACGTTTTTGACCGAACTCGTGGACGTGGTAGCCGGCGCGGATGGATGAGGTTTCTGCCATTGCCGCCCGCATCTCTGACCGTCTCATCAAAGCGAGGAGACACACTGGCCGTTTGCGAGTCGTCGGCAGGTGGCCTGATCAGCGCCACCCTGCTCGCCATCCCTGGCGCGTCCCGGTTCTTGATCGGCGGGCTCGTCGTCTATCCCCTGGAGTCTCGCGAGGCCCTGCTCGGGATCAGCCCTGCCGACATGGACGGCATTCGCCCCGCGACCGAACCATACGCCGCGCTGCTAGCAGAAAGGTGCCGGAACGCCTCGGGTCAACGTCGGCCCTGGCCGAGACCGGTGCGACCGCTGCGCTCGCGCAGCAGAGGCGCCCGAGAAGTCCACGTCGCGACAGATGGGTGGCCATGGCGTCGCCTCAAGCTCGTTGCGGACAGCCGGCTCATTGTGACCGATCGACACACGGTTCTGAACGCCACCCACCATCCGAACGTTCCGGGTGGGTCGGCGATGGTTTAGAGGGCCTATACCGTCTGCTGCGCCGAAGGGCGGCTTCGGCTGCCCTTCTCTATTTCGTTGCACAGGCTCCTGATGCTCTCGCCGATGCGCAACGACATGTACAATCCCTTCGCTGTCGCGGCGCTCGCCCTTGAGTCCAGAAGGTCATCGAGTTCCGTCTGGTAAAGCGAGGCTATGACGGATCCTGGTAACGACGGCGGTTTGAAGGCGGCGTATCGAGGCGGATGTCGAGCCTGCCAGTATTGGTTGCCCCTTGAATCCCGGACAGGCCCTCTGGGGCTGATAGGTCATGAACGCGCGCGGGGAATGGTAGCCGAGCGAGCGATGCGGGTGAACCTCGTTGCAGTGCTGGAGCCAGGTCGGAGGCCGTTGGGGCTCGACGAGGGCTGAGGCGGCTCGGGCGGCGAGGGTAGCTCGATCTCACCCGCCAGCTCCGCCGCGACGCCGGCCCGGACGTCATCAAGCGACGTGACCAAGTCGCCCCGGCCAGCGTGGTGCGCGGGAGCGTTCATGTCGGCCAGCCGGCGCTCATGCTCGACAATCCGGCGTCAGCCTCTACGAGGTCCGGGGCGGCGCTGTGGAGGGCATAGTACCCCGCTTGGACCTCGGGGACGGTCTCAGCCTCCACGGCCCTGGACGAGGCCTCCGGGGCCTCCGTCGTCCCAGTGTGTCGACAGCGCGTCTGTGCCGGAACGTCGGCCTTAAGAGCCGAGACCGGAGCGATTACCGGGTTCCATCCTGGAAGTCGCCCCGAAAGCGGACCCCCGCCTCGACGTTTGAAGGTGCATGAGTGCGTTTGTGCTGATTCACACTGAGCTGATCGACCCTGAGATCGGCTGATCGCGTCCATCAACGACCGCTGTCATCCAACTCAAAATGTGGGTGAAATTGAGGGAGGACGTCCTGAACGAAGGCAAAAATCAGTTTTATCAGTAGGTTAAAACGATGGTCTGGCGGAGGGAGGGGGATTCGAACCCCCGAGACGGTTTCCCGCCTACACACTTTCCAGGCGTGCGCCTTCAACCACTCGGCCACCCCTCCGGACGCATTGGCGAGGCGCAGGCGGACCGTACCTGACCGCCCGATGCCGTCGCGCGGACACGGAGCCCGGCCCTGTCGCGACGATGCGGTGCTCTAGCCGTCCGTCGAACGACGCGCAACGGGCGTCGTTCAATCCGCGAGGCCTTTCGCCCTGGGACCTCGCCGTGCCACGATGAGAGCGAACCGAGCACAGGGTGGGGTACGGGATGAGACGACGGGCGCGGAGGTTCGGAGAGCGATGGCGCGAGGCGGCGCTGCTTGCCTCGGCTCTGCTGTTCGCGACGGCTCCCGCTCATTCTCAAGGCAGCGCGCCCTCGAACGCGGCCCTGTCGCCTCAGCCCGAACTCCTGGAACGCGCGCGTGCGGCCTTCGAGAATCTGCCAGAGGCCGACCGCATCGCCATTCAGGACGCTCTCGTGTGGACCGGCGATTATGCGTCGACGGCCGACGGAGCCTTCGGACGCCGCACCTTCGAGGCGATTCAGGCCTTCCAGCGTCGCGTTCGCCAGCAACCGACGGGGATCCTCGAGCGCGGAGCGGTGGCGTCCCTGGTCGCGGCCGGCGCGAACGTCCGTTCGACGGCAGGGTTCGTGATGATCAACGAGGACACGGCCGGACTCCGCATCGGAATCCCGCAGAAGCTGCTGCCGAAGCGGAGCACGAACGCCAATGGAGGAGCGCGCTTCCAGTCGCCGGACGGCCGCGTCACCCTCGACACGCGCGCCATGCGGGGCGGCGAGGAAGCGCTGAAGGACCTCTACGAGCGCAACCTCGCAATCCAGACGCCTGGCCGGACGGTTTCCTATCGCGTTGTCCGTCCGGACTTCTTCGTCATTTCGGGAGACACCGCGGGCGGGCGCTTCTACACGCGCTCTGCGACGGACGGAGAGGCTATCCGGGGTTTCTCCATCGGCTACGACAAGGCCCTGGCGTCCGACCTCGAGCGCGTGGTCATCGCGGTCGCGAACAGCTTCGTGCCGTTCCCGGGCTCTGGACCTCGGACAGCTCCGATTGCCGAGGGCCGGCCGCAGCCGCCGAGCTCCACGCCCCGGCCGGACGCCGTCGCGTTTTCCGGGCTCGCCGTGACGCCGCGCCGCGTGCTGACCGCGGCCGCCGTCGCGGAGGCCTGCCGCGAGCCCCTGATCGATGGCGCTCCGTCGCGCCTGCTCACGGTCGACAAGGCCCGGGGCCTCGCGCTGCTTGACGTCGCGAAGCCCCGACCCACGGCGTCGCTCATGCTGTCCGCGCCTGGGGCCGCCGGGACGGGTCTGGTGATGTTCGTCGCCTCGGAGAGTGGCGGCCATGCGGTCGCAACGCCGGCCGAGTTCACGGCCGGCGACCATCTCGTCGCACCGCTTCAGGAGGGTGCGGCGGGAGCGATCGTGGTCGACCGCGCCGGCGCCATCGCCGGGATGGTCTCGGCGCCGGCCATCGGCACCCGCAAGGTTGCCGGCCTCGTGCCGCCCACGCGCCATCCCTATGTGCCCGCGTCCGATCTCGCCCGCTTCCTCGGTGAGGACGCGCCACGGCGGGCGGCGGCGGTCGAGGCCGGCGGGACGCGCGGCCCTGGAGCGCTCGCGGCGGAGCTTCTGCCGGGCCTCGCACGCGTCACCTGTCCCGCGGGGCGGCCGTGAGCGGCGGGCGAAAGGCGCTAGCCTTCGGGACCGTCGGGTTCGGCGATCTCGGAGGGACCGATCCGGTCAGCCGTTCCTTCGGGGGGGATCGCGGCACGCCGCTCGACCGCTACTACATCGAGCGCTTCCTGACGGCTCACGCGACCGATATTCGCGGTCGCGTCGCCGAAATCGGCGAGGACCTTTATACGCGCCGCTTCGGGGCCGAGCGCGTGACCGCGTTCGACATCATCGACGCGCCCGACACCGGCAATCCCAACGCCACGATCCTGGCCGACCTGCAGATCGGCCACGGCATCCCGTCCGGCGCCTTCGATTGCGTGGTGCTGATCCAGACCCTGCACATGGTCTACGACCTCCGGGGCGTGCTCGCGACCGTGCACCGGGCGCTCGCCCCGGGCGGGACGGTGCTCGCGACTGTGCCGGGAATCACGTCCATCGACGCCGAAGACGGTCCGGAGAAATGGTTCTGGGCCATGACCCAGAGCGCCGCCCGACGCCTCTTCGCCGAGCATTTCGGCCCCGACCGGGTAAGCGTCGAGCAATACGGCAACGTGCTTGGCGCAACCGCTTTCCTCCAGGGCGTCGCGCTGGAGGAGCTGGAGAGGTCGAAGCTCGACGTCGTCGACCCGCTCTATCCGGTCATCACCGGCATCCGGGCCGAGAAGATGTGAGCCGCCGCAGCTCGCCGTGCCCTCGCCGGAGTGGTCGCGGCTGGCACCGGTCATGCGTGGCATCCGGGGGATAGCCCCGGTCACCCGATCCTGGGCTTGAAAAGCCGACCTCGACGCGCTCCATTGCACGCGAGGCGCTGCCGAGGCGGCAGGCCGGCAATGTCGAGACGCGTTCGGGCGCCGTCGGGCGCCGGTCCACATTCCGTCCGGCATTGTCCCACTCTTGAGGGAACGGATCGCGGCGTGACAGAAACCGGTTACGACCTCGTCATCCGCGGCGGCACCGTCGCGACGGCAGCCGACGTCATGGAGGCGGACATCGCCATCTCGGGCGAGGAGATCGTCGCGATCGGCCGCGAGCTCGGCCCCGGCCGGCGGGAGATCGATGCCTGCGGCAGGCTCGTCCTGCCGGGCGGCGTCGACCCCCATTGCCATATCGAGCAGCTGTCGGCGAACGGGCTCCTGAACGCCGACACCTTCGAGAGCGCGACGACGGCCGCCGCGTTCGGCGGCACGACCACCGTGATCTCGTTCGCGGCCCAGCATATCGGGACGCGGCTCGCATCGGTCGTCGAGGACTATCACGAGCTCGCGCGGCGGGGCGCCGTGATCGACCACGCCTTCCACCTGATCATCACCGATCCGACGGAGGAGACGCTCGCGGTCGACGTGCCGGATCTCGTCCGGACCGGGCATTCCTCGCTGAAGGTCTTCATGACCTACGACCGTCTCCGGGTGAACGACGAGACGCTGCTCGACGTGCTGTGGACGGCCCGGAAGAACCGGGCGTTCGTATGCGTCCATGCCGAGAACCACGGCATGATCGCCTGGATGGGTAAGCGGCTCGTCGAGCGCGGGATGACGGCGCCGAAATTCCACGCGCCCTCGCACCCGCGCGCCTCGGAGGCCGAGGCGATCGACCGGCTCGCGGCCGCGTCCGCGATGCTCGACCAGCCCGTGATGGTGTTCCACGTCTCGACCGCCGAGGGGGCGGCCGCAGTCCGGCGCGCGCGCGGCCAGGGCATCAAGATCTTCGCCGAGACCTGCCCGCAATACCTGTTCCTGACGGCGGCCGACCTCGACCGACCCGGGCTCGAGGGCGCCGGCTGGATCTGCAGCCCGCCGCTCCGCGAGGCGTCCGACCAGGAGGCGTTGTGGCGGGCGCTGGAGCTCGGCGACCTCCAGGTCGTCTCCTCCGATCACGCGCCCTACAATCTCGACGAGCGGGGGAAGTTCTCGGAAGGCCCCCGGCCGTCCTTCAAGGCCATCGCCAACGGGATGCCGGGCGTGGAGCTCCGGCTGCCTCTGCTGTTCGACGCCATGGTGTCGAAGGGCCGGCTCGGGCTGTCGAAATTCGTCGAGCTGACCGCGACCGCACCGGCCCGCATCTACAACCTGCCCGGCAAGGGCTCGATCGCGGTCGGGGCCGACGCCGACATCGCGATCTGGAACCCCGACCGGGAGGTCACGATCGAGGATACGACGACTCACGACCGGACCGGCTACACGCCGTATGTCGGCCGCACGGTCCGGGGCTGGCCCGAGACGGTGCTGAGCCGCGGCCGCGTCATCGTCGAGGATGGGCGGCTCGACGCGGAGCCGGGGTCCGGCCGCTTCCTTCCCCGAGACGCCGGCGAGGCGGCCCGCCCCCTCGGTCAACCCGCGCCGGAGATCGCGCTGCTGATGGAGTGATCCCCGCGATCATTCTGGAACGCCGACGGGTCCGGCTTTCAGCCGGCCCGACGCGCGCCAGCCGGCATCGGCGAACTTGGCATTCCCGCGACCTGCCGCCCGGCCCCGATGCGGGGCGCTCGCCCGCCGGACGGTTTCCTTAGTGGCATGAAGGGGCACCGGTATGAGCGTACGTGTCGAGCGGGAGGGTCCGGTCACCACCGTCATCAACGACAGGCCGGAAGCCCGCAATGCTTCCGATCCCGAGACGTCGGAGGCGCTGCATGAGGCCTTCCTCGCGTTCGATGCCGATCCCGATGCTCGGGTTGCCGTGTTCTGGGGTGCGGGCGGCAGCTTCTGCGCAGGCTGGGACCTGAAATACGCGTCGACCCTCGGCGATCTGGAATTGTTCGAAACGACTATAGTTCGTGGCCTCGCGTTTCCGGCCGCCGGCGGCGAGTCTCTGGCGCGCGGTCCGATGGGACCGTCGCGCCTGCAGCTCTCGAAACCGGTCATCGCCGCCGTGGAAGGCCCCGCGGTCGCGGGCGGGATGGAGCTTGCTCTCTGGTGCGACGTGCGGGTCATGGCGGAGACGGCCTATTTTGGCGTTTATTGCCGGCGCTGGGGGATCCCGCTCATCGATGGCGGCACAGTGCGGCTGCCCCGGCTCGTCGGCGAGGGACGCGCCCTCGAGATCATCATGACCGGCCGCAAGGTCGAGGCCGAGGAGGCGCTCAGGATTGGCCTTTGCGAGAAGGTCGTCCGGACAGGCGAAGCGCGAGCTTCGGCCGAGGCGATGGCGCGAGAGATCGCCCGCTTTCCTCAGGCCGCGATGCTGGCCGACAGACGTAGTGCCCGAGAGGGCCATGGCCGGTCCGTGCGCGAGGCCCTCGCGCATGAATGGTCGAACGGGATCGATGCGCATCTGACCGAAGGGGCAGCCGGCGCCGGCCGATTCGCCGGCGGCCTTGGCCGTGCGGGCGATTTCGACCGGATCTAATCCATACCGGACTTGCGGAATGATCGTGCGGGAGCCAGGCTCGCCGAAGCAAACAGAAGACCAAGGGAGGACGACCATGCTGTCACGTCGCGAAGGACTTGGGGTCGCCCTCGGGTTGGGCCTCGGTGGCCTCCACGCGCCACAACTTCACGCACAGGCGGCCTCGACCGTCCGCACGCCCGTCACCATCGACGTTCCGCCGGGCGCCTGCGACTCCCACGTGCACGTCTTCCCGGACCCGGCCAAGTTCCCGTTCTGGAACGGCCGCATCTACACGCCTCCGGTCGCGACGGCGGACGACCTGCTCGCCTTGCAGAAGTCGCTCAAGATGGAGCGGGTCGTGATCGTGACACCCAGCGTCTACGGCACCGACAACAGCGCGACGCTCGACGGCATCCGGCAGCTCGGGCCGAAGCGGGCGCGGGGCGTCGCCGTGATCGGCCCGAATACAACCAAGGCCGACCTCGACAGCATGAACGAGGGCGGCATCCGGGGCATCCGGGTCAATCTGGAAACCGGCGGGGTCACGGATCCGGCCGCGGCCAAGCGCCTGCTCGACGCCGCCGTGAAGCAGATCGAGGGGCGGCCCTGGCACATGCAGATCTACGCCCGGCTGCCGCTGATCGCGGCTCTCAAGAGCGAGCTCGGCAACGTGCCGGTGCCCGTCGTCTTCGACCATTTCGCGGGCGCCGAAGCCGCCAAGGGCGTGGAGCAGCCCGGCTTCGACTCCGTCGTGGATCTCGTCAAATCGGGAAGGGCGTACGTCAAGATCTCGGGCGCGTACCGGGCTTCCCTGGATGGAGCGCCGGACTACGCGAAGGTCGCGCCGTTCGCAAAAATGCTGGTGTCGGCCAATCCCGACCGGATCGTCTGGGGAACGGATTGGCCGCACCCGGACAGCTACCCGATCCCGACCCGAAAGGCGACCGACATCGCGCCCGCGATGAGCGTCGATGACGGGCGCCTGCTCAACATGCTGGCCGAGTGGGTGCCGGACGCCGCGACGCGGAGCAAGATCCTGGTCGACAATCCGGCCCGCCTTTACGGGTTCTGAGCAGCATTAGCCGGGAGCGCCCTCCTGGTCCGGGCTGCCCTCTGCGATGTCGGAAAAGCCGTCGGCACCTCCAAGCGGAACTTTGCGCTGAGCAAGCTGTGGATTTGCAGAAGAGGCAGGCCGGAGACTGAACCGTGGCTAAGTGTATTTACTGTGGGCAGCCCGCTGGCTGGTTCAGCCACCTACATCAATCATGCAAAGATCAAAATGAGAAGAGATCCGCTGAACTAGCTGTGCCTCTATCCAGTCGATTATCTGTTTGTTTGATCAACCGATGACATCTTCTCTTGAGACGCTAAGTTTAAAGGCTCAGATAGTAAAGCGTGCCCGAGTTGCTGGAATAACTGGCTCTCTATTAAGAGAGACGATACTTCGCGGGTTCGACCTTTATGTCGGTCGAATTACGTCCGACGGCCTTCTTTCAGAGGATGAGAACCAGCGTCTAACAGAATTGCTTGAAAGTCTAGGATTCGATCTATTTGAATTGAAACCGGGCGAAAGCCAGGCGGCTCTAGCCAAAGCAATGCTGCTGCGTATCATCGATCTTGGGCGATCTAGCGAACTCATCAAGCGCGATCTTCCGATCAATTTCCAGTTCGGTGAGGGGGCAATTTGGACTTTTTCTACTGCATCCTACTACACGGTAAAATCCCGCACCAGGTACAAGAGTTCGCATAGCGGAATCTCGGTTAGCCTTGGCCATGGTGTCAGCTACCGTTTCGGAGGCTCCGCAGGTGAAGCTGTCCGAACGAGCGAGTTGGCGCTTCAGGGGGAGGGTCAGCTTACTATTTCAAACAGAGCTGTATATTTCATCTCACCGACCTCTAACGTTACATTTGACCTTTCAAAGGTCGTATCATATCATCTTTATACGGATGCGTTCCAGCTGTTTATGGCGGGCAAAAACACCAAGCCGGTAGTTTTTGTTGTCGACGATCCCTTGTTTGCAGTCAGTTTGGTTGCGCGCTTAAGCGAGAGAGCGAGAAGCTGATGAGCTTAGTCTGTTCGGACCTGCAACATTTTGTTGACCTTGGGAAGTGCATTTGATGGTGCGTTCTATTGACGGTCAGGTCGCCTGGGTCACCGGGGCCGGCTCCGGGATCGGCCAGGCGGGCGCGGTGGCGCTCGCCCGCGCCGGGGCGAAGCTCGTGCTGAGCGGTCGCCGGAGCGAGGCGCTGGAGGAGACGGCGGGCCTGATCCGGGCCGCCGGCGGCGGCGAGGCGGTCGTGGCGCCGGCCGATATGAGCCGGGCGGACGAGGTCGAGCGCGCCTGCGAGCAGGTCCGCTCCGCCCATGGCCGCTGCGACATCCTGGTCAACTCGGCCGGGCTGAACGTCCCGAAGCGGAGCTGGAAGGAGGTCGAGACGGCCGGGATCGACGCGGTGGTCGGCGCCGATCTGAACGGCCCCTTCTACAGCTCGCGCGCCGTCTTGCCGATGATGCGGGCGCAAGGCGGCGGGCTCATCATCCAGATCTCGTCCTGGGCCGGACGCTACGTCTCCAAGCTGACCGGCCCGGCCTATGCGGCCGCCAAGCACGGCCTCGTGGCGCTGTCCGAGAGCATCAACCAGGAAGAATGCGGCCACGGGGTCCGATCCTGCTGCATCTGCCCGGGGGAGGTCGCAACCCCGATCCTCGACAAGCGTCCCGTGCCGGTCACGGCCGCCGACAAGGCGAAGATGCTGCAGGCCGACGACCTCGCCGAGACCATCCTGTTCGTGGCCCGGCTGCCCGCCTCGGTCTGCATCAACGAGATCCTAATGAGCCCGACCTGGAACCGCGGCTATCTGGAGGGCGCGAAGCTCTGACCGCGCGTCGCCTCTCCCAGAGGGAGAGGTTAGCCAACGGCTGAGGGAAGGTGAGCGGCTTTCGTCCGGCGGTATTCCCACGGGCGGGAAACCCTGCGGGAAACTCTCCGCCCCCTCAGCGCGCCACCATGCGCTCCTCGATGATCTTCGCCCATAGCGACACACCGTAGGGAATGGCGCTGTCGTCGAAATCGTAGGCCGGGTGATGGCAGATGGCCGAGTCGCCGTTCCCGAGGAAGATGTAGGCTCCGGGACGGGCTTCCAGCATGTAGGAGAAGTCCTCCGCGCCCATTTGCGGCAGGATGTCGGTCGCGACCTCCCCTCCGACCGCGCGCGCGACCTCCGCCATGAACTCCGTCTGGTCGGGATGGTTGAAGGTCACTGGATATCCGCGCCGATAATCGACCGTCGCCGTTCCCCCGAAGGCCGCGGCCGTGGCGGTCACGACCGCCTTCACGCGACCCTCGATCATGTCCTGGGTCTCAGGCTTGAGCGTCCGCACGGTGCCGAGCAGGGTCGCGGTTTGCGGGATCACGTTATAGGTCTCGCCCGCCTTGAATGAGCAGACAGACAGCACGGCGGCGTCCAGCGGATCCGCGTTCCGGGACACGATGGATTGCAGCGCCACGACCATGTGAGACGCGATCAGCAGGGTGTCGACGCATTTGTCGGGATGGGCCGCGTGGCCGCCCTCCCCTTCGACCGTGATGACGAAGCGGTCAGCCGCCGCCATGATCGTGCCGGGCCGGATCGCGAAGTGGCCGATCGCCATCCCGGGCCAGTTGTGCATGCCGTACACCTCCTGGATTCCGAAGCGCTCCATCAGCCCGTCCTTGACCATCTCGTCGCCGCCGCCACCACCTTCCTCGGCCGGCTGAAAGATCAGCACGGCGGTCCCGTCGAAGTTGCGGGTCTCGGCGAGATAGCGGGCGGCGCCGAGCAGCATGGCGGTATGGCCGTCATGGCCGCAGGCGTGCATCAGGCCCGGGGTTTGCGACGTGTACGGGGCGTCAGTGGCCTCGACGATGGGTAGGGCGTCCATGTCGGCCCGCAAGCCGATGACTTTGCCGCCCGGTCCGCGCCGGCCTCGGATCACCCCGACCACGCCGGTCCGACCGAGGCCGGTCACGACCTCGTCGCACCCGAAGGCGCGCAGCTTGTCTGCGACGATCCCGGCGGTGCGGTGGACGTCAAAGAGAAGCTCCGGATGGGCGTGGAGATCGCGCCGCCAAGCGGTAACCTCGTCCGCGAGATCGGCGACGCGGTTGATGACGGGCATAGGGGATTCCTGAGGTCGGAACGGCCGGGTGAGGCCGGCATGTCGGACACAATACCCGTGCCGGAGGAGCGTCAACCGTCCCGCCGATTCCCCGGGGCGGCACTGCGGAGGAGGTCGGGCCGGCGCTCGGCCGTGATCCGCCCCGCTTCGGCGCGGCGCCAGGCCGCCACCGCGGCGTGGTCGCCGGAGGTCAGCACGGGCGGGATCGCCCGCTGCTCCCAGTCGCGTGGGCGGGTGTAATGCGGGTACTCGAGGAGGCCCGCCTCGAAACTCTCCTCGATCCCCGAGGCCTCCTTTCCCATGACGCCCGGCAGGAGCCGCACGCAGGCGTCGAGGAGGGCGAGCGCCGCGATCTCGCCGCCCGACAGCACGTAGTCGCCGATCGAAACCTCCTCGAGCCGCCGGGCGGCGATCACGCGCTCGTCGACGCCCTCAAACCGGCCGCACACGACGACGACGCCCCCCCCGCCCGCGAGCTCACGCACACGTTCCTGGATCAAAGGACGACCGCGGGGCGACATGAGGAGGCGCGGCCGCGGGTCGCCTGGAGGAGAGGCAGCGTCGATCGCAGCCGCCACGACGTCCGCCCGCAGCACCATGCCGGGCCCGCCGCCGGCCGGCGTGTCGTCCACCGTCCGGTGGCGGCCCAGCCCGTGCTCTCGCAGGCTCACCGCTTCGATCGACCAATCCCCGCGTCGCAGCGCCTCGCCCGCGAGCGAGAATCCAAGCGGGCCGGGGAACAGCTCGGGAAAGAGGGTGACGAGCGACGCGCGCCAGGGTGTCACGGGGTGGCAGCAGCTCGTTCGTTGGCGACCTCGACCAGGTTCTCGTCGGGATCGCGGAAGTAGATCGACCAGAGCGGGGAGCGGGCTCCCGTGCGGGCGGCCGGCCCGTCCTCGATCGCGATGCCCTGCGCCCGCAGCCGCTCGGCAATCACCTCGACCGGTTCGGCCGTGGTGAGGCAGAAATCCCCCGTGCCCGCCGCGGCGAGCCGAGCGCGAGGGCTGAACTCCCGGCCCACTTCGTGCAGGTTGATTTTGTGCTCCCCGAAATGAAGGGCAGTGCGGCCCTCGACCGTCTCGGCCCGGAAGCCGAGCGCGCGCGCGTAGAAGTCGACCGTTGCGGAGATGGACCGGACGGTCAGGACGATGTGGTCGAGCCTCATGGCCACCGCGGCGCCTCCTCGAGCATCAGCTTGAACCCTTCGTGGCTCATCGTGAAGCCGAGCGAAAGATAGAACCGGTGCGCGTCGGTCCGGCGCTTGTCGGTCGTGAGCTGCACGGCGCCGCAGCCTGCGTGGCGAGCCATCTCGACGATTGCTCTGATGAGCTGCCGGCCGAGGCCGCGCCCGCGATGGTCCGAGCCGATCCTGACACCTTCGATGAGGCCTCGCTTCACGCCGCGCCGAGAGAGCCCCGCCATGACCGTCAGCTGCGCGCAGCCGACGACCCGGCCTTCGAAGTCGAGGACCCACACGGTGCTGTTCGGGTCGCGGTCGATCTCCTCGAACGCGGCCGCCACTGCCTCGTCCGCACCTCCCTCCCGGCCGCGGCTGAACTCGTCGTCGGCCAGAAGCGCGATGATGACGGGCAGGTCCTCCCGCCGGGCGCGCCGTACCGACGGGTCAGCCCCGTGCATGGTCTGCCTCTTCCATGAACCCATGCGGGGGTTCGATCACCACCCGTCCACCCGCGACGTCGACCGTCGGCACAAAAGCTTTGGTGAAGGGCAAGAGGACCGTAGGGCCGCCCGCCGCGGGTGCGATCTCGAGGAGCTCGCCTCCTCCGAAATTCGGGATCCCGATCACCTCTCCGACGATACCGGAAGAGGTCTCCGCCCGAAGCCCGACGAGGTCGGCGAGGTAGAACTCGTCCTCGTCCGGCTGCCCGAGCCGTTCGCGCTCGATGTGGAGGCGGAGCCGGTTCAGCGGCTCGGCCGCATCGCGCGAGGCGACGCCCTGCACACGCACGACCAGGAGGTCCGGCTGATCGCCGGCCGCCGCCCGGGCCTGCGTGATGACGAAGCTGCGTCCGTCCGCCGCGAGAAGCGGTCCGTAACGGGATATGGCGAGGGGGTCGTCCGTGTAGGATTTCAGCCGCATCTCGCCGCCAAGTCCGTGCGGTCGGCCGAATTCACCGAGAACGAGGAGTCTTGTCCCGTGCCCCTCGACCCCTTGCGCCGGGCAGGGGGTGGGAGGCGGCTCGCGCCCGATCTCCGTCCCGACAGGGGGGGAGGAGGATCGGCGCCCTCGCCTCATCGGTCCCCCATCACGCCGCCGGCGCGGGTTCCATCAGGGCGGCGCGCTTCGCCTTCTCGGCCGCTCGTTCGGTCGCCTTCTGGCCGGGCTTCGCCTTTTCGGGATTGTGGCGCGCGGGGCGTTTCATGAGACCGGCAGCGTCGAGGAAGCGGAGGACGCGGTCGGTCGGTTGCGCGCCCTTGGCCAGCCAGGCCGAGATCTTTTCGGCTTCGAGCTTGATACGGGCTGCATCATCCTTCGGCTTCATCGGGTCGTAGGTGCCGACCTTCTCGATGAAGCGACCATCCCGAGGCGAACGGGCGTCGGCCACGACGATACGGTAATAGGGCCGCTTCTTGGCGCCCGCACGGGCGAGACGGATCTTCAGGGACATTTGGTTCTCCAAGGGTTTGTCATTCCGGGGCCGCGGAGCGGAACCCGGAACCCACGACTGACGTGGCGGGTGTGGGTAGGTTCCGGGCTCTTGCCTTCGACAAGCCCCGGAATGGCAGCGTCATTTCTTCTTGCCTCCCCCGAACGGGAAGCCGCCCGGCGGCCGCAACCCGCCGAGCCCGGGAAGGCCGCCGGGGAATCGCGAGCCGCCGACGCCCGGCAGCTTCGCGGGACCTGAGCCGCCCAGTCCGGGCGGAAGCGAGGGCATCCCGCCAGGTAGGCCCGGGCCGGCTCCGCCCATCTGCTTCTGCATGTCGGCGATCATCTCCGGCGTCGGCTGCGGCATCCCCCCGCCCCCGCGCCCACCGAGGCCCATCATGTTGCCGAGCGCGGCCCCGATCCCCTTCGCCTTGCCGCCGCCCATCATCTTCATGACGTCGGCCATCTGACGGTGCATCTTGAGGAGCTTGTTGACCTCCTCGACCTTGGCGCCGGAGCCGGCCGCGATCCGCTTCTTGCGCGAAGCCTTCAGGATGTCGGGATTGCCGCGCTCTGCCTTGGTCATGGACGAGATGATGGCGCGCTGACGCTTGACCATACCGTCCCCCAGCCCCGAGTGGGCGATCTGCGACTTCATCTTGGCCATGCCGGGCATCATGCCCATGAGCCCGCCCATGCCGCCCATCCGCTCGACCTGGGCGAGCTGCTCCGACAGGTCGTCGAGATCGAACCGGCCCCGACGCATCTTGTCGGCGATCTTCTGCGCCTTCTCGGCATCGATCGACTCCGCCGCTCGCTCCACCAGCGAGACGACGTCGCCCATGCCGAGGATGCGATTCGCGACCCGGGCCGGATGAAACTCCTCCAGAGCGTCGACCTTCTCGCCCGTGCCGACGAGCTTGATCGGCCGCCCCGTGACGGCCCGCATCGAGAGCGCGGCGCCGCCTCGCGCATCGCCGTCCATTCGGGTGAGCACGATACCGGTGATGCCGACGCGGCCGTCGAAGGCGCGGGCCGTGTTCACGGCGTCCTGCCCGGTCAGCGCATCGGCGACGAGCAGCACCTCGTGCGCGTCGGTCGCGCGCTTGACCTCCGCCGCCTCGCTCATCAGCGCTTCGTCCACCGTGACGCGGCCGGCGGTGTCCAGCATCACGACGTCGAAACCGCCGAGCCGGGCAGCCTCCATCGCGCGCCGCGCGATCTGCACCGCCGATTGTCCGGCCACGATCGGCAAGGTGTCGACCCCAACCTGCTTGCCGAGGATCGCGAGCTGCTCCATCGCGGCCGGTCGTCTCGTGTCGAGCGAGGCCATCAGGACGCGCCGCTTGCCGCGGTCGTGCAGGCGCTTGGCGATCTTGGCCGTGGTCGTCGTCTTCCCCGAGCCCTGGAGGCCGACCATCAGGATCGGGACCGGAGCGGCCGCGTTGAGGTCGATCGTCCCGGTCTCCGAACCGAGCATCTCGATGAGCTGGTCGTGGACGATCTTGACGACCATCTGGCCGGGCGTGACGGACTTGACGACCTCGGCCCCAACAGCGCGCGCTCGCACCTTGTCCGTGAAGGAGCGGACCACCTCCAGCGCGACGTCCGCCTCGAGCAACGCCCGGCGGATCTCCCGCAGTGCCGAGTTGACGTCGTCCTCGGACAGGGCGCCGCGGCGCGTCAGCCCGTCGAGGATGGATGAGAGCTTCTCGGAGAGGCCTTCGAACATCGCTATTCGGCCGTCCCGCCCATGGAGGCTTCCATCCGGCGTCCCGCGAGGGCGGCCTCGAAATGTGCGATCGCCTTGTCGAACTTGTCCCGGCAGCCGGGATTGCAGAAGCCGACCACCGCCCCGGCGTAACGCGTCAGCGAATCCTCGGTGATCGGCTTTCCCGACCAGGGGCAGGTCTCGTTGACTGCGTCCGCAACATGCAAGGTTTCCTGGACCACACCCCTACCCTCCGCGGCGCATTTCCCAATTTGGGGAGGCGTCGCCAACGCAAATGACGCCCGAGGGCGCATCCGCGCTGTCGGGCGTTGACCTCCGGGCGAGTAAATACCCCTACCCGGTCGGCGGCTTGTGAGCTCGCTCGTGTCGATATCGAGAAGCGATTAACCCGCCACCTCCCGAAAAGTCAACGAATCGGAGGCGGACTCTCGGACGGAGTTCGCGCCACCTCTGGGTGACCCGACTCGGCCGCCGCCTGCTTCCACGCGTTGTTGGGGTCGCCGCCAGGTTTCTGTTTCCGGGTTGTGGCGTAGATGTACGCGCCAGCAAGAGCGACCACGCCACCCGCCAGACCGATGAGCCAGATATGGCCGCCGATGCCCTCCATTGAACCCTCCTGGCAGACAGAGCTGCCCTTCGCTTCCCAACCTTCCGGGCTGGTGTCCGTTCCGGCGCTGGCAGAGCGTCCGGCTCAAACACCCACGGCGATATGCCGCCGCTTGACCGGACGGCGCGCTCGGGCCTCCATGCGGCCATGAACCGGCGCAGCCTTGGACGAATCGCGAGCGCGGCCGCCGTCTTGACGATGGGGGGCGTCGGGTATGCGGCCGCCGCTAGACGGCGCAACCCCTATTACGACGGGCCGGCCTCCGACCATTTCGACGGCGTCCGGTTCTTCCGCCCGGGCGAGCCGACCGACAAGGGAACGCTGGAACTCGCCCGATGGCAGCTCGGCGGCGGCCGTCAGGCTTGGCCTTCCGCCTTTCCGAGCCCCTTCGCGGACAAGCCCCCCATCCGGGTCGACGGCTGCCGAACCACGCTTGTCGGCCATGCGAGCCTGCTGATCCAGGTGGTCGGGCTGAACATCCTCGTCGATCCGGTCTGGTCGGAGCGGGCGAGCCCGGTTCGGTTCGCGGGTCCGCGTCGGGCAAACCCGCCTGGCGTCGCGTTCGACGATCTTCCGCCGATCCATGTCGTGCTGGTCACCCACAATCATTACGACCATCTCGACACCGACACGATCTCGCGGCTCTGGCAACGATTTCGACCTCGCATCATCACCCCGTTGGGGAATGACGCCATCATTCGGGCGCGCGATGATGAGGTCGAGGCCTCGACACTTGATTGGGGCGGATCGCTCGAACTCGGCAACGGCGTCGCGGTCCATCTCGAACCGGCAAATCACTGGTCGGCGCGCGGCATCAACGACCGCCGGATGGCGCTCTGGGGCGCCTTCGTGCTGACGGGGCCTGCGGGGACGATCTACGTCGCGGGGGATACCGGCTACGGCAGCGGCGACATCTTTCGGGACGTCCGCACCCGCTTCGGCTCGCCTCAACTCGCGGCTCTGCCCATCGGGGCCTACGAACCACGCTGGTTCATGGGTTCGCAGCACATGAACCCTGCCGACGCCGTGCAGGCCTTTCGCGATCTCGGCGCCGAGGCCGCGATCGGCGTGCATTGGGGCACGTTTCAGCTCACGAACGAGGCGATCGACCAGCCTGTGAAGGATCTCGCGGCGGCGCTCGGCGAGGCCGGTGTCGAGCCGGATCGCTTCCGCGCTCTACGGCCGGGCGAAGTCTGGCAGGCCGACCCCGGATCGTGACGGTACAATCCATCACTTGGGTTGCACGTAGATGTTGACCTCCAAATCCGTCCCGGCGGGATCCGCCACGTCGTTCACGAACTCCTCGAAGAATACGTCCTTGGCGACCAGATCCTTGGCTTCGAGGTAGGTGGTGATCGTTTCGTAGGTCGAGTCGATATCGTCGTAGGGGCCCTTGTGCACGAACCGGAACGCCTTCCCGGACGGTGTACTGCCGAACCGCATCTCGGCCGAAAGCGCGGGCGCCGGGGAAGGCGCCGCATCGATCGGGATCATGGCCTCGAAGCTGAAATTGTCGTCGGTCGTTTGCGTGAACACGGCAAGTGGCCGCCCTCTTGGCGCGAGCCCCAGCTTGCTCAGGTCGGCCTCCATCCTGGCGAAGGCCGCACGCAGGTTCTTCAAGCCGTCGTCCCAGCCGCTCGTGCCGGAGAGGATCAGCACAGACTTTGCCTGGAGCACGACCTCATCGACGTTGACCGGATCGCCCGGCTCCGGGATCAGCGTCGGCCGCGTGGTCGGAACCGGCGTGACTGGAGCTGCAGGCGCCGGCGCTGCCGGAGACACCGCTGCGGGCGGAGGCGTGGGGGCGGACGGAGCGGCCTGTCCCCACGCCTCGACCAAAGCCAGGCCGGGCGCGAGCGCGAGCGCGATCGTCAGCGCACCCCTTCGTAAACCAGTTCCCATTGTGGCGTTCATCGAACCTGTCCCCTCGCCACCCAGCAGCGAACCGCGCGATCCGCCCCGCGACATGCGACCTGCCGTCCGATATACGGACACGGCACCGGAATGTTCCCGATGAGCTCACTCGCCGGCAGGCGTTATATCAAGATGAACGGTCTCGGCAACGAGATCGTTGTTATCGACATGCGCGGCGGCCCCGATCGAATCTCAGCGGGAGAGGCCCGGGCGGTGGCGGCCGACGCGAGAACCCGATTCGACCAGCTGATGGCGATCCACGATCCCGCCGAGGCGGGTTCGGATGCAAGTCTCCGCATCTACAACGCCGACGGGTCTCTGGCGGGCGCCTGCGGCAACGGCACGCGTTGCGTTGCCTGGGCGATGATGGATGACCCCATCATGGCCAACCCCATCATGGCCAACCCCTCGGGCCGGCAACTCGTGTTCGAGAGCCCGGCCGGGCTGCTGCCGGTGACCCGGGGGTCGGGACGAATGTTCACCGTCGACATGGGCATTCCCCGGCTGCGCTGGGACGAGATCCCGCTGCGCGAGCCGTTCCAGGACACGCGCCGCATCGAGCTGCAGATCGGGCCCATCGATGCCCCGATCCTCCACTCGCCCTCGGCCGTGAGCATGGGCAACCCGCACGTCATCTTCTGGGTCGACGACCCCGAACGCTTCGACCTCGCCCGCATCGGGCCGCTGCTCGAGAACCACCCGATCTTTCCCGAGCGCGCCAACATCTCGCTCGCGGCCGTGCGGGCGCGCGACCACATCGCGCTCCGGGTTTGGGAACGCGGCGCCGGGCTGACGCAGGCCTGCGGCTCGGCCGCGTGCGCGGCCCTGGTTGCCGCTTTCCGCAAGCGGCTGACCGACCGGGACGCCACTGTCTCGCTGCCGGGTGGCGACCTCCGCATCGTGTGGCGAGAAACCGACGACCATGTTCTGATGACCGGCCCTGTCGAGCTGGAGCATGAGGGCGTCCTCGCCCCGGAGCTGTTCGCGACGCCGCAAGCGGCGGCCTGATGACCGTCGAGATCGTGTCATTCGGTTGCCGCCTCAACGGCGTCGAGTCGGAAACCATGCGGGAGCTCGCCCGGGCTGCGGGCCATGAGGATGTCGCCGTCATCAACAGCTGCGCGGTCACGGCCGAAGCGTCACGACAGGCCCGCCAAGCCGTGAGGCGGATGGCTCGGGAGCGCCCGGACACCCCGATCGTGGTGACCGGCTGCGCGGCGCAGACCGAGCCGGATCGTTTCGCCGCCTTGCCGGAGGTTGCCGCCGTTCTCGGCAATGGCGAGAAGATGGATCCGGGCACCTGGAGCCGCCTCCGCGATGGTGAAGGGGGCCGTGTCCGGGTCGGGGACATCATGGCGCCTCACGGCCCGGCCGCAGCCGCGACCGACTCTGCTGCCGGGCGCGTCAGAACCTTTGTGGAGGTGCAGACCGGCTGCGATCACGACTGCACCTTTTGCGTCATCCCCTCGGGGCGGGGCCGGTCGCGCTGCGCACCGATCGCTTCCGTGATCGAAGCCGTGCGGGCCAGCGTGGCGCGGGGCGCGAGGGAGATCGTGCTGACGGGGGTGGATATCACGGCATACGGCAAGGACGGACCAGGAGAGCCGCGTCTCGGCACCCTGGTCAAGGCGATCCTTGCCGCCGTGCCCGAACTCAAACGTTTGCGCCTCTCCTCGATCGACTCGGTGGAGGTGGACCGGGACTTGCTCGACGCGCTGGCGCAGGAGCCCCGGCTGATGCCGCACCTGCACCTGTCGCTCCAGGCCGGCGACGATCTCGTGCTGAAGCGGATGAAGCGTCGCCATTCTCGGGACGATGCGGTCGCGTTCTGCCACGCCGTGCGACGGTTGCGGCCGGACATCGTGTTCGGAGCCGACCTGATCGCCGGCTTCCCGACGGAGAGCGACGCCATGTTCGCTCGCTCGCTCGACCTGGTTGCCGAATGCGGGCTGACGCATCTGCACGTCTTCCCGTACTCCCCCCGGCCCGGTACGCCCGCCGCCCGCATGCCGCCGGTCCCCCCGGCGGTCGCCCGCGAGCGCGCGGCCCGCCTGCGTAAGGCAGGCGAGGTCGCGCTCCGGCGGCATCTCGACGGAGAAGTCGGGTCGATCCGTCAGGTGCTCGTGGAAGGCAGCGGTCTCGGCCGCACGGAAGGCTTCGCCCCGGTGCGATTCGACCGCCTCGTGCTCAAAGGCGAGCTACGCCCCGCCCACATCGTCGCCCATAACGGCCGCGAGCTTCTGGCCGCCTGACGAGCGGCCCCGCGATCTCAACGGGGGCGCCCCAAAGCAGCTGCCATGGGTTCGGGCGCGGGAGCCTCGACGAGGATCGGTCCCTTCTTCGGGTAGAGCGGAATGAGCACCGATCTGGCGTGCAGCATCAGGGGCCCGCCTCCACCTCCATATGTCGCGTCCCCGAGTATGGGCCAGCCTGCCGCCGCGCAGTGAACGCGAAGCTGGTGCGTGCGCCCGGTGACCGGAGTGAGCTCCATCCAGATTTGGTCCTGGTCCGCCCCTCTTCCGAGCACTCTCCACCTCGTCAGCGCGGGCAGCCCCCTCTGATCCACGCGCATTCGCCAATCGCCAGGATTGCGCGAGCGCCGCGCGACCGGCAGGGCGATCTCGCCCTCATCCGTGGGAGGATGGCCCGCGACGACCGCCCAGTACGTCTTCCCGACCTGCCCGGAGGCGAACAGCTCGCCGAGCCGGGCCAAGGCCCGGGCATGCCGCCCGACAACCAGGCATCCCGACGTGTCGCGGTCGAGCCGGTGCGCCACCTCTGGCCGCCGCGGCAGCCCGAAGCGGAGCTCGTCCAGCCAATCCGTGAGGGTCGCGCCGCCGCGTCGGTCCGAATGGACCGGTAACCCGGCCGGCTTGTCGAGGACGAGCATCACGGCATCGCGGTAGAGCACGCGAGACATTATGTACGCTGACGTCATGCCGTCCGGGCTACAGCCCCGAATGGGCGGGCGGCAAGGATCGCAGGATGTCGTTGCAGGGACGAAGGCCCGGTTGGCTTCTCGACAAGATTCTTGGCCGCCCGAGCGGGGACGAGCACGCCGTGGCCCGCCCGGCTCTCGAGCCAGCCCCGGCCGAGACCGAGGGCGCGGAGCCTCCGCTGCTCTCCCCCGCATCGCGATCCGAAGGGCAGCCGGACTTCACACCCGCCGCGTTCGCCGACGCCATCCCGATCGTCGAGCCGACCGTCACGGAGGCGTCGCCGGAGGCTCCGGGCACCGATAAGGCGGTCGACGAGCTCCTTGGGGCCACGTTGCAGCCGGTCGAGGGCGCCCCGGAAGGGGGTGGACCGACCGAACCCATCCCGCGCGCCCAGCCCGAATCCCAGCCGGAGATCGCGGCCTCGACACCATCGGACGGGGCGGGCCGCGGCTGGTTCCGGCGGCTGGCGGACGGGATGCGGCGCACCTCGTCGAAGATCGGGGACAGCGTCACGAGCCTGTTCGTCAAGCGCAAGCTCGACCGCGCGACCCTGGACGATCTGGAGGACGTCCTGATCGGGGCCGATCTCGGGGTCGAGACTGCGACCCGCATCACGGCCGCGGTCGGCGACGGTCGGTATGACCGTGAGATCTCCGCCGAGGAGGTCAAAACGATCATGGCGGGGGAGATCGAGAAGGTCCTGGCGCCGGTCGCGCGGCCGCTCCGCCTGGAGAGCTCCCGAAAGCCGTTCGTTCTCCTGATGGTCGGAGTCAACGGAGCCGGCAAGACGACCACGATCGGCAAGCTCGCACAGAAGTTCCGCCATCAGGGGCTGTCGGTCACGATCGCGGCAGGCGACACCTTCCGGGCTGCCGCGATCGAGCAGCTCAAGATATGGGGCCAGCGGGTGGGCGCGCCCGTGATCGCTCGCGCTCAAGGTGCGGACGCGGCTGGGCTCGCCTTCGACGCCTTGGAAGAGGCAAAGGGCCGCGGGGCCGACGTGCTGATGATCGACACCGCCGGCCGGCTCCAGAACAAGGTCGGCTTGATGGCGGAGCTCGAGAAGATCATCCGGGCCGTCCGCAAGCTCGATCCCGAAGCCCCGCACGCGACACTCCTTGTCCTTGATGCGACCGTCGGACAGAACGCGCTCTCGCAGGTCGAACTCTTCGCAAAGACCGCCGGGGTGACCGGGCTCGTGATGACGAAGCTCGACGGGACGGCCCGTGGCGGCATCCTGGTCGCGCTCGCAGCCAAGTTCGGCCTACCGGTCCATTTCATCGGCGTCGGTGAGGGAGTCGACGATCTCGAACCGTTCACGGCGCGCGACTTCGCCCGCGCCATCGCGGGGCTTGAAGAGGTGGGCTAGCCGGAGAGGGGCGCCTTCGGCCCCCTGCCCTTTAGGTCATGGACACCCGCGGCGCGCGCTAGCTACAGAATCCAGATTGTTCCCCTCAGCGTTTGCGAGAGCTTTTTGAATGGACGAACCCGGCCGCTCGCGCCTTCATCCTCTCGTGAAGCTGGGGCTCGAACTCGGGCCCCTTGTTCTGTTCTTTCTCGCCAACGCCTATTCCGACCGCTTCGGGGTCCCGCAGGACAGACGGATCTTCCTAGCGACGGGGCTCTTCGTGGCCGCGACCGCGATTTCGCTGGCCGTGCATTACGGCCTCGTGCGTCGTCTGCCTATCATGCCGCTTGTGTCGGGTGTCGTCGTGCTCGTGTTCGGCGGGCTGACGATCGCGCTGAACGACGAAACCTTCATCAAGCTGAAGCCGACGATCGTGAATGCCCTGTTCGGGATCGTGCTCCTAGGAGGACTCTACTGGAAAAAGCCGCTTCTCGCGATCGTGCTCGATTCGATGTTCGCGCTCGACGACGAGGGTTGGCGCAAGCTGACTTTCCGTTGGGCGATATTCTTCTTTGTGCTCGCGGTCCTGAACGAGGTCGTCTGGCGAACGCAGACGACGGACATGTGGGTGAACTTCAAGGTGTTCGGCATCATGCCGTTGACGATCGTGTTTGCGCTGGCGCAGACGCCGCTGCTGCTTCGCCATGAGGTCAAGGGAGAGGCCTGATCGGTCAGCCGCTGCCGAGAGGCGAGCCTCCGCGTCCGGGCGCGCTGTTCAACCCGCCGCGGCGGGCGCGGCTCCGGCATGTTCTCTGAGAGCGGCGACCCATTGCTGGCTCGGCTGGGCGCCTGACACGGCCCAGCGCCGATCGACGATGAAGAACGGCACTCCCGAGACCCCGATCGCGGCGGCCTGCCCCTCCTGCTCGACGATCTCGTCCTCGAGCGCCGGGTCGCGGAGGGCGATCGTCACCTCGTTCGAGTCAAGGCCAAGCCCCGTCGCGATCTCGATGAGCACGTCCTCGCGCCCGATATCGAGCGCCTGCTCGAAATAGGCCGCCATCAGCGCCTCCTTTGCGGCGTCGCCACGTCCCGCCCTGGTCGCGTGCGCGATGACACGGTGCGCCTTCCGGGTGGAGGGCGTGCGCTCGATGCGGTCGAACGCGAAGGCGATGCCCTCATCGCGCCCGCGCGCCGTCATCTCCGCATCGAGCGTTGCCGCCCTCTCCGCGCCGAACTTCCGGGTCCGATACTCCGCCCGCGGCATCCCATCCTCCGGCATGTCGGGATTGAGCTCGAAGGGCAGCCACTCGAGCACGGTCGAGGCCCGTAGCCCGACCTCGTCGAGCGCCCGCTCGAGCCGGCGCTTGCCGATGAAGCACCACGGGCAGACCACGTCGGAGAAGACGGAAATGGTGAGCGGCATCATGAGGGTCCTCAGCGAAGGCCCGCGGCCCGGACATGCTCCAGCAATGCCGGCAGCGCCCCCGGGGTGAGTGGTCCGACATGCTTATACCGGATCGTGCCGTCCGGGCCGACCACGAAGGTTTCGGGCACGCCGTACACCCCCCAATCGATCGCGGTTCGTCCGGCCGGGTCGATGCCGACCGCCGAAAACGGGTTTCCGAGCGCGAGGAGAAAGCGATTGGCGACCTCGGGCTTGTCCTTGTAGTTGATGCCCACAAGACGTGCCGACCCGCTCCTCGCGAGGTCCATCAGCAACGGATGCTCGATCCGGCAGGGGGCGCACCAGGATGCCCACACGTTGACGACCGTGACCTTCCCGGCTGCCAGGTCGCCGCTGGCGAGGCCCGGCACCGGCTGTCGCGCCCTGTCGCGAAGGCCCTCGAGCGGCTGAAGCTCGAAGGCCGGCACGGTTTGCCCGATCAGGGCGGATGGCACCCGGGACGGATCACCGAACCCGAGCCGGACCGCGAACAGGATCGCGAGCGCGGCGAAGGCCAGGGCCGGCAGGGCCAAGAGGAGGCGCACCCGACGGCCTCCGTGCGGGCCGGACGCATCGCGAGGCTGCATCATAGCAGCGCGACCCTCATGCGCGTGTGGCTCGCCGGGATCCGTGTCTCCGCGTTCGAAGCACGCGAGCGCGCGAAGCTGCGCCCGGTGGTCGAGGATAGCCCGGAGCACGAGCCCAGCCACTGCCAGCGCCGTCGCCCCGTAGGCGGACCAGACGTACACCGCGTAGCCGGGGTTCGACGTCACGCCGAGACGCCGACCGGGGGGGGCGGATCGGGATGGGGTCTCGGGGCGGAGATGATCGCTATCGAGCCGCCGTCGAGCCGCTCAGCCTGGGTCAGGGTGAGGCGCCGAACCCGCCGCCGCAGGATCTCGGTCCGCATCCCGGCCAGATGCAAGGTCACTCCCAGGAGCGTGAAAGCGGCCGCCATGGTGAGAAGCGGGCCGAGTATCGAGCTGTGAATGGTTGGGCCGGACATTCGCAAGACCGAGGCGCCCTGGTGCAGGGTGAACCACCAATCGACCGAGAACTTGATGATCGGGATGTTCACGAGCCCGACGAGCGTCAGGATGGAGACCGCCCGGGCTGCCCGGCCCGGATCGTCCACGGTTCGCCAAAGGGCGATGATGCCGCCATACATCAGAAACAGCACGAGCATGGATGTGAGGCGGGCGTCCCACACCCAATACGTGCCCCACATCGGCTTGCCCCAAAGCGAGCCGGTGACGAGGCAGACGAGCGCGAAAACGGCCCCGATAGGGGCCGCGGCCCTTTGCGACACGTCGGCGAGAGGGTGGCGCCAGACCAGACTACCGAAAGCCGACGCCGCCGTGAGCATGTAGAACGACATGGCCAGCCACGCCGCCGGGACGTGTACGAACATGATCCGCACGGTTTCGCCCTGCTGGTAATCCGGCGGAGCGACGAACAGGCCGAGATAGACACCGATGGCTGCGACCACGACGGTTGCAAGCGCGAAAGCCGGAACCGCCGGTCGGGACCAGCGCATAAACGTGCCCGGATTGGCGAGGGCGCTCAGCATGGAGGCTCTCTTACCTGAGACAGCGGGCACAACAATGCGGCGCGGGGCCCCGTCATTCGCTCGATCTCAGCGCCGCTGTGGCCGCCAGCGTGCCGATCGCTCCGGCCGCGAGCGTTAGCCCGGCGAGGATCAGGAGGGCCGGACGACCCGTCTCACCGGTCGCATCCGCGGCAGCCACGCCGAAGATCAAGGTTGGAACGGTCAGGGGCAGCACCAGGATGGCCAGGATAAGTCCGCCCCGCCGGAACGTGGCCGTCAGCGCCGCTCCGACCGCGCCCAGGAAGGTGAGAGCGGGCGTTCCAACGAGAAGCGAGACGGCGCCGGCCACCATGGCGTCGGGTGGGATGGCGAGGAGGAAGCCGAACACCGGAGAGAACAGCGCCAGCGGCAGTCCTGTGGTCAGCCAATGCGCAGTCACCTTGGCGAGGACCAGGATCTCGAGCGGGGTCGCGGAGAGCCGCATGAGGTCGAGCGAGCCGTCCTCCTCGTCCGCCTGGAAAAGCCGGTCGAGCCCGACGGTCGTCGTCAGGAGAGCCGCGATCCAGAGGATTGCTGGGCCGATGCGCGATAGAAGATTGAGGTCTGGGCCGAGCGCGAAGGGCACGAGCGTCACGACCATCAGGAAGAACACAAGCCCGAGCACGCCCGAGCCGCCGACCCGCCCGGCGAGGACGAGGTCGCGCCGAACGAGAGCTGCGAAGGCCCGGATCATGGCGGCACGCTCTCTTCGCCGATGGGAGAGCGGGCCAGGGCGAGCTCGCGGGCGCCGGCGAGCGGCAGAGAGGAATGGGTGGCCGCCACGATCAGGCCACCGTCCGAGAGATGCGCGCGCATCATCTCCGAGAGCATCGCCTGGCCCTCGCGGTCGAGGGCGGCGGTCGGCTCGTCCAGAAGCCAGATCGGGCGGTGGGCGACCAGGAGGCGGGCCAGGGCGACGCGGCGCCGCTGCCCTGCAGACAAGTAGCCGACCGGCAGCGACGCGGCGCCCGGCAGGCCGACCCTCGCCAGTGCGTCCATTGGATCGAGGCGAGGCGAGCCGAGAAGGGAGGCCGCGACGACCAGGTTCTCGGCTGCCGTCAACGCGAATTTCAGTCCATCCCGATGGCCGAGATGATGCACGCACTCGGACAGGGAGCGCTCCCCTGCCTCGGCGAGCGCGACCGTCCCGGCCGACGGCCGAAGAAGCCCCGCCAGCGCGGCCAGGAGCGTGGACTTTCCGGCGCCGTTGCGGCCGGTGACGCTCAGGGCCTCCCCGTTCCGGAGCGACACGTTGACGCCGGCGAAGACGGACCTGCCGCCGCGGCGGCAGGCGAGCTGATCGACATCGAGCTGCAAGGGGCGGTGGTCCGGGCTCCGGCGCGTCAGCACGCCCTCAGGCGACTAGCACACCTTCGCGCGACTTCGCCTGCCGGTAATAGGCCCAGAGCACGCCGGCCGCGACGGTCCGCCAGGGGCGCCAACGCTCCGCGAGGCGAAGCAGCGCCTTCGAGCCCGGCCGGGCGTCGAGCCCGTAGGCGAGCCGCGCCGCCTCTTGCAGGGCGAGGTCGCCGGCCGCAAATGCGTCCGGATGCCCGAGGCAGAACATCAGGTAGATGTCGGCCGTCCACGGCCCGATGCCGCTGACGGAGGTCAGCCGCGCGTGAGAGGTCGCCGCTGCCAGGTCTTGCAAGGTGTCCAGCGAAAGCGCGCCGGAGGCTTGCGAGGTGGCGATCGCCCGCAAGGTGCGGATCTTCGGGCCGGACAGGCCGGGTCGGCGGAGCTCGTCATCCGACGCGGCCAGGATGCGGGCCGGGGTGAGCGGATCGAAGGCCGCCGCGAACCGGCCCCAGATCGCGGCCGCGCTCGCGGTCGAGACCTGCTGCGACACGACGATGGACGCGAGCCCGGCGAAGCCGCCGTCGCGCTTGCGGAGCGGGGGACGCGCGCCGTTCCGGATCAGCTCGGCCATGAACGGGTCGATCCCGGAGAGCGCCTCCAGGCCGTGGGCCAGCGCCGCCTCGGAATCGATGAGGATCATCGCGGGCCGGTTGCCGGACCGGCAGCGTCCTCGCGCCCGGGACCCGCCCGGTGAGCCGGCCGGTGTTCCGGTTCGCGCCGAGCCCGAATGGCCGGCTTCATCTCGGCCATGCCTATTCCGCGCTCCTGAACCAGGTGCTGGCGCGCGAACGCGGCGGGCGGCTGCTCCTGCGGATCGAGGACATCGACCCGGCGCGGTCCCGGCCCGACCTCGTGGACGCGATCTTCGATGACCTGTCCTGGCTCGGCCTGTCCTGGGAGGAGCCGGTGCGCCGGCAGTCGCGGCATCTCGCCGAGCACAAGGCGGCCGCGGACGGGCTGCTCGGCCGAGGCCTCCTCTATCCCTGCTTCTGCAGCCGCGGCGAGATCCGGCAGGCGGCCGAGGCCCGCGAATTCGCCCTTGGCCGGCCCTGGTCGCGCGACCCGGACGGAGCGCCGCACTATCCCGGCATGTGCCGGACCCTCGTCCGGTCCGCAATGCAGGCCCGCCTCGACCGGGGCGACCGCCCCGCGTGGCGGCTCGACACGGCGCGCGCGCTCGCAACCTTCGGCGCGGCTCCGGTCTGGACCCGGTTCGATCGGGGCGGCGCTGAGCATAGGGTCCAGGCCGACCCGGCCCGCTGGGGCGATCCGGTGCTCGTGCGGCGCGACGTCCCGACGAGCTACCATCTCGCGGTCGTCGTCGACGACGCGCTCCAGGGCTTCACCCATGTCGTGCGCGGGCGCGATCTGGAAGCCGCGACCGATCTCCACGCCTTGCTGCAGGGGCTGCTCCAGCACCCGAGCCCGCTCTATTGCCACCACGATCTCGTGCGCGATGCGGCAGGGGCGAAGCTCTCGAAGAGCCTCGGTTCCGCGGCTTTGGCCGAGCGCCGCGCCGACGGCGCGACCGCGGCCGACATCCGGCGCGAGCTCGGCTTCAGGGGCTGAGCGCTCAGCGGGTCTCGCTCGCGGCAAGCTGGTTCGCGGCTCCGGCGCGCCTGGCCAGCGCGTCGATCTGCTCCCGCTGGCGGGTGAAGTCCGCGAGGGCGCGTCCGTCGAGTTCGCGGCCGCGCGGCACCCGGATCTTGAGCGGGTCGACGAAGCGCCCGTTGACCAGCACCTCGTAATGGAGGTGCGGCCCCGTCGACAGGCCGGTCGAGCCGACATAGCCGATGACCTGACCCTGCCGGACCCGGACGCCCGGGCCGATCCCGCGCGCGAAGGCGGATTGGTGATTGTAGGTGGTCATGTAGCCGTTGGCGTGCTGGATCTCGATGCGCCGGCCGTAGCCGGAATCCCAGCCCGCCTTGACGATCGTGCCGTTGCCGGCCGCGAAGATTGGGGTCCCGATCTTGTTCGCCCAATCGACGCCCGTATGGGTCTTGGCGTAGCCGAGGATCGGGTGGAAGCGCGACCCGAACCCGGAGGTCAGCCTCGCGTCGAGGATGGGCTTGCGGATCAGGAACTTCTTGAGGGAGCGGCCGTCGGGATCCAGGTAATCGACCGAGCCGTCGTCGTTCTGGAACCTGAAGACGCGGCGGACGTCCGACCCGACCGTCAGCGTCGCCGAGAGGATCTCCAGCCGCTCGCCTCCGGGCTCGTCGTCGTTGGCGTAGAACAGCTCGAACGTGTCGCCCGGCGCCACGCGGCGCTGGAAATCGACGTCGTAGCCGAAGATGCGGACGAGCTCCTCAACCGTCTGGCGCGGCAGATCCTGCTTCAGGGCCGTCTCGTAGAGGCTATCGTAGAGCTTCGCGCCGGTTCCCTCCTGATCGTCCTCGTCATCCTCAGCGCCGGCCTTCTTCCCGTCCTGCCCTGCGCCCTCGGCTGCGGGAGGCGCCACCGACACGAAGGTTCCGTGGTCGTTCCGGGCCGCGATCGCCTCGATGCCCCGCTCCCCGTACAGCCTCGCCCGCATGATCGGCCGCGGCTGCCCCGGGCTCACGGCCTTGGCCAGCATGAGCTGAAGCTGCAGCCCTTCGATGACGCGCTCGCGGCCGCCGAGCGCGTTCGCGATGAGCCGCGCCTCGTCCGGGCTCGCCTCGTTCGCCCGGAGCATGGCTTCGAGCGTTTCCCCTCGGCGCACCGGCACGGTCCGGTCCTCGAAGGCGAGGTCGCCGGCCCGCGCGGCCGATTTCGGCAGGTTCGTCACGTTTTCCGGCACGACCCGGACCTCGATCGACCGGAACGACGCGTCGCTCGCGCCCGAAAACAGGCCGGGTCCGGACGTCGGCCCGGCGGCATTGGCCCCGACCGCCCGCGGAAGGAAGGCCGGCATCGGCAGGACCGGTAGCGCCGAGCGCCTCCCGGCCTCCTCCGCCGAGCGCGCCTCGGCCTCGAGCTGCGCCAGGACGTCCTCGTCCGTCAGCGTCGGTCCGGCCGGTTCGAGGACGAGCGTCGACAGGTCGGTCTTCACGACGGAGACCTCGGCGTCGGAGGTCTCGGGCGGCGGTTCGAGGCCGCGCTCGGCCTCGGCCGAGGCGAAGAACCGCATCGGGTTGAAGGGAGGAACGTTGGTCGCGTAGACGCCGCTCGTCAGCGACAGCCCGGTCGACACCCGCGTGAACGAGCGCAGCTTGATGACCTCGCGCTCGCCCGCCCGAAGCGTCATGGGGGCGCGGTAGACCTGCTTTGCCGACGCCACCGTCTCGGACCGCACGAGCTTGTCGCCTCGGCGGAGGCCACCCGTGGCATCGCCCGGGCGGGACGGCAGGTCGGTCGCCGGCTCCGCCACCTCCGCGAAGGTGATCTCGCCCTGCGAGGACACGTAGATCGCCGATCCGAGAAGAAGGGCCCCGGTGATCCCGGTGAGCACGGACGCCCCGAGCCAGCGCACGCTCAGCGCGTGGCGGGCCGAGGGCAGGACGGGGCCGTCGAGGTCGAGCGGCGGCTCGTTGCCGAGACTGGCCGCCGGGCCGGTGCGGGACGCCGCCCGCAAGGGCCTGCGAAGGCCGGGCATCGGGCCGACGGGTTTGGCCGCCGGGGACAGCCGCGGGTGGAGCGAAGACAGGCTCACGCCGAGACCCGAATCGCCGCGATGGTGACGGTGGGGAGGCCTCTGGCCTTTTTCGATTGAACGGGTTTCAGGGCCGGCATGGGCGAACTCGCATCCTGCTCAGAAGAAACGCTCGAAGGCGGCCAGGACGTCGCCCGGGGCCTCCTCGGCCAGATAGTGGCCGGACGGCACGGGGCCGCCCGAGACCTCGGCCGAGCAGTAGCTCCGCCAGATCGAGAGCGGCTCGTACCAGCCCCCGATCTTGCCCTTGGCGCCCCACAGGGCCAGCATCGGGCAGGCGACCTTATGGCCCGCCGCCCGGCTCGCCCGGTCGTGATCGAGGTCGATCGTGGCGGCCGCCCGGTAATCCTCGCACATGCCCCGGATCGCGTCCGGGTCGCGCGCGGCCGCCAGATAATCGGCCAGGGCCTCGGGAGCGAAGAAGCCGGGCGGCTTCGGCTCCCGCGACGTATGCGCCTGCCACCAGGTCTCGGGCGCGGCCGAGATCAGGCTTTCCGGGAAGGGATGGGGCTGCGCGAACCAGAACCAATGATAATAACCGAGCGCGAAGGACATGTCGGTGCGCTCGAAATGCTCGATCGTCGGCACGATGTCGAGCACGGCGAGCTTCTCGACCCGCTCCGGATGGTCGAGCGCCAGCCGGTGCGCCACGCGGGCGCCGCGGTCGTGGCTGGCGACCCGGAAGCGCGCGTGACCGAGCCGCGTCATCAGCTCCGCGAGATCGGCCGCCATGGCGGCCTTGGCGTAGGGAGCGTGATCGGGCGTCGCGGGCGGCTTGTGCGACCCCCCGTATCCGCGCAGGTCCGGGCAGACCACCGTGAACCGGCGCGCGAGCCTGGGCGCCACGGCGTGCCACATCGTATGCGTCTGCGGATTGCCGTGCAGCAGGAGAAGCGGCGGACCCGAGCCGCCGCGGCGCAGCCGAACCGGCCCTTCCGCGAGGTCGAGCGTCTCGAGCGTGAAGCTGGGAAAGAAGCTCATTGACGCCTCGGCGGTTTCGCGTGTGAAGCCGGCTGCTTCGACGCGAGATCGAGATCAACTTGGAAGTGGGACGCGACGCGCCGCAACAGCGCTTCGGTTTCGCTGATCGCGCCGCGAAGCCGATCGTCACGAGGTGGCTCGGCGATACTGCCCATCGGCTTCGGGTAGCGAAACGTAGTGGCGTAGGACTCGAGCCAGGTGAGCTGCGCCAAGTCACCGCGGAATGCGTCGGCTTCAGGAAGCGCCCGCCTCATCGTCTCCAGCTGATGCTGCTGGGAACGAGTGAAGGCCGTAATCTCGGCCTGAGCCAGGGCCAGGATGACGTGCTCGACGGCTTGTTCCGCTTGGTAGGCCGCGTATCGGTTGCCCTCGCGCAAGAGAATGTCCGCGGCGGACAGCGACTCCGCCGCAAGCCGAAGGTGCGACGCGATCAGTCGCTCAGCTGACAACGAGGCGCACGCCTTCTTTGGCGAGGTCGTAGCCGAGCGTGTTAGGCAGCCCCCAGATAGCCTCCAGCTCGCCACGCCTCGCGGTGAGCAGGGTGACGGGGGTGGTGTGCCGGTAACGCAGCTGCCAAGCCAGCAACGGGTCGACGAGCGCATCGGACGCGTCGTCTGGGAGCACGGCCAACAGATCCCAGTCACTATCGGGCTTGGCATCGCCGCGTGCCCGGCTGCCGAACAGCCAGAGTTCGACAGGTCCAAGGGTGTCCTGAGCGTCCGCCATCAGCGCCAAGAGCTCGCGCGGGATCGTCTGGGAGGGACGCGAGGCCGGACCGGACATGAGCCTACCCCACTCTCGCGATCGGCACCACGTTGTGCAGCGTGCGGTCGGCGCTCTCGAAGAAGCGCCGGATGCCGCGCGCCGCTTGCCTGATCCGCTGCTCGTTCTCGACCAGCGCGATGCGGACGTGGTCGTCGCCGTGCTCGCCGAAGCCGATGCCCGGCGCCACCGCGACATCCGCCTTCTCGATCAGGAGCTTGGAGAATTCGAGGCTGCCGAGCGACCGGAACTTCTCCGGGACCGGCACCCAGGCGAACATGGAGGCGGACGGCGCCGGGATCGGCCAGCCGGCCTTGGCGAAGCTCTCGACCAGGACGTCGCGGCGGCGGCGATAGGTCGCCCGCATCTCGTCGATGCAGTCCTGGGGACCGTTCAGCGCCGCGGTCGCGGCCACCTGAACCGGCGTGAAGGCGCCGTAATCGAGGTAGGATTTCACCCGCGCCAGGGCGGCCAGGAGGCGGTCGTTGCCGACCGCGAACCCCATCCGCCATCCCGCCATGGAGAAGGTCTTTGACATGGACGTGAACTCGACGGTGACGTCCATCGCGCCCGGCACCTGGAGCACGGAGGGAGGCGGCTCGCTGCCGAAATAGACCTCCGAATAGGCGAGATCGGAGAGGACGATCAGCTCGTGCCGCTTCGCGAAGAGGATGAGGTCGCGGTAGAAATCGAGCGTGGCCACGAAGGCGGTCGGGTTCGCCGGGTAGCAGACGACAACCGCCAACGGCTTCGGGATCGAGTGGAGGACGGCGCGCTCCAGCGCCGGGAAAAAGGCCGGGCTCGGCTCCGCCGGCACCGACCGGATGGCGCCCCCGGCCATCAGGAACCCGAAGGCGTGGATGGGGTAGGACGGGTTCGGGACCAGCACCACGTCGCCCGGCGCCGTGATGGCCTGGGCCATGTTGGCGAAGCCTTCTTTCGATCCGAGCGTCGCCACCACCTGGGTGTCAGGATCGAGCTTCACGCCGAAGCGGCGGCCGTAATACGCAGCCTGGGCGCGGCGAAGCCCGCCAATCCCTTTCGAGGCCGAGTAGCGGTCCGTGCGGGGCCGCCCGGCCGTTTCGCAGAGCTTCGCCACAACATGCGGGGGCGCCGGCAGGTCGGGATTGCCCATGCCGAGATCGACGATGTCGGCCCCGCCGGCACGAGCCTTGGCCTTGGAGCGGTTGACCTCCTCGAACACGTAGGGCGGAAGCCGCTTGATGCGGTGGAAATCGTGCATGCGAAACGAGCCCCTAGCCGTCGCGTCCTTGCGCGAACCCTGGACGGCCATCGCGTCGTCTAGCATCGCTCGCCCCCCTCCGACCACGGTCTTCTACTGAGCAGGCCGGGTCGGGGACGCGCCCGCGCGCGCCTGGTTGCGGGCCCGCACCCGGTCGAGCTCCGCCTCGGCGCTGCTCACCTCCGCGGCGGTCTTCGGACGGGAGGCCGGCTTCGGCGCGGAGGTGCCGACCGGGACGTAGTCGGCGCCCGTGGACCGGCTTCGGGAGACGAAATCCGGGGCGGGTTTCGGCTCGCCCCCCGTGACGCCGCTCGCCACCACGAGGTCGCGGACCGGGTTCGCGTCCCCCGCACAGCCGGCAAGCGCGAGCCCGATGACGAGGCACATGGCTATCCGCCGGCAAAGCGCGCTACCATGACGTGAAAACATGCAGGCCTCAGGGGGGCGGTCTCGGATAGGTTCGGGATCATGAATCGCCGATGGGCGTTGTCCTTCCGCAATGTGGCCGCGGAATGATCTTTCGGGGCCGCACCGCGACGAGGCCGGGACGCAACGAGCCGGGACGCAACGAGCCGGGACGCAACGAGCCATGGGAGCGAAACGATGAACGACTCCACTCCGGGCGTGGCGGCCGCGAAGCCGGTCACGGATTTCAACGCCCTGGCCCGGAATATGGGGCAGTTCGTGGAGCAGGCCGGCAAGGCAGCGGCCGCGTATCTCCGGCCGCTGGAAGAGGGCAAGAAGGCGCCGGGCCTGTCCGCGGAGGTGAGCGAAATGGTCAAGACGCTGGGCGTCGTGGCCGAGACATGGATGGTGGATCCCCAGAAGGCCATCGAGGCGCAGAGTCGGCTCGGAGCTCAGTTCCTGGAGCTCTGGTCCGCCACGCTCCGCCGGATGCAGGGCGAGGAGGCCGCCTCCGTCGCAGCTCCGAACGCGCAGGACAAGCGTTTCCTCGACCCCGACTGGTCCAGGAACGCCGCCTTCGATTTCGTCAAGCAGGCCTATCTTGTCACGTCCCGCTGGGCCGAGGCGATGGTGGAGGAAGCCGAAGGGCTCGACGACCACACGAGGGCCAGGGCCGGCTTCTACGTGAAGCAGCTTTCCTCGGCCCTCTCACCGTCGAATTTCGTGGCCACGAACCCCGAACTGCTGCGCGAGACCATGCGGGAGAACGGCGCCAACCTCGTGCGCGGCATGTCCATGCTGGCCGAGGACATCGAGGCGGGAGGGGGCCAGCTGAAGCTTCGCCAATCGGACCCGACCAAGTTCAAGGTCGGCGAGAACATGGCGGTCACGCCCGGCAAGGTCGTTTTCCGCAACGACCTCGTCGAGCTGATCCAATATGCGCCCGCCACCAAGACGGTGCTGAAGCGTCCCCTTCTCATCGTGCCGCCCTGGATCAACAAGTTCTACATCCTCGACCTCAATCCCGAGAAGAGCTTCATCCGCTGGGCCGTCGAGCAGGGCCTGACCGTGTTCTGCATCTCCTGGGTCAACCCCGACGAGCGTCAGGCCGAGAAGGGCTTCGACGCCTATATGCATGAGGGCGTGCTGGCCGCGCTCGACGCGATCGAGGAGGCCTGTGGCGAGCGGCAGGTGAGCGCCGTCGGCTACTGCGTCGGCGGCACGTTGCTCGCGGTCACGCTCGCCTACATGGCGGCCCGGGCCGACCGCCGCATCGAGAGCGCGACCTTCTTCACGACGCAGGTCGACTTCACCCATGCTGGCGACCTGAAGGTGTTCGTCGACGAGGCGCAGATCCAGGCCGTCGAGGCGACCATGAAGGCGCGCGGCTACCTGGAGGGGTCCCGCATGGCGAACGCCTTCAACATGCTGCGCCCGAACGACCTCATCTGGCCCTACGTCGTGAACGTCTACCTGAAGGGCAAGGCGCCCTTCCCGTTCGACCTCCTCTACTGGAACTCGGACGCGACCCGGATGCCGGCCGCGAACCACTCCTTCTACTTGCGCAATTGCTACCTCGACAACAAGCTCTCGGCGGGCGAGATGATGATCGACAACGTCCGGCTCGATCTCGGGCGCGTCGACATCCCGATCTTCAATCTCGCGACCCGCGAGGACCATATCGCGCCCGCGAAATCGGTGCATCTCGGCTCGAAGTCGTTCGGCGGGCGGGTCGAATACGTGGTGGCGGGATCCGGGCACATCGCGGGCGTGGTCAACCCGCCCGCCAAGCCGAAATACGGCTACTGGACGGGCGAGGTCGGCGACGACTCGTTCGAGGACTGGCTCGGGCGGGCGAACGAGCACAAAGGCTCTTGGTGGCCCTACTGGTTCCAGTGGATCGAGCGCCAGTCGCCGGAACGCGTCCTGGCCCGTGAGCCGGGCGAGGGCGGCCTCCCGGCGATCTGCGACGCGCCCGGGACCTTCGTCCGGATGCAGGCCTGACCTCCGGGGTGGCTGGGGCCGTGCCTCGGTCGGCCCGTGACAGTCAGTATTTGGTGACGATCGGGGCCGCCTGGGCGACCCGGACGTCGTTGCAGATTGCCAACAAGGCTTCCGGATGGGAATCCGGGCGCGGCGGGCTTGCGGCGGCAGGCGCAATCGATAGACATCGGCCGGAACGGAGACGACGGTCATGAAGCTCGTGCGGTTCGGTCAGCCCGGTGAGGAGAAGCCGGGCCTCGTCGACGCGAGCGGCGCCATCCGAGACCTGTCGGGGGCGGTCGGCGACATCGACGGCGCCTTCTTGGCCAAGGGACTCGCTCAGGTGGCGGGCCTCGACGTCGAGCTCCTGCCCAAGGTCGCGGCCGGAACGCGGCTCGGCTCGCCGGTCGCCCGGGTGGGCAACTTCATCGCGGTCGGGCTCAACTTCGCCGACCACGCGGCCGAGACCGGGGCCGCGATCCCGTCGGAGCCAATCCTGTTCAACAAGGCGCCCTCCTGCATCGTCGGCCCGAACGACGACGTCACGATCCCGAAAGGCTCGAAGAAGACCGATTGGGAGGTGGAGCTCGCCATCGTGATCGGCCGCCGCGCCTGCTACGTCCACGCGAACGAGGCCCTCAGCTACGTGGCCGGCTATTGCATCTGCAACGACGTGTCCGAGCGCGAATATCAGATCGAGCGCGGCGGACAGTGGATGAAGGGGAAGAGCGCGCCGACCTTCGGGCCGCTCGGCCCCTGGCTCGTCACCCCGGACGAGATCCCGGACGTGCAGAACCTCTCCATGTGGCTCGACGTCAACGGCGAAAAGGCGCAGCGCGGGTCCACCAAGACGATGATCTTCGACTGCGCCAAGATCGTCTCCTACACCTCGCATTTCATGATGCTCCAGCCCGGCGACGTGATCACGACCGGCACCCCGCCGGGCGTCGGCCTCGGCATGAAGCCGCCCCGCTTCCTCAAGCCGGGCGACGTCGTGACCCTCGGCATCGAGGGGCTGGGCGAGCAACGCCAGAGCATCGTGCCCTACACGGCCTGACGGCATGGCGACCGAGCCGCTCTTCCGGGAGGACGCGTATCTGCGCACCTGCGAAGCGCGCGTGGTCGAGCTCACGCCGGAAGGCGGCGTCGTGCTCGACCGCACCGTCTTCTACGCCCAGGGCGGCGGGCAGCCGGGGGATGTCGGCCATCTCGCGCGCTCCGACGGGAGCACCGTCAGCCTCCACAACACCGCCTACGGGCCGGACCGCTCGACCATCGTGCACCTGCCGCTGCCGGGCTCGATCCTGCCCGCCATCGGCGAGCCGGTCGAAGCCGTCCTCGAGTGGGAGCGCCGCTTCGCCCGGATGAAGGCCCACACCGCGCTCCATCTCCTCAGCGTCGTGCTGCCCTATCCGGTTACCGGCGGCTCGATCGGGGACGGCGAGGGGCGGCTCGATTTCGACATCCCGGATGCCGGGCTCGACAAGGGCGAGATCACGGAGCGGCTCGCGGAGCTCGTCCGGCGCGACGCCGCCGTAACGGATCGCTGGATCACGGATGCGGAGCTCGACGCCAATCCGGGCCTCGTCAAGACGATGTCGGTGAAGCCGCCCCGCGGCTCGGGCCGCGTGCGGCTGGTCGAGATCGACGGGATCGACCTCCAGCCTTGCGGCGGCACCCATGTCCGCCGCACGGGCGAGATCGGCGCCGTCGCGGTCACCGACATCGAAAAGAAGGGCAAGCAGAACCGGCGGGTGAGGATCAGGCTGGGGTGAGCCTGATCGGAAACGAACGCCTGAAGCTTACGGCCGGGCTTCTGAACACGGTCGCTGGCTTCTCTCTTACGGCCGGTGGCGTCGGCCCGCTCATCGCGCTGTCGTTCGGCTTGAGCGCCGCGTCGCCTCTGAGTTCCTTGGCGCTGGCCCTCATCGTCGCCATCTGGTTTTTTGTCGGGATCGCGTTTCACCTGGGCGCGCGCTATCTTCTTGGGAGGTTGCAGACATGACCACCAACTTGTTCATCGCGATCGTGGTGGCGCCGCTAAGCCTGCTGCTCGTCGGCTTCGGCCTCCTTCTCTGGTCGCGCTACGCCGACCGGTGAGCCGCTTCCCACAAGCCAACCTTCGTCATTCCGGGGCGGCGCGGAGCGCTGAACCCGGAACCCACTCACATCCTCGCGGCTTGCCGTGGGTTCCGGGTTCCGTGCCCCGCACGGCCCCGGAATGACGGAGTTGACCTCGCATGCAGCCGATCGAGATCGTCACTCCCGCCTGGCTCGCCGAGCGCCTCGCCGACCCGGACGTCGTCGTGCTCGACGGCTCCTACTACCTCCCTGCCATGAAGCGCGACGCGGAGGCCGAGTACCTGGCCCGGCACATCCCGGGCGCCATCCGCTTCGACATCGACGCCGTGAAGGACAAGGCGAACCCGCTCCCGCACATGCTGCCGTCTCCCGAGGACTTCGCCGAGGCGGTCGGCGCCATGGGGATCGGCGACGGCATGACGGTCGTGGCCTATGACGGGATGGGCCTGTTCTCGTCGCCGCGCGTCGCCTGGACGTTCCGGACCTTCGGGGCCGGCAAGGTTGCGGTGCTCGACGGCGGGCTGCCGGCCTGGCTGGCGGAGGGCCGACCGACCGAGGCGGGCGAGCCGCCCGCGCGACCGCGCCGGACCTTTACGCCGCGCTTCGAGGCGGAAGCCGTCGCCGGACTAGACGACGTGCGTCGAGCTTTGGCTGACGGCTCGGCTCAGGTGGTGGATGCGCGCTCCGCTTCGCGCTTCACGGGCGAGGAGCCGGACCCGCGTCCCGGCACCCGCGCCGGCCACATGCCGGGAGCCGTGAACCTCCATTACGGCAAGGTGCTCCGCGACGGGCGTCTCGCCGACAAGGCCACGATCGAGGCTGCGCTACAGGAGGCGGGCGTCGTTCCCGGCGCGCCGGTGGTGACGAGCTGCGGCTCGGGCGTCACCGCGGTGATCCTCGCGCTCGCCATGGAGCGGGCCGGCTGGCCGGCCCCGGCCATCTACGACGGATCGTGGTCGGAATGGGGGTCGCGGGGCGATACGAAGGTCGTGACTGGCTCCTGAAAGTTGGCGGCCGGACCCAAGTCATCATGCGCAAACAATATCCGGCGGATGTCCGCCTGTCCCCGGCGCGTCCGGTGTTGGGCCGAGAGCGGAACGGGGGCTTCGGAAAGCGGAAGACCTCAAAGCGGAAGCTGACTTACTGGCTGAAGCTACTTGCGGATCTGCGTTGGTGCGGGTTGCTCAGAGCGCGTAAGGAGACCGCGCTCACGGTCCACGAGGCTGACCGTGAGGCTCGTGCGCGCTACGGATGACCGCCGGCCGATTCGTAAGGATCATCGTGCCTCCAAAGGCGCTCACCGACGCAGTCGCCTTCGTTCTCGCAGAGTGCGGTCGCATTCAGGATGTGCTGCGCCGGGATGGTCCTCGCGCGCTCTCGGACGATGACAGATGGTTCAGCATACCTGCGCCGAACGGTTTCGGAGGTCTCCTGTATGGCAGAGCTGCACAGAATAGCATCGAGATGTTGGCTCAAGAGGCAGGCCGCAAAGTAGGGATATCCAGACGCGTGTCTGCTGAGACCATTGTGCGCGCGCTTAAGCCGGAGCTCACGAAGCGGTTTATCAAGGAGCGCCGCCCTGTCGACGACCGTGAGGTTCAGCGGTTCATATCGGCTGTAGGTGAAGCAGCCCAGCAACAATGCGAGGACCGTCGACATCTTGTTCCCTGCCACCTGATGCACTCGTCAGAACTTGATGAGTTGCGGATCGGTCCAATCACCTTCCACAATTACGTGCAGTTTCGAAGGCTAGTCGCGCCACGCGCCAGAGCTTACCTAAGCGTGACAGGTGGTCACAAACCGCTAAAACGCAGATTACTTCAGCAATCGCTGAAATTCTATAAACAATTCAAGTGGATCGCTGAGGTAGAGATACTGAGGTGCGATCAGATAACGTCGGAAGCAGTGGCTGAAAACGCTGCGATATCGGCAATCGATTGCCTGCATCTTGTCTTTGGAGTCTACAACTCGCGCAAAATGCGGGTTGGCGGCCCAGCCTTGTCGACTGACCGTCGAGCGAAACTGGGGTTGCTGCCAGAAGGAAATCTTACGGTCGAGGTTTCGGCGGCGTGGCCCGGTCACGTCGAATATAGTGAGGGGTGGTCGGTATTCCTCGAGGAGGGAGAGACGGCTCAGATCATCCGGCTATGCGGTGTAGCGCTCGAAGCCGCGATCAACCCAGACCTCAATCGCCCCCTGAGCTGGCGTTTTCTAGACGCAGCTCGATGGTTTGGTGAAGCCGCAAGAGAAGAAAGTCCATCGACGGCTGTCGTTAAGTATGCGACCGCGCTGGAACGCCTTGTGATGACTGAGGAGCGCGGCGACATCTCAAGTATTTTTGCAGTTAGGTTTAGGGGCGCTTTGCGCCGACCCGGGCAGTGCGCCCTCCAGGCTTGATTGGGAAGAGAAAGCCGCTGCGCTTTACGCTCTCCGGTCGAAGCTGGTTCATGGTTCGCTATCCCGTCAGGATACGGGAGCATCGAGAGGTGTGGCTCTCGGAGCTGCAATCGGCGAGGTCGCGTTGGTTCGCGCTCTTTCGATATTCAGCTGGGATAACGGGCTTGTCCGAGGTGAAGCTTCACCGCGCAGGCTAAAGAAGTGGTTTTGCGAGTTCGTGAAGAGAGTACATGAGCTCGAGACCTAGCACCGTCGAACTTCCTCTTCTATCCGGTGGTTCCACTCTTTCAATCGGCGCCGGTCGTTGTATTCCCATCCGCGACGTCCGCTTCGGAGACATGGCTCAGTTGCCTAAATGACTGCTGCGGGCGCAAGTCGGACTTAGGTCGGCCGACCGCCGAAGTGCCACAAGCCGTTCGACCTCGACACGCGAACCCTTAAGCCCGCTCGCGTCTGAACTCTAATGCAGGATCTGGCTCAAAAACAGCTTGGTCCGCTCGTGCTGCGGGTTGTTGAAGAACTCGTTCGGCTCGTTGGCTTCGACGATCTGGCCGTAATCCATGAAGATGACGCGGTTGGCGACCTGGCGGGCGAAGCCCATCTCGTGAGTGACGCACATCATGGTCATGCCCTCGTCGGCGAGGCCCACCATGGTGTCCAGCACCTCCTTGACCATCTCGGGATCGAGCGCCGAGGTCGGCTCGTCGAACAGCATGATCTTCGGGCTCATGCAGAGCGAGCGCGCGATGGCGACGCGCTGCTGCTGGCCGCCCGAGAGCTGGCCCGGATACTTGAGCGCCTGTTCGGGGATCTTGACCCGCGTCAGGTATTTCATGGCGACCTCGTCCGCCTCGCGCTTCGGCATCTTCTTCACCCAGATCGGCGCGAGGGTGCAGTTCTCCAAAATGGTGAGGTGCGGGAAGAGGTTGAAATGCTGGAACACCATGCCGACGTCGCGGCGGACCTCGTCGATCTTCTTCAGATCGTTCGTGAGCTCCGTGCCCTCCACCACGATGCGGCCCTTCTGGTGCTCCTCCAGCCGGTTGATGCAGCGAATCATGGTCGACTTGCCGGAGCCCGAGGGGCCGCAGATGACGATGCGCTCGCCCCGCCCGACCGTGAGGTTGATGTCGCGCAGGACGTGGAACTCGCCGAACCACTTGTTGACGCCGAGGAGCTCGACCATCGGAGGGCCGGCGACGCCGGCCCGTTGCGCGGTGGTGGACTGAAGAGCCGTCGCCATGGCGTTCACCGTCGTTGTCCGGCAGCTAACCTGCCTTCGATCATCAGCGAATATCGCGACATGCCGAAGCAGCAGATGAAGTAGAACAAGGCCGCGAAGGCGTAGCCCGTGATCGAGACGGTCGGGGCGGCCCAGATCGGGTCGACGCGCGACGCCTCGATCGTGCGCACGAAATCGAACAGACCCACGATGGCGACGAGCGTCGTGTCCTTGAACAGGCCGATGAAGGTCGACACGATGCCCGGGATCACGATCCGTAAGGCCTGCGGCAGGATGATGAACGCCATCGACTGCCAGTAGCCGAGGCCGAGCGACATCGCGCCCTCGTACTGGCCTTTCGGGATCGCCTGGAGGCCGCCCCGCACCGTTTCGGCCATGTAGGCGGCCGCGAACAGCGACACGCCGATCAGCGGCCTCATCAGGCGGTCGACGCTCCAGCCGACCGGCAGGAACAGGGGCAGCATGGCGTTCGCCATGATCAGGACGGTGATGAGCGGCACGCCGCGCACGATCTCGATGAACGCAACCGAGAAGAGCCGCACCACCGGCAGCCTCGACCGGCGCCCGAGCGCGAGCAGGATGCCGAGCGGCAAGGACGTGATGATGCCGACGCTCGACACCACGATGGTGACGAGGAGCCCGCCCCAGAGCGCGGTCGGCACCTCAGCAAGCCCGAGCGCGGGAAAGCCGCTGAGGAGGATGAAGGTCAGGACCGGGAACACGACGAAGAAGTAGATCGCCCCGATCCCGCGCGCCGGCGCCTCCAGCCACAGCATCCAGGCGCCCCCGATCGCGAGCAGCACGAAGAAGAGATCGACCCGCCATCGCTCCGGCCCCGGATAGGAGCCGTAGATGAAATAGGGGAAGCGGTCGCGGATGAAGGCCCAGCAGGCCCCGACGGGATGGCCGACCACGTCCTCCCGGCAGGCGTTGCGGTCGAGTCCTGACCAGACCGCGTCCGTGAGCAGGAAGCGGATCGTCGGCGGCAGGATGTAGGCGAGGAGCGCCAGGACCAGGATCGTGAGGGCGATGTTGCCGGGCGAGGAGAACAGGTTGGCGCGCGCCCAGGCGAGCGGCCCCCGCAGGGTGGACGGGGGAGGCATCGCCTCCGTGTTGTCCGTCCGGATGAAGGACAGGGCTCCAACGGCCATCTCGGGCGCCCCTATCGCTCGACCAGCGCCATGCGGCGGTTGTACTCGTTCATGATCGCCGAGGTGATGAGGCTGATCAGGAGGAAGACCGCCATCGTGATCGCCACGCACTCGATCGCCTGGCCGGTCTGGTTCAGCACCGTCCCCATGAACACCTGGACGAGATCGGGATACCCGATCGCGACCGCGAGCGAGGAGTTCTTGGTGAGGTTCAGGTACTGGCTGGTGAGCGGGGGCGTGATGACCCGCATCGCCTGCGGGATGACGACGAGCTTCAGCGTCGGGCCCGGCCGGAGGCCGAGGGCGGAGGCGGCCTCCGTCTGGCCCGTCGACACGGCCAGGATGCCGGCCCGTACGATCTCGGCGATGAAGGCCGCGGTGTAGATCACGAGGCCGAGCGTCAAGGCCACGAATTCAGGGAAGATCTGCAGGCCGCCGCGCAGGTTGAAGCGCTGCTGCTCGGGGAGGTCGAAGGTGATCGGGTTGCCGGCCACAAGCCCGACCAGCAGCCATGCGAGCGCCGGGAGGCCGAGGACGAGCGCCACCGAAGCCCACCCGACCGGGTATTGGCGCCCGGTGCTCGCCTGCTCCCGCCGGGCCCAGAGCGCGAACGCCGCGGCCGCCACGATCCCGACCCCGAGCGCGAGGGCGACGAGCCAGGCGCCGTCGCCGAGGATCGGCTTCGGCATGAACAGGCCGCGGTTGTTCAGGAAGAAGCCGGTGCCGACCGACACGGAATTGCGCGGATCAGGCAGCGGGCGCAGGACCGCGATGTACCAGAACAGGAGCTGCAGCAGCAGAGGGACGTTCCGGATCAGCTCGACATAGCCCATCGCGACCTGGCGGACGATCCAGTTCGGCGACAGGCGGGCGATGCCGATCATGAAGCCGAGGAGCGTCGCGAGAACGATCCCGATCGCGGCCACGAGAAGGGTGTTCAGGAGCCCGACCACGAAGGCCCGGCCATAGGTCGAGGTGGCGCTGTAGGGAACCAGCGTCTGGTTGACGTCGAAGCCGGAGGTCGTGTTCAGGAACCCGAACCCGGACGCGATCTTTGCGGCCCGCAGGTTGTCGATGACGTTCGAGGCCGCCCCGTAGATCACGAACACGATGGCCGCGGCGAGAAGCGCCTGGGCGATCCAGCCGCGGATCTGGGGATCGTTGTACCAGGCGACGCTGGCGGGTTCGCGGGATTGCGCGACGCTCGACATCAGTGCTCACCCATTCGCCCGACCGCCGCCTCTGGCGGTCGAGATACGCTCACGGGAGCACGGGGGCGCATCGGCCCGCGCATCGGCCCGCCCGTCCGGCTGCTCAGCGGACCGGGATGCCGTATTGAAGGCCGCCCTGGGTCCAGAGCGCGTTCAGGCCGCGCTTGATCTTGAGCGGCGAGCCCTGGCCGACATTGCGCTCGAAGCTCTCGCCGTAATTTCCGACGAGCTTGACGACCCGGTAGGCCCAATCCTTGGTCAGCCCGATCGACTCGCCATAGCTGCCCTCGACGCCGAGCAGGCGCTTGATCTCCGGATTGGTGGATTTCAGCATCTCGTCGACGTTCTTCGAGGTCACGCCGTATTCCTCGGCGTTCAGCATGGCGAAGTGCACCCAGCGCACGATGTCGCCCCATTGGTTGTCGCCGTGCCGGACGGCCGGGCCGAGCGGCTCCTTCGAGATGATCTCCGGCAGCACGAGGTGATCGTCGGGCGCGGCCGCCACGATGCGCTGCGCGTAGAGGCCGGAGGCATCCGTGGTGAAGGCGTCGCAGCGCCCGGTGTCGTAGGCCTTGAAGGTCTCCTCGCCGGTGTTGAAGGCGACGACCTCGTATTTCATGTTGTTGGTGCGGAAGTAGTCGGCGAGGTTGAGCTCGGTCGTGGTCCCCTGCTGGGTGCAGATGGAGGCGCCGCCCAGCTCCTTGGCGGACGCGACGCCGAGCTTCTTGCGCACGATGAAGCCCTGGCCGTCGAAGTAGTTGACGGCCGGGAAGTCGAGCCCGAGCTGGGTGTCGCGCGACATCGTCCAGGTCGAGTTGCGCAGGAGCACGTCGATCTCGCCCGATTGCAGCGCGGTGAACCGGTCCTTGGTGGTGAGCGGGATGAAGCGCGTCTTCAAGGGATCGTTGAAGATCGCGGCTGCGATGGCGCGGCAGTAATCGACGTCGAGACCGCTCCATTTGCCCTGCGCGTCCGGAACCCCGAAGCCCGGCAGGCTCGGGTTCGAGCCGCATTGGAGGAAGCCCTTCGACTTCACGTTGGTGAGTGTCGCCTGGGCGGAGGCAGCCGTGGCCAGGAGGCCCGCCCCGACAAGGGTGGCGCCGAGGCCGAGCGCGACCGAACGCAATGCTGTTGTCATGATGACCTGCTCCCCGATCGGCTTTCGCGATCTTTTGTTGCTGTCAGAGATGTGGCGAGACGGCGCCAGCCGGTCGTCCACGCCCTGCAATATCGACGCCATCGAATGCGACAACGGAGCTGCGGTCAAGCGCACTCGCCTTCGACCTTCGCTTGACCCTGGCCACGCGGCCGGCTCAAACGACGCGCCAACCCAGCGTCCGACATGACCCAGACACCGCCTCCCGATCTCGGCCGCTTCCGCGAGCGCACGCGCCTCGTTCATGCGGGACGCGACCCCTCCGAGCAGCACGGTTTCGTGAATACGCCGATCTATCGGGGCTCGACCGTGCTCTACCGCAACACGGACGACTTCCTGCACCGGCGCGCCCGCTACACCTACGGCACGCGCGGCACCCCCACGATCGACTCGCTCGAGCGGGCCTGGAGCGAGCTCGCCGGTGCGGCCGGCACGGTGCTGACGCCCTCCGGGCTCGCGGCTGTCACGGTCGCGCTGCTGGCCTGCCTCAAGGCGGGCGACAATCTGCTTGTCCCGGATTCGGTCTACCGTCCGACGCGCCACTTCTGCGACGGCGTGCTGAAGCGCTTCGGGGTCGAGACGACCTATTACGACCCGGCGATCGGGGCCGGGATCGCGGGCCTGATGCGCCCGAACACTGCGGCCGTATTCACGGAGGCGCCGGGCTCGCAGACTTTCGAGATGCAGGACATCCCAGCCATCGCCGAGGCCGCGCACGCTGGGGACGCCTGCGTCTTGATGGACAACACCTGGGCGACGCCGCTCTTCTTCCCGCCGCATGCGCGGGGCGTCGACATCTGCATCGAGGCCGGGACCAAGTACCTCTCAGGCGGCTCGGACCTCCTCTTGGGGCTCACCTCGGCCAACGAGCGCTGGTGGAAGCGGCTTCGCGACACCTTCGACAGCTTCGCCATGTGCGCCGGGCCCGAGGACGTCTTCCTCGGGCTGCGCGGCCTCCGCACCATGGCGCTCCGCCTCAAGGAGCACGAGCGGCAGGCCCTCGACATGGCACGCTGGTTCGACGCCCGCCCGGAGGTTTTGCGCGTGCTCCATCCGGGGCTGCCCGGCGACCCCGGCCACGCGATCTGGCGGCGCGACTTCAACGGCTCGTCCGGCCTGTTCTCGGTCGTGCTGAAGCCTGCTCCAACAGCCTCGGTGGCTGCGATGATCGACGGGCTCGAACTGTTCGGCATCGGGGCGTCCTGGGGCGGCTTCGAGAGCCTCGTCCTCCCGTTCGACGCGACGACGTACCGGACAGTCACCCCCTTCGAGCCAGGCGGCCCGGCGCTCCGCTTCCATATCGGGCTCGAGGACCTGGACGACCTCAAGGCCGACCTCGATTCCGGCTTCGCACGGCTGCGGGCGGGCTCTTGAGCAGGGTCGTTTGGGTCGGGACACGAATGAGCCTGCGCGCTCCCCTCCCCCTTGCGGGGAGGGCGGACTCGGCCGAAGGCCGAGCCGGGTGGGGGTCCCTCCGCCTGTCGTGACGGTCGAGGTGCCTCCCTGCACCACCCCCACCCCGGTCCTTCGCTTCGCTCCGGCTCGGCCCTCCCCGCAAGGGGGAGGGCAGGAGCCGTCCCGATTCGTGATGCGACCTGCGCACTCCTGCTTAGCCGGGCAGGCGCCAGAGCGGCCTTTCGCGATCGCGGGTTGTCTGGCCTTTGGCTAGCACCACGTCGACAAAAGACGGCTCGCCAGCCAACCAGTGCAATGGCGGTTCGGGCATACGACCGGTTCTCGCGCAGAACGCAGCTTCCGATCCGAGAAGAAATCGTTCGACGGAATCCGGCAACCCCATATCCAGGACGCGTCGGTATCTGGAAGCCGAGCCGTCGAACTCGTCCTCGGCGATCTCTAAGCCTATCGGGACACCGGGATCGACGTAGTGCTTTGGCGATGAAGCGTCGAATGAGAGTCCTGGCCTCAGTCGGGATCGCGAGGAGCCAGGCTTGCGCAGCCTGCAATTGACGGTAGTGGGTCAGTTTGAAATGTAACCGTCAGCAATAGCCTTCTGCTGCCGGAGCGCTTCCCTGAGCGCCGCTTCCGTTCATTCCCTCGCCTGTCGGGTGCGCTCCCGCCGCTCCTTCATGATCAGCATCAGGTTGCGGACGTAGATGAAGATCGAGAGCGACTGGCCGACGATGATGATCGGCTCGCGGCGCACAAGGCCGTAGACGAGGGTCAGCAGGCCTCCCGCCATCGAGAAGAACCAGAACGCGACCGGCATGACGCTGCGGCCGGCGCGCTCGCTCGCCACCCATTGCACGACGAACCGCATCGCGAACAGGATCTGCGACCCGATGCCGAAGAGGAGCCACAGGTCGAAGCGGGCCACGAACACGTCGTAGAAATAGTCGCCGACGTCGCGGGAGAGCTGCACGATCACGGGGCGACGATCCGGGGTACGCGGCGACGGCGGCGCAGCAGCCACCAGACGCCGACGAGGTCGAGGATGCCGCTCCAAAGGCGGTCGGAGAAGCCGTAATGCGAGGCGCCGGCCGTGCGCGGACGGTCGATCACGTCCACATGCACCACGCCGAATCCCTCGCGCTTCACGAGCGCCGGAAGGAAGCGGTGCAGGGCGTCGAAGAACGGGAGCGCCAGGAACACGTCGCGACGGATGACCTTGTGGCCGCAGGCCGTGTCGCGGGTGTCGTCCCCAAGGACGGCGCTGCGAACCCGGTTCGCGACCCGGGATTGCAGCTTCTTGAAGAGGCCGTCGCCGCGCCGCAGCCGCTGTCCGACGGCAAGACCGATGCCCGGCCCCCCGGCCTGGAGCGCCGCGACCAGGGTCGGCACATAGGCGGGGTCGTTCTGGCTGTCGCCGTCGAGCGTCGAGACGAGCTCGGCCCGGGCCGCCCGGATGCCGGTGAGGAGCGCCGCGCTCTTGCCGCAGCTTTCCGCGTGCCGGAGGACGCGCAGCCACGGCTTCCGGGCGCGGTCGAGCTCGGCCAGGCTGTCGTCGGTCGAGCCGTCCACGACATAGATCACCTCGAAGGGCGCGAGCGGCGCCAGCACCCGGTCGAGCTCGTCCAGCTGGCCGGCGATCGAGCCGGCCTCGTTCTTGGCCGGGATGACGACCGAAAGGCGGAGCAGGGTCGGCTCGGGAACGGGCTCGGTCACGGGAGCGGTCGCCGGGCGAGATAGACCCCGAGATCGGCCCGGCGGCCGCCATTGATGTTGAAGCCCGTGACCCGGCCGAGCGTCTCGATCGGTCTCCCGCCCCCCGCGAGCGCCGCCTGAACGCCCGGCTCGAAGCGCGCGTCCACGATGGCGACCCGGCATCCCACGCCGGCCGCCCCGGCCGCGCCGGCCGCGCCCCTGAGAAAGGCCGCGGCCTCGGCCGGGGTCTCGACCATGTCGAGACTCGTTCCGACCAGGAAGACGAGGCTCGGTTCGCGGAAGCCGAGCGTCGCGACCGCCGGGTCGGCGCAGGGGGCGGCACGGACGAGGGCCGCGAGCCGAGGCGAGAGCTTGAGCGATTGCAGGACCGGCTGGGCGAGGCCGAACACGCCGACGCTCATGATCGCGGCCGACGCGAGGGCAGCCAGCATGGCGCGGGTCACGGCGGCGCGGTTGAAGGCGAGCCAGGCCGCGAGCGCAACGGCGCACGCCGCGGCCATGATCGGCAAGGCCGCGACCGGCAGGGCGCCGTCGAGCCGCCAGGCGACCGCCGCAACCCCGGCCGTGAGCCCGATCGGGATCAGCGCCATTGCGCCGAAGCCGAGCCGGGCGAAAGGCCGGTGCGGGCCGACGAAGCCGCGCGAGACGGCCATCACCGCCAGGATCGCGAAAGCCGGGTAGAGGGGCATCACGTAATGCGGCAGCTTGGTCGGCACCGCCTCGAAGGTCAGCCAGGCCGGCGCCACCCAGGCGATCAGGAAGGCGGCCCAGTCTTCCCGGCGCTCGGCCCAGGCGAACGGGAGGGCGGCCGCGGCCAGGATCGCGCCCGGCCAGAAGGTCGCGAAGTAGGCGACGAGGTAGAAGCCGGGCGGCGCGAAATGGTTCTGCTGCCCGGTCGCAACCTTGCCCAGCATGTCGTCCCCGACGGCGAGGCGGTAGAACTCGAAGCCGCTCTTCCACGAGATCGCCGCGAACCAGGGCGCGACGGCCAATAGGACGAAGATGAGCCCGAGCCCCGGCCGCAGGCCTCCGAGCCAGCGGGTCGAACGCTCGCGGACGGACAGGACGGCCGCCGCAAGCCCGGTGAACATGATCACCATCGGGCCCTTGATCAGGATCCCGGCCGCGACCGCGATCCAGAAGATCGCAACCGTCGCGGCCGGCTGCCGCGGGAGCCCGCGGGCGAGCCAGACCCGAGCCAGCGCCCCCATCGCGGCGACCGAGCAGGCGAGCAGCACGGCGTCCGTCTTGGCGAGCCGCGCCTCGACCATCAGGATGAGGGACGAGGCCATCAGGGCCGCGGCCATGAACGCCTCGCGGCGGCCCGCGAAAGCGAGCGCGGCCCAGTAGGTGCCGAGCACGGCCGCGAGCGCGCCCGCGAGCGAGGGGATTCGATAGAGCGCGATCGTGGCCCGGGCCTCCGGCACGCCGAGCGCCTCCGCGGCCCGGACGGACGCGACCTGGAGCCAGTGGATGCCGATCGGCTTCTTGTAGCGGGCCTCGTCCTGGAACCGGATGTCCACGTAATCGCCGGTCTCGATCATCTGCTTCGAGGCCTGGGCGAAGCGGGGCTCGTCGCGATCCATCGGCTGGAGCGAGGCGAAGCCCGGCCCGAAGCAGACGAGGGACAGAAGGAGCAGCGCGCCGACCGCGCGATCGTGCCCGGCTTCGACGAAGGCGAGCAGCCGCTCGGGCGGGGAGGCGAGGCGGCCGGCGGGATGGGGCCGGGTCGCGGCGATGCCGGGCATGGGGTTCTCGCGGGCGCGGCGCGCCGTGTCGGCCAATCGCCCGGCGAAGTCAAACGGAGGGCGCCGTTTGACGGCCGCCGGCCGATGCGGTCCTCTCGCGTCAAGACGACAGGACGGGAGGACAGCATGCGGGGTTTCGCGATGAGCGATCGAACCACAGGCCGCGCCGCGCGTTCAGCAGGCAACATGGAGGATAACCCCGCATGAAGGCATTCACCCTCGCCACGGTTGCTGGCCTCGCCCTGGTGGGAGCGATCGGCACGTCCGTCGCCCAGCCCTATGGGGGCTTCGGGCCCCGCGACCGCGATTACAGCGACGAAGACCGCCGCGACCGCTACGACGGCCGAGATCGCTACGACGGCCGAGACCGCCGCGATGATCGCGACCGCCGCGACGATCGCAGGGGGGGCGGCGTCTCGTTCGACGAGCGCGAATACCTGCGCTGCAACCCCGACGTGCGCCGCGCGGTGCAGAGAGGCACGATGGAATCCGCTCGCTACCACTACGAGAACTTCGGCCGCGGCGAGCGCCGCAAGCTGACCTGCTGAGCGGGCCCGACCCGCCGGCGGGCCCGACCCGCTGGCGCGCCCGAAGCTGTTCCTCGGGTCGGCTTTCCGCGGTGCGTGACGCCGCCGGGGTCGCGGCCGACCTGTCGCGCCGCTCAGGCCCGCCCATTCCGGGCCGCTCGACAGGAGAACGCAACGGGAACAGAACGGCTGCCCATCTTCGGGAGATTCGCCGATGGCAGGCCTGCTGCGCCTCTCGCAATATCCGCATGCCCGCTTGCGGGTCGCCTGCGGGCCATGCGGGCGGGAGGGGCAGTGGAGCGTCGCGCGCCTGGCCGAGCGGCACGGGGCGGAGATCGCGCTGCCCGCCCTCCTCCGGCTCCTGACGGCCGAGTGCAAATGGCAGCGCGGCCCCAAGGACCCGCCGCCCCGCCCCTACGAACCCCGCTGCCTCGCCGTCTTCCCGGACCTCATCGATCCGCCGCCGGCCACGCCGGCCCTGCGAGTGGTGGCCGGTGGGCGGGGCTAGGTCCGGGCGCCCCGGCGCTCGTACGCCCGGGCGGCCTCGTCCAGCCGGGCGAGCGCGGCGGCGAGGCGGTCGAGAGCGGGGCCGGATTCAGTCGGCGCAGGTGGGGGCGCCCTCTCCAGGAAGCCGAGGAGGCCCTCCGCCTCCCGCAGCCCCCGCCGGGCCTCGAACAGCCCGGGCGAGCGCGCGCCCCAGCCCTGGGAATCGTAGCGGCTGGACCAGGGTGGCGCGGTCGGCGGCCGCACCCAGTTGCCGTTCAGCGCCCACCGGCTGACCGTCGAGACGCCGATCCCGAGACACCGCGCGATGTGGCTCAGCGAGCCCGACGAGCCTTCCACCAGCCGGCGCGCTTCGGCGATTGTCGAATCGGGGCAGGCCTGCCCGGGTCGTCGCCAGCGAGGCGCGTAGGGCGAGAGCCGGAGGATCGGCTCCGGATCATGCGGAGGCCTCCTCACGGCGCGGGTGGAGGGGACGCGGCGTGGGTCGCGAGCCTCCGCGCCCGCCCGAGCGCCGCCGCCGCCGGCTCCGGCGTGGCCGCCCAGGACGCGGCCCAGCTCTCGGCGAGCGCCCGGACCCGGCGCCGGCCCTCCTTGAGCCGGCGGCTGGGGCCCCCGCGACCGAGGCTGAGGTGGCGCGTGCACGAGGGTGCGCCCTCCGGCCGGGCCCAGCCGTAGCGGCGCCCGAGCTTGCTCACGTAGGAGAAGCTGATTCCGGTCCGGGCGCTGATGGCGGAAAGCGGCAGCACCGTGCCGGTGTAGAGGTCCCGTGCCTGCGCAATCACGTCGACCCGGAACGGCCGGCCCGGCCGCTTCGGCCAGCGCACAGCGACCGGCGCGGCTTTCGTCCGCTCGGGGAGCGGCCGGATCCAGCGATACCGGCGAATGCAGTGGCTGACATAGCCCGGGCTGACCCGGAGCTCGCGGGCGATCGCCCGCTGGGTGAGATTCGTGCCCTCGGCCAGCGCCCCCACGCGGACGAGAAGCTCGGGCATCGCCCGCGGGCAGCGAGGCGCCTCGGGAGGCCGCCGCCAGCCTTCGCGGGCCATCAGCCGACGCAGCGGGCGGAGGCCGAGGTCGGTCGCCCGCACGATCGCGCCCTGGCTGAGCGCCGTCCCCTCCATCAGCGCCCGCACCTCCGCGACCGCCTCGGGCGAAGGCGAGGTGCGGCGCACCGGGGCGGACGGGAAGGAGAGCGGGTGAGAAGACGGCATACTAGGAATATATACTCGGTCAGCTACGTCGTCAATCTCCTGTCCGAGCTACGAGCAGCTGAACTGGTAGCCTCGCCCAATCCGGCCATGACGGACGCGCTGATGTTAGGGTTCCGCAGGCTACACGCGGCAGCGCGGCCCGAACGGCCCGCTGCCCCGCGCCTACGAGCCCCGCTGTCCCGCCGTCTTCACCGACCTCACTGAGCCGCCCCCTGCCGAAGCGGCGGCTTTGCGCGAGGTACGGGGTGGGCGGGGGTGAGGTGGCGGATGAAAGGCGAACGGGCTCGGGCGATCAGCCGTCGCGGCCTCTCGCGCTGCCCGGGATCGAGTCCGGTGTGGCGGCGAGCCCCGCATCCCGCCTCTGCCACGGCCAGCGGCCCTCGATCTCGACCTCGAGCGAGAAGGACAGGAACGTCCGGATCAGCACGATGCCGGCCAGCACCGCAAGGCTCTGCAGCGTCGGCTCGATCGCGACCGTGTTGATGATGTCGGCCGCGACCAGCACCTCGAGCCCGAGCAGGATGGAGCGGCCGAGCCCAGACCGGTAGCCGTGATAGGCGGCGTCGCCGTCCTGCCCGGCGAGGAGCGCCAGGCCGTAGCGCACCGTAGCGGCCAGGACGCCGACCACGATGATCGCCGTGCCGCCGACCTCGATCGCCCGCACGACCCCGTGCAGCGCCTCCGCCAGAGTCCAGCCCATCGCACCCTCCGCGACCGGCGACGCCGGCAAGGCGGCAACGCCGAAACCCGAGCCGGGTTCGCGAGTCGGAAGGGGACCGTCAGGATGTCTACGGCGTGGCGCGGCTGGCCGAGCGGCACGGGGCGGAGATCACGCTGTCGGACCTCCTTCGCTGCCTCACCGCGAGCTGCAGATGGCAGCGCGGTCCGAACGACCCGCTGCCTCGCGCCTACGAACCCCGCTGCCTCGCCGTCTTCACCGACCTCACCGAGCCGCCGCGGGCCGAGGCGAAGGCGCTGCGGGTGGTGCGGGGTGGGCGAAGGTGAGGGTTGGGCGCGGCGAAGCGGTGGCGACCAACCCAAGAATCCCACGTCTCCATTCCACCAACTCACATATGCCGTGGAGGCGTAAAGCGCCGTCTCGCGGCTGGCCACGGGTCGAAGCGGTTCACGAACCGGCGGCTGCGTTCAAGAGCGACTTAGCGCCCAATGACTAGCGGCACCATCGCCTCAATCATTTGCTGAACCTTTCCTCTTTGCGAGAAGTCCAATGAGGTATTGGTCTCCTCGCTCGGTTAGAGCCCAGTAACTTCCGCTATCGCTCACTGCTCGCTTCTTTGTGCCTTTCGAGATCAAGCCCAGCGCTCGAAACTGCGTAATGATTTCAGCGTAGGTATCCTTACCGATTGAGATAATCGAGTAATTATTACTCTTTTGATAACCGTCCCAAGCTCCCAAAAATCTTTTTAACTCAACTTTGATCTCATCATGGCTAGCTTCATTTATAAGGATGGGGCCAATGACCTTAAATAGCTGATTCCAAGATGTTTCGGCTATCCAGTCCTCTGGTTTAGGCGTTACTGATCCAGGCGCCGTGACTCGAACTCGGCCGCTGACTCGCGCCTTGTCGTTCCCGCTTGCCAGCTCTTCCTCAGGAATCAAAGGCTCAGTTTGTTTCTCCACCTTGAGAGCGGCATTCTCTTTGGACAGGATATTGACTTGCTCCAACAAGTCGACATTGGAAGTCCCCGTATTTCGAACCCAACCAGGTCTAGCAGGCTGAGGAAAAACGGGTGAGCGCAGCCCGAGTTTGGTGGTCATGCAGCCTGAGAGTTCGGATGGCGTTGCCGGGATGGTGGCTGGGCTGCCGATGAGGGGCGGTCCGGCTGGTCAC
>JAABUN010001176.1_pt1 | contig 60807 bp, 47 predicted proteins | sample 5559311 | NCBI WGS metagenome assembly JAABUN01 (sample SAMN10711877, study PRJNA513370) | rock metagenome | isolation source: Antarctica rocks | place: Antarctica: Victoria Land, Siegfried Peak sud
CGATGCGGCGGACCGGTTGCTGGGGATCATCACCCAGGACGATGTGGCCGAGGTGCTGGAGGAGGAGGCGACCGAGGATATCGAGCGCCTCGGTGGCTCCCAACCGCTGGAAACCCCGTACCTGAGTGCCAGTGTCTTGCTTCTGGTACGCCGCCGGGTCGTCTGGCTCCTGCTCCTGTTCGCGGCCGAGGCCTATACCGGTACGGTGATGCGGGCCTACAGCGACGAGGTCGATAAGGTGGTCGCCCTCTCCTACTTCGTCCCCCTGCTGATCGGCACAGGCGGGAACATCGGCAGTCAAACCACGACCACGCTCGTCCGCGCTATCGGCGTCGGCGAAGTTCGCCTGCGCGACGTTGGACGGGTTCTCACCAAAGAGGTAGTCGTTGGCCTCATTCTCGGCGCGATCATGGCGATCGTTGCCTATGGCCGGGCGGAGCTGCTCGGGACGGGCACCAAGGTTGCGCTGGTCGTGTCACTGACGATCGCCTCGATCTGCATCTGGTCGGCGACCGTCGCCGCGGTGCTGCCGCTGCTTCTCCGAAAGCTCCGCGTCGATCCGGCGGTGGTCTCCGCGCCGTTGATCACCACTCTCGTGGATGGCACCGGCCTGGTGATCTATTTCACGATCGCCAAACGCTTGCTCCATCTCTAGAGCCTGTTAGCTACTTGGATGGAAAATTTTCTGCAACACCAGACAGGCGAACGCGACGAAGTGCAGGGCGGCGACCGTGGTCGGCAGTCGTTCGTAATCCCGCGCTAAGCGCCGAAACCGCGCCATCCAGCCGAAACTCCGCTCGATCACCCAGCAACCCGGCAACAACACAAAACCCCGCTTCAGCTCGGGCAATTTGGCCACTTTCACCTTATTCCCGTGGGCCGCGGCCGCCTTCGCCGGTCGTGGTCCCGTGTAGCCCTGATCGACGAAGGCGACCTCGACGTGCTGGCCGGTTACCTCCTGCACCCGTTCCAACAGCGCGCCAATCTCGGCGCGGTCATCCGCGTTCGCCAGGGTCACCCGTACCGCCAGGAGCTCTCCCAACGTATCGACCGCCATATGGACCTTCGTCCCTTTGCGCCGTTTGTGGCCATCGTAGCCCGCCCGGCCGCCGCTCTCCGGACTCGACTGCATCGTCCGGCTATCGACAATGACCGCGGTCGGTTGGGGATCTCGTTCCTCACCGATCCGGATCAAGACCCGAAGATCGTCAACCAATCGCTCGAAACATCCCGCGCGAATCCAGCGCTGGGTCTGTTCGTAGACCGCATGCCACAGGGGCAAATCGCGCGGCATCAATCGCCGGGGCGTCCCCGCCCGCACGATCCAACGCAGTCCGTTGAATAAGGCGCGCAGGGGATATTTCCGTCGCGGGGCGTCTTCGTCCATCAGGGTCAAATAGAGCGCGACGATCGCCCATTCTTCATCACGGACATCATTCGGATAGTTGGTTGGGAAGGAAGCTACTTTTGTCCATGTGTCCGAGGATACTTCCTCCCGCCAAGTACCTAAGAGGCTTTAGTCTGGACGTTGATCGAAGCGCCTAAGGTTGCCTCCGGCACAGAGGATTCGGTGTGTACGAAGAATCGTGAGACTGCCGCCGTCGGGATGTCGAAACAGACGGGAGGGATCGACTAAGGACTGAAGGTTTGATTACCAGAGGAGGATGCGAAATGGGACTGATTCACATCGATCTGTTCACGACCGTTGACGGTGTCGCGCAGGCGCCGGGTGGTCCGCAAGAAGATCCCGAGGGTGGGTTTGTGTTTGGCGGCTGGCAGGCGCCGCTCATTGATGAGGTCGTGGGGCAGCACGTCCTCGCAGACATTCAGAGCCTCGATGCCCTGCTGCTTGGTCGCAAGACGTACGACATGTTTGCCGCTTACTGGCCCTACCAGGAAAGCGCGATCGCGAAGGTCTTCAACGCCGTCCCCAAATATGTGGCGTCGCGTCATGCCCCGACTCTGGAGTGGGCGAACTCCACGCTGCTCGGTCCTGACCTCGTCGGAGAAGTCAAGGCACTACGCAGTCGCCACGACAACGTTCACGTGTTCGGCAGTTTGAACTTCGTCCAGTCGTTGCTCAGCACGCGCCTGTTCGATCGATTGAGGCTTTGGGTCTATCCGATTGTCCTTGACCCGGGCAAGAAGGTTTTCGCAGGCGGCGCCATCCCATCGAATCTCACCCTGGTCGAACCGGCGGTCACCTCGCCGAGGGGCGCCGTTCTCCTGCGATACGAGCTTGCCGAAGGAATGCCGGCAACGGGCAACATGTCGAGTGAGGATCGCGGCGCCTAAGGCCTGCGATATGCTTGGATGGAAGAGTTTCTGCAATATGAGACAGGCGAATGCGACGACTGACCCACCATCCAAATACCTAACAGGCTCTAGGAGCGCAGCCGGACGGCAGACGGCGCTACTCACCAGCACATCGACCAGTGTCACGGCCGTGAGGCTCACCGGTTGGCGAAGCGCCGCTTCTGCCCGGCCAACACACAAGCCGAGCGTGGCTGCATTCACCAACAGGGCTTGTGAGCGCCGCGTCGGGTCGGCCGGCGGTCAGCCGCCCCTTGCGGCGAGCATCTCCTTCATCAGCTTCACTTCGGCGGTTTGCGATTGGACGATCGAGGTCGCGAGCTGGCGGACGACCGGATTATCGCTGCGCTCCAGCGCGGCCTGGGCCATCGGCGCACCGCCCTCATGATGACGAAGCATGAGTTGCAGGAAGGTCCTGTCGGCCTCGACGCCGGAGAGCTTCTGGAGCCGATTGATCTCCCCGCTGGTCGCCATACCCGGTAGCGAACCATCGCTGGCGTGCCCCATCCATTGCATCGCCGGCTCGCTCCCGGTCGGCGACAGCTTCCAGAGATCGAGCCACCCCCGCATCTGACCAACCTGGTTCTGCTGGGTCAGGGCGATGTCCTGCGCCAGGAGACGCACATCGGGATCGTTCGTGCGATCGATGATCAGCATCGCCATCTGCACCGCCTGCTGATGATGAATCGACATGTCACGGGCAAAACCCGCCTCCGCAGAGCGGTCGCCCGGCATGCGGTGAACGGCACTCCGAGCCGTCACCGCGACGACAGCAGCGGCCATCGCGAGCGCCGCGACGGTCATGCCGACCAGCCATCGACCCGGTACCGGTGTCTCTAGAGCCTGTTAGGTACTTTCGGCCAGGCTTTATCACGGCATCGCCGCATCTTGGTAGGCACATCTCGTGTCGAACCTACGGTTGACAACTGGGTGGTAGCGGCTCGGCATCGGGTGGCTCCAGGAAGTTCATCCTGGAGCCGCTCAGCGCCTAACAACCCACGAAACGCTCGGCAGCACTGCTCCAAGTGCCTAACAGGCTCTAGGCGATCGTCCCGACCCCGCACTCTGGTGAACGCCGGACGGTTCGCGATCAGATCCGTCATTTAGGCAGGCGTGCCCGTGCCACCGGTGCAGGCGGCACCCCGCTCGGGGGTCTGCGGACCCTCGCGGTAGTAACGGACGAACTGGTCGAACCGTTTGTCACTCATCGAATCAAGGCGCAGCTGGGTATTCCAGCCAGACAGGACAACTGCTTCGGTTTGGTTCGGGTATGGGCTCACCAGGACGTAGGTTTGATCTTTCGCCAGTTTCTTGAGCTCATCAACCTGATCCTGCGGCAGATCGGGACGGTAGGTGATCCAGACCGCTCCGTGCTCCATCGAGTGGACGGCATTCTCGTTGCGGATCGGCTGCGGATAGTAGCCACAATTTTGCCACGTGGGGTCATGCTTGCCACCAACCGGCGGTGACTCGGCGTATGGCACGGTCTGCGGCTCGTCTTTCGTCAGGTGCTGACCACCGGCGTAGGCATATTCTTTGACGCCCGACGGCTTGACGTTGTCGCTCCGGTCTTTCGCGTACGAGAAGGCCGTCCAGATCAGTGCCGCCACCGCGAGCGCGCCGACAACACCGAGTCCGATCCGGGTATACAGCCACTGCCGCTTACGGCGGTCATATTGCTTCCGCCGGTCGTCCCGCCGCTGCTTGACCATCTCTGGACGCCGCTCCGCACGTCGCGGTTGAATGTGGGCGTCAGGAGCCGTCCTGCGGGGAGAAGGAGCGGCCCCGCGCCGGCTGGAGGCGGCGGAGCCTGGAGCTGCGGTCTTGGGCCGGTTCACGGCATCAGCGCCGGCGCTGCTCCGCAGGCGGTCACTGCTGCGTTGTTTCTGGTTGGCCATACTGTCCTCTACGCTATCCGGCGAACGGCACAGAATGACCGCTGCGCCGCCTATTCACGGGCACGCTGTATCCTCTCGATACCGGTAGGGGATGATACCACCCGGTTCCGTGGACCCACCCCGGTCGATGCGGAAGTCAGTCATAATGGCCCGACGACAACCCACCCGCAACTGGGACAAAGGCGCGCATGCTGAGACACCTCCAGAGACGGTTCACCGATCATGTCGGGCTGGTGCCTAACCCCCTGAGCCGGGCTTCGCGAGCAACACAGGCACGCATTGCCGGTGCCGGCGTGACGGTCAGTGTCTGCCCGTATTGCGCGGTCGGCTGCTCGCAGCTCGTTTACCATCGGGACGGACAGATCATCGACATTGAGGGGAACGAGGCGAGCCCGATCAATTCCGGTACCCTCTGTCCCAAGGGCGCCGCCACCCGCGGTTTGATGCAGAGCCCATTGCGGGTCACGACCGTCCGATACCGTGCTCCCTACGCCGATCACTGGGTGGAACGCTCGCTCGAATGGGCCATGGAGCGCATCGCGATGCTGACCAAGGCGACTCGTGATGCCCATTTTGAGGAGCATGACAACGAGGGCCGGTTGGTCAACCGGACGTTGGCCATCGGGCATCTCGGAGGTGCAACCCTCGACAACGAGGAGAACTACCTCATCAAGAAGCTCTTTACGGCCGGTCTCGATATCGTCGCGGTCGAGAACCAGGCCCGGATATGACACTCGTCCACCGTGCCCGGTCTGGGCACCCGGCTCGGACGCGGTGGGGCGACGACCTTTCTCCAGGATATGGCCCGGAGTGACTGCGTCGTCATCATGGGCGCCAATATGGCCGAGAACCATCCGGTCGGGTTTCGGTTTGTCCTCCAGGCACGGGAGCGGGGCGCGACAGTGATCCACGTCGACCCCCGCTTCACTCGCACCTCGGCCCTCTCGGACCTCCACGTTCCGCTCCGCGCCGGGTCCGATATGGTCTTTCTGGGAGCGCTGATCAACCACGTCATCGAGAACGGGCTCTACTTCGCGGAGTACGTCCGCCATTACACCAACGCGGCGACAATCGTCGGGGATGAATTCCGGGACACCGAAGATCTTGATGGTCTCTTCTCCGGTTACCGCCCGGAGGACCGACGCTACGACACAGACAGCTGGCGTTATGCCGGTCAGCCGGAGTCGCCTGCACCGTCCGATGACGACAACAAGGACGCACAGTCCTACGACCAGCGGGTAGGCACAGCGATGCCTCCGGCAGAGTTCGACCCGACCCTGCAGCACCCGCGCTGTGTCTTCCAGATTCTTCGCCGCCACTTCAGCCGCTACACCCCGGAGATGGTCGAAGCGATCTGCGGCGTTCCCCGGGAGCAGTTCCTGGAAGTGGCGGGTGAGATTACCCGCAACTCCGGCCCCGAGCGGACCACCTGCTTCGCCTATGCCGTCGCCTGGACGCAGCACACCACTGGCACCCAGATGATCGCCTGCTGCGCGATTCTCCAGCTCCTGCTCGGGAATATCGGGCGCCCCGGCGGCGGCGTGATGGCACTTCGGGGCCACGCGACGATTCAGGGGAGCACCGACATCCCCACGCTCTACAACCTCCTGCCCGGTTATCTACCCATGCCCGATGTCGCCCAAAATCACGGCTCACTTGCCGCGTATCTTGAGTCGGTCACAGCGACGACCGGTTGGTGGGCGAACGTTCCCAGCTACGCGGTCAGCCTGCTCAAGGCCTACTACGGCCAGAGCGCAACGCCGGCGAACGACTTTAGCTACGACCTCCTGCCCAAGGTGGGCGGCGATTACTCGTTTCAACCGATGCTGCTGATGATGCTCGACCGGCAGATGAAGGGTCTCTTCTGCATGGGACAAAACCCGGCGGTTGGTGGCCAAAACGCCCGGCTGGCCCGGCAAGCGCTCGCTGCGCTCGACTGGCTCGTAGTTCGGGACGCCTTTGCCACCGAGACCGCGACCTTCTGGAGCGAGGCGCCGGAGGTTACGAGTGGAGCGATCCGACCTGATCAGATCGGCACCGAGGTCTTTCTGCTGCCGGCGGCGCTGACCGCGGAGAAGGACGGCTCCTACACCAACACCCAGCGGCTCGTCCAGTGGCACGACAAAGCGGTCGACCCGCCGGGTGAGGCGCGCTCGGAAGCGTGGTTCATCCTCGATCTCGCCCGCCACCTCCGGGCGCTCTCCGCGGGTGAGACTTCGCCCGCCGCGCGGCAATTCGAGGCCCTGTCATGGGACTATCCGACCAACGATCGAGGCGAGCCCGACCTCGAAACCGTAGTCGCTGAGATCAACGGCTCCGACGTTGACAGCGGGATACTGGTTCGGGACTACACCGAGCTGCGGGATGATGGATCGACCGCCTGCGGATGCTGGATTTACTCGGGCATCATGCCAGAGCCGGGTCGCAACCTCGCCCGGCAGCGCGTGTCCGATAACCACGCCGCGCTTGGATGGGGCTACGCCTGGCCAGCGAACCGGCGCATCCTCTACAACCGCGCCTCAGCCCGGCCCGATGGCGCTCCCTGGTCGGAAAGGAAGAAGTGGACGTGGTGGGGCGCCGCTACCGAGAGCTGGGTGGGATATGACGTGCCCGATTTTCCACATCGGAAGGCGCCGGGGTATCGGCCAACGGAGGGAGCGTCGGGCATTGACGCCCACCCCGGCGATGCTCCCTTCATCATGCTCGCCGATGGCAAGGGTCAGCTTTACGCCGCGGCTGGCCTTCGCGACGGTCCGCTTCCGGCTCACTATGAGCCGTGGGAGACACCCGTCGAGAATCTACTCTACCCGCGGCAGCAGCGGAGTCCATCGGCCAGGCTCCTCGAACGATCCGAGAACCCCTACCATGACCCGGGCGACCCTCGTTTTCCCCATGTTCTCACCACCTACCGCCTAACAGAGCATCACACCGCCGGAGCCATGTCCCGCTCCGTACCGTGGCTCTCCGAGCTGCAACCGGAAGGCTTTGCCGAGATCGACCCACGCCTTGCCCGAGACCTTGAGATCGAGACAGGCGGTTGGGTCGTAATCTCGACGCTCCGCGGCGAAATCGAGACGCGGGCGATCGTCACCGCCCGCCTCCAGCCTCTGGTCGTTGACGGCCGGACTCTCCATCAGGTCGGTCTTCCCTGGCATTACGGTTACGCCGGTATCGCTACCGGCGCTATCGCCAACGACCTGTCAGCGCTCGTTGAAGATCCGAACTCATTGATCCATGAAGCCAAGGCGTTCACCTGCGCTCTCCGCGCCGGGCGGCTTTCGGCCAGGGAGCCGTCGAGCACTTCTGTCTCGTCCGGACACCGGGATGAGCGGCCATGAGTACCGTGTCCACGCCACACCTTTCCGGTACGCAGGTTGGTTTCCTCACCGATGCGACGCTCTGCATCGGCTGTAAGGCCTGTGAGGTCGCCTGCAAGCAATGGAACAACCTTCCCGCCGAGGCAACCGACCAACTGACCGGCGCGAGCTACGACAACACGCTGGACCTCGGCGCCAACACCTGGCGCCACGTCTCCTTTATCGAACAGGAGCTTCCGCAAGATCGGAGCGCCCGCACAGCCGCCGTGGCCTGGCTAATGGTCAGCGACGTCTGCAAACACTGCGTTCACGCGGGTTGCCTCGAAGCGTGCCCCACCGGCGCGATCGTGCGGACCGGGTTCGGCACGGTCATCGTTCAGGAGGACATCTGCAACGGGTGCGGCTACTGCGTCCCGGCCTGCCCCTTCGGTGTCCCTCAGATCGACCGTGCCGACGGTCTCGCCAAGAAATGCACACTCTGCTACGACCGCCTCGTCGACGGGTATGAGCCGGCGTGTGCCAAAGCGTGTCCGACCGACTCGATTCTGTTCGGTCCAATCGACGACCTGAGAGCCAAGGCCGAGACGAGAGTCCAGACGCTGCACGCGCGCGGCGTCGACGGGGCGCGACTCTACGGCGACGAGACGCTTGGCGGGACGGGCGGCATCGGCGGTCTCAACGCACTCTTTATCCTGACGGCCCCGCCGGAAACCTATAACCTACCCGCCGCTCCCGCTCTTCCTCAGCGCCAGGTTGCGCCGGCATTTGCGTCGACGGCGATGGTCGCCCTCGGTCTCTGCCTCGCGGCCGCGGCGGCCCTGCGCGGTAGGGGTTAGCCGAGTGAGCATGCGCCATCATCGCGGAGCTAGGGCGAACCCCGGCTCTTCGAGCGAACGAGGCGGTAGGGAGGGCCGTCGGTCCGTCCCCGCTCCTGCGGGCTACTACGGGGTGCCGCCCATCCACAAGGCGCACTGGAACTGGCTGATCATCGTCTACTTCTTTCTCGGCGGCCTCTCGAGCGGCAGTTACGTTATCGCGGCGATCGCGAAGCGCGTCGTCCCCGCGGACCAGCGGGCCATCGTCCGTGCCGGGCGCTATCTGTCGCTCGCCACGTTCATCCCCTGTCCGCTGCTCCTGATCTTCGATCTCGGCCGACCGTCTCGCTTCATCCACATGCTTCGAGTCCTCAAGCTCCGGTCGCCAATGTCGGTGGGCACCTGGGGTCTCATCGCCTTCAGCGGCTGCTCCTCGGTGTCGGCGCTGATCCAGGCGGCCGACGACCGACTCCTGCCACGGCGTCCGGCGAAGCTGGTCGGGATGCTGCCGAACCGCCTGATTGATGCCAGCGGAACCGCCCTTGGCCTGTTGGTCGGTGGCTACACTGGCGTGTTGCTCGCCGCCACTGCAGTTCCACTCTGGACCAAGCGAGCGCGTTGGCTCGGACCGCTCTTTCTGACCTCCGCCCTCTCGACCGCCACTGCCGGAATCGACGCCCTGATTTCGGTCTTCGACCACGATAATCATGCGGAGGCAGCCAGGCTGCGACGCCTGGAGCTTGTCTTGCTTCCGCTTGAATACGGGTTGATCTCTGGGTGGAAAACCAGGCTAAGCACCACCGCTCGACCACTTCGGGAAGGGTCGCCAGGGCAGGCCCTCACCAGGGCATCGTCTAAAGCCGGGCTGTTCGTCCCCTTCCTGCTCCATCTGGTCGCGCCGATGCTTCCGAGCCGCCTTCAACGGTGGACATCGCTGGCCGCGTCGCTCCTGGTCTTAGCTGGCGGGTTCGCGCTTCGATACGCCGTCGTCGTCGGCGGCCAGCAATCGGCCGACGATCCGAACGCAACGTTCGACATGACGCGGTCGGCCCCATCGGTCGCACAGGAGTAGCCAGTGGCGACCACTCATCGACCCGGGGGCGTCGCAGATCACGGGGACGGCCCCGCATCCCTGACGTACCTGGCGCCCTACAGCGGCGGTTAGGACAGGCGCTCCTGAAGCCACGCCGTCACACCCGAGATGGCGATTCGTTCCTGGGCCATTGAATCGCGGTCGCGCGCCGTGACCTGATGATCGTCCAGTGAGTCATAGTCCACCGTCAGGCAGTATGGCGTGCCAACCTCGTCCTGACGCCGGTACCGCTTTCCGATATTGCCGGTCTCGTCATAGTCGATTAGCGCCCGCGTCTCGTCGGTCAGCGCCTCGAACAGACGCTGGGCCACCTCAGTGAGCTCGGGCTTCCTCATCAGCGGCAGCACGGCGGCCTTGTACGGTGCGATCCGCGGATGGAGCCGGAGCACCGTGCGAATGTCAGGCTTCCCATTGACATCGATCGTCTCCTCCTCGTCGTAGGCATCCAGGAGGAGGATCAGGCAGGTCCGGTCGACCCCAAAGGTCGGCTCGATCACATGAGGCAAATAGCGACGATTCTCAGCTTGATCGAAATAGGTCAGATCCTCGCCACTGGCCTCCTGGTGCTGCCGCAGGTCATAGTCGGTCCGGCTCGCCAGGCCGTACAGCTCCCGCCAGCCCATCGGCCCGGGAAACTCGTACTCAAGGTCGACCGTACGGCTTGAGTAGTGCGACAGCTCCTCTTTGTCATGCTCGCGCACGCGGAGATGCTCGTTTCCAATGCCGATCAGGACGAGCCACTCCCGCATGGCGCTCAGCCATTCGTCGAACGCCCCGGCACTCTCCTCCGGCCTGACGAAGTATTCGATCTCCATCTGCTCGAACTCGAGCAGGCGAAAGATGAAGTTTCCGGGCGTGATCTCGTTCCGAAACGCTTTGCCGATCTGGGCGATCCCGAAAGGAAGCTTCACTCGCGCGGTCGCCAGGATGTTCTTGTACTGCACGAACATCGCCTGGGCGGTCTCCGGCCGGAGGTAGACCTCCGTTCCGGTCTCCTCAACCGGTCCAATGATGGTCTTGAACATCATGTTGAACTGGCGGGCGTCGGTGAGGGTCGCGTTCCCACAGGTGGGGCAGCGCAGGTTGGCAGCGCGGATCATCTCCGTCATCGCCTGCGGGCTCTTCCCCTCGGCATGCTCGCCCAGCCGCTCCTCGATCAGGTGGTCGGCCCGGAACCGGCTCTTACAGGTCTTGCAGTCGACCAGCGGATCATTGAAGTTGTTGACGTGACCAGACGCTTCCCAGACCCTGGGATGCATCAGGATTCCAGCGTCGAGGCCAACGACGTTCCGGCGGCGATGGACAAAGGTGCGCCACCAGAGGTCCTTCACGTTGCGCTTCAGCTCGACCCCGAGCGGACCGTAGTCCCAGGTGTTCGCCAGGCCGCCGTAGATGTCTGATCCCGGATAGACGAAACCACGACGCTTGCTCAGCGCCGCGACTTTGTCCATTGTGGCCATCCGGGTCTTCGCTGCGGTCATAGGCGAGTGCTACTCCTTGGTGTCGATGGCCGTCGGCCCGATGACGAATGGGTCGCGTCGCCGCTACGGCGAAAGTGGTTCCGGTCTATGAGGTGGGACGTCCCACGACCGCGGGCGATGGCTCCGTCTCCGGCAGCCGATCATCCGCCGTGTCCGACCGTTCTGCCCCCGACGTCTCGCCCTGGAATACCGGTGCCGGCTCCTCATCCAGATCGAGCGGATGATGCCGGATGACGATCGGGGTCTCGGCGGCCGGTCCGGCATCACTGGCGAGCTGTCGGTATACCTGTGTGGTCGAGATACTGACGTGTCCCAGCATCTGCTGCACGTCGCGGAGCTCCGCACCATGACGAAGGGCGTGCGTCGCAAAGGTATGGCGAAGGGTGTGCGGCGTGATATCGGCGATCTCGGCCTGCTTGGCATATGACTTAAGGATCAGCCAGAAGCCCTGCCGGGTCAGCCGGCTGCCACGGTGATTGACGAACAGTGCATCGCTTTCGGTCAGGGCGATCGCCGGGCGAGCGTCGACGAGGTAACGATCGAGCGACCGGACAGCGCTCTCGCGAAGCGGCACGAGGCGCTCCCGTGTGCTCCGGCCGGCGCAACGCATGGCGCCCGCGCCGAGGTCAAGATCGTCGATGTCAAGCGCGACCAGCTCGCTGACGCGCACGCCGGTCGCATAGAGCGTTTCCAGCATCGCCTGATCGCGAATCGCCTCCGGCTTCGATGCCGCTGGCGACCGGGATGGCTGGTCGAGCAGACGGCTCACCTCGTCGGCAGTAATGGCCCTCGGCACGTACTTATCGACCTTGGGCGAGGCCATTTTCGCCGCGGGGTCGACCCGCATGCGCCCCTCGCCGAGGAGGAAGTGGCAGAACGACTTGATCGCCGCGGTTTTTCGCGCCACGGTTGATGAGGCGTACTCCCGCTCCCGAAGATGGAGCAGATAGGTCGTCAGGTGCTGATCGGTGAGCTCTTCCCAGATCCCCACCGGCTCATGACCGGCGATACTACCCGACGGCGCTGGGGAGCTGGACGGTCGGTCGTGCAGGAAGACCATGAACTGACCGAGGTCGTTCCGGTAAGCGGCAATCGTGTTCAGCGAGAAGCCGCGCTCACCCTCTAGTACACGAAGAAATCGGTCGACATCTTGCTCCATCCTTGCCCCCATGGTCCATGCCTCAGAGATGACACGCGACCCGACCTGCACCGTGACACGCGCGCGAATATCGTCAGTCGTCGCAAGCGTTGCTCGGCTCGTCTCCTGCGAGCCTATGCGGCGACCGTTGGCTGAGTCGCCCCGAGACGGAGCGCGACGTCGAGCGGAAAAGAGACCAGACCGAAGGCCTCCGCGACGGCCGCGTAGGTAACCTGGCCGTTGAGCACGTTCACGCCACGCGCCAACGCCGCATCGCGGGCTACCGCCTCGGCGAGCCCGAGATCTGCGAGCTCCAAGCCGTACGGCAGGGTCACGTTCGACAGAGCGAGTGTACTCGTCCGCGGCACGGCCCCCGGCATATTGGTCACGCAGTAATGAATCACCCCGTCGACCTCAAAGACTGGATCGCTGTGCGACGTCGGGTGCGCCGTCTCGATGCATCCCCCCTGGTCGTTGGCGACATCGACCACGACCGAGCCAGGGCGCATCGTCGAGATCATCGACCGTGTCACCAACTTGGGAGCGCGGGCGCCCGCGATCAGCACGCCACCGATCACAAGGTCGGCATCTCTGACCGCGTCCCAAACATTCTGCTGATTCGAGGCGAGGGTGTGACTCCGACCGTGCAGCACCTGATCGAGAAACCGGAGCCGCTCGACGTTGCGATCGACAATCGTGACGTTGGCGCCCATCCCGAGCGCCATCTGCGCCGCGTTGGTCCCGACGATGCCACCGCCGATAACGACGACGTTTGCCCCCGGCACCCCCGGCACCCCTCCAAGGAGCATCCCGCGTCCGCCATAGGTGCGTTCGAGATAGTGAGCCCCCACCTGCACAGCCATCCGGCCGGCAACCTCGCTCATCGGTGTCAACAGCGGCAATGGGCCGTTCCCCGCCTGAACCGTCTCATAGGCGACCGCCTGGACGCGGCGATCGATCAGCGCCCGCGTCAGTGGCTCGTCGGCCGCGAGGTGGAGGTAGGTAAACAGGAGCTGGCCTGAGCGAAGAAGGTCGTACTCAGCGGGAACTGGCTCCTTGACCTTCGCGATCATCTCCGCGCGGGCGAAGACCTCCTCATGTGTCTCAACCAGTTCCGCGCCCGCCGCTCGATACTCGGCGTCGGCGAAGCCGCTCCCAGCCCCGGCGGATGTCTCTACCAGAACCTGGTGACCGCGGCCAACGTACTCCGCCACCCCGGCCGGAGTCGTTGAAACCCGATTCTCCCAGTCCTTCACCTCGCGTGGCACGCCTACGATCATGGGACCTCGATCCTTCAGCGATTCGGCCAATAGTGGTCGTCGCCGTTCATCACCGCTCCAGGCATCACAACAAGCCTGAGCGACAGCAGCGCGGGCGCTCCCCAAGCTGGGAGGTCGGGACGCCGCATTCTACTCCGAACATACATAACATGTCATTTTGCCAGTGTCGGCGGCGGACCGCCCACGCTTCCCCACGCCCTTCACTGGTGTATCTTGACGTACCGGTGACTGAGTGACTCACAGCGTCTCGATCGTCGATCAACCGGCGATGTTGCCATGGACGGTAATGTGCCCCGGAGGTATAACGAATGTATCGTGCTCTTCCCCAATCTCTCGTCCTTTGCCTCCTGCTGCTTCTCGCCGCCAGCGCTGTCGTGCCAGCCGCCGCGTCCACGGTCCAGACGCCCGCACGCGCGGCGACACCGGTTCCCGCCGGCTCCGGCAGCGGCTCCTCATCGATCACCCGCGACCAGTTTCGTCAGCAGCTCATTGCTACATTTCCGATGGCGCCGCCAGCTCGCAAAGGCGGCCAGCTGATTCTCGGGGAGTCGACCGACATCAGCACGGTCAATGGGATTCTCAGCTCGGACTTTCCTACCTTCTACGTCACCGGCGCGATTTACGAGTCACTCGTTTCCGGAAGCCCGATCGACGGCAGCATCGTGCCGGGCTTAGCCGATTCCTGGGATGTCGCGCCGGACGGCCTCTCCTACACCTTCCATCTCAACAACAAGGCGGCGTGGCATGATGGGACAGACCTGACTGCTGACGATGTCGTTTTCAGCTTTCAATCGGTGCTCGACCCGAATACCGGCAGCTTCTACTCCACCACCGTCAATGAAGCGGTCGCCTCGGTTCGGGCGATAGATGCTGACACCGTCGAGATCGTAGCCCGCGACAAGCTCGTCAGCTTTCTCTACGACGGCCCGGGCACCGTCCTCATCATGCCGAAGCATCTCTGGCAGGATGTCGGCACCGAAAGCTGGTCCGTCGATCCAGGCAGCACGGGTCAGGATCCCAGCCGCGTCATCGGCACCGGCCCCTTTCGTTTCAAAGAGTGGGTCTACGGAGACCACGTCACCCTTACACGGAACGACGCCTATTACGATCAGGTGCCTACTATCGACGAGTTCATTTTGCGGGTGCTGCCCGACGAGAATGCGGCGACCCAGGCGCTGATCGCGGACGAGACCGACGTGCTTGAGATCATCCCTCCGGGCCAGGTTGAGAACGTCCAGAACACTGGCGATCACAAGGTCGATGTCTATGACCTGCTAAGCTCGACGTTTTACGCCTATAACGTCGATCCGGAGAAGACGACTCTGTTCGAGGATCAGCGGGTCCGGCAGGCGCTCTTCCAAGCACTCGATCGGCAGGCAATCACCGATACGATTTTCCTCGGCTACGGCGAGGTCGCGACTGGGCCACAGCCGAAGCTCTCCCCGGCGTACGCGCCGGACCGCATGACCGCGCAGTATCCGTTCGATCCGGAGAAGGCGAAGCAACTCCTTGCCGCGGCAGGATGGACCGATAGCGACGACGATGGCCTAGTCGACAAAGGTGGCACCAAGATGGAATTCACCCTGCTGCTTGGAGAGGGTGGCTCCACGGTCGAGCAGATGGCGACCTACATGCAGCAAGCCTGGTCTGAGATTGGCGCAAAGGTCAAGGTCGACCTCGTTCCGGGTGGGACGCTCCTCGAAGCGCTCGATGCCCGGGAATTCGACATCGCCCTCATCGCGTTCAACTTCGGTCCAGATGGGAGCCAGGGAGCGCTCTTCGGTTGCGATGCCTACGAAACGGGGTTCAATTTCTCGCGATACTGCAATCCCACATATGACGATCTCGAACAGCAGCAGAAGCGTGAGTTCGACCAAACCAAGCGCCGCGACCTGTTAATCCAGCAGTCGAATCTCGTCTGGAACGATCTTCCCGTTGGGATGATCCGTTTCGGTGTCGGCCGCACCGGCTACACCACTCGCCTCCACAACTTTTATCCCAACGGATATGCATTTCTCTGGAGTCTGCCGTGGGTGTGGCTGGAGGAATAAGCTGTGATGACGTCTTGGCGGTCGTCATGTCGGCACCTGCCAGGATCATGTGGACGACGGGTAGCCCGTCCACGGCCGCCCTCGACGAGCCGTAGTACCATTCAAGAGGTTTTCCGGTTTGGGGCGCCCTCATGTTGAGGAGTCGCCCGCAAGCCTCGCCCTCGGAGCCAGCTTCTCGTGTCTGACGGCTTCCTCAACGGCCTCTACATTATCCCGATCCTCGCGGTACTGATTCTCATCCACGAGCTTGGCCACTTCCTCTCCGCCCGTAGTGTGGGTGTCAAGGTCGAGGAGTTCGGGATCGGCATCCCGCCGCGTGTCAAAGGCTGGACGCGAAACGGCGTCATCTGGTCCGTGAACGCGATTCCGTTTGGCGGTTTCGTTCGCGTGCTTGGGGAGGACGGCAAGAGCCAGGAACCTGGCTCGATGAACACGAAGTCCGCCGGCCAGCGCGCCTTCTTCCTCGCCGCCGGGTCCGGGATGAACTTTCTGCTCGCCATCGTCCTGATGATCTTCGTCATCGGTGTCCAGGGCGTTTCCAGCAGCAACGTGTACATCAACGCGGTGTCGCCAGGCTCACCAGCGGCCAAGGCGGGCTGGAAAGAAGGCGATCAAATCGTCGCCATCGGCGGCCACAGCGTGGAGAGCGATGCCACCATCGCGAACGCTGTCCACGATTACGCCGGTCGCTCGCTGAGCGTCGTCATCGAGCGCCGCGGCAAGCTGGTCGACACCCTCGTCACCCCGCGCAAGAGTCCGCCGAAGAATGAGGGACCGACGGGCGTCGGCTTGAGCGAGCAGGTCGAGGCGGATATAGTGGCCACGACTGTCACCGCGGGTAAGCCCGCCGCCGAAGCCGGCCTCCTGCCGGGCGATCGCATCCTCACCGTTAATGGCCGCGAGGCGTCCGCCCGGTTCGTCATCGACTCGGAGGTCCGGCGTTTCGCCGGCTTTACAATCCCTGTGATCGTTGCTCGGGGCGACGCGACCCAGGAGCTCTCGATCGTGGTCCCGCGCCTGAAGGCCAATGAGGATGCCTTCGCCGCTATTGGCATGGGCGCCAAGATCAAGCCCCGCTTCGAGAACGTCCCGGCGTCGGAGGTCATCCCTCGCGGCTTCTCCGAGGCGTGGGGGCAGACGCACGATATGGTCGCCGGGATCATCGATTTGTTCACCGGCGCTGCTCCGCTCAACCAGCTCGCGGGTCCGATCGGCATGGGCCAGATCACCAGTGAGGTGATCGATGTCAGTCCGCTCCCGCTCTGGGTGACGCTGGCTCAGCTCAGCATCTTGCTCTCGTTGAACCTGGCCGTCTTGAACCTTCTTCCGTTGCCTGCCCTCGATGGAGGTCGACTCTTCTTCGTTCTTATCGAAATACTGCGAGGTGGACGGCGGATCGCACCCGAGAAAGAAGGACTCGTTCACTTTGCCGGTCTGGTGATCCTGCTCGGCTTCATGTTTATCGTCGCGTTCTTCGATGTCGGTCGTCTGCTCGACGGCCGCTCGTTCCTCCCGTAGTCGCAGGTCGTTATCGACGCTCCCAAAAAGGACTCTCCGTCATGTCTCTCGTCGCTCCTCGCCGCCATACCCGCGTTCTCCAAGTCGGCGATGTCAAAATCGGTGGAACGAACCCCATCGTCGTCCAGTCGATGGCGACTTCTGACACCCGGGACCCCAAGGCCACGCTCCGCCAGATTCATGAGCTCGCCGATGCTGGTTGTGAGATCGTCCGGATCGCCGTACCCGACCGCAAGGCCGCCGCGGCCTTGCCAGAGATCGTCCCCTTTGCTCCGGTGCCATTGATCGCCGACATTCATTTCGAGCACACTCTGGCGCTGAAAGCGCTGGACGCCGGGATTCACGGACTCCGTCTCAACCCTGGCAACATCCGAAAACCTGAGGACGTGCGGGAGGTGGTGACCAAGGCGAAGGAACGTCAGACACCGATCCGGATCGGTGTTAACTTCGGGTCGGTCGCACCGATGACACCGGCGTTCGTCGATGAGATGGCGGAGCAGGGTGCCAGCCAGGAGCAATTGCGAGCCGAATGGCTCGTGCGCTCGGCGCTGGGCCACATTCAGATTCTAGAAGACCTCGACTTCGGTCTCACCAAGGTCAGCCTCAAAGCGTTCGAGGTTCCGGTGCTACTCGAGGCCTACCGGCGCTTCGCGGCTCTTCCCAACGATTACCCTCTCCACCTCGGTGTGACGGAGGCAGGCACGCCACGCGCTGGCAGCGTCCGCTCCGCGGTCGGCATCGGAACACTTCTGGCGATGGGGATCGGCGACACGATCCGAGTCTCGCTGACCACCGACCCGGTTGAGGAAGTCTTCGTTGCCTACGAGATCCTTAAGAGTCTCGAACTCCGGCAGAAGGGCGCGACAATGATCGCCTGCCCGACCTGTGGCCGCGTCGAGGTCGATCTCTTTACCCTCGCCAACCAGGTCGATGCCTTCCTAGCTGAGGTCAAGGAGCCGATCCGGGTCGCGGTGATGGGTTGCGTCGTCAACGGCCCCGGCGAGTCCAAGGACGCTGATGTCGGTCTCGCCGCCGGGAATGGAAAGGGTGTCATCTTCCGCAAGGGCAAAATCGTCCGCACGGTTGCCGAGGTCGATATGCTCGGCGCGCTCAAGGCCGAGATCAACCAGGTGCTCGAAGACCGCCGCAACGGCATCTTCGACGAAGCGGAAGCCGACCGCTACCAACCGAAGAAGCCGGTGCTTGCGCTGACCACGGTTTAACCCCTGACTGTCCACACATCCACCATGGCAGGCAATGGAGTGCGCACAGGCGTCGAGGATATCGGCGAACAGGACCGTCGGTCTTGGCCAAAGCGTGGCGATCCGTGCACCGCTCTGGTAGTCGTAGCCCAGATTCGTGCAATCCGTCACAAGCACAGCGCGGGACCGCTATACTCTCCTGTTGGCATGGGGTTCGATGATCGGCACGTCTGACGACGAGCGTCATTCCCGTTCGGCGTCGTTGAAGATGGACTCGCTATGTATGCTCTCAGCCGTCGATTCGCTCTCCTGGTCGCCGTGGTCGTCGTGGTCGCCATGTGCCTCCCTCTTGTGGCCACGACCGCTGCGGCTCCTACATCGGGGCGGTCGGTCGCTGTCTCGTGCGCCCCGTCCCCGGCTCAGGTCGCGTCGCCGCTGCCGGCGGCGAGTCCGAGCCCTGGAAACCCGATGGCTGCAACCACCCCTCGTGGCGAGCCGGTAAAGCTGACGGTCGGCTATGTCGCCGTCTCCATCTACGCCCCGGTCTTTCTCGCCGAGGCGAAGGGCTACTACGACGCGCACGGCGTCGATGTCACCCTTGAGCCATTCGATGGAGGATCGGAGCCTGTCGCCCTGACCGCCAGCGGACAGGTCAACCTCGCCGCCACCGGGGCGGGTCCTGGGTTCTGGAACGCGGCCGCTCAGGGGCTTCCAGTTAAGGTGATTGCCCCGGGTCATCGGGAAGCCAATCCAGTCGCGACCCCGCTGATGATCTCCAAGAAGGCGTGCGATTCGGGCGCCATCACGCGGGTCGCCGATCTCAAGGGGAAGAAGGTTTCGGTCAACGCCCGGGGAGCCACGGAGTACTGGCTCGCGCAGGCATTGGCGACGGACGGCCTGACCCTTGATGACATCGATCTTCAGACATTGGCCTTCCCCACCGCCGTGACCGCTCTTGAATCGGGCGCCCTTGACGCCGCCATGGTCGGGGAGCCGTTAGCGACCCAGGCCGAGCGCTCCGGGATCGCCGTTCGGCTTAGTACCGACTTCCCGGTCCAGGACGTACAGCCGACCGTCATCCTCGCCAATAGCGACTTCGCCAGCGATCACCCAGCGGCGATCGAAGGTTTCATCGCCGCCTATCTCCAGGCGTGCCGTGATCTCGCCGGTCCGGGATTCAAAGATCCGGCCAATCTCGCCATCATCTCGCAGTACACGGGCGTCCCGGCGGATCTGATCGGTGGGGCCGTCCAGCCGGTCTATGCCGTCGATGGTGAGATCGACCTAGCTGCCCTCAATAAGCTGCAGCTGTTTTTCCGAACCCGCGGACAACTTGAGTACGCCGATGACCTGGACCCCGCATCCGTCGTGGACACGAGCTATGTCGATGCCGCGCTCGCGGCGCTCGGAACGTCGGACGGGTCGTAAGTCGATGGTTCACGAGAGGCAGTGGTCGCTCGGATGATCGATGCGCCGGTGGTGCTGCCAGCCAGCACCGTCCAGGAGCGACCCGCGTCAGCTCGTGCAGGTATCGTGCCGGGCCGCCGCGGTGCGACCGTCGACATCGCCGGTTTGCACCGGCGCTACTGGACCGCTGACGGATCGCTAGACGCAATCGATGGCGTCGATCTCACCATGACGCCGGGAGAGTTCTGCGTCATTGTCGGGCCCTCGGGCTGTGGCAAGACGACGCTCCTACGGATCATTGCCGGTCTCGACAGCGCCACCTCCGGCACCATGACACAACATGGTCCGGACGGACGCTCGCCGACCAACGCGATGGTCTTTCAAGGCCACTCCGTCTTCCCCTGGCTGACCGTTCGCCAGAACGTCAGCTACGGCCTGAAGCTGCAGGGCATCGGACGCCGCGAACGTGGAAACCGGGCCGACCGCTTACTGGAGCGGGTCGGTCTTGCGCGTTTTGCCCGCGTCTATCCTCATCAACTCTCCGAGGGGATGCGGCAGCGGGTCGCGATTGCCCGTGCCCTGGCGGTCGATCCCGATCTGCTGTTGATGGATGAGCCGTTCGGCGCGCTCGACGAGCAAACCCGGCTGCGGCTCCAAGAGGAACTGCTGCGGATCTGGGAAGACACCGGCAAGACGGTTCTCTTCGTCACCCACTCGATCGACGAGGCGATGGTCCTGGCCGATCGGATCGTGGTCATGAGCGCCCAGCCGGGTCGGATCAAAGCGAACATCCCGGTTCCGTTCGCGCGCCCCCGGTCGCTGACCGCGGTCCGCTCCGATCCCCGCTTTGCGCCGATCTTCAGCCAGATCTGGGATCTGCTCCGCAACGAGGACGAAGTCATGTCGCCGCTACGGGCCGGATCGTCGAATGACTGATGGCTCCCGGCATCGCCGCACGGTCGAGCTGATCCTGACCATTGCCGCCCCAGCGCTACTCCTCCTGCTGTGGGAGGGTCTGGCGCGGGCCGAGTGGATCGATCCCCGGTTCTGGCCGCCGCCATCGTCACTCTGGTCGACCGCATGGTCCCTGATCCGTGATGGCTCGCTCGGGCGCAACGTCGCGGTCAGCCTCGGACGGATTCTGGGCGGCTTCGTTCTTGGCGCCATCCCGGGAATCATCATTGGCTTGCTGATGGGGCTCTTCTGGCCGGTCCGGGTCTTCCTGATGCCGATCGCCTCGGCGATCTACGCGATTCCGAAGATTGCCCTGGTGCCGCTCGTCGTGATCGTCTTTGGCTTCGGGGAAACTTCGAAGTACGTGATGGTCGCTCTCTCGATCTTCTTCCTGGTTATGCTCAATACCATGGCCGGGGTCATGGCCATCGAACGCTCCTATAAAGACGTGGCGCGGAACTTTGGAGCGAACCCGATTGCGCTCTTCTGGACGGTCGCCTTCCCGGGAGCGCTGCCATCGATCTTTACCGGTCTCCGGCTGGGACTTGGCTTCGCCCTCGTCGTCATCGTCGGGACCGAATTCATCGCCGCCAAAGAAGGGATCGGCCGGTTCATCTACGATAGCTGGCAGATCCTGGCGTTCAAAAAGCTCTTCATCGGCCTGATCGTCACCGGTCTGATGGGATGGCTCCTGACACTTTCGATCGATTTGATCGAGCGGGTAGCGCTCCCATGGAAAACAACAGAATGACCGTCGTTCGTCGCCATCGACCACATCAATGAAGGAGCGACCGACGGACGTGAGGCGGATGGCGCCGGTTGGTTTCACGGTTGCGGATGATGTCGACCCGAGCGTGTAATGACTCGCCCGTGGCGATGTCTCGCCCTGGGGCATTTCGCATCTGGTTCCAGGCGATACGCTTCTTCTCATTCACGGCGTCGGTCATCCCGATCCTGGTGGCAGCGGCACTTGCCTGGTACGACCGCGCCTTCAACGCCGGGCTGGCGATCGCGATGCTGCTGGCCTCTGTCGCCTGTCACGCTGGCGCCAATCTCGCCAACGACTACTACGACCACCGTCAAGGAATCGATACCGCCGAGTCGCTCGGTCCCAGCAAAGTGATCCAGCAGGGTCTACTAACGCCCGGGCAGGTCCGTCGTGGCATGGTCATCGCCTTCGCCGTTGCGACTGCGCTGGGCCTCCTGATCGTGGCGGTGACCGGATGGCCGGTCTTCTGGTTGGCGGCGGCAAGCCTGGCAGCTGCCGTGCTCTACACCGGCGGTCCTAAACCGCTCGGCTACATGGCGCTCGGCGAGTTGACGGTCTTTCTCGCCATGGGCCCGGCGATGATCGTCGGCGGCACGTACGTCCTGACCGGCAAGGTCGCCCCGGCCGCCGTGATCGCGTCGCTACCGATCGGCTGCCTGGTTGCCCTCATCCTGCATGCCAACAACATTCGAGACATCGAGCTGGATCGAGCGGCCAAAAAGGTTACGCTCGCCACGCTGCTGGGGCGCACAGCCGCCGATGTTGAATACGTGCTTCTGGTTGGCGGCGCCTATCTCGGCGTGGCCGCGCTTATCGCTTCCGACCCCGGTCTGTGGCCCGCGGCAGTCGTCGCCTCCACGCTTCCGCGAGCTGTCGGGTTAGTCCAAACGCTTCGCGACGCCCACGACCCGCTCTCGCTCAACCGCGTCCTTCGGCAGACGGCCGGCCTCCACCTGCGCTTCGGCGCGCTCCTGGCGTCCGGCATCGCCGTCGCCGCGCTGCTCGCCCGGTTACGGTCGTGACCCTGCCACACAACAGACTCCGTCGCTTGCCGAGGGTCTCCCGCCTGGGACAGGGCGCGCTGAGCGGCGCCCTCGCCGGCATAACGCTGTCAATGGTCGCGGCGCTCCACGAGGCGCGCTACCGATCACCGTACCGTCCGGTGGTGACCCGAGCGACTCTTCGCCTTCCCAACGGTAGCCGGGGACTCGCCGGTTTGCGGATCGCGTTTCTCACCGATACCCACGTCGGCCCATTCATGAGCGCCGACGACCTGCGGCGAGCGGCCACGCTGGCTGCCCAGGAAAGACCCGATCTCCTTCTCTTCGGCGGCGACATGATTTCGGAGGCGCCCCGGTTTGCCGAACAGGCGGCGGCGGCACTGGGGGAACTCGCCCGGCTGACGCCGTGCGGCGCCTTCGCCGTCCTCGGTAACCACGATCTCGTCTTCGGCGGTCCGGCGGTGATCGCGGCGCTGGAGCGGCACGGCGTCACGGTGCTCCGGAACCGTGCCGCCATGGTCGAGCGAGACGGAGACCGGCTCTGGATCGTCGGCATCGACGATGCAATGGTGGGTACCCCTGACGTCGACGCCGCGTTTCGCGATGTCCCACGGGGTGCACCGGCACTGGCCCTCTGGCACGAGGGCGACGGCGCCGGCCAGGTTGCCGCCGCTGGCGCCTTTGCTCAGCTCTCAGGCCACAGTCACGGCGGCCAGGTCAGGCTCCCGCTCCTGGGACCGATTGCCTTGCCGCCTGGGGGTCGTCGTCACATCATCGGTATGAGCGACGAGGATGGGATGCCGGTCTATGTGTCGCGCGGCGTCGGGGTGTACCGACCCGCCGTGAGAATCAACTGTCCGCCGGAAATTACCCTCATCACGCTCGACGCCTGATCACCGAGCTCTTGACCGTCTCGTTCTCGTGGACCACGTGACATCACCCTGACGTTGCTGATAACGCGCTCAGAGAAAGCCCCACGCCCGGATGGACGTGGGGCTTCCCATAGGCGAACGAGGCGTCCGCAACCGAAGGGATAGCTAGCCGCCGGTTCCAGACCGGCGATAGATGAAGAGATCGAGCGATCGCGGGTCGGTCGCGCAGAGGATATCGGGGGTTCCTTCTCCAGCGGAAGAATACAGCGTCACCCACCCGTCGGTCGTTGTCCCGATGGGCCGCCAGAGCCCGACCAGCAGATACCGCTTCCCGGCCCCGAGGATCAGGTCGGGATTGATGCCAACCTCCTCGGCCGCGGCGACGAGCTCATCGGCGGGTTCGACGACATCGCCGCCCTCGGGCACGTATTCGGCAATCACGTCGCCGTCGACTTTCACCGCGAAGATCTGATCAGGGCTCGGTGCGGCCGGATCCTGACTGTAAACGATGACCGTCACGCTGCTATAGATCGAGCGCTTCCACGTTGAATCGAGGACGTAGTTCTCGCCGTTCGCCGTGATCGCACGAGCATCGCCCGAGACGGTGAACTGGACGCTGAATGATGTCGCCGATTCAAATCGGTACAGCGTCGTCGAGGTCGGACCGAAGCGGAGGAAGAGGACCCGCGCCTGATCCTGTCCTTCTGCCGACGATGCCTCGAACGGGCCAACGCAGCCGATCCGCGTCAGCTTAACGTCGCTGCCGATCGTCTCCTGCTTGGCGAAGGAATAGGCAATACCGGAAAGCTGAATGCGACGTGGCAACCGCTCCGGCAGCCCGTTCGCCCCGGTCGCGCCGGGGTTCCCCTGGCACTGCGGCAACGGCTGCGGCGCCTGGCCAAAGATGCCAGTCTGTGGCGTAGCGGTCGCACCCGACCGCGGGGCGGCTGGCACGACCCGGACATTGGGTAGCGGCGTCGCCGTCGGCGCCAACTGCCGCGCCCGCAAGGTGATCTGAACGACCCCTGCAGACGGCGCCACGGCGCCGGAGCGGGAGACCGTCTGCCCGCGGGCCGCCTCGACGATCCGCGTCGATCGGAACTCGAAGACTTGATTGTTGATCACGGTGTAGCACACCGACAGTGAGGTGTCGGCGCGCGCGGCGGCTGGTGGTGCATACAGGGGGAACGCGCCGGCACAGCCGATACGCTGGAACCCAACCTGACTGACATCAACCTGCACCCGCGAGGAGAAGCTGAACTGCGTCTCCGCAAAGACGAGGTTACTCAGGGTCAGCGGAAGACCCGCTTGGTTGAGGACGATGTAGCGCCGGAGCTGGTTGCCATCGGTCAGGAAGACCTGATCGAACGGCGACGCCCCGCTTTCAACCAGGATCTCACGACCGTCGTCAGTCTTCTGGACCTCACCAAGCACCGCCGTTGTTGACTGGCGTAGGCGTTCGACCGAGACGCTGGTCTCGACGCTGGCAAAGACGTACTGGTACTGCTCGCTCTTGAAGCTATACGAGAAGGTCTGCGCGTCCGCTCCCGGCGCACACGGAGCGTCGATCGCGATCTGACCCTGGTCGCTGATCGGCGCTTCGGAGATGTAGCGAACTACCGTTCTGCCACCGTCGACCGCGGCGTAGAGACGCCGTGCCGGTCCCGTTACGTCGCGATCCGCGTAAATGATGACACTCTGCGACTGGGTTTGAACGACATCAACTTGAACGAGTGTCGTGATATCGACGTCAACGCGCAGGTCGTAGAGATAGCGCAGTCCCTCGACCTCAACCTCCCGCGGCAACTGCGCGGGCGGCGGCGGTGGTGTCGCGCTGATCGAGACCGCCGACGCGACCTGCGTGCTCTCGACGACCGGCAGCGGCGTCGCCGTCGGCTCTCGGACATCTGGGTTCGGTGTTTCACCCGCTTGCGGCGCCGGTTCGGTCGTGGCGACCGCCACGGCGGTCGATGCCACCGCCGGAGCGTCCGTTGGAACCGCCGTTTCAGTCGTGACGGGCACCTCGGTCGCTGCCGCCGCCTCCGTCGGCACCGGTGCTTCGGTCGGAGCCACCGTCTCCGTCGGAACCGGCACCTCCGTCGGAACCACTGTTTCCGTCGGGATCGGCACCTCCGTCGGGACCTCGGCGGCGACGGTTGGCGTCTCAGCCGGGGCCGTCGCGGTCTCGGCTGGCACGGTGGCCGTCTCGGCTGGCACCGGCTGACCGCCCTCGGCGGTGTAGGAAAGCAACCGTGGGGTCTGTGCGTTGAGGAGCACGTAGACCTGGCTGAACGGCGCCGTCTGCTGATCAGTGGGTGCCTGAAGGGGGAAGGGACCGGCACAACCGAGCTTCGAGAGCGTGCCGGGGTCGACCTGATCGGCGACATCTCCGGAAAAGGTGAAGGACTGGTCGTTGAACGTCAGTGAGCCGGTGAATAACGTCGGTTGACCCGCGTCGTCGAGAAGCATAAACCGCAGCAGACCGTCGTTCGACGAGAAGAAGAGCTCGGTGAACGGCTGGTCATTGCTATCGGCATAGATCGGCTGACCATCGCCACTGGTTGCTACCTCGACCAATTGGTCAGTCGTGAGATCCGGCTCCGTTCCGGCGAAGGCGTAGGTCGAATCGGCGAGATTGAGTGTGCCGTAGTTCAGCCGCTCCGCCGGACAAGGGTTAGTTGCCCCGCCGCCATCCGGAAGCGGCGTCTCGACCGTGTAACGGGCGATTTGACCGGCCCCGGCACTGGAAGCGCCGTAGACGTAGTCGAACGGACCCGAATCTGACTTCGCATACACCGCGAGGTTGTCCACCTGACCAACTTCGGTGAGAGCGGCGGGGTCGATCGGAACCAGGCGATCAATCAGGAATCGCTGTTCACCGACCGCGATCTCCGGTGGATAGTCGCCCTGACCGCCGCTCGCCGCCTCGGCGGTCGACGATCCGGCGCCTGGTGTCTCCGCCGCGGTCACCGTTTCTTCCGCTGGCGCGGTTGCCGTGACATCGGTGATCGTCGCCGTCTCGGTGGCCGCCGGGGTCTCGGCGTCTGGAACCGCGGTTTCGGCGGATGTGGCGGGCGTCTCCGTCACATCAGGGGTTTCGGTACTTACGGGGGTATCCACCCCCTCAGCGCCGGCGGTTCCGGTCGCGGCCGCGCCGGTATCGGCCTCAGCGGGCGCGTCCGCCGCATCTCCACCTGCGATCAACGAGACCAGGCGCGGCGTCTGATCGTTGAGCAGGAGATACAGCTGATCGAACGGTCCCGTCGTCTGCTCGCTCGGCGCCTGCAAACTGTAGGGGCCAATGCAGCCGACTCGGGTCAGCGTCGCCGGGTCGACCTGCCCGGTGACATCACCGGCCGCGTCGAACCGCTGCTGGTTGAATACCAGCGGGTCAGCGATCGTCATCGGTAGGCCATTGCTTGAAAGCTGAACGAACCGCAGCAGCCCGTTGTCGCCATCGACGAACAGCTCGGCGGGCGGGTCTCCCGCGCCGGCATCAGCATAGATTTGCCGGCCATCGTCGGTGGTGAAGGCGGGGTTGAGACGGTCGGTGGTCAGATCGGTCTCGATATTGGCGAAGGTGTATTGCGCCTGCCCGGTGTCGAGGACCGCATAGGCGCCATTTTCGTTCGGACACTGGGTGTCTGCAGACGCTGGTCCTGCCGCGGCAACGGGAATCTCCGGGAGATAGCGACCCAGACCGCCGCCCGGGGCGCCAGCACTCACGAAGATACGGTCGAACGGTCCCTGCGCGGTCGCGGCCAGGATTCGCAGATCGCCGTTCTGCCGCTGATCGACCTCTTGAAGACCTTCGCGCTTGACGCTTACCAGGCGATCAAAGGTGAACCGTTGGTCGCCCACTTTGATCCTGGCCGGATATTCATCTGGACGGCCCGACCCGGGGTCGATCGACGACCCTCCATTGTCCTGCGCCACGGCAAAGCCCGGACTGGGGAGCACCGAGAGAAGCAGTGCGCCGAGAAGCGTCAGAGCAACGATGATGTGAAACGTCCGTTTCCTGGGTGCCATCCCGTTGTCTTCCCCCTCAGCCGCGGCCGGGTTGCCGGCACGGTGCTCATGTCCGCTTCCGGCGCACACGGCAGCCGGTTCAAATTCGATGCACTCCACAAGCTGGGCTTGGGCCTCGGCGTGCGCCATCCCCAGTGGACGCCGCGACGCGCATGATTCGCGCCAACAACTTGCCGCACAGTCGCTCAATCCCAATTCAAACACACGCGGCACGATCCGTGCGGCAGGCGACGACTTGATAAGGCGGCGTTCAGTTCGCCTCATTATCTGCGGGTTCTCAAGCGGTGATCGGATCGTAAGGCGGCGTCATCTGACGCTGATGTGGAGGAGCAACGCGTGAACGCAACAAACCAACTTTTGACCCTTCGGCGACGTTGGCTCTCGATTGCCATCGTGGCAGTCCTCCTCACACCGATCCTGACGGCGGTCGGGGCGGTCACGCCTCGCTCAGCGATGGCCGCCCAGAACGATCCGACCCAGGCTGACACCCGAACGGTGAATGTCGAACTCATCCTTGATGCATCGGGATCGATGGCCCAACAGGTTGGCAATGGCGAGACCCGGATGCAAGCCGCGAAGCGGGTGATGAACGACGTCATCGACGCCCTGCCGGATCGGGAAGGCGTCAATGTGGGCTTCCGCGTCTATGGGTATAAGGGGAACAACACCGAGGCCGGGAAGGCCGAGAGCTGTGCCTCTTCGGATTTGCTCGTGCCGATCGACGGTGTCAATAAGGATGCGCTTCGCAAGCAGGTGGCGTCGTTCGATCCGACCGGATGGACGCCGATCGCGGAATCGCTGAAGCGAGCGGGCAACGACTTCAAGGGCAAGGCTGGCGAAAGTATCACCAACGCGATCGTACTCGTTACTGATGGCGAGGAAACCTGTGGTGGTGATCCCTGCGCCGTCTCAGCGGCGATCAAGCAGGGCGACACCGCCGTAACGACGCACGTCGTCGGCTTTGCCCTGACGCCGGAGCAGGCGGACCTCGTCAGCTGCATCGCCGAGCAAGGCGGTGGCCTCAACCTCGGGGCCGCAAACGCCCAGGAGTTGAGTGCCGCGCTCTTCCAGGTGCTCGAGCAACTCGAAGTGGTCATCCAGACCGGTTTCCTTGAGATCGAGGAGATCGGTGGCCTCTTCCCTCGCGCCACAATCACCTTTGTGCCGAATGGTGACCAGACGCCGAAGGCGCCGATTACCCTGACCGACCAGAACAAGATTGAGCTTGACGCCGGGTTCTATGACTGCACATGGAAGAACCCCGGCGGCGGCGAAACCAAGATCCGCGTGAACATCGAGGCTGGTCGGACGACCTGGGTTCGCGGGTCACTGTTGAAGTTCCCTCAGGGAGCGGGCGAGATCTACGTCGTCAAGGACTTGGCCGGCATAGTGATCTGGCAGGCGCCGTTCGAGCAGGGTGACACCGTCTGGGTGCTGCCCGGCATCTACACGATGGACCTCGTCGAGCGGGTTGGCGACCCCGTTCTGATCATGGCCCAGGTGCAGACACTTCCTGGCAGCGTTACTCAGGTCGAGGTCTTTACCGCGCCGTAGAGCTTCGACAAGCAGTGGCGTCGGGACGGCTCTGCCCCGCGAGGCAGAGCCGTCGCCACGTTCGGCGGACTTCACCTCCGGCCCTTGCGCCGCCGGATCGTGGATGCCATGCTCGCACCAGCGATCGGTCGCCTTGTACGAGAAGGAGGTTTCGTGGCGTCTCAGGCTCCGCTTCGAGTCGGCGTTATTGGTTGTGGCGCTGGCTCGTTCCATCTTGAAGGCTACGCTGAGGAGCCGCGCGCCGAGGTTGTCGCGCTTGCCGGGCTGGAAGAAGATCGCTGCCAGAAGCTGGCGGCGAAATTCGGTGTCGCTCACGTCTATCGAGACTATACCGAGCTGTTAGCGCACCCCGACATCCAGGCGGTGAGCATCGCCGCACCAAACATCCTTCATCACCCTATGACCCTGGCGGCCCTCAAATCCGGCAAGCATGTGCTGGTGGAGAAGCCGCTCGCCCGCACCTCCACCGAGGGGCAGGAAATGGTCGATGCTGCCAGGGATGCAGGGCTGATCCTCGCGATCGCCTTCAACCGGCGGAGCCGCCACGATGTCGTCCTGCTCCGTGATTGCGTTGCGAGTGGCGCGCTGGGCCGGATCTACCACGCGAAGGCCTTCTGGATGCGGCGCGCGGGCATTCCTGGACTCGGAAGCTGGTTCACATCGAAAGAAGCGGCCGGAGGCGGTCCCCTCATCGACCTCGGCGTCCACGTCCTCGATATGGCGCTCTGGGTGATGGGGAACCCGTCCGTGAACAGCGTCAGTGCCGCGACCTACGCTGAGCTCGGTCCACGCGGCAAAGGTCTCTGGGAAGGGACGCGCTTTACGATGACCCCCGATGCGACCTACGAGGTCGAGGATTTCGCGACCGCCTTTCTTCGCCTCGACGGTGGCACGACCCTGCAGCTCGATACCTCTTGGGCGGGCTACACCGGCCATACCGACGAGTTTGGCGTCTCACTGATGGGCACCGAGGGTGGCGCAGAGATCCACGTCAAGGACTACGCCCAGGTCGGCACCTTGCGCATTTTTGGTGAGACTCAGGGCACTCCGTCGGTCACCGAGCCACGCCTCTTTCCCCGTGGAGGGCATGCCCAAATCATTCATCAGTTCGTTGATAGCATCCTCAATGGCAAGCCGTCGAACCCGAGCGGCGAGGAGGGTCTCGCCCGAGTACGCCTCATCGAGGCAATCTACCGATCCGCCGAGCAGGGCCGGGAAGTCCCGATTGACGAGCAGGACACCTAACCGGTTCCTCAGGATCATCACGAGAGTCACATGCGCGTGAGGCGCGCCAGAGGAGCACATCGTGTCAGCGATCAATGTCACGGTCTGGAACGAGTTCCGGCACGAACAGGAGGAGCGATTCGCGCGCATCTATCCGGACGGCATTCACGGCGCGATCGCGGAGGGACTTCGAAGCGAATCCGATTTCGCCGTTCGCACCGCGACGCTGGACGAGGATCAGCACGGCCTGCCACCGGAGGTGCTGGATAGCACCGACGTCCTGCTCTGGTGGGGACACATGGCCCATGACGAGGTGAGTGACGACGTCGTCACCCGCGTCCATGAGCGCGTCCTCAATGGGATGGGACTGATCGTCCTCCATTCCGGTCACTTCTCGAAGATCTTCAGACGCCTCATGGGGACGAGTTGCGATCTCAAGTGGCGTGAGGCTGGCGAACGGGAACGCCTCTGGGTCGTTGCACCCGGACATCCGATTGCCGCGGGCATCGCCGAGCGGATCGACCTTGAGCACGAGGAGATGTACGGCGAGCATTTCGACATCCCGGCGCCGGAGACCCTGGTCTTTGTCAGCTGGTTCAGCGGCGGCGAGATCTTTCGATCCGGCTGCTGCTACTCTCGGGGAGCCGGGAACATCTTCTACTTTCGGCCGGGGCATGAGAGTCACCCGACCTACTTCAACGCCGACGTCCGCCGCGTGCTGACGAACGCCGTGCGCTGGGCGAGTCCCACCGCCGCGGACGCTCGCACGTTCGGCAACGTCCAGCCGCTCGAAGCCCTCCCCGAGGGAGAGGACCTCGTCACCGGATCTCGTGGGTGAGCGTTTCTCACTACGATGCCATGGTCCTGGGTGGTGGAACGATGGGAAGCGCGGCTGCCTGGGCTCTCGCCAAGCGCGGATTGCGGACGGTCGTCTTCGAGCAGTTTGGACATGTCCATGATCAAGGGAGCCATGGCGGCAAGACGCGGATCATCCGCCACGCCTATGCCGAAGGTGAAGCCTACGTCCCGCTCGTCCAGCGGGCCGACGAGCTCTGGCGTCAACTGGAGACGCTCTCCGGTCAGCGTCTTCTGGTCCGCACTGGCGGCGTGGAGCTCGCGGCACCCGGATTCCGCCATGCCCGCGCCGCGCGCCAGAGCGCCGAGATCCATGGTCTGCCCCATGAATGGCTCACGCCAGAGGAGACCCGGCACCGCTGGCCAGCATGGACAATTCCAGATGATTGGGACGTCCTCTACAGTCCGGACGCCGGCTACCTACTCACCGAACGGTCTCTCCGCGCGATGGGCGCCGCCGCGATCTCGCTAGGGGCCGAGATGCGAGAACATGCCGCCGTCACCGACTGGGGCGCGACCGATTCCGATGCCTGGGTTACCACGGGCAATGAGACGGTCAGCGCCGACCTGCTAGTCATCACCGCCGGGGCGTGGGCGGCGTCGCTGCTGGCCGAAATCGGTCTTCAGCTGACTCCGCTGCGGAAGGTGCTCTGGTGGCTCGCGGTCGACCAACCCGACCGCTTCACCCCGGATCGTTTCCCGGTCTTCATTTCCGATTCGCCCCACGGCGAGATCTACGGCTTCCCCGTCGACGGCGGCGCTGGCCTTAAGATCGCCAATCATGCGGGGGGCGAGCCAACAACGCCGACCGGTGTCGATCGCACCATCCGGCCCGGTGAGGAAGCCGACGTCGTCGGTCTGGCGAGAGATCTGCTACCGGGAGTGACCGACCGTGTAGTGGAATCCGCGGTCTGCCTCTACACAATGACGCCCGATGGTCACTTCATCGTCGACCGTCATCCCCGCTGGCCGCACGTCGTGATCGGTGCTGGTTTCTCGGGCCACGGGTTTAAGTTTGCGACGGCGATCGGCGAGACACTGGCGTTCCTCGCCGTCGACCCACGGCAGGCGCCCATCCCCCACTTCGCGATCGACCGCTTCAACACCACGAGCGCAACGCCAGTGGAACGCGTCTCGACGTAGCACGCGCCGCGCTGGTGCGTCCCTCCGAAAGGTAAATATGGCGCCACCACACCGTGAGTGCCGATCGGCCGAGTCTGGAGCGAGCCACAGCGGTCTCACCTGACCGTGCGGCGGTTCACCCCGCGAATGGTCATCATCAATGACGCACTTCTCCCGAGGCATCATCGCGGCAGACGTTCCACCAATCGTGGAGCGCATTGCGAGCAGTGTGCTGCGTCCTGGCATCGACCAAGCGTTCGAGCTCGGGCATCTAAACCCGGCGGCGTTACCGGCGCTGGCCAGGTCAGGGCTGCTCGGGCTGTCGCTCCCACCCCGATATGGCGGTCTCGGTGGTGACTATCTCGCCCTCGGCGCCGCCGCCGAATCGCTGGCCAGCATCGACCTCAGCTACCAGATTACGCTCACCGTTCACCTTGCCCTGACCGCGATGACGATCCTCCAATGGGGGAAGGAGCGGCAGCGGTCGGCATGGCTGCCGCTGCTCGCCCGTGGGGAGCGAATCGCGACCTTTGGCCTGACCGAGCCAGGCGCCGGATCGGATGTCGCCGCCCTTCAGATGCGGGCAGTGCCTGCAGGGTCGGGTCACCGACTGACCGGAGAGAAAACCTGGATCAGCGGCGCCGGTGACGCCGAACTCTTCCTGCTTTTCGCCACCGTCGATCCAACGGCGCGACATCATGGCATTACCGCCTACATCGTTCCCCGCGAAACCGACGGTCTCTCGACCGTGCCGCTAACGGGCAAGCTGGGCGTTCGCGCGGGGGATACTGGAAGCGTGGTCTGTGACGGTGCGCTCGTGTCGAACGAGCAGATGTTGGGGCGCGCCGGCGAAGGGTTCGCGGTTGCCCTCTCGGCGCTTTCGAACGGCCTCTTCACCGTCGGCTGGGGAGCGCTGGGGATCGCCGAGGAGTCGATCAGGCTTAGCCGCGAGCTGGTCCACGATCTCGACGGTCGAGGCATCGCCGCCGGGCGCGACCAGTGGGTGCAGCAGGCGATCGCGGGGATGGTCTCCGCCGCAGCGCGGGCCCGCCTGCTCTTGCAGCAGGCAGCTCATTTGAAGAATGGTGGTCTGCCCAACCAGCAGGCGACCAGCCTCGCGAAATGGGTCGCCGCCGACGCCGGCTTCCGCGCGGCCGCCTCGGCGCTGACCATCCACCAGAGCTTCGTTCCGAGCGACCATCCGACGATCGAGCGCCATCTCCGGAATGCGAAAGGTGCGGTCATCTACGGCGGCACCGACCAGATTCATCAGACGATGCAGGCGTCCTACGCCCTCGGTCAGCGCTACGAACGGCCCTATCGTCGACCGGCACCGACCGCCGCCATCCTCCGCGGAGAGCTCCCGCCTCCGCCGTAGCCGAGCCATCGAGGAAGAGTCGAGCATCATCGCCGGGTCTGTCCGGGTGCCAGTCGCCAGGGAGGGACCATGACCGCCAGAACCGCTCTCGGAGCATGCCGGGACCTACCGGTCGCCGCCGCGAACCACCTCATCACCTGACCCCGGCAAATCATCCTCATCGGAGATGGAGCCGAGGGACGTGACCGGCGCCCTGGGGTCAGCGCCCTTCGGCCAGCCGCCGCGCGCCATCGCCCACTCACGGACGATCCGGTGGAGCCGGCCATCATTCATCAGAAAACCAGTCGCCGAGGTCTTGCGCGCGCTCCCGCTATCAGTGATCTCTCCGAGCCCTTCCCGCAGATCCCGGGCGAACGCGCGTCGCTGCGCTGGTGTGAAATTCTGGGTAAACGAAAAAAGCCGGGCGTCCTTCGTCTGTAAGTAGGCGACGACCTGTTCGGCCAGCCGGTGATCGTAATTTGGCTCCGGCTCGATCTGCGCCACCGTCGATCCTCTCCTCAAACGTCACACGACCCTCCATCCCCGCCGGCCCTTTGGAAGCTCAGGTTGCCAACCATTGTAACGAGAACGGTTCCTCGGGTGCGATGGCCGCAACCAGCATCTGAAAACCCCGGCTCGATCCGCCCCGCCGGGGGCAGAGGAGGATCACGGCACCGGCACCGGTGCGACGCACCCGGAACGGGCGCCGGATCGTTTTTGGCCGCTTAGCTCGGCCAATTGCCGCCGTCGACGTTGAGCGTCTGCTGGGTAATGTAGTCACTCTCTGCCGACGCCAGGAATACCGCGGCCCCGGTGACATCCTCTGGCTGCTCGATCCGGCCGAGCGGGATCGATTTGATGAAGGTCGCTTTCGGTTCACCGACCTCCATCCCAAGGAGTGCGGCAAACTGCTTATCGACCTCCACCCAGAGCGGCGTATCGACGATCCCCGGCGCGATGGCATTGACGTTGATCTTATGCTCGGCGAGGGCCAGCGCGATCGATTGGTTCATGCTGATCACGCACGCCTTGCTGGCACAATAGGCCAGCACCAGCGACTCACCACGTCGCCCCGCCTGCGACGCCAGATTGACGATTTTACCGCCGCGGCCCTGAGCAATCATCTGCCTCGCCGCCGCCTGGCTGCACCAGAGCATCCCCTTGCAGTTGATATCGAACATCCAGTTCCAGTCGGCCTCCGTCGTCTCCAGGAACGGAACGATCTTGATGACGCCGGCATTGTTGACCAGAATGTCGACCCCGCCGAACCGCTCGACGGCGGTATCGACCATGCCCTGGACATGCGTCTGGTCGCGCACATCGACCTGGACTCCCGCTGCCGCACCACCGGCGGTCGCGATCTCGCCTGCCACCTCTTCGGCCCCGGCCAGATTGACATCGGCGACGATCACTTTGGCGCCCTCGGCGGCGTAGCGCAGCGAGATCGCCCGCCCCATGCCCTGTGCTCCACCAGTGATGATCGCCACCTTTCCCTCAAGTCGCATCGTCGTTTCTTCTCCTGTTATGTCGCGCTAATGGTGCGATCAGCCATCGACCTGATAGCGATCGATCGTCCCCTGGTTCAACGTCACGCCGAGCCCTGGACGATCCGGCATCGGCACGGTCCCGTCCGGTCCGACAACGATCGGCTCCTCGAACAATTCATCCCGAAGCGGATTCGCGTTTTGATCGAACTCGAGCAACCCCGCGTTCGGCAGTGACGCGATCAGGTGCATATTCGCGATGGTCGAGAGTGCGGAGGAAAAGACGTGGGGCACGACCGGCAGGCCAAAGGCCTGGGCGACCGCGGCGACTTTACGGCAGGCGGTAATACCCCCCGTCCAGATCGCGTCTGGCTGGACGATGTCGACGGCGCGCCGCACGATCAGCTCCCGGAATCCACCAAGTCCCGTCTCGGTCTCGTATCCCGCCACCGGGGTGTCGAGCGACCGGGCGACCTCGGCGCTGCCGTCTATGTCCTCGGTCGGCACCGGCTCTTCGAGCCAGGCAATATCGAGCGATTCCACCTGACGCATGAAGCGGAGCGCGATCGGAGCGGTCCAGGCGTTGTTGGCGTCAATCGCCAGCCGTACGCCCGGTCCAACGGCTGCACGGGCGGCCCGCACCCGCTCGATATCTTGCTCAAGCGTCGCGGTGGCGAAGTCATTCGCCGGCATATCGTGAAGCGGGTTCGCGAGCACGTCGAGATTACGACCAACCTTGATCTTGACCGCGCGGAATCCGCGCTCGGCGTAGCCGCCGACCTCCTCCGCCAGCGCGCGTGAATCTTTCCCTTCGGCATAGAATCCCGCCGAGGCGTAGGCGTCGAGACGGTCACGATACGCCCCGAGCAGGCGGTAGATCGGTGTCCTGGTTGCCTGCCCGATAATGTCCCAGAGGGCGATGTCGACGCCGCTGACCGCCATCAGCAGCGCGCCACGCGTTCCCCGCTGGTGGGCGCGCGTGGTCATCATGCTCCAGAGGCGCTCCACACGAAAAGGGTCATGACCCAGAAGCGTCGTCCGCAGCTCACAAAGGATCAGCGACTCGGTGCTTTCGAGAAATCCTCCATAGACCGCGGCTTCCCCTAACCCGACGATGCCGTCATCGGTGTGCACCCGCACCAGGAGAGTCGGCCGCTCCGGCATGAAATGGATCGCATCGGCCATTGGGGCCGGCATCCGATACAGCAACTTGATGGTCGTCACGTCGACGATCCGCACGCATACCTCCGAACCTCTCTCTGCTCCGACAGGGGGATTGTACCGACGTCGACCGATCGGTCAATCGCCGCTTGACGGTAACCCCGCAGGGTGTAGAATCGGCCAGTCGTCGATAGCTTCTTCCGCAACCGCGTCGTTGGTTCATCGCGAGGCTCAACATGACCTGTTAAGTGGCGTGGCCTCGTCTCAAAGCGATAGGAGGCAGAGACGACCGGCGGCGCCTGTTCCGAACGGGCGCGCCGAGATGGACCGCCGATGGTGACGGTCCTCGATTATCAGAGAGGAGATTCGCGGCATGGATCGGTATCTTTCCCGTCGTCGTATTCTCAAGGTGTCCGCGGTCGGAGCCGGCGTATTCGTCGCCGGCCCCTTCTTCATCGGACAGGCTTCGGCCGCGCCGCCGCCATTGGAGAAGAAGGACAAGTATCGCGTCGGATTCGCCCAGACGGACCAGGCCAACCCGTGGCGCATCGCCGAGACCAAGAGCATGCGCGACGAGGCCGCCAAGCGTGGACACCAGCTGATCGAGTCGGACGCCAATCAAGATACGGCGAAGCAGCTGAGTGACCTCGATACCATCATCGCGCAGAAACCTGATGTGATCATCTTCCCGCCTCGCGAGTCGAAGCCTCTTGCTCCCGCGGTTCTCAAGGCGAAGGCCGCTGGCATTCCCGTGATTCTGGTCGACCGCGATGTTGACCATGCGGTCGCTAAGCCGGGAGAGGATTACGTCACCTTCATCGGCTCCGATTTCGTCGATCAGGGCCGGCGCGCCGCCGAGTGGTTGATCAAGGCAACGAACGGCACCGCCAAGATCATCGAGCTTGAGGGGAGCACCGGAGCTGACCCGGCGATCGACCGTAAGAAGGGGTTTGACGATCTGATCCTGAGTGGCTCGTTCAAAGGCACTCCGGTTGGCGATCCCCAGACGAGCATGACCATCCTCGCATCACAGACAGGCAACTTCACCCGCGATGTCGGACGCCAGACCATGGAGACGCTACTCTCCGCCCACTCGGATGTCACCGCGGTTTACGCTCACAATGACGAGATGGCGATCGGGGCGATCGCCGCGCTTCAGGACGCCGGCCGCAAGCCGGGCCAGGATGTGCTCGTTGTCTCGATCGACGGCGAGAACGCCGCTCTCGACGCGATCGTCGCCGGCACGCTCGGCGCCACTGTGGAGTCGAGCCCCTTCTTCGGTCCGATCTCGTTCGACACGCTCGACAAGTATGTCGCTGGCGAGACGTTGCCAGAGTGGATCAAGGTCGAAGATCGGTTCTTCGATTCGAGCAACGCCAAGGAGAACCAGGGCAAGCAGTACTAATACTAAGGAGACTTTCGCCGCGCTGCTCTCGCGGCGATCGATCCAGGCATTGAACAGGAGGGAGTGGTCGGCTCGATCACTCCCTCCTGTCCCGCTGGTCGGGCCGCCGACGGGCGAATCGATGTGTGCGGCCGTCGCCAGCGGAGAACTCTCATGGCCGACTCTGACCGCGACCGCCAGACCAATCTGCTGCTTGACATGACCGAGATCCGAAAAGTCTTTCCCGGCGTCGTGGCCCTGGACGGCGCGCACCTGCGGGTCCAGCGCGGTGAGGTTCATGCGGTCGTTGGCCAGAATGGCGCTGGCAAGTCGACCATGATGAAAATCCTCAACGGCGCCTATCGGCGCGACGGCGGATCGATCACCTTCGATGGTCGGCAGGTCGACTTCCACACGCCCCAACAGGCGCAGAGCAACGGCGTCAGCACCATTTTCCAAGAGATCAATCTCGTTCCCTACCGCTCGGTCGCTGAAAATATCTTCATGGGACGAGAGCCGCGCCGCTTCGGTCTGATTAACTGGCGGCGCATGAACCGCGATGCGACGTCGGTTGCCGAGCGCCTCGGCCTTGATATTGATGTCCGCCGGCCCGTGCTGGAGCTAAACGTCGCCCTCCAGCAGATGGTGGCGATCGCTCGTGCGGTCTCCTTCCAAAGCAAGCTCGTCATCATGGACGAGCCGACCTCCTCGCTCGATGAACGGGAAGTAGCGACCCTGTTCGAGGTGATCCACTCGCTCAAAGCGAGTGGTGTTTCCGTCATCTTCATAAGCCACCGGCTCGACGAGCTCTGGCAGGTCTGCGACAACGTGACGATCATGCGGGACGGTCGCACGGTCGACGACCGCCCCATGACTGGCATCTCCAAGATTGAGCTGGTGGCCAGGATGCTAGGCAAGGAACTGGGGGAGGTTCGACGCTTCGGAGCGACCGGGTTCGCGGAAGGCGGTCGACAGATCAGCGGCGGTCCGCTGCTCGAGGCCCACGGCCTGAGGCGAGGCCGCGCGCTCCAGCACGCCGACGTCACCGTCCGTGAAGGAGAGATCGTCGGGCTTGCCGGCCTGCTCGGGTCCGGCCGGACCGAGCTGGCGCGGGCGCTCTTCGGCGCTGACAAGGTCGAGGACGGCGTGATCCAGTATCGGAAACGAGATGGCCGGTTCCCCTCACCCGCCGCGGCGATCCGGGCTGGCATCGGCTTCTCCTCTGAGGACCGCAAGGCGGAGGGAATCATCCCTCATCTTTCGGTGCGCGAGAACCTGACCCTGGCGGCGTTGCCGGCGCTCGCCGATCACGGTATCGTCGACCGCGGCCGGCAGAATCAGATCGTCGACCGATTTATCGAACGACTCGGCATCAAGACCGCGGGACCCGACCAGACGATCCGCGAACTTTCCGGCGGCAACCAGCAGAAGGTACTGCTCGCGCGGTGGCTCTGCCTGAACCCGAAGCTACTGATCCTCGACGAGCCGACCCGAGGGATCGATGTCGGGGCCAAGGCAGAGATTCAGGGCTTGATCGGCGAGCTTGCCGCCGACGGGCTCGGCGTGCTGCTGATCTCGTCAGAGATCGAAGAGCTGACCGAGGGGTGCGACCATGTGACGGTACTCCGGGACGGTCGGACCGTCGCCCAGCTCGATCGCGTTCACATCAATCAGGACGCAATCCTCACGGCCATGGCTCAGGGGGTTGACGCGACCACCGCGGACGCTCTCGCGCCAGCGGCCGTTTGAGACGCATGATGGGTAATGCCGGTCAGAGCACGCCGACGGGGAATGCGGCCATCACCCCATTAGCGCCAGCACCATCGCCGCGACGCGTCACACTGCCCGCATGGACGATATCGGTGGGTCCGCTCGCCGCCCTCCTGGCACTGATTCTCTACAACGCCCTGTTCACCCACAACTTCTTCTCCGCGCAGGTGCTCCGTTCAAATCTCACGCAGGTTGCAACGATTGTGATCGTTGCAACCGGGATGACCCTCGTGATAGCGACCGGGGGCATCGACCTCTCAGTTGGATCGCTGATGGCGATCGCCGGGGCCATTGCTCCGCTGATCTTCCTGAGCCATCGCGCTCCCCTCGATCGTCCCGTTGTAGGCATCACCCTCGCCTTCATCGTGCCGCTCTTTGTCACGACGTGCCTCGGTCTGGTTAATGGCACTCTTGTCACCGCCTTTCGCCTTCAGCCCATCATCGCCACCCTCGTGCTGTACCTCTCTGGCCGGGGAATCGCTCAGGTGCTGACCAATGGCCGGCTCCAGGAGTTTCATAACTCAAATTTTCAATACATCGGTCGTGGTGAGATTTTCGGTGTTCGATTCCAGATCATCCTGATGCTGGTGATCGTCGCTGTCGTCGCCTGGGTCATGCGCGCCACAACCTTCGGGCGTTATGTCCTCGCGACCGGAGGCAATGAACCGGCGGCCCGGCTTGCCGGCGTTCCGGTCGAACGGGTCAAGCTGGCCGTCTATGCGCTCAGTGGTCTCCTCGCCGGCATCGCCGGTCTGATCGTGATCGCCATCAACTCCTCATCCGATGCCAACAATGTCGGGCAGCTCAAGGAGCTTGATGCCATTGCGGCCGTGGCGGTCGGTGGCACACCGCTCACCGGCGGCCGCGCCTCGGTGGTCGGAACCCTGGTCGGCGCGCTCATCATCCAGCTTCTCCGCTATACCCTGCTCGCCCACGGCATCTCCGACGCCTTCGCCCGCGTGGTCATCGGCAGCGCGATCGTCGTCGCCGTCCTCCTTCAGCGACGCGGAGCAACCTCAAGGTGAGACGAAACTGATGGCCACGACTGCCCCTTCAGAGCCTCGGACGCGCCCTCAGAACGTGGAGTGGGCGCGAGGCGCCAGCGTATTGCAGCGGCAGGTCGCCCTGCTGGCCCTGCTCGCGCTGGCGACATTCGCGACGCTGCGCTATGGGGAGAACTTCTACAGCGAGTACAACGTCTGGTCCATGCTCAGCAACAACGCCTATTACGGGCTGATCGCACTTGGGATGACCTTCGTGATCATGACCGGGGGCATAGACCTGTCGGTCGGGTCAGTCGTCGCGCTCAGCTCGGTCGTCGCCGCTCGTGTGAGCGGTGAGGGTCCGTGGATTGGAGCGCTCGCCGCGGTCGGGGTCGGTCTCGCGATCGGCATCCTCAATGGAAGCATCATCTCACTCTTCCGCGTCCAGCCATTCATTGTGACCCTGGCCACCCTATTGATCGGACGTGGCCTGGCGCTGCGCGTCTCGAACAACGCGACGGTGCCCGTGGACTACGACAGCGGGTTCATTGCGATCGGCCAGCGAACGTTCGGCCTGGTGCCGCTGCCAGTCGTCGTCGTGATCATCGCCTATATCGTCGGCTCGCTCCTGCTCAACTTCACCCGGTTCGGTCGCCATGTACTCGCCGTCGGTGGCAACGAAGAGGCCGCGCGCCTCGCGGGTCTCCCGATAACCCGCATCATCCTCGGCGTCTATGCGATCAGCGGCGCGCTCGCGGGGCTTGCTGGGACAATCCTCGCGGCCCTTGGCTATTCGGGTTCGCCGACCGCCGCGGTCGGGTGGGAGCTGTCCGCGATTGCCGCGGTCGTCGTCGGCGGCACCCTCCTGGCCGGCGGATTGGGGTCGGTCGGCACGACCCTCGTTGGCGTGTTGTTGATCGGCCTCATCTTTAACGTTCTCAACTTTGAGCGGGGACGCGGCATCTTTGACCTGACCGTCTACTGGGAGAATGTCATTCGCGGTCTCTTCCTCCTGATCGTGGTGATTCTGCAGAGCCGGCTCTCCCGCCGCCGAGTCAGCCCCTGACCAGACCGCTCGATCGAGCATCTCCGTGCGCTGGTCGCTCACGCCCAGGCCGGACCGCGCCTCGACGTTCCCCTCCGCTCTCCCGTACCTTTCCGCTCAGTGCAACCATCGTCACCTGAGTGAAAGGACATCTCCTTCCGTGCCAGATCGAGCAAACACCGTGGCTTCCCCGGCCGGTCGTCAGCGGGTCGTCGAACGCATGCTGCCAAACGGCCTCCAGGTCATCCTCCGCGAGGACCACGGCACACCGCTTGCCTCCTTCTGGGTCTGGTATCGCGTCGGCAGCAGGAATGAGACGCCCGGGTTGACCGGCCTCTCGCACTGGGTCGAGCACATGCAGTTCAAGGGCACACCGACGCTGGCCAAGGGTCAGATCTTTCGGGATGTGGCGCGGCATGGCGGGGTGCTCAACGCCATGACCTCCAACGACTGGACCACCTATTTCGAGACGCTCCCGGTCGACCAGTTTGACCTGTCGCTCGCCATCGAGTCGGATCGCATGGTGAACTCGCTGTTCGATCCCTCCGAGACGGAGTCGGAGCGCACGGTCATTCTCTCTGAGCGCCAGGGTGCCGAGAACCGGCCAACCTACTTGCTGAACGAGGAAGTGATCGGGGCAGCCTTCCGATCCCATCCCTACCGCCACATGGTGATTGGGCATGAAGCCGATCTGCGCGCGATCAGTCGTGACGATCTGTTCGCCCATTATCAGCGGTACTACGTCCCGAACAACGCCTTCATCACCGCCGTCGGCGACTTCGACGCCGAGGTCCTGTTGACCAGGATCGAACGCTCCTTTGGATCGATCCCGTCCGGTTCCATACCACCGGTCGTCCGGATCGCGGAGCCACCACGTCTGGCCGATCACCGGCTCACGCTGCGCCGGCCAGCCCCGACTGCCTACTTGAGAATGGCCTTCCCGACCCCTGCGGCACGGCATCCCGACACCGGCGCGCTCCTCGTCGCCGACGCGATCCTCTCTGGCGCCAAAGGGATGGGCTTTGGGGGCGGGGGCACGATGGGACGGTCGTCCCGCCTGTATCGGGCGCTGGTTGCCTCCGGCCTGGCGCGGGGCGCCGGGAGTGAGTTCGATCTCTACCTCGACCCCTATCTCTTGGTCGTCGGCGTCACCGCGTTGCCCGGTGTCGAACCAGAGCGGATCGAGAATGTCGTCGATGCCGAGCTGGCCCGGCTCCGCGACGACCTGGTATCGCCGGAGGAGATGGCGCGGGCGATGAAGCAGGTCCGTGCCCAATATGTCTATTCCGCCGATGGCGTCACCAATCAGGCGTTCTGGCTCGGCCAGATGGAGATTGTTGATCGCCACGACCGTGTTGACCGCTTTGTCGACGACATGGCCGGGGTCACTGCCGCTGAGGTGCAGCGCGTCGCCCGGACCTACCTGACGCCGGACAGCCGGATCGTTGGCTGGCTCCTTCCGTCCGCAGACGGTGATGGCGATACCAGAGACGGCGTGAGGACCCATGGCGTGGTGCCTGACGTCTCGGTCCGTCAGCGTCTGGTCAGCGGTGGCGCTCAGGGCTCGACCAGTGCGGGACGCTTTGCGCGGAGCGAGCTGGCCAATGGGGTGGTAATTCTCGGCCAGGTGCGACCTGGCGACCCCACGGTGGTGGTCCGGATAGAGATCGAAGCCGGCGCTCGCTTCGACGACGACGCTCGCGCCGGACTCGCCGCCCTCACCGCGAGGTCACTCGCGCGCGGCGCTGGATCGAGAAGTTTTGAGGAGGTCAATGCGGCCACCGATGACCTCGGTGCAACGCTCTCGGTCGACATTGGCCGCACCATGGCCGATCAATCCATCCGCTGTCTAACCGAGGATCTCCCCGCGCTGCTCGATCTGGCCGCCGACATTTTGCGGCGGCCGACCTTCCCTGACGGCGAGATTGACAAGGTCCACAACGAGCTGCTGACAGCGATCCGCGAGAGCGACAACGACACCCGGGCCACCGCTGACCGTGCCATGCGCGGCCTGCTCTTCCCGGACGGTCATCCCTTCCGACGCCGCGTCATCGGCGAGATTGCCACCATGACCGCGCTTCGCCGTGGTGACCTGTCCGCCTTCCATACCGATTATTACGGACCAGCGGTGATGACGATCGCCATCGTCGGCGGCGTCACCTCGTTTCCCGCGGCGGTCGATCTGGTCAACCGGTGTTTTGGTGACTGGACCGGGACCGCCACGCCAGCCGCACCCGTGGCTGCGCCACCCCTCCCAACCGGTTCTCTCCGACGCGGCGCATCAATTCCCGGCAAGAGCCAGGCCGATCTCGCGGTTGGGTTTCCAACGATCCCGCGCACCCACCCGGACTTCTATGCCCTTGACACCGCCAACCTGATCCTTGGCCGTCTGGGGATGATGGGCCGGCTGGGCGCTCAGGTACGCGACGCACAGGGGCTCGCCTACTACGCCTTCAGCCAGGTCGAGGCCGGTCGCGACGGGAGCATCTGGACGAGCAGGGCAGGGGTCGATCCATTAAACATCGACCGGGCGCTCGACGGAATCATCTCGGAAGTGCGCCAGTTGCGCGCCGAGCCCGTTTCGGACGAGGAGCTCGCCGACGCCAAAAGCTACTCGATCGGCATTCTCCCGCTCGCACTGGAGACCAGCGCTGGAGTCGCGGCGACGCTGCTGGCTATCGAGCAATATGACCTTGGGCTGGACTTCATCGAGCGGTACCCCGCGATCATCAATGCCCTGACGGCGGACGACCTCCTGGCCGCAGCTCGCACTCACCTCGATGCAGAGCGTCTCGTCATCGGTGTCGCCGGTCCACCTGCGTCGACCGACGGTTGATGGTTCGGGGCATTCCTACCGCTGGTCCACCCGGGTGCATCGCGATTCCAGAAACCTGGATGGCCTGGCGGCCATCAACTGGTCCATCGACACCGTCAAATCACGGACAACCGACAGCCGGTCCTCAGACCGCTGCTTCGTCAGGCGTCTCGAGGAAACCGACGTCGGACGCGTTCTCCTCGGCGTACCGGAGATCCCAGGCCGTGGTAAAGAGCACGACCGGCCGCCCCTGGCGGTCCTCGGCCCGCATCCGCCCTCTGCCGTCGCCCACCGCGGCGATCGCGGCGGGCTCGCCGCTCAGCCATCGTAAGGCAGAGTACCCAAGTGGCTCCAGAACCGTCTCCACGTTGTACTCCGCTTCCAGCCGGTACCGGACGACATCGAACTGCAGTGCACCGACCGCGGCCAGTACCGGCTCACGCCGGCCACTGGAGACTGGATAGAAGAGCTGGATCGCCCCTTCTTCCTCGATCTGTTCCAGGCCTTTCAGAAACTGCTTGTAGCGGTCGGCCCGCAAATGTCGTAGCAACGCGAAATGCTCGGGTTGGAAGCGGGGCAAAGGCGAGAACAGCCCCATCGGCTCCGAGGTGACAGTGTCGCCGATGATGAATTGGCCAGGGTTGATGAGGCCGATGACGTCACCCGCGTAGGCGCGTTCAACCACGACTCGCTCTTGACCGAACAATCGCAACGGATTGGCGAGCCGGATCTTGCGGCCGAGCCGTGGATGCCAGACCTCCATGTCGCGGTCGAACCTTCCGGAGCAGACCCGCAGGAAGGCCACCCGGTCGCGGTGCCGCAGGTCCATGTTCGCCTGGACCTTGAAGACGAAGCCCGAGAATCGCGCATCGTCCGGTAGCACCGTATCGCCAGCAATAACCGCATTGCGCGGTGCGGGCGCCTCCTTCACGAACGCATCGAGAAAAAGCTGCACCCCGAAGTTGGTCAGGGCGCTGCCGAAGCAGATAGGTGTCAGTTCACCGGCGCGAACCGCCTCCTCGTCCAACGGGGCTCCCGCCATGTCCTGCAGCGCGATCTCCTCGCGCAACCGGCTGGCCAGTGTTGGCCCCACTGCCACGTCGAGCGCCGGGTCGTCGAGGGTCGCCACCTGCACCGGGGCTCGCTTTGCGCCGTGCTCGGTCCGCTCGAAGAGATGGACCAGTCCTGCTCCGCGGTCATAGACACCGCGAAAATCGGGCCCGTCACCGATGGGCCAGTTGATCGGGTAGGTGCGAAGACCAAGCACGCGCTCGATCTCATCGAGCAAATCGAGCGGCTCGCGGCCTGGGCGGTCGAGTTTGTTGATAAACGTAAAGATTGGCGTCCGACGACGGCGACAGACCTCGAACAGCTTCAACGTCTGCGGCTCAATTCCGCGCGCGGCGTCAAGGACCATGACGGCGCTATCGACCGCGGTCAACGTACGATAGGTATCCTCCGAAAAGTCCTCGTGACCCGGCGTATCGAGCAGGTTAAGCTGGCATCCGGCATAGGGGAACGACAGCACGGTCGATGAGACCGAGATGCCGCGTTCCCGCTCAAGCGCCATCCAGTCGGACGCGGCATGACGTTGAGTGCGGCGGGCGGTGACCGATCCCGCCAACGCGACCGCACCACCGTAGAGCAGCAGTTTTTCGGTCAGGGTCGTCTTCCCCGCGTCGGGATGCGAGATGATGGCGAAGGTGCGCCGCCGGCCGACTTCAGCCGATAACTCAGTGACACGAGGTTGCGTGCCGTCGCTGTGAGCGGGAACAGCGATGGTGGGGACGATGGCGACGGATGCGGTCACAACGGTATCTCCAGCAACGTTCGGTTCAGAATTATAGGCAAGGACAAGCCGACGGGCGGCTGCCGGTGCCTTGAGCGGCCACGGCGGGCGCATCAAAAAAGTATAGCCCGCGCCAACCAGGACACGGAGACCCGATGGCGAACGCCCTCGGACTGTATCAGTCGTCACTTACAGGAGTGAAGGAAGCTCCAGGCTCCTGACCGAGCGCCGGTCTCGTCAGGTCTGGGCAGCCGCGGCCATATCTGAGCCGACGATGGGCTTGAGGTACATCAGATACTCGTTGACACCGACCTTCAAGATGCGTTGGATGTGATAGCGGGTGCGAGAGGCCCGATCTTGATAGACGCTGCCAGCGCGGTAGCGCCCGAGACGCATCTCACGAGCGGTCTTCGCGACCAGCTCGTAGGTGACCCGGCCACATGCCTCGCACGTCAGATACTGATCGACCTCATCGGTCGGACCGGTGTACCCGCGCTGGACGAGGCGGGTCTGGTTGCTGCCGCACCAGGGGCAGCGTCGCTCCGGTTGAGGGAAATACGCGTCGACCATGGCCCTCGACCTATGAATGCCGCACATCGGATGGGCATCTGCCATTGTCGGATAATCGTAGTGTAGCAGCAGCCGTTGAAGATCGCGGACGTGGCGAGAACCGGCCGCGATCGGTCTCGGGACGGGAGTTGCCGCGGGGCGCATAATGGGACAGCACAGCGACGCCGCCGGAGAGCGCCCTGGCCGGAACGCACATCGGAGGTGAGACGATGGTCAATCCAACCGCGAGCAACGGCGAGCTCGGCCAGGCCGCTGAGCGGACCGATGAGAAGACGGCAGTCGACACCCTGCTGACCGGTCGGACGTTGATCGTCGCGTCGAATCGCGGACCGGTCACTTTCTCGATACAGGATGACGGCACCTTCTCTTCCCGCAAGGGGAGCGGCGGGGTCGTGACGGCGGTTGCCGCGATTGCCCAGGAGAGCCAGCCGATCTGGATTGCTGCCGCCATGACGGAGGGGGATCGCGCCCGAGCTGAGGTGGCCAGAAGGACCGGTGAAGGACTGATCGATACCGGGCAAGGGGATTTCCGGCTCCGGTTCGTCGTGCCGACACCGGAAAGCTATAACCAGTATTACAACGTCATCAGCAACCCCCTCCTCTGGTTCCTCCAGCACTACCTGTGGGATACGCCGCGCTCGCCCGATATCACCGCCGAAACCTGGGCGGCCTGGCGAAATGGCTACGTGGCGGTCAACCGGCTTTTCGCCGACGAGATTCTCGCCGCCTGCTCGCAGTGCGAGACCGCACCGCTAATCATGCTTCAGGACTACCACCTCTACCTCTGCCCTGGTTTCATCCGGGAGCGACAACCGGACGCTATCCTTCAGCACTTCGTCCATATCCCCTGGCCGGACCCCGATTACTGGCAGCTGCTGCCGATCGAGATGCGTCGCGCGATCTGCGAAGGGATGCTCGGCAACGACATCGTCGGTTTCCAGACACCGGCTCACGCTCGATCGTTTATGTACACCTGCGACGCGAACGTCCCCACCGCGTCGGTCGACTACATTAACGGAGCCGTTCTCTGGCGCGATCGTCGGATCGAAGTCCGGGCCTACCCGATCTCCATCGATACGGCCGCCGTGCGCCGCGCCGCCTACAGCAAGGAGGCCCGTACCCACGATCGCTACCTCCCGAACCACTGGAACGAATTCACGGTGTTGCGGGTCGATCGCGCGGAGCCGAGCAAGAACATCGTCCGTGGTTTCCAGGCCTTCGACCGGTTTCTGGAAGCGAACGAAGAGTTTCAGGGCCGGGTCAACTTCGTGGCAATCACGGTGCCCTCGCGCATGGACGTCGAGGAGTATCGCGACTATCTCGATGATGTCAGCGCCGTCGTCGGCCGGATCAATGCGCGCTACGCGAACGTCGAGACCGGCTGGCAGCCGATACACCTGATCATGGGTGAGAACTATGCCCGCGCCCTCGCGGCGATGAAGTGGTACGACGTCCTGCTCGTGAACTCCATCATCGACGGCATGAACCTGGTCGCCAAAGAAGGGGCCTTGCTCAACGAGCGAAACGGTGTCCTCATCCTCTCGGAGGGGGCGGGAGCCGTCATGCAGCTTGGCCACGACGCGATCATCATCGGCCCGACCGATATCGAAGGGACCGCCGATGCCCTCAAGCAGGCATTGACGATGCCGCTCTCGGAGCGACGGCGCCGAGCCGAAGGGCTCCGCCGCGCCGTCGAGACCGACGATGTCGCCAGCTGGTTCCGCCGGCAGCTAGCCGACATCGTTCGCTATGCCATCGATGACGTGCGAGGCGCCGACGACGTCCCACTCGACGCCTCTGACGAGCTCGTTCATGTGAGCGCCGCTGGCCGCGATTAAGGAAGCCTCGTGTCATAATCCGGCTGCGGGGGCTGTCCAAGCCCGCGTTCAGCCAGGAAGCGCAAAACCTCAGAGCGCGTCGGCAGCGCGTCGTAGCCGTCGGAGCGCGTCACTGCCATCGCACCTGCAGCGTTTGCCAGCGCCAGCGCACCGCGCAGTGACGTTCCTCCCGCTACCGCCGCCGCCAGCGTCCCGACGAAGGCATCGCCAGCGCCAATGGTCTCTAGCACGTCTACGGGCCAGGCGGTTTCGTGCAGCGTCCCGATAGCATCGTCCAGGACGACGCCATCACCGCCCAACGTGACAATCACCGCGGCGACGTTGAAGCAGAAGCGGGTCCGGGCGGCTAGCTCACAGGGCAGCATATCCGCGGCACCGTCGCCCAACAGCATCTCGGCTTCGCCCCGATTCACCACAACGACATCGACACTGTGCCAGAGTTCGTCCGGGAGAACTGCCGGCCGCTCCGGCGCCGGCGCCGCGTTCAGGATGACCATCGCTCCACTGGCGCGCCCGCGCTTGGCCGCGTGGGTCACGGCGGCATGCCCGATCTCCAGCTGCAACAGCACCACCGCGGCCCCGGCTATCGCGTCCGCGGCGAGATCGATATCGCCTGGCTCGACGTTCAAGCTCGCGCCTGGGACGATAACCGAGGCGTAATCACCATCCCCACCAACGAGGACGGTGCTAACCCCGGTCGCGTCCCGCTCATCGACCGCCAGGAAGGTGGTATCGACTCGCGCATCCACCAACGACGCTCGTAATCGTTCTCCAAAGCCGTCTCGTCCAACGCGCCCGACCACGACTGCCCGCGCTCCGGCGTGCGCGACCTGTGCGGCCTGGTTCCCTCCCTTGCCGCCGGGATGAGTGACGAAGCTCGTCCCCGGCAGGGTTTCGCCACGGCGCGGCAATCGCGCGGCGCGAAAAATCAGGTCCATATGGACGCTTCCGACGACGACGACGCTGCCGGTCACCTTAGGTACCGACATCCCCGGCCATCATGGCCGCGGTGACGATGCTGCGCCCCAGGAGTGCATCGTGGCTTCGCCGCGCTTCAGCGAGCGCGGCGTAGTCGAGTCGACCAATCGCCCGCTCGTAACGGCGCACCGTCTCGACGTTGAACGCAGTTTCGATCGCGGGATCTTCGCGCACGGGGAACGTGTCGAAGTAGATGGTTCCGTCGTACAGGCCCTGATCGAGCGCGATTAAGAGCTCCACCGTCTCCCAGGGATGAACGCTACCAACGGCCAGCCCATCGTCCGCCCGGCCATACCCGTCATTGAGATGCAACCCAAAGAGCCGGCCCTCGTGTAGGGCCGTCGCGGCCGCCGCCGCCGGGTGCTCACCGGCCATCAGTGCATGGCAAAAATCGAGGGTCACGCCGAAGTTGTCGCGTGCAACATCGCGTACGGCGAGGAGCGCGTCGCCCATGCTGCGGATTAGCGCGACGCGCCGGGGATCACCTGGCTTGTACTCCACGCTGACCCGAATATCCGATCGATGATCCGCGATTCGACGAAAGGCCTCGATTTCATCCTTCCAGAGACTGACAACATCGACCTGAAAGGGATAATCGAATCCGTCGTCCGCCATCCAGAGGACAACGTGACTGACCCCGTGGCGGGAGGAGAGATCGACCGCGTCGCAGGCTATCTCGATCGCACGCTCTCGGGTAGCGGCGTCGGGGCTCGTGAAGGCTCCGTCGGCGAACTGTTTCCCTTCAAACCGGAGGTTGATCGCGCTGAGGCTGAGCCTTGTCTCGCTGAGAAGCGAGACGAGTTCAGGTTCCGACACCTGGAGCAGATGTTGCGGGTAGTTGACCTCCAAACACACGATGCCCGGTACCCGTGCCATCGCCCGGATCGCTGTCGGCAGATCAACTCCATTGCGGAGAAACGAATTGATCCTCGTTGCCAACCGGTAGTGGTCCCGTTCAGTCCCCATCACAGCCCTTGTTGACACCATTCAGCGACCGGTCCATCCCGCTCCGCATCCCGCACTGGTGACCAGGCAAGCAGATCGCTTGCGTCCTCCCAACCCGTACGGAGAACGTGATCGAGTTATTGACAGACGACATCGTCCCTGCATACTACCAGTCACTCGGTCGTGCTGTGCGCCTCGGACGACGAACTCCAGTTGGCGGGAGATCGTGATCAGCGTGGCAACGCATGAACGACCGGACGGGCTCGTCGTTGGCAACCGTGCATCGACGCACATGCAGGAGGTGAGAAGCATCATGACCGATCATCCGTCGAAATCGCGACCGTTCTTGCGCCGCCCGGCTACTCGCCGCACCGTTCTCAAGGGTGCGGCCAGCACAGCGGCCGGCTTCTACGCCTTCGGTCTGGCGGGAAAGTCGTACCAGCGCACGCTCGCCCAGGATGACGTTCGACAGCAGATCCTCAAGATCCCAGGGGCTGGCTCCCAGCCGACCGAGGCCGATATGCAAAAAGTCGGCGAGCTGACCCTCAAGTCCCAGAACAAGGGCAAGTTCAAGGGGCAGAAGGTCACGTTCCTTGGTCTCAACAATGCCGGGCTGCATAATCTCGTCTTTCGCCCACTCCTCGCCCCATGGGAGGAATTCACCGGGGCGCAGATCGAGTGGATCGATCTCCCACAAGACCAGGTATTCTCACGTGTCCAGCAGAGCATCGCCAGTGGCACCGTCGACTTCGATGTGCTGGAGGGTGGCGCCCCCTGGGAGGGAGATCTTCTCGGCAAGGGTCTCGCCTCCGAAATGCCCGACTCGGTCAAGCAGCAGATCGACATGACGGACTACGTCAAGCTTGAGCAGGCGCCAGTCGGGACGTGGGACGGCAAGACCTACCGCGTCGCGATCGACGGCGACTGCCACAACTTCAACTACCGCTCCGATGTCTTCGCAGATAGCGATCTGGCTGGCGAATGGACCAAGCAGGGCGGCAAGGGCGACTGGGGCGTTCCGACCACCTGGCAGCAGGTCCAGGAGGCGACGGCCTTCCTGAAGGGGAAGCAACTCGACGGGCAGGATCTCTACGGCATCCTCGACGTCTGTAAGCCGTGGGGCGGTTTCGGGTTCTACTTCTTCCTCAGCCGCGCCACCGCCTACGCCAAGCACCCAGATGACAAGGCCTGGCTCTTCGACGCCGAGACGATGAAACCGCGGATCAATAACCCGGCCTACCTCCGCGCTCTCGAGGATATCGTCGCCGCTCTTCCGAACGAGCCGGGCGATCAGGCCAGCGTCGCCGATGGCAACACCACCTGGTCGACGCAGTTCCTGGCCGGCACCGGATCGATGGTGCACTGGTGGGGCGATGTCGGCTCGAACGTCTACACTAACGACCTCTCAGTGGTGCAGGACAAAGTTGCGTTCAGCATCCTGCCAGGGTCGCCCGATGTCTACAATGCCAAGACCAGCACCTGGGACACCATCCCAGGCAACAACTACGCTCCCAACGAGGCGTACATCGGCTGGGGCATCTACGTGATGAAGAAGTCCGAGGAGCGAAAGGTTAACGAGGCCGCGTGGGATATCGCGGCTCACCTCGGCGATAAGGACGTGGCCCTCTGGACCGCCGTCTATCCGTCCGGATTCCAACCGTATCGCAACAGCAGCTTCAACGTTCCCGACTGGGTGACGGTCGGGTACCCGGAGGAGTACGCCAAGTCGTACCTCGACTCCGAGTCTAATTCCTACAACCACCCGAACGGTGCCGTCGAGCCGCGCATCCCGGGCATCTTCCAGTACTACACCGTCGCGGAGACGGAGTTGGCGAAGGCCTTCGTCGGCGACGCCGAGCCCCAGGCCGCGCTCGACGCGGTGGCCGCAGAGTGGGAGGAGATTACCGATCAGCTGGGTCGCGAGAGCCAGATCAAGCTCTACCAGGCCGCACTCGGCGGATAGCGACTCGGGCCGCGACGGGTTGTACGGTCGGTAACGCACATGGGGTGCCCGGCATCACTGCCGGGTACCCTCCCGCTATCCATTCGCGGCGTGCCCTGTCGTCGGTCAGCAGCATACGTCAGTACGGGGAGCGGGGATGCAAGAGGAGTCGGCGCTCCAGGCCAAACCTGCCATGACACCGTTGGTGACGACCGGTCATGTCTCGCCGGAACGCTATCAGCTCGGTCGCTGGCTGCTCCGGATCGCCTCAACGATTTTGACCGCGCTGGTCATCCTCCAGATCGGCAAGACGTTTGGTCTCTGGGACCAGGGGTTCGGAAACTGGCGTCCAGCCGCGATCGCCTTCGTTGGGTGGGCGGTCGCACTCAACGTCAGCCTGGTGCTCGCGCGTGGCACCCGTGGCGAGCAGGCCGTCTTTCTCCTCCCGGCGGTTCTCCTGACCCTCGCCTTCGTCATCTTTCCGACGATCTTCGCCATTTACATCGCCTTCACCGACTGGAACCTGAGTTCCGTCGGTGGGCGTCACTTCAACGGCCTCGACAATTTCCGGCACCTCTTCAGCGACGGCGACTACTGGCGGGCGATGACGAACATGGTCATCTATGTCGGTGCGGTGCTGGTCCAGTACGCGATCGGCTTTGGCCTGGCGCTCCTGCTCAATCAGGATATTCGTGGTCGGAAGTTCTTCCGGGTCGTCTTTCTGCTGCCCTTCTTGCTCAGTCCAGTCGCCGTCAGCTTCATGATCGGACGCTCGATCCTCGACAGCCACTATGGTCCGGTCGCTCAGCTCCTTTCCGCCATCGGCCTGCCGAATCTCTCCTTCTACGACCGTCCATGGCCAGCGCGCGGCAACATCATGATCATGGACGCCTGGTATTCGATCCCATTCATCATGGTGCTGTTGCTCGCCGGACTGCAGGCGATACCTCATGAGGTGTTGGAATCGGCGCGGATCGATGGCGCTACCGCCCGCCAGGCGTTTCGCCACATGATCTTCCCGCTGATGCTGCCGGTCAGCCTGACGGCGGTCATCCTCCGGATCATCTTCGAGCTGAAACTGATCGACGTGGTCCGGGTCGTTACGAACGGAAGCCCGGGTGGCGCGACCGACACGGTGACACTCTTCATTTTCCGGGAAGGGATTGAAAAGACGAACGTGGGCTATGCCACGGCGCTGTCCCAGTTCTATCTCGTCTGCGTCATCATCTTCGTGACGCTGATCCTCTCGATCGCTGGTCGCTGGCTCCGTCACGTCACCTAGTCGACCCGACCAGTTCTCGCCGAGGAGCCCAACCCGTGCAAAGCACCGCGCAACAGGCCCAATCAACCTCCCCCAGCGAGATCGCGGTACCCGGAATCGCCGCCAGACGAAGGGATACCCGCCGCTTGATCGGCCGCATCCTCACCTACGCGGCGCTCAGCGCATGGACGGTGGTCGCGCTTTTCCCGATCTTCTGGACCGTGACCACATCCTTCAAGGAAGCCAAGGACATCTATCAGCACCAGATCATTCCCTGGCTCCAGTTCCATCCCGTCTGGAAGGGGTGGCAGTCGCTTGGTCTGTCACCTGACACCATCGGCGAGCCTTCCACTGCCCGCAGCCTGTTCCTCAAACACGCCGAGAACACCATCATCATCTCGACCATGGCCGCCTTACTGGCCACGATCATTGGCTCGCTCGCCGCCTATGGGCTGACGCGGTTTAGCTATAAGTTTGGCCCCTGGAGGAACAAAGACATCTCCTTCTGGTTCCTATCGCAATTGATTTTGCCACCTGTCGCACTGGCGATGCCGCTCCTCGTCCTCTATCGCGAGGATGGCCTCAACCTGCTTGATACACGCTTCGGTTTGATCCTCATCTACACGATCATGAACCTCCCGATCATCATCTGGATCATGCGTGACCAGTTCAGCTCGATCCCGGTTGAGCTGGAGCAGGCGGCGCTGGTCGACGGTGCGACGATCTGGCAGACCTTTCTCCGGATCGTCGTCCCGATCGCGGCGCCGGGCTTTGTCGCGGCATTCATCCTGGCGTTGGTCTTTGCGTGGAATGAATACTTCTTCGCGGTGGTGCTGTCGTCCGCCCACTCCGTCACCCTGCCGATCCTGCTCGCCGGTCAGACGAGCTCTCAAGGTATCCGCTGGTGGTCGATCGCCGCGCTCTCGACCGCCGCGATCGCGCCGCTCGCGATCATCGGCATCGTGCTTGAGCGATACATCGTCAAAGGTCTCACCGCCGGCGCGGTGAAATAAGCCGGGTCGCCTGGGGTCGATGCATCGGGCATCTCGACAGGTTCCATTTCTCTCGGCTCGCTGTCGAGGGGTGGGTCCGGCTTCGGTGGTCGCTCCTCCCGGGGCGGGGTCAGGGCATCCCGTAGCTGGGAGGTTTCGTTATGAGGGGAGGAACTGGCCAGCACCCGCTGTCATGAGAAGACCCCCAAAGATCTCAAACCGTTTTTGGGAGTCGCGGAATGGCTCATCAGAGCGTCTCTGGCACCGTGTCGCGCACATAGGCGTCATACTCGTCGGCGTCGACAGGCATCGGGTGTGGGCCGCCAGCATGGTGCCAGGGCTGGGCAGCTGCTCCCGCGTCGATCGGTTGGCCCGGTTCCACAGGTCGGCACGAAGAATGGCCCGAGAGCACTGTATGAACGCTTCCTGAACGGTCACGATCACCACCCACTTTGGACGCTGACCCGACACGACGAAGCGACCGATCAACGTGGGGTCGACGGAGATTTTCGCCTGACCGTTGATTAAGAAACGCTCGTTGATGGCCGGAGCAAGAAAGAGCAGCCCCACGGCGGGCTGCTCGACAATGTTGCGGAGACTGTCGATTCGATTGTTGCCCTGACGGTCACGGATCAGCAGCGTCCGCTCGTCCAGTACCTGCAAGAATCCGGTCTGATCGCCCCGCTGGGAGCAATCGACACCCGTCACCAGACCACAGGTAGCCAGCAGCACGAACGGGGACGCCTCAATGAACGCACGGCTATGTGCATCAAGGTGGACTATTTGCTAGAGGACGGCGCGCTCCAACGGCGCGCCGTAGAGCCGTTCAAGCATCTCAATGGTGTCGATCGTCGTCGCCGCGTCCTGCATCATCTCCCCACCATACACCACTGATCGGCACAGGAGGCAGACACCGACTGCCCGATCGCGCTCGCCGGGTGTTATGGTCACGCACTTGCGCAGCGTAGGGGTCGAGGGCCGTTGCACCTCATGTCCGAGCGTTGCGGGGCGCCGACTCATGTGGTCCGATCGAGGGGAGCCATGCAACCATCTGTTAAACCGTCGCGCGGCCTTGCCGCGAATCACGGTCTGCTCGCCGCCTATCGATGGGGCGCCCTGCTCAGCGGCACGGTCGTCATCCTCTCCGGCCTGGCGCAACGCAGCCGGTCCGGGCTGCTGCTCGCCGCGGTCGGCGCGGCCCTTGCCGCCCGCGGACTGGTCGGGGCATCATCCCCTCTACCGTCAACCGGCAGCGGCGGTACCATCGGGGACACGCGGTCGTCCATCGGGTCTGGTTTATCAGCGGCTAAACAGGCAGCGAACCATACGGTCACGATCCTGTCGAGTAAGGCGAGATCTCTCCAGGACACAGCGATGAAAGGACGGGATGAGATGAGTGAGCAGAAACAGGACCGCGGCCTTGGGAAGGTCGTCTACACGACGGAGTCAGACGCCACCCTCGAACGGCGCCGCGACGACAGCGGCGCCACCGACCTCGTCGAGGAAGCATCGGAGGAATCGTTCCCGGCCAGCGATCCCCCTGGTTACGCCACCGGCACCGCCGAGGAAACAGAACCCCCCACGAACGACTAACTCGCCTTCCTGGCCGGCGAGCCGGACCAGAAGGACGCCCGTCCCGACGCTCGGTGCAGGCGGTCACTGCATCGTCCGCGCTTTGTCCCCGGCATCGTTCCTCGAAGGACCTTTCGAACGGTGCGGTTCGCACCATCCCGGGCAGCCGTGGAGCCGAGCACCAGCAGTCGGCTGCTCCGCCGGCGATCGGGTTAGCGCTCGCGCCAGAGGAGTCGCGTATCCCACGTCTGCCAGCTCGTGTTTGGCGCAAACCCGCGCAGATCCGGCTGAGTCAGCACCAGGGTTTGCGGGAAGCCCAGCCAGAGGGCAAAAAGATCGTCATTAGCCGCTCGCTGGAGCCGGAGCAGCGCTGCTCGCTGCGCGGGTAGGTCAACCGCGCCCAGCGCGGCGTCGATGGCGTCATCCACGTCTGCGTTGCGATACCCGCCGGGATTCCATCCTTGCGGGTTGGTCCGAATGTCCCAGCCCGAGCCGTACAGGTCGAAATCGGTGAAGCCCGGGTACAGATCGAAGGCGTAGGCAATCAGGTCGTAGTCCCGCGTCACCGTCCATCGCTGCCGGAACTCGTCGGCTGGCAACAACGCAATGTCGAGCGTCACTCCGACCTTCTTGAGCTGGCCGCCAACGTTCTTGAGCGTCGCGGCGAGCTCCGGACGTGACCCGTCCCGCGCGATCACCGAGAGCACCAGCGGCACTCCGTCTCTATCTTCGACGACGCCGTCCTTGTCTCGGTCGACCCAATCCGCCTGTCGTAGCAACGCCCGGGCCGCACCCAGGTCCGCCGCCGGTGTCCTCAGCGAGTCGTCATGCGCCCAGGGTTGAGCGATCGTCCCGGTCGCGTCCTCGTGAATGAACCCCTCGAAGACGCTTTCTGCATAGCGGTGGCGATCGATCCCGAGCGAGAGCGCCCGGCGCACCCGGACATCGTCGAAGACAGTGCCACCATCGCGGTCTGCGTTCGCGAAGTTGAATGCGGCGAACATGACCGAGGCCGCATCGGCGACATAGAGGCGGCCGTCGTGGTCCCTAACCTTGTCGAGGTCGCCCGGCGCCAACGGCCACAGGAGATCAGCCTTCCCGCGTGACCACTCTCGAATTCGGCTCGATGATCGCTGGCTTCCGACGATCTCCAGCTCTTCGAAGTAGGGGGGCTCCGCCCAGTAGGCATCGTTGCGCTGAAAACGGATCTTGCCAGCCGCCGGCTCGCCGATTATCCAGGGGCCGGTCCCAACCGGGCGCCGTGCGCCCCAGTCAAACCCCGAGAGCGTTCGCTCCCCTACCGGTTGTCCCTTCCAGTATTTCTCATACTGGGCACGTTGAAAGATGAGCTGCGTCGATGCGTTGAGCAGCCACCCTCCGTCCGGCGTGTCGAGCATCACCCGCAGCGTCCAATCGTCGATCACCTCGACCGCGGCCATCATTGCGAAAAAGTTCCGAGCCCCACTCTCAATGTCGTCTCGAAGCACCGTCAGCGAGAAGGCAACGTCGTCCGCCGTGAATACCGTTCCGTCATGCCACGTAACACCGCGACGCAGACCGAACGTCACCACCGTGTTGTCCGGGCTCCAGGACCAGCGTTCCGCCAGCCATGGTCGCGGCTCCATCGTGAGCGGATCCGTCCGGAGCAGTGGATCGAGATAACTGACCGCGACCTGCTGGTCCTGACGCAGCGCCGAGGGGCTGTAGTCGCCTGCCTCGCTGATCGACCCAGGACGGATCAGGCGAAGGATGTCCCCGCGCACGGGTTGGCCCGGATCGACTGGCTACTCACGAATAACCGTCAGGGATCCGGTCGCACTCGGTGTGGCTTCCGGGGTCGCCAGCGTATCGGCCAGTGGAACCGGGGTGCCAGCGGGTGGCGTCCCGCCGCGTCGCGCCTCCGACGTCTGACCACGGGCGACCCATGCCAGTGGTGCAAGCGATGCCGATCCAAGCAGGCGACGCCTGGTGACTGCCGACGTGAGTCCGCGCTTCCGTCCCTCCTGACTCATCGCTGGTTCATATCCCGTGTCACGTCGTCCCGATGCCCTTTGATGTGGCGTGTCTGTCTGTTGGGCGGTGACTACGCACGGCCCACGCCATTGTGCCGATCCTCACGTTCACCGAGTCGCCAGCGCAGCGGCACCCTGGACCGCGAAGTAACAACCAAAGAGCATCAGCGCTGCCCCACTCAGACCCGTGATCCAGCACATCACTCGCGGTGAGACGAACCGCCGCCCCAGCTGCGTCATGGTGGACAGGAGCGTTACCCAGCAGATGACGCCGGTGAAGACCCCGCCAATGAGCAACGAGGCGGCGTGCTCACCACCTCGTGTCACCGCCGAAGCAATCATGGCCGCTCCGACGGAGAGCCAATACACAATCCCGAGCGGGTTCGCCGCTGCCATGAGCATTCCGGTAACAAAGGAGCGCCGGGGAGAGGCAGATCGTGTCTCCGCAACCGTTTCGCGGCGGGCCGCCCGCAGGCTTGCAGCGCCGAGATAGAGCAGCACCACCGCCCCCGCGAGAAACAACGGAGCGCGTAACGCGGCGCTATCGGCGACCGGGGCCAGCCCAGTGACGACCAGGAGGCAATAGAGCGTATCGACCGTCACGGCGCCGAGGCCGACGAGCCAGCCGTGACGGAATCCCCCGAAAAGGCCCCGGCGTACGATTTCAACATTAATCGGTCCGATCGGTGCGGCCAGGGCGACGCTGACCGACGTCCCTTCGAGCACCACCTGCACCACTATGGTGCGCCCCCACGCGAGGGATCTGCATAGCCGCTGCCAACCTCGACCATGCGCTGGAGTCTAGCAGTTCGACCTCCTCCAGCCGGTTGTCACCAGGGGTCTTTACCGGCCACTGTGTAGAATCGCGGTAGCCATCATGGCAATTCCGAACGAGCGGCCGGAGAGGACTCCCGTGTTACCCCGAATCGACTGTCCACATTGCGGAACGGACGTCGAGCGCCGGCCATTCTGCGGTGCCTGCGGTCAACCGATTGATGATCCCCTCCCCCAATCACCTTCTGCAACACCTCCCCGCTGGCGTGGCCTTCGTAACGTGACACCATCGGTGGGCGGTCTCGTGGTTTTCCTACGGCGTCGAAGTAGCGTCTCAATCGCCAGCGCCGGTCTCCTGCTCGTGGTCATCACGCTGCTCGTGAATGAGGCGGGTCTCGCGCTCGTTATCGTTGCCGCTGCCGCGACGTCGATCGTCATCGCCCGCTTCCGCGCGGTCAATCTCTTTGAGGACGAGCCGGCTCGGGCGATCGCAACCGTCGCCCTGTGTGGTCTCATCGCGGGCCTGGTCATCTCAATGCTGAGCGACATCGTCGTCGATCAGCTATGGCTCGACGGCGCCACCTTCAATGTTGGCGCAGCGGGGTTCGGTGGCAGCGCGGCCGAAGCGGCCGGGCGTCCGCCGTTCGCGCTGATCGCGCTGGTTGGTACCGGACTACCGCTCCTTGGGGTGGTGCTCATGATGCTCGGCCCGCTCCTGTACCGACGCATGCCGGCGTATCGGAACGAGGTGCTCGATGGCCTGACGCTGGGCAGCAGCGCCGGCGCCGGCTTCGCGGTCGCCAGTACCGCCGTCTACTTCCTGCCCCTCATCACCGGCGACTTGCAGTCCAGGGGCACGGTCGCCGAGTGGACGGCGACCGTTCTTGGCGTGAGTGTCGTGCGACCACTCGTCGTGACCCTGTCGGCGTCACTTCTCGGCGCGGCTCTCTGGCAATATGGTCTCAGCCGGCGCGTCCGAGACACGCTCCGTTATGCGATTCCCGGCTTCTTCGGCGTTGTCGCCTTCACGGTGATTGATCTGCTGATCCAGCCATCAGGGACGACCGTCGAGCTTGGCTGGGTCGCCCTCTCGCTCGTCATCGTGGGTGTATCGGCTCGACGCGACCTTGCCGCGGCGCTGTGGAAGGACCACGCTTCCTTGGGCACCGGTACCGGACGGGTTCGCTGTCCCAGGTGCCACTCGGTTACCCCAGAGGGAACGTTTTGCGCGCGCTGTGGCGCGGCGCTGCACCATGCCCAGGATGGGGTCGCGGCCAGGTTCGCCTCCGAGCAGCCGTCGACCCATGACTCGCCTCCCCAGAATCAACCTATTCAATAGCCGCTATGTGACCCATCTGAACCAGCTTCTGCGCGGGTCGGATTGGACCCGTCCCTTATTCCGTGATGGGATCGTTTCCTGTCGCCCCCCGACCAGCACCATCCGGCAGGAGCTGATCAAGTGCTGACTCAATCGCCTCCTGGCACCGGCGGTACGCCGCCTGGAGCGCCATCAGGTCGTCGAGTCGTCCCAGGAGCTGCAGCATCGCGTCGATGTCGCGGGGCTGATCGCGGACCGCTGACAGAACGGCGGCCAAACCGCTGAAGTCGCCCCCGTCGTGCCCGATCGCTCGCGCGCCCTGCAAGATTCCGACGACGCCGACAGGGATTCCGGCGGTCGTTGTACCATCCCGCGACTGAATGTCGCCGATCAGACTCCGCAGCTCCTCGAGCAGGAGCATCGCCAGGTTAACCGGATCAGTGGCATCACCTCCCTGCCCCTGAGAAGGGTGGTCCGAGGGGCGTGTCATTTCGCCTTGGATCGACCGCATCGGGAAGACCGAGCGTGCCGCCACCGTGCTGCCGCCGGAATCCGATTCAAGCACGGGGACACCCTCACCCGGTGCCACGGGGGATAAGATGCGCGGCGCAGGACCCGCGTCCCCTACCGCGGGGCGCTCCCACGAGGTCGCGGATGCATCTGGGTCGGCAACAGGCCACTCGCCGGAGGTGCCAACGCTCACGACAACATCCTCTGCGTAGGCATCTGACGGCGGGTCAATGGGCATCGCAGCGACACCCGACCAGACCGCGTCCGATCGGGCGTCCTCCGCGCCTTCACGCTCATTGCCTGGCCCGGTATCCGGCTCTTCCACCGGCGCGACATCGTCCCAACCGGGCCAGGCGGGCGTGGTTGGCCCGGACGGGGTGACGACACCTGTAGGCGTCTCGTCATCCTTGACGA